>Ga0182030_10020400_pt1 | contig 12506 bp, 11 predicted proteins | sample 812S3MmetaG_FD_121299 | JGI IMG/M metagenome (GOLD analysis project Ga0182030, IMG submission 121299) | Permafrost microbial communities from Stordalen Mire, Sweden - 812S3M metaG (Illumina Assembly) | ecosystem: Environmental > Terrestrial > Soil > Wetlands > Permafrost | place: Sweden... | reverse complement strand
TTTGGTCGCTGCTCCTGAAAGCCGCGCCGATGGGCCAACCATCATCATTTACCGAGCATTGAACATTTAAAATCAAAGAACTAATTTGAATCTAACATTCATTCAGGACACTCAGTATCCCGGATTTTGAGTGAGGTTGACATTGATCTGCGTCTCCCTGATGGGGATGGGATAGATGAGCCTATCCTGCGTCACATTGAAGCTTTGAGGCAGCAACCACCCATATATTGCTTTCAGCGCCACACCCTTGGCCGTACAGACCGGTATCGCGTTACCCTCCCGGATCAGATCCGTCCATCGGTGGTTTTCAAAGGCCAGTTCATGCCGCATTTCCGTGGCGATATTATCAGGCGTGGCAGCCGTCTGCGGCGCCAGCCCGGCTCGCGCCCGTACCTGGTTTAGATACGGAAGTGCCGCCGCGCTTTTGTTCTCGTCCACCAGGCACTCCGCCAACAACAACAGACAGCCCGAATACCGAAAGACCGGGAAATCATCCGGTGTATTAAACGCAACCGCATAGGGAGGGTGAAAATATTTATTAATCATATAGAAGTAGGTTATCCCCGGCGTAGGAGTGTAACCGACAGAACTTTTTATGTCCGTGATCGTAAATGTTTCTACACCGCTGATCGTTCCCTCTACAACAGCTATGGAGGGATCTAATCTCAAATCCCCCGGCTCATAGGAAGACACCATTTCCTGTGTCGGAACATTCCAGCCGCTTTGGAGATTCATGGACCCGCCATTGTAGCCCATAATAGCTTGAGGATTAGTGGCCTTTGGCATAAACACCCACGCAAAGTCGCTTTGCAGACCGCTTACCAGGTCAGACAAGTATTGGACTTCGAATATAGACTCCTGGTTGTTTTTATTTGTAGGATCAAATACTGAGGCATAACTGGGAAGGAGCGCATAATTCATATTTGTGATATCGGTCAGCTGTTTCTCCGCATCCGCATAGTCCTTTGTGGGTTCGGTCATATACGCATAAGCCAGCAACATTTTCGCGGCCCCCTGGCTGGCAACACCAGATTGAGGGAAGGACGTTACCACGGAAAGCAGGGGGATGGCGGTAGTCAGATCCGTGATGACCTGTTGAAAAACCGAGTCCGCCGAACTCCTCGGCAGAAATGCCCCGGCCGTACTCGTTATTTCCGTAAGCTGTAACGGGACGCCGCCAAAATGGGTGACCAGGTCGTAATAATAGAATGCCCGGAGGAATAATGCCTGACCCTCGATGGAATCCTTTGCGCCCGTCGACAGACTGCCTGCATTCTTAATCTGTCCCAAAATCGTATTGGTCATTGAAATTCCCGAATAGTCGCTCGTGTACCGGTCACCGGGTGAATTGGGCGCGGCACTGGTGGTTGCATCGTCCATGAATTCCGAATAATCTTCCCTGGTCACAAAACCCCTGTCCGCCATGTAAATGGTAAAAAAGGTATTGTCAGAGCGCATTTCATCCTGATAAATACCCACATTCACCATGCTGGTTAAAGGTGTGTATGCGCCATTTAGCGCTTGTTGGAATTCGCCCAGATTTGTATAATAGGAGGCGGAAGTCAGCGAGGTAGGAGGCGTTAGATCCAAAAATTTCTTGCTGCAGGAGGACAAACCAACCATCCCCAAAATAATATATAATAGTTTCTTTTTCATATTTATTAATTAAGAAAAAAAAGCGTTCTTAAAAATTTATGTTTGCGCCCAGGGTATATACTTTGGAAATGGGAAACTGGGTAAAGTCACGTCCCTGGTTTAAACCGTTCAATCCGTACTCGCTGATTTCAGGATTCATCCCCTCATATTTGGTGAGCAGGAAAACATTCTGCCCGCTGAAATACACCCGCGCTCCCCTGACGACGTGATTTTTGGGCACCCGGAAAGTATAGCCCAGCGTAATGTTTTTGACACTGAGATAGGTTCCGCTGGATACCTGCCTGCTGGTCATGTTGCGGAAGTCTGCCGTTGTACCCGACAATGTTCGCGGGTATATACCGTCACCCGGATTGTCTAAAGACCTCCATCGGTGAGCAATTCCCCGTCTCACATTAAAAACACCATCCAGGTTCTCCGTCGACTGAAAAGCATCGTCCGAGATGTCGTTACCTACAGACCCCGCTATTACAATGCTTAAATCCCATTTTTTATAGCCAAATATATTAGTCATTCCATAAGTATACTTGGGATTTGGATTGCCTATAAAGGTCCTGTCATTTTCGTCGATCACCCCGTCGTGGTTCACGTCCTTAAACCTTGCCGTCCCTACAGTAGCGGTGGCATCGTGCGGTTGGGTATTGAACTCTTCTTGTGTCATATATACCCCGGTATTGATGAACCCATAAAACAGGCCTATCGGATGTCCTATGGCTGTCCTGTTATCATCCCAATAATCCTGGTACCCTCCGATGGGCGCGTTACTCGTACCCAATTGCTTTGTAATATTCCGGTCAAAGGAAATATTAAACATGGTGTTCCAGGTAAATTTCCCGACAAGGTTTTTTGTTTGGACAGAAAACTCATTTCCCCAGAAATCGAACCGGCCAATGTTGGAAGTGATGGAGCTAAAGCCCGCTTGTACCGGGATATTGATCCCATATAATAGCCCATCCGTTTTTTTCCAGTAATAATCATACGTGAAGGAAATGCGTCCGCCGAAAGCCCCGACGTCCAGGCCAAGGTCATAGCCTGTGGTCGTTTCCCATGTCAGGTCATTGTTTCCTATGCCATTCAGCGAAGAGCCCGCAACCAGCGTGTTATTGTTCACATAATTGGATTGCTGAACACCGGACAGGTAGGTATAGTTGCCTATATTGTTATTTCCCAGCTTACCATAACTGCCTCTGATTTTCAGGAAGCTGATCTTTTTGACATTCTCCATAAATTTTTCATCGGAAATAACCCATCCTGCGGAAACCGAAGGGAAGTTGCCGTATTTTTTATCCGGCCCGAACCGAGAAGATCCATCGCTCCTGAAAGCAAGGGAAAGCAGATACTTATGGTCATAATCATAGTTTACCCTGCCAATGTAAGACAGCAGGGACCAGTCGCTCGCCCCGACATTTCCAATCCTGGTCGCCGCGACATTCAGCCACTGGATATTGTCGTCCGGAAACTGGCTGCCGTTTATATTGCTGTTCTCATCGTGCTCTTTTTGAGCGCTGTAGCCGGCAAGCACCTCGATATTATTCTTTCCAGCGATTGTCTTGGTATAGGTTAGCGTATTTTCCCATAACCAGTTCAAAAAGGTGCTGGTGTTATAGCTGGCTGCCGCGGACGCAGCCGGAATGGGTCCTCCCAATATGGTCGACGGCTGGAATTGCCTATTGATGGTATAATCGGTGTTGATGTTTATACTGGATTTAAATTGCAGCCCGTTGATAATTTTGTAAGTGGCGTACCCGTTGCCCAGCAGGGTGAATTCGTTAGTGGGATTTACCGTTTTCTGCAATATCTCGTAAGGGTTTGCTGTGGTGAACATCCCGGGAGGTGAAAATCCAACAGGATACGTACCGTCAGGGTTTTTATAGTTAAGAGTGGGGTCCGTCAGATAGGCAACCTCAATAACGTTACGACCGTCTCCCAGGTTCGGGGTGATATTGCTTTGGCGGTAGGTAACTCCCAGGTTTACACCCAGGGTCAGCCTATCGGTGGCCGTGTATATGTTGTTGCTGCTCGCGGCAAACCGGCTGAACCAGTTGTTGATCATTACCCCGTCCTGCCTGTTGTAATTCAGGTTTACTACTGATTTCAGGTCCTTTGTACCGCTGGAAATAGATAGGTTATAGTTCTGGGTAGGGGCATCCTTCAACAGAACGTTAAACCAGTTTGTGCCGGCATTGGGTGCATATTGCTGCGGATTCTGATATTGTGTCGGTACACCGCCAGTATAACCTTCGTAGGTGGCGGCATCCTCGTAATACTCCTTTTTGAACTCCGCAAACTCGGGAGCATTCATTAGATCGGGTCTCCCATGTTTGCTTATTGTCTGGTCACCGACATAGGTACTGAATACTATGTCCTTCACCCCTGTCTTAGCCTGTTTGGTGGTGACAAGTATAACGCCGTTGGCCGCCCGGGAGCCATAGAGGGCGGAGGCAGAAGCGTCTTTCAAGACCGTGACGGATGCGATTTCGTCGGGACTTAAAGTCCCCATCCCGCTTTCGGTGGGGAACCCGTCGATGACGATCAAAGGGCTATTCCCTGCATTGATGGATGCCGCTCCCCGGATGCGATAAGTCATTTCGACACCCGGTGTGCCGTCATTTTCGTTGACTTGAACGCCTGCAAACTTTCCCTGCAACTTCTGGCCGATGTTCTCAACCGGCATGTCTTTCACTTCGGCCCCGTCGATCTGACTAATAGAGCCGGTGATATCACTTTTTTTCTGGGTACCGTAACTGACAACGACTACCTCGCCCAGGTCGGAACTCATCGCGACCAGCTTGATGCTCAGTGAAGCTCCATCGGCTACGGTGATCTCCTGTCGCTTGTAACCCACAGAAGACAAGATAAGAATGGTTCCCTTTTCCGTCTGGATCGAGAATTTCCCATAACCGTCTGTAGTAGTCCCCCGGGTAGTGCCTTTTACATTTACGGAAACGCCGGCCAGCGGGGCGTTTTGTTCAGAGACGACGGTTCCTTCGACGGTCACGTGCTGAGCAAACAAAAATGTGGATAGGAATAGAAAGCATAAGATCAGCAATACATTTTTCTTCCCTTGCTTTGCAAGGGGCAATTTTCTTGTCATGGCACGCAGTTTTGGTTAGTGAATGTTGTGTCGTTAAGACTTTTTTTGTTATGACAAAGCAACGCTATAAGCCCGGGCAGGCAGTCCAGTCAGGGAAAGCATTGAGGATTTTTCTAACAGTCGAACAAACTTAGAGAATGTAGAAGTATATCCGTTTTACCAAAAAGTACTTTTTTTTGCATTTTTTGATAAATCTCCAGGCAGACCAGGAAACCAAAATTACGTACATCCAGATAGATACTCTCGGGACGGGGAAAGGCAAACATTCCGCAGCAGGGGAAAAACGTTCTATAAAAATGACCGGGCGGCTGGACATCGGATTTATGGAAGACTTGCTGTCACTCTATCCCAAGGTCGAAGCCATCCCCTCAATCAATGCATTCCATGAGGTGGAAAGGAAGAATGGTAAATCCGATCACCATATGGGCCACAAAAATGCCTGGAAACACGCACAGTCCTATTATGCGGGCATGATCTTCAACTTCCTCAGAAATACCCTGTTCAAAGGGTTGGGTGCGTTAACCAGCGATATGCCTACATTGAAGGCCGAGACCGAAAGGCTGAAGAAACGCTATCCGGACCGGCAGCTCTACCTGTTCATTGGCAGGCTCATGCTAGCCTTTACCATTCTAAAGGAAGGAACAAGCCGAATAGTGGTCTTGGTAGTCGAAGACATTTGCCTTATTTATGAAAATGGTTACGATCCTGAAATGTTCGACAGGTTCTGCGAAGAGCTGGAATTTAGAAAATTCAATCGCTTCAACTTTGCCGGGAGCAAGGGGCTGATTGATGCCCTGTTTGAAAAGTACGAGGCCACATTTGATGTTACGAAACATCGGATCATCTACAAATGCAGCCAGGTATCGGAGGATTTTTCCTATTCCCCCGGTAGCCTCACAATGGGTAATCCGGACAATTTAGAGGCGTTAGCGGAGTGGGGTGTAGCCTTTTCAAAAGATTATGACGGGACCATCAGATCGAAGGAGGAAGCGAGAGCGACAATCATCTCCGGGATCCGTAAGGACAATATCTACCAATGGCAAGACAATGGGAAGGTTTGCGCCATGGCCCAGGTAATGCTGGATGAATACGACTTTCCTGTCATAGGCCACTTCTATACCGATCCGGCCCAGCGCAATAAAGGTTACGGTTCCTCCGTCATCCACCGTATTACTAAGGGGTTACTGGGCGCAGGCAATCCATTTTGTATGTTAGCCGCCGATGCTGCCAACCCCGCTTCCAATAAGGCGTTCATAAAAGCCGGGTATCAGCCCACAGGCGAATACGTTCGCGGATATAAGCCTCATTAACGGTCTCCTGGACAAATACTCTATTTAAAAAATCTGCTGCCGGGTAATTTAAACGCCGTCTTCGACTTGACCATTTCATACTCCCTGACATGAGGGAGCTTCTCTCGGATAAAATTCACCACATTTTCCCTTTCTTTAAGATCCATCAGGCACCCCACCACCACCTCCACAATCGTTAAGGGTTCCGCGGCTTTTCGAAGAAAAGCTGATGTTGTCGGCAGACAGCAGCCATTAACGATGAACAAAGCATTTGCCCAGCCCTACAGCAAAGCATACCCCTCAAAATTATTCCGCATTTAGATTGGATTTGATTAGTTTTGACAAAGCTCTTTCAACGTTATGTCAGTCAGTGAGTTTACCGGTGAGTTCAGATATTTTGACACTCAGATACAACTGATATTGAATCATTTATAAGCCATTATCGAATCCAGTCGTCCCGACGAACAAGAGGCCCGCAGCTATCGCTGCGGGTTTTATTTTTTCGGTAGCCGGAAAACTTGCTTTCCAACGCGGACGAAGAAATAAAACCGTTCCGATGAAGTCGGGCGTCAGACGATCTGCTGAACCCATTGCCTCCGCCAGGCTGACACCTCGAAGGGATCTGCGAAATACTGTGTCTCGTGCACGACTTTACCGTTGCGGAACTCCATAATGCTCACTGTGAATGCTGGTCGCCCCTGATAGGTGATGATGTATTCCGTGATCCAGAGATCGCCTTTTCCGAGAATTCGCTTGACATTGAAGCCTGACGGCTTACCCGGATGATGACTCCGCAAGGCCTGCAAATTGCTTCGTCCGAGGATTCGCTCGCCTGACTGAGGATAATCACAGATGGCATCGTCATCGTAAATATCATGTTCCGCGTTTGCATCACCGATTTCAGCGGTACACTAATTTTACAAAAAAACTCCTTGGAACCAGAGAATTTTCACGGATTTTTACAGGAGTAAACAACATAGAATGAAAGCATTAACACTATCTGCATTCGGCAGTTCCGATGTACTGGAATACAAAGAAATCAGCGATCCGGCATTAAAAGACGGAGAGATATTGGTAGAGATGAAAACCATAGGATTGAACTTTGCCGACCTCATGCGGAGGGGCGGAGTTTATCCCATGAGAGGCAATGCACCTTACATCAATGGCTTTGAAGGAGCGGGTTTTGTAAAAGATGCCAATCATCATCCTGCGTTCAAAGCCGGTGACAGGGTTGCATTTGCCGACGTTCCGTATGCCAATGCAGAACTGGTGGCCGTTCCTTTTGAAAATGCCATTCCCCTGCCCGATGAAATTAGTTTTGAAACCGCCGGGTCTATCCTTTTGCAAGGCCTTACAGCCCATTTTCTAACTGCCGATAGCCATAAAATAAAGCATGGCGAAACTGTACTTATTCATGCGGCAGCGGGTGGTGTGGGGCAGCTGCTCATCCAGGTCTGTAAAATATTGGGCGCAAAAGTCATTGGTCTAGCATCTTCCAAAGACAAAAAAGAAGTAGCACTTTCGTTAGGTGCGGATGCTGTCTTTTTAAATGACGATGACTGGAAAACAAAAGTCTTAGAAATGTGTCCGAATGGCGTAGACGTGGTGTATGACAGCGTAGGGACTACCATGGAAACCAGCATTGCCGTAACAAAAATTCTGGGCCAGGTAGTTCTCTTTGGCCTGGCCGGCGGCAAACTGGAGCTGGGAAACCCATTATGGATTATAGCACATTCTAAAACTATTACCGGCGGGGATTTGTGGAATTATCTTACCTCGGGGGAGGAAAGGGTAAAAAGGTCGGAAAAATTGTTTGAATGGATCATGGCCGGAAAAATAAAAGTCTCTCCACCGACAATTTTCAGCCTTTCCGAAGGCAAAAAGGCGCATGACCTTATGGAGGGAAGAAAGAGCACCGGGAAGATTTTAATGGTGCCTTAAGTGCCCGTTAAACAGCTAATGCCGGCCCTGGTAAGTGCTGACATATTCCGCCACGTCTACCATCGGGGCAATCCATATCTCGCGTTCATGATCCTTCAAAAAATGCAGCAAAAGACTATGTTCCTGCAACCCCACATTGATGTTATGTCCCCCACCCACTCCGTGAAAAAGGAAGACAAGCAACGTATGTGTTCTCATTGCCTCTTTTACCAGCGCGATCATTTGGTCGGCTGTCTGGCCGTTCATCGCATAACAGTCAATATTGTCCAGGTTGACCTTTCCAATGGAATCCATGGCAGACCGAACGCCTCTCGCCGCCACAAAGTCCTTTCGTAAGCCCGGATAGAAGAGCGAGCCGCCGATAATCAGATCGCCACAGGGATAGGCAAATGTTCGTTTCGTTTGGCCGTCGATGGCATTCAATAGTACATTATTCATCCGGATCTCGCGCACGGCCCTGTTAACGGTATACTTACTAAGGTCATCATCCGCCAGCACAAAGCTGCGTCCCGGCAGGCTACCGTCACAGGGATGATATAAGGAATGGTTGCCCAGTTCATGGCCGTTACGGGCGGCCTGCCCCCATTCCTCCATCCGGTTGGCTACTACCGGAGATGAACCGATCAGGTAAAACGTAGCTTTCAGCCTAAGTGAATCCAACGCCGGCATGACGTTATCAAGATCCGCATTGATAGCGTCATCATAAGTCAGTACCACGGCGCATGGCTTGTGATTCCATACATTGGCATCCTGTGCCCGGGCTGACAAGGCTGCTGCCAACATCATCAGATTGCATATCTTTTTCATAAGCATTTAAAAAAACAATAATGAGTTCATAGATGACAGTTCCGGGCAATAAATCTACTAAGAAAATATAAAAGGCAGCGGATCTGGTCGCGGTGGGCCGGATGACTGTCAGGTTCGAAGCGGAATGGCGTGATACTGCAGGAAAACGGTACAGAAGTTATGGTGTAGAGGTCTTTCAATTTAATGATCAGGGCTATGCTGAAAGACGCTTCGCAAGCCAGGAGTTCATGACCATGTAAATCTTGGTAGTAAATCTTGGTAAATCTTGGTAAATCTTGATTGACTACCCGCGCAGGAGATCTGGCGGCCGTCAGGAGTATGACGGCCGCCAAAATATTGATCCGGGCGCCGACACGATAAGTTTTTGGGGGGAATGGCTGAAAATAAGCTACTTTTAGCCTCCCAATACGCCGCCATGAATATCAGAATAGCCAATATCAGCCTCAACACTACAGACACCGAAATAAGAAAGTTGTTCACTCCCTACGGAAATGTCGATTCGGCCCTGGTCAACAGAAATGCTCTGAATGGCCGCTCGTTGAAATACGGTCAGGTCAACATGCCTGTGGCCGCGCAGGCCAGGCAGGCCATCGCCTCCCTCGACAAAACGATACTCGATGGAAAGATCATTTCTGTCAGTGAGCTGCCTTCAGAGTTTTACTAAGCACCCACGTTACCTACGCGATATCCTATCCCTTCTGCTGGGACAGCCTCGTAAACTCGGCGCCGTTAAAGATCCTCGACAGGTTGACATCATTGGATGACCTGTAATCGTCCAGGTTTTTCACCGAAACGATACGCCAGAAGTTCTTTCTCTTCAATTCCATGTAATCAGGCGTCTTGATAAAAACCCCTTCTACCGTACTTCTTGTCTTGAAAAAAATCTTCGCCGGCTCATGGTGAGCATCTTTACTGCCACCGATAAATTTTTCGATCTGTTCACTTGTCATAATAAATTGTTTCAGTCCTAAAAAACCGTTTTATTGAATATCCCCATCATATAACCTATTCCAAAACATCAATCGCAACCGTAGCAGACGGCATTGATATTCATGCCCGCTCCCACAGCAGCAAATAGAATGATATCTCCCCTGTTCAATTCGAACCCATCCATATCCCCCCTCCTGACAAGGTCAAGCAGGGTTGGAATGGTAGCCACCGAACTGTTGCCCAGCCAATGAATGCACATCGGCATAATGTTGGCCGGTACTTCGGCCATACCATACAGTCCGTAGAAGTTCTTGACAATCGCCTCATCCATTTTCTCATTGGCCTGGTGAATGAATATCGCTTTCAGTTCCCGTATACCAAACCCTCCGGCATCGAGACAGGCTTTCATCGCCGCTGGCACATGACGTACGGCATATTCGTATACTTTACGCCCTTTCATTTTCAGGTATTGGCCGGCTTGCTCTGATGACGGATTATGCGTACCGCTCAGATGAATGTAATCGAGTTCTTCCCTGCAATCCGACCGGACATTCGCTGAAAGAATACCCATCTTCCCCGCCTGCACGTCCTTGTATTCAAGGATGCACGCCCCGGCGCCGTCAGAAAAGATCATCCCGTCCCGATCATACCTGTCGATCACACGCGACAAGGTTTCTGCCCCGATGACCAGAGCACTCTTTGCCATGCCTGCCCGGAAAAAAGCATCGGCCTGGATCATACCCTGCAGCCAGCCCGGACAGCCAAAGACCAGGTCATAAGGGATACAGGACGGGTTCAGGATACCCAATTGTCTTTTTACCCTGGAGGCCAATGACGGGACGATGTTGGTATGGGAATCGGAATCCTCGATATCACCGAAATTATGTGCTACGATGAGCTGATCGATCGATTCCTTGTCTACACCACTATTTTCAATAGCCAGTTCCGCAGCCCTGGCTGCCATATCGGAGGCGCATATACCCGCCGCCGCATAACGCCTTTCCAAAATACCGGTGATCTGGCTGAATTTCTCTACGATTTCCCCGGAAGGCCTGTCCATGAATGACCCATCCCGGGAATAAAATTCACTGGCAATAAAATCGCTGTTCTTGACAACGATTTCCGGGATATAAGATCCGGTGCCTGTAATGATTGATCTATACATTGTTTATGGGTAAAGGGCAAATAAACGGCAATGACATTTGTTTTGCTTATCTTTAACTATAATAATTTACATGATTAAAAAAATTTCCGGTCTCGATCTCTTAAAACAAAATTTTAATAGCGTTGAAGTGAAGTTCATCGATTTCTTCGAAAAAGGAGAGCCGCGTTGGCCTATGGAAAAACGCGACTACCTCAGAAATCACCATCAAAGCCTGGATCAATTCTTCCCGGCGACCATCTCCTGGGAAAAACTGAAGCTGCACGGACTGCCGGATAGCATTCTAAAGGAAGTTCATGCTGCATACGAAGCCTTTCAAAGGGGCGAAGAATATAACTGAGCAATCGATATAGATTACTTGAAAAGCCTCCAGATCGCTGGTCTGAAGGCTTTTATTTTATCCGGATAGGACGTTATATCGATAGTGGTTACTACCAACGGCTGCCTTTGTCCCGGGAAAAAGATCCATTACGGTTGTCTGACTTAGGCCTTGCCTTGGATACCGATATGGCTCTGCCGTCTACCTGCGTACCGTCCAGGCTCTTCATAGCTTCTTCAGCTGCCGTATCGGCCATTTCCACAAAGCCGAATCCCCTCGATCTTCCTGTTTCCCTGTCCATTACTACCTTGGCTGAAGTCACTTCTCCAAATTTGTTGAAAAGAGTCTTCAATTCTTCATCATTTACCTGAAATCCCAGGTTTGAAACGTACATGTTCATACAATAAAAATTAAATAGTTTTAAAAATACTGAGCCAATGCAATAAAAAGTAGAAGAAACGGAACCGGAAGAATAGAGAGAAAAGAAGCGAATCGATTACTTAATGTTGTACATCTCAATAATATCTTATAAAGATAGCTATTATAAACGCCGTGGCCTAATAAATCTTCGGTAAAGAATTAACATTCAGGGTAAATATAAATTAGCATTCCCGGAAATTAATCGATAACTTGCTTGTATTCCTCATATGGCGTATTATAGTCTGATCTGCCTGCAGACCCTACATCAGTTCGTACAATAAGTTGCCATCTTAAATTCCATCTCATGCAGATCCACATTGGCAATTTGAACAGAATGACCACTGCCCGCCATCTCGCTGACCTTTTTCTCCCATTCGGAATGGTTCATACCGTAAAAATCATCAGTGACAGGATAACAGGTCACTCGCTGGGCTACGGCTACATCGAAATGGAGCCAAATTGCGGCAAACTGGCCGTCCAACGGCTGGATCATCGCCTCTTCATGAACTACTATATGGAGGTCAACGAGGTCTCTTAGAACAACTCCATTAAAGCTTCACGGGCATCAATGTTCCCTGAGAAGAGGGGCATTGGGAACTGCTTTGCGCCGTGATATAATAGGTGCCCGGCACCATGCCTCTGAAACTGGAAGCCGGTTGGTAAGTGCTGTCATTGATGCTGTATAGTGTCCCTGTGCCGGCTTCTGAAGTGATATTGGTGGAAGCAGGAGACACACACCCAATGTTGTTCTGCGCCGTTACATAATGGCATCGAGTAGGAGGCGCAGGATTAGTTCCTGCGCCGTCCCCTCACACCACCGTACGTACGGGTCCGTATACGGCGGTTTGTCAGAATAGTTTCCCCTGGTGTTCCGTTTTCCAGTAGTAGTAG
>Ga0182030_10020398_pt1 | contig 12507 bp, 7 predicted proteins | sample 812S3MmetaG_FD_121299 | JGI IMG/M metagenome (GOLD analysis project Ga0182030, IMG submission 121299) | Permafrost microbial communities from Stordalen Mire, Sweden - 812S3M metaG (Illumina Assembly) | ecosystem: Environmental > Terrestrial > Soil > Wetlands > Permafrost | place: Sweden... | reverse complement strand
GTCCAGCCAGGGGTATTCGGGCTCTTGGTCGCTCATGATGCGAATTATGGGCTTCAATGGGCAGGGTGTAAAGGAGCTCGTTGCTGGGACGCCGTTATCATAGAGGAAAAGGAGTTCGGAAGAACATTGGCAAACGATCCCTACAACGCTTTCGCCGGTCCTGATTGGAACCGTGATGCCGTCCGGGCCTACTTCGCCGCAAGATCTGAGAGCGACGAACAGTATCTGAAGGAACTCAAGAGGCGGCTGGTCATTCGCCCCGCATACCAAGGCATCTACGACCAAACGTTGGCCTCATATTACGTTCACAATCACTTTCGCGGTCGGTCCTGGCTGTCGACGCGAGAGGATTTCCTCCAGGCTTTGAGTAACTTGGAGACTTCGATCATCCCTGCGGACAATTTCTTCGATAGGGAACGATTCGCGACCTCTCGGCTGAACCTTATCCGGGCCCTGTTTCAGGCCGCATCGCCCGGTAACTGAAATGGGATCCGAATGGCCGATCTCCGAGGCCAATGTAGGCAAAACTGATTTCGATTAACAAAGGGCAAGATATGGTACAGTTCTCTGCACCTGAACTAGGCCCCCTTTCTCTATCTGTCAAAATTTGAACGCCTGCGTATTTGGCGCCCAGTAGAACTCCCCTCCGCGAGGTTTGTCGAGCAACTGAGGAGATTACGATTATGGCTACTTCGCCACCCCCCACTCTCCATCCGCTTCCTGCCCAAATGACTGGGACGGTCCAATATCAGCACGGCTACGCCTTCCTCATGAGTCCCACCAACCAATGGGTCCTTTTGCAGTTCGATAGCCCGTTTACTGGCGTGTTGGATCTGACTCGAGCAGCGCAAACAGCGACCATTCTCATGAAGACGTATCCACCAAACACCGTGGCTACGTTCAACGGCATTCTGATGATGCACAGCGTTAATGGTCAGAACCGGGCTGTTCTGCACCTCTGTTGAGACTGCGATGACACGACCAATTCCAGTGCTGCTGCTCGGGGCGTTGTTTCATATGGCGGCGATGGCTCACGGCCAGAACGCCCCGCAGCCGCCGGTTACGACAACGAAGCCTCTGACTACGGCCGGCATCACCATCGGCGAACCCAAGGTCTACGACAACTATTATCTGCAGCTGACTCTGAATAGCCTGCGTGATCAGTTATCAGGCCTCAAGGTCGTCGATCAATCTACGCTTCTGTCACACATCGGCCAGACCCAGGGCGCGAACCTTCAACAGCTCGGCGCGTCCGTGCAGGGGGGCGGTAATTCGACTCCGAGCACGAGTACCTTCTCTCTGGCGCCGGGAGATACGTCATATTCCTCAACAGGGTCAGCAGCATCCACGACGCCTGGCACGACGACATCCACCACTTCTCTTGCGCCCTCCAATCCTGCTCCGGCCGCGACGACGCTGGCCTTGCCGACGATTGGTCAGTCCTCGCTCGACACATTGAACGAGTCGATGCAGTTGTCGTCGGAGATCACGGGATATCAGCTGCTGCTCAACGGCGCGATCAGCGACCAGATCCAAGCCGCCTCGGGACTGCCGAAGACAACCTTTACGATCGGATTCCCGATCACGATAGACCCTCCCGCATACACCGACCGAAAGCTGCAGAACAGTGTTGCGGAAGTTCAGGTAACGGTTTGCAGCGTCCAGGACGCTTCGATTGTGACACTACTTCCCAAGGAGCGTACATATAACGTCGCTTCGCTCGTTGATCACTCTTTGGCCGCCAGTGTAGGCGCGGTCCTGGGTGGCGTGTTTAGCATCGGTGGAGGATTTCTCTGGCACCACCAGTCCTACTACCTGGTTCAGCAACAGGAGACGGTAGCCCTCCAACAAGCAACTGGATACTGTAGCCAGGACGGAAGTGCGACCTCACCCACCTCCTTTGTTTGGCAGATTCATCCGGTTCTTGGAAAGAAATATGTTCGGCCCGGAACGCAGAACAACTTCGTACAGGTCTCGATTCCCGGGAGTCTTGCGGGCAACGGCGAACAGCTTGCAATTGCTTGTGTACGGGTCGGTTGGCGGAAGACGAAGGATAACGGCAATCGATTCGACACAGCTTTAACCGCTGACGCGTTCGGCTGCTTCAAGATCAAGTCCTACTCAACCGATCCCAAAATCCGGTCTCTCAGCGTTGCGGACATCGGCGGCGGCAACGTCCGGGTGAACGCTACCGGTACCTTTCTTTCTGGGACCAGGGTGCGAATCGGCGGCAAGCTTCTGACCGAAAACTCGCTGTATGTCTCTGCCGACATGGCAAGCCTCTCATTCTCGACGGCTGCGTCAGACATCGTGGCCGCCGGAGGAATTACTCTCCTGAGCCGCGAAGATAACGAAGTACCTCTGGAGAACCAACCCCCGCCACCAGTTGCGCCGCCGGCTCAGTCTACGCCTCTGTCCGGACCACCACCGCCACCGCCTCCGCCGCCCCCAACCACGTCGTTGAAGATCAGTGCGGTCACTGTCGTCCCGTACTCTTCCACTCAGTCTTTGATGGACGTCATCTTCGCGCGCCCGTCGGGACCAGCTCTCCCGTTCGAGCCGTGCCAGATACCAGGGGCTGTGAATCCGCCCCGTTGCGTATCGAGCGACCCATACGTGATCAATATCGGAAGCAATGTCTTCGGGCTCTCGAATGCGCCATACCTCTCAACGGGTTCGACCGAGATCAAACTTGTCGTCCCTAACGATGCGGTTGCCGGGGCACCTCAAATCGAAATGAGACGGCTGCTCTGGCCCGCTCAGTACTACTACGACTCGTTTCCATTGAGCAAGGACGGAGTCACGGTGACGAAAGCGACGTTGATCGCGACCGCTCCTGCGATTCGATTTTCTGTGACCGGTACGAACCTGAATCACGCGCAGCTTCAGTACCCGGTGTGTCCGACATGTCTGATAACGAATGGGACTGGCTTTGCGACCGTGACCCTCGCGACAGGCAAGCCTCCACTAGGGCTCGACGCCGCAAACGTTAAGGGGCTGAAGCAGATCGTCCTTTGTAATAAAGCTTCGACCGGAACCGACTGTGATCCGAATTACCCGCCCGTCATGCTGGCGGTCCCAACCGATGGCGCCGCCTCCAAGGATTCCAAGCCAAAGCTTGAGGACCACGATCCGGTCAAAGTGGGGACCAAGGAAGTGACCATTTCTGGAACGGGTCTCGACCAGATCGCCCTGATCAAATTCGAAGGGACAACCCTCCCACTACATCTCACCGCCGGAAAGGAGCCCAAGCTGGTTCTTGAGCTCTCCAAACAGATCTATGCGAACGCTGGTACGTATCCGCTTGTGGTTGAACTCGCCGATAAGAGCACCTTTGGCTATTCGGTGACGGTCGGAGACGCGGCAAAACCCTGACTCCGGCTTGAAGCAGCCAGCCGGTGGACGGCTAAAATTTGACTATGTGCTACTCGGCCCGTGTCCGCCAGAATCTCAGCCAACTCTCGAAGCGTTATGGTGCGAGAGTCGCCTTGGAGATGTATGAGAAGATTTTCCGGCGCCGGGCGGATGGGGAAGATATTAGAATTGCGCGCGGCTTGGAGCGAAGCTTTACTCACCCCTCGTCAGAGATCGAACTCCGGACGAAAGAGTACATCGACCAGTACGCCGCTAAGCGCAGAGATGAGTGGGAGAACGAGATCTTCACCCAGCGTCGACGATTGGGTGGGGCTGAGGAGTCGCTCAGAGTTAAAGAGACGAAGAAAGCGCGCGAAGACGTCCGAATAGCGACGAAGAAAATCCAGACCCTGTTGGAACGCCTCACGGATCTTCGCCGCACCGAACCTGTTGAGGGCGACGAACGGATCTTTCCGTTGTCGTATGCTCCGGTCTTGGTCCAGAAGAATGGCGAAACAATCCTCGTTCCGATGCGGTACGCCTGTAGGCTCGCCGACAAGCCAGCGAATTACGACGTTCGATTCCCGGGTACATACAACGCACGCCGGGATAGCTTGACCGGATTCTGGAAGAATGTGTACGGCCGCCGCCACGCGGTGATGGTGATCAGCGGATTCTTTGAGAATGTGCCAAGGCATCTCTACGAGCACCGCGACTTGCTCCCGGAAGAGAAGCCTGAAAACCTCATTTTGCAGTTCGCCCCTCGTCCAAGTGAGGACATGCTGGTCGCCTGCATCTGGGACCAGTGGAAAGGCCCCGACCAGCCAGATTTGCTCTCCTTTGCGGCCATCACCGACGAGCCGCCGCCCGAGATCGCAGCGACGGGACATCAACGCTGCGTGATCGCTATTGAGGAGAAAAACCTGGATCTCTGGCTGTCTCCAGGCAAGGCGACTCCGGCTGAGCTCGATGCGATGCTCGACGACCGGGCAAGACGGATCTTCGAGCATCAGATAGCAGCCTGAAGACCGTTATGACGGCGCAAGCATTCTGGACCTGCCACTCGACCGAGATCATGAAATTCCGAACGCTCGTCGAAGGAAATGGGTGATGCCCAATGCCGCGATGCCATCAGGCTACGTTCGTGTTAAAGACTATCCACGAATGCAGGGAGCAAATCCCGAATGGCTCTGAGTTCCTCCTGAGAACTGGCAAACACTTGCTGGCAGGCTCGGCTTGCGATTCGGAGGTTGTAAAGGTGGGCTGTCATGGGAGAGACCGTCAGATCCTCAGGAAGGAAGTCGCTATCCGGTCCCAACACCAGCAATGCTTTTGTGGGCGACAGAGGATAATAGGCTTCGAATCTTTCCGGCGCCGTGGTGTCCTTCAGTCTTGCTGCCATATTGATCACCGGCTGGTCAGCGGTGACAAATGGAACTTCGGTCGCGTTTTCGAGAATCATGAGTTTGAGACGAGGGTGATCAACGAACAAACTGTAACCGAGGTTCATCGCAAAAATGTGCGTGAGAACGTTTGCGATACGCTCGTATCGCGCAAAATCTTCCGGAGTGAGAATGAGCGCGCTTCTTCTGCGGTGGTGCGTTCTCATGTACTGGACAGCAAGTCCGTTGTAAAAGAGGGCCGTGGGTTGATCTTCTAACAAGAACGTCCTATCTCCAGCCCGGAGGCGTTCCAGATACGGTTGGAAGGTCTCTTCGACGGACAGATGGAGATTTTCATTTGCCTCGGCAATATCCCTATCGATGGCGGCGAAGACTTCCGGTGCGCCTCCGTTCGACCGCTTCAAGTGAGCTTTCGCGTCGTGAACCGAAGCAAACTGTCGAAGCAGTCTCTCGTGAATGGGCTTGAGCCGTTCGGGTGAATCCTTGATGCCAGCCTCCCGGACAAACTCGATGTCTGCCCGGCTGAGTTCCCAAAGTCGATAGAAACGGTTCTCTGCGGCCACATTCCTGACGTTGGTCTGGAATATACTGCCGTCGCGGAGACACCAAATCTGATCGCTCGTTGCCCACGCTTTGAGATAGAACCGGGCCACGAAATGGTTCAGTTTCTTGGTGGGCATACACCAAGTTTACTTGGCAAACTTCCAGGACAGTGAGCTTTCGAGCCCTTCCTGGTTCTGCGAAGCGCATCGGAATCACTCACTTCCGTCAGGTTCCTAAACTAAGATGATCCTGCGCACATGAAACCAACATTAGGCTGGACAATGCTGTCGCGGGACGAAATGCGGCAGGCCGAACGACTGACGAGCGGGGAGCAGGATACCCGCGATGAGATTGGTTTTCTCTTAATTCATCAGGGATTCGCAGATCGATTCTTTCCCGGGACGTCCGTCCTTCACACGCGGGTTCGCTACGTGCTTTTCATACCCTGGCTTTTTCTGAGGTCCGCTGTGTCCATGAATCGCGGCAGCGATCTTGATGCCACAATACGTCGACAACTTATCCAACTGGCCATCCGGCTGAAGGAGGGAGAGCGTTACGGTGTCATAGGTGGAGACAAGCTTGGACAACTTACCTCTCAGCCCCCGGACCGTGTGTACTGGACCGCCCTAAAGCAATGGGGATTGCTATTGCCTTCGGTCGGCTCCCGGTCGGAAGCTCTTCGACGTTTGCAGACGGCAGTGCGCGCGACGTCACTGGACGATGACGGCGGTAGGCTGGAGGATGACTCGACGGAGGTATTCGGAAATCTTCCCGACCTGCCTCCCGGCTGGGACAATCCGCAATCGTCCTTGAACTTCAAAATGAGCGTGGACGAACAAATCTTTCTGCGGAGAAAATTGAGTCTGCTCACACGTCCAGGAGACACGGCGCCGTCGCTTCTGGCCCGACTAACGGAAGCTCAGGCCAGCTATGAGGGAGCCATTCACGGCCTCCCACCTGAACTGGATTCCCATGCCGATGAGCCCGATAGAAGAGCTCTCCGCATTGCACGTGATGCGGCCGGCCTGGCTGCGATCGGTCGCGCCGTTTACGGAGCACTTATCGAATATTTGAGGGACGAGGACGGGGGGCTGACTGAGGAGACCTTCCGTCTTCAACTGGGTTCCCATTTCGAGTCTTACGGAGGGGACGCCGCTCGGTGCGACCTCGAAGGATTGGAGACCTTTCTTCCGAACCTACCGGATTACGTCAGGGATGTTCTTTATAAGACGCGGGATTACGTGCGCGATGGAAAGCCTGAACAATTTCTCTCCTTACGCGCTTGTTATCAATGCTCAGAGGTGATCAGAAAGACGAGGAGCCGAGCGCGTCTGGCGGATAACCTCAGGTCTAAGCAAAGACGTGCCGAATGGGATCCCGGCAGGCATAATACGACGCCTCTGCATTACAGGTGGTATATCGTCCGCGAAATGTTGAACGACTTGAGTGGTCGCTCATGAGCAAAGGTTCGTGGCCCAGGTTTTCCTTTGCGGAAATGTTGAAGCCTCCGGATGGATGGCGTACGGATCATGCGATTCTGTGTACGTACTCCGCCGACCTCATTGTGATCGTCACGTCTCTCTTGGCGCTCGGTGGCGCTGATGTTGAAGGGAGAACAGCCAGCCGCGTAGAACTGGTAAGAGCGATTGAGGCCCTCCGGGGACGCGTTCGAGTGCTGGCTCAGGAAGGTCGGGTCGGTATTCCGCGCGTGTCGTTGCCGATCCTCAGACTGTTGGACAGATTCCTTCTAACCGTAACGACAGATGAGCGCTCTAGCTCATTCCATCCCAAAGCGGCCCTTCTGCGTTTCCAGAGAATCAACGATCCGAATGATAGTCAATGGCGGATATGGTTCGGCAGTCGAAATCTCACTCAGGCATGGAACTGGGAGACCGGATTGGTGCTCGTTAGCCGCTCGGACGGAAAAGGCCAACGGGTAGAGGGCCTGGCAGACGTTGGCTCAGTACTCGCTGAGCGCGCAAGATTGACAGGACTCACGGCGAGGAGGGTGAAGACAGAACTGTCGAAATTAACATGGGAGTGTCCTCCGGGGTGCGAAGTGACGCGCGTCAGCCTTCTGGGGCCCAGTCACCAGCAAGGCTTTCCTGCTCCGCCCATCGATACTGAGCGCATGTTTGTTGTTAGCCCGTTTCTGGATGCCAAGACGGTGCGTCTCGCCGGGGCATGGGGGGGACCCAAAACCCGTCGAACGATCGTATCAACCGACCTGGAGTTTCAGCGGCTCATTCGAGAGGACCGCGAAATCTTCGACGGTTTCGAAAATTTGTGTCGGCAACCACTTCCCGACCTTCCAACCGAATACGCGGTCAACATGGGAGAGGAAAACCGTGATTCGATCGAAATGTCCGAGGGAGAAGAAGCCCCGCCGCAAGGCCTCCACGCGAAACTGCTTTTCGCCGCGAAGGGAAAGCGCCGCCAGCTCTGGCTAGGAAGCCCAAATGCGACACAGCGCGGATGGCTAGGAAAGAATGTGGAAATTGTCGCGGAGCTCGCGATAAATCAGGAGGTCGCAGACGGTATTGAAGAGTTTGTCGATACCTGCGAACGCTACACGCTCGGCGCTAACGGACCAGAAATTGACGAAGATGAAGTTGAGCTGGAGAACGCGCGAAAGGCGTTGAGCGGGAGATGGCCCCTTCGACAAGTTATCAATGAGGGGTTGCTGGAGATTATTGCTTCATCGCCACCGCCAATCGTAAATCCCCAGATATCTGTTGAGGCCGCGACAATGGGTGGGACATGGAAGCCGTGGCCGCTAGATACTGACCGTCTGCTAGTGGGAAGTCTTAAAGATTGGGAGAGGACCGATTTTGTCCAGGTGAGAGTACGCCTCAGGGACCTGGTGTGCGCCTGGTTACAGCTCGCGCCTTGCCTGCCTCCGCCCGACGAGCAACGGGACCATAATTTGATTGCGCAATACCTTGACCCCCATACATTCCTTTGGTGGATACGTAGCCTGCTTGAAGACAGCCCAGTGGAGGGTAACGGAGGCGACTGGAATTCAGAAAACGACCCTTCCCTGAATGCTTCGCGGAATGGCTTCCATGCGTCCGACCACGGGGCGTCGCCATCCCTCGAGGAGATCTTGCGTGCATGGGCGCGCGACCCCTTGGCATTCAGGAACGCTGATCAAAAGGTCAAGACTTACCTCACCGAGCTCGAGCGTCACGCTGCAGAGAAAGAGGCGCCGGCTGACATCGCGCTGCTGCAAACATTCCGCAATATGTGGGACACATTGGCGGGGGGCCTCCGGTGATCGGCCGTCAGATCAGCGAACCGAAGGGTTTCCAACTCGCGACCGCACAGGCGGCAATGCAAACCTTGACCTCCGACGAAGGGATGCGTAGGTTCCTCATCGCGGATGAGGTAGGCCTCGGGAAAACGGTTGTCGCCCGCACCATCATTCAAGAGCTGATGAAGCGTCGTCGTCGCCCGCTCGTCGTATTTTACGTGTCGAGCAATCTCAACATCGCACACCAGAATCGCGCGAAGCTTCTTGAGCTGCTTCCCACAGAAGCTCAGCAAAAGGCGGCGTCGGCTGCAGCCGATCGTCTAACACTCGCTGCCAATCCCCGTAATCGGCCGAGCCACGAAAAACTCCATTTGTACACTCTGACCCCTGACACTTCTGTCCCGATGTATCGGCGCCGGGGCGGTTTCGGAAGGCTGGAAGAACGGGCACTGATTCTGCGGCTCCTGAAAGGCCGATTTCCATCTCTCGATACGAATTGGTTCTCGGCGAAGTGCCGCGGCAATCAGGCACGAGAGTCGAGTTGGGATGCTGCGCTTCAAGCGCATAAGGAACTCAAAGGCGTTCGTGAACTTCAGGATCATTTCCTCGAAGCTGTCGGTAAGGATAAGCATCTGAATCTGCCTGCGGTGGATGCTGCTTCCATACTGCAGGCTGCGGAACAGAACCGCCCTTCGCACTTCATGGGCAGCATGCGAACGGCGCTCGCCATGGCGGTTCTCCGCGATGTCAAACCGGATCTCGTCATCTTCGATGAATTCCAAAAGTTCAGAGAGTTGTTGATCGAGCCTCCGAATGTCGTTCCGGACCCGGTCACGAGAGCGCTGCGCGGAGGAGCCCAAAACGATCATGGCGTCCTTCTCCTTTCCGCCACGCCGTATCGCTTGTATTCTTCGCGGCAAGAGGAGGCCGCAGGTGTATCTCATCATCAGGATTTTCTTGAGCTCATTCGTTTTCTATTTGGACCGAACAGTGAACAGCCCAAGAAGATCGAAAGCGCGTTTTTGGATTTCGGCAGAATGATGTTGGCGAGTGAGACTCCTGTTTTCAAGGCACTCGGAGACCTGCGGGACGACATTCAACAGAGGCTTCGCAAGGTCATGAGCCGCACCGAACGTCCAAGCAACGCGAGTCCATCACCCGAGGTGAAGAACCCAAAGGCAGAGGTCTCGCCGGATGATTTGCGGATTTTCAAGCACTGGGTCACTCGTTTGCAGAACGGGCAAAAAGCAGATCCTGGGAACGTCGATCTTCTCACCTTCGCCGTTCCGTACTGGCTTTCGATTCCATTGCCGATACAAATGCTGGGCAGTGGGTACGTCGCATGGAGGCGCGCAGATAAAGGGCGCAAACGGCGGGATGAACCGGTGTTTCGAAAGGCTCAGCGGGATCGTCTCGATGCGCCGAAATCATGGCCGCATCCACAACTTCGCGCGCTAAACGATATCGTTCCGCCGTCTCGCCTCGCGCTTCCTTGGACGGCACCCTCGATGCCTTGGTGGGAGTTGCATGGAGCCTGGGCCGCCGAAGGAGCGAATTCAGGAAAAATGCTGGTCTTCACGCGCTTCAAAGCCGGCCCCCCGGCACTTGCCAGCCTGCTGAGCTTCAATCTCGAGGCCTCATTTGCAAACGCATTGCGCCGGAATTATCGGAGAGCGGGCGAGGCACAGCCGCTGCAATTCAAAGGGAATCGTCCCACGCTTCCGGCTTTGTTCTTTCCATCGCCTACGCTCATAGCGTTCACTGATCCGCGCCGAGACAAGCCCGCCGATCTTAGCGGCGTAAAGAAATCGATGCGACGGCAAGTGGCCAAGTTTCTGAAAGACAAGTTAGGCGTGGAAATCAGGAGGCGTGGCAGAAGACGCCCTCTGTGGAAGCTACTTCCAGCGCTTGAGCTTGCCCGCGAAACGCAGATGCCAGAGAGTGGCCTGCCTACGTGGGATGAATTGCGACGGCACTGGCGAGCCGCTGCGGCAGGACAGGCCGAAGCAATCGGAGGAGTATTAGCGCAATGGAACGAAGCTGCCGTCCAAGGATTAGGAACAGTCACTCAGGAAGAAGTCGCAGCGATCGCAGATTTCGCGTTGTCCGGGCCGGGAGTAGTGCTCGGGAGATCTCTGTATCGTTTTGATTCGGACTGCATTTCAAACAGCAAGTACGGCCAACTCCTCGAAGCCAGCTGGAATGGGCTTCGCTCCTATCTCAACCGATCACTCTTTCAGGTGGCACTCACGCGTCGCGGACAGCGGTATACGCATGCAATTCCCGAAGCAGTAGTAGCCGGAAACCTCGAATCGGTCCTGGATGAACATCTCTGGATAGCAGGCAAATTGGACGCCGACGCGATTGCCCGGTTTCCGCGCGATTTGGTGAAGACGCTTGGATTGAATGAGGGGCGGCACCGTGTGCATGAGCCAGGGATAGAAGCCGATCCATTCCAGCTTCGCTGTCATACTGCTATGCCATTTGCAGATGCAAAGGTGGAGAACGCACAGACCGGGGGCCAAGACCGTCTTCGTACCGATGACATGCGCCGAGCGTTTAATACGCCCTTTTGGCCGCACGTCCTGGTCACGACTTCGCTCGGGCAGGAGGGGTTGGATTTCCATGTCTGGTGTCGTCAGCTGCTCCACTGGGATTTGTGTCCAGGTCCGCTCGAAATGGAGCAAAGAGAAGGCCGAATACAGCGTTTCGGTGGCCTTTCTGTGCGCGTCGCACTCGCTGAGCGATTCGCGAACCAAATACTTGGCCAGACCAGTGCTGGTTCTAGTCCTTTTCTGGCGCTGGCGGAACAGGCTGACCGTCAGTTCAGTACTGACGCATCCGGCCGAAGCCCATGGTGGTCATGCCCCGGAGAGAAAATCGAGCGCTTCTTTGTCGAACTTCCACACTCGCGACAAGTGGACAAGTTCAGGCACCTGAGCCGACTGCGATGGATTTACCGGCTCGCCCTGGGTCAGCCACATCAGCAGGACTTCATCGAGACGGTATCGAGCCGACCCGACGATGGCAGGTTGGCCTACACGTTGTCACTGTCGGCATGGCACGATTCTTGAATGCTTCCAGAACGCGGGAAGACGTTGTAGATTCATCCTCTTCTAGTAAGTACCAAAATGGGAGTGCCACGTACAGATCCCAACGACACGTTCTGCTCTGCAGTCTCGTGCGCCTTCAGTTGGGATGTCGTTTCATCTGATTGGATGAACCAACATCCGCTCGTCACCAGTCTCAGTCCTTCGTCAAGAATCGGTTGCTCAATCGAACTGATAAGAATGATTGGATGATGTTGTGGCACAGCCTCCCGCCGTGCTGCAATGAAAGGTAAGGTTCCTAACAATGGACGTCTCCCAACCGAACGAAGAAACTCAAACAGATCGCGCTAAGGCCGAGCTCGAAGCTGTTCTCAATGCGCTCATGCCGTCTGGGCTTCTCTATAGGCGGAATGACTTCGATGACCTAGACGATGCTCAGCGCAAGGAGCTCTTCCACGATCTATACGGCCCCGGTGATCTGGATCTGCGACTGTCCAACCTCTATCTCGTGCTGCCTCTCCTCCATAAAGCCCGCAGTAAAGACGAGCGACAATTCTTGTTACAGGTCTTTCTGCCGTGGGTCGGCATGCGTAAGAGACTTGGAGTACACCGGAATCGGATCCAGGACGAATTCGCGAAGAGTGGAAGCTTCAAACCTGGCACGCCTGATGAATACGCGCATCTCGTGAACATATATCTCAGCATTGTCTCTGACCTGATCGACCCGTACCTGACTCTACTTGTAGCCTGCTATCAGTTTGTGGAGGGAAGCTTCACAGATTTCGAAGCGGCAAACTTCGGTCAGGGAGAACGCAACAAAGACGAGTATCTCAGTTCCAGGATCAGGAGCGACGATCCTCAAAACAGGTTGCTGTCTGGATATAGCCCCCTCGTTCGTAACGCG
>Ga0182030_10020397_pt1 | contig 12507 bp, 13 predicted proteins | sample 812S3MmetaG_FD_121299 | JGI IMG/M metagenome (GOLD analysis project Ga0182030, IMG submission 121299) | Permafrost microbial communities from Stordalen Mire, Sweden - 812S3M metaG (Illumina Assembly) | ecosystem: Environmental > Terrestrial > Soil > Wetlands > Permafrost | place: Sweden... | reverse complement strand
GCTCCGATTCCTCCAGCGCAATTCAATCCAGGAAACACGATCAAATGGAACAAGGTACTGTGAAGTGGTTCAATGACGCGAAGGGCTTCGGCTTCATCTCGCGCCAGAACGGTGAAGATGTCTTCGTGCATTACTCTGCAATCAACTCGAGTGGTTTCAAGAGTTTGCAAGAAGGCCAAGCCGTGCAGTTCAACGTAGTCAAGGGCCCCAAGGGATGGCAAGCTGCCGACGTGCAGCCGCTCTAACCCTTCCAGGCCGGATTCCGGCAGAATCTACCACGAGATAACTCACGAGGGCTGGGGCCAAACCCAGCCCTCGTGCTGTTTGCCCGTGGACGGTGCGGATTTTCCCTGTCCCATCTTCGGCCTCAAGCACCACCTGACCTGGACAGCCCGGCTCCCATGAGCCAGCTCTAACCTAACTGTGTCTCATTTTGAGACATGGCCTCATGGCTCATGAACGTTGTACCGGCCGATCAGCCGGAGAAGAGGGCCAGCTGCATCGCCAACCACTCGATTTCCCAGCCGGCGGTGGGAGGAAACCGGGATTCCGGTTTACTCTAGTAAGACTTGGAAAGGACGCTATCAACCGTGATTGAGCCGTCAACCATGCCGGAGCGCGCGGCGCTGGAGCCTCAGCCGCCGTCCGGCTCCGCGAGCCCCGTGCTGGAAAAGCTGGCGCTGGTGATTCCCACGCTCTCTGAAGAGGAGAGCATCGGCGGCCTGCTGGTCCACGTGCGCTCGGTGCTTGACCCGCTCCACATCCCCTACGAAATTCTGGTGGTCGACGACGACAGCCCGGATGGCACCGGCGCCGTGGTCTCGGCCATCGCCGCAGAGGACCCGCGGGTGCGGCTCGTGGTCCGCAAAGGCGAGCGCGGGCTCTCCGGCGCAATTCTTTACGGCTGGCAGCGGACCGATGCACCCATTCTGGGCGTAATGGACGCAGACGGCCAGCATCCGCCTGAAGTGCTGCCCCAGCTGATCGAGAGGATTTATGCAGGCCGTGACATGGTCATCGGCAGCCGCTACACGCCGGGTGGCGGAACGGGCAGCTGGAACCCGGTGAGGAAGCTGATCTCGGCCGCCGCCGTCTGGGTCACCTGGCCGCTGCAGCGGCATCACGTCCGCGTCAAGGACCCCATGTCCGGCCTGTTCATGGTGCGCCGCCGCTGCCTGCCCCAGACCGAGTTCCAGAAGACCGGCTTCAAGCTGCTGCTCGACCTGCTGGTGCGCGGCCACATCCAGACAGTGACCGAAATCCCTTTTGCATTCGGCCTTCGCGCCCACGGCGTCAGCAAGGCTAACTTCAAAACCGCATGGGACTACGGCCTGCTTCTCGCCCGGCTCTATGCCGACCGGCTGGGGTTCGGGCGCCAGTCCTGATTTGACTGCTCCCGCCATCCCATCGCCGCGGCCGCTGTGGCTTCAAGCGCAGAGAAACAATCAGTTAGGCCGCAAATTGCCGCCATAGTAAGATGGCGTCATGACAACCGACCCAACCCTTTCCAGAGTTGCTTCCGGCCTGAAAACCGAGTTGTGGACCCCGCAGCTCGCCGGCCCGGTGCTGTTGGCCGCAGTTGTCCGGTTTGGGCTGATGGGCCTGGGCCTGGCGCGGACCGGGGTCGGCGCTGTCGAGGGTACCGATACCTACAGCTACCTGATCCCCGGCCAGAATCTTCTCTATCACGGCGCGTTTTTCGCCGACGGCGTGCCGGCACTGATGCGCACGCCGGCTTACCCGCTGTTTCTGGCCATCACCAGCATCGCCGGCTTCGCCGTGGCCTCGGCCCTCAATATTCTGCTCTCGCTTTTCTGCGTGGTGCTGGTCTGGCGGCTGGGACGCGCTGTCTCCGGCAACGACCGCATTGCCCTTGGGGCGGCCTGGCTCATGGCCATTGAGCCGATGATGGTCATCTTCTCCATCCTGCTGCTTTCCGAGACGCTCTTCCTGGCCTTTTATCTCTATGGCATGGAGCGGCTGGCCTGGTTTTTACGCTCCTCACGGCTGAGCGCGGTCTTTGTTGCCGGGCTCTCGTTTGCCGCTGCGGCCATGGTGCGTCCGGCCGCCTATTATCTGCCCGTCGCGTTGGCGTTGGGCCTGCTTGCGGTGCTCATCCGCAAGCCCGGCCTGCGCTGGAAGGCCCCCGCGCTGCTGCTGATCACCTGTCTGCCCTGGCTGGTGGCCTGGCAGGTGCGCAACAAGGTGGAGACCGGCTACGGCGGCTTCTCCAGCGCACGCGAGCTCAATCTCTACTTCACCAACGCCGTGGAAATCGTCACCCGCCTGGAGCATCGCAACTATTTTGATGTGCACCAGAGCTTCGGCTACTCGCCGTTTGTGGGCCACAGCGGCCAGATCTACCTGGCGCAGGAGTACGTCAACGCCCACCCCGAGCAGGCAGGATGGTCGCAGGCGCAGCGCATTGCCTACATGGGAGCCGAAGGCGGCCGCATCATTCGCGCGCATCCCGGCGTCTACGCCCGCACCTGCATTCAGCCGATGGCATCCATGCTGATTGAACCCGGCGCCGGCTATTTTGCCCGCATGCTCAGCCTGGGAGACAGCGAGCTGACCAACGGCGTGGGCACCAACCAGGGCATGGCCCACTTCGGCATCGGTCTCATCAAGACGCATCCGGCTATCGCCGCCTCAAAGGTCGTCTTCATGGGGATTCTGCTGGTCTTTTACCTGCTGGCCCTGCGCGGCGTGCTGCGCTGGAGCGTCGGCAACCCCTACTTTGCCCTGCTGGTGGGTACGGCGTTTTACTTCATCGCTCTCTGTGGAGTGACCGCCGGTCCGGGCTACGATCCGCGCTTCCGCGTGCCGGTCATGCCCTTCATCTGCATCTTCGCTGCCGCCGGCCTCATCCGCCGCCAAACGACCGAGCAATAAGGGCCGCAGATCGATGATTGCGGAGGGAGCAGGGGGTTTCAACCCCCTGAAAGAAAGTGCCAATGCAAAAGGGCCTTCAGGCCCGGACTGCGCCGCCACAGTTTGATTGAAATCAAGTTGCACCACCGACCCGATGCGTCCAGAGTTGCACAGATGGTGCGCGCCGGTCGCTTTCTTGGGCTGCGGGTGCGGGGAGATCGGATACCCTTCAGTAGAAGATCAGCTGCGGCCCGGCCACCAGGCCCGCGTTCCTTCCGCAGCTATGCATCCCACACGGTGAAGGTTTGTGACCGACAAGAGAGCGATCATCATCGGGGCAGGCCCAGCCGGCCTCACCGCCGCCATCGAATTGCAGCGGCAATCCGGTATCAGACCCATTCTCATTGAGGCTTCTCACGAGATCGGCGGCATCTCCCGCACGGTGCGCTACAAGGGCAACCGCATGGACATCGGCGGGCACCGCTTCTTCTCAAAATCGGACCGCGTCATGCGCTGGTGGCTGGAACTCATGCCCGTCGAGAGCGGCGCCAGTCCGGATGGCGCAAACCCCAGCAGCTCGAGTTCGGTAGGCCGGCTTCGCTACCAGGGCCAGCAGCGCGATCTGCCCGATCCAGCCGCTGTTCATGATCCGCAGACTGAAGACCTGGTCATGCTGATCCGCCAGCGCAAGAGCCGCATCTACTTCCTGCGCCGCTTCTTCGACTATCCCATCAGCCTGACCGCCGCAACCTTCCGCAACCTGGGCCTTACCCGCACCTTCCGCTGCGGCGTCAGCTACATGCGCTCGGCTCTGTTGCCGCAGCGCGAAGAAAAATCCCTCGAAGACTTCATCATCAACCGTTTCGGCAAGCAGCTTTATCTCACATTTTTCAAGTCCTACACGGAAAAGGTGTGGGGCGTGCCCTGCAACCAGATCAGCGCGGAGTGGGGCGCGCAGCGCATCAAGGGGCTCTCGCTCAAAGGCGTGGTCCTGCACTTCCTGAAAAAGACCTTCGGCCCCAAACCCTCCGGTGACATTGCGCAAAAGAAGACCGAAACCTCTCTGATCGAGAAGTTTCTCTACCCCAAGCTTGGCCCCGGCCAGTTGTGGGAGCACGCGGCCGACCTGGTGCGCGCCGCCGGCGGCGAGATCCACTTCGGCATCCAGGTCGACCGCATCCACCTGGACGGCAACGCGGTCACCTCCATCGAAGGCGTCAACGAAGCCGGGGAGCGCGTCAATTTTGCCGGCGATTCTTTCCTCTCCACCATGCCGGTGCGCGACCTGGTGCGCGCCATCTCGGCAACCGCGCCGGCCGCGGTTCCCGCAGAGGTGACCGAAGTCTCCGAGGGCCTGATGTACCGCGACTTCATCACCGTCGGCCTGCTGGCTTCACGGCTGGCGGTCAAGGAGAAAGATGGCTCGCCGCTCAAGGACAACTGGATCTATATTCAAGAGCCCGATGTGGTGGTGGGCCGATTGCAGATATTCAACAACTGGAGCCCGTGGCTTGTGGGCGCCCCGGACAAGGTCTGGATCGGCCTGGAGTATTTCTGCAACGACACCGACGATCTGTGGAAGCTGACGGATGCCGAGATGTCCCGCTTTGCCATTGAGGAGATCGCCCGCATCGGCATTCTCAGGGCCGAGGATGTGGAGGACTCGCACGTGGTGCGCGTGCCCAAGACCTACCCCGCCTACTTCGGCAGCTACAACCGCTTCGACACCATCCGTCATTATCTCGACGGAATTCAGAACCTGTTCCTGGTGGGCCGCAACGGCATGCACAAGTACAACAACCAGGACCACTCCATGCTGACCGCCATGACGGCCGTTGAAAACATCGTGAACGGCGTCACCACCAAGGACAACATCTGGGCCATCAACACGGAGATGGAGTACCACGAAGAGAAGGCAGCCAAGTAGGCGCTTCGTCCATCCCGTCCACGCCGCAAAAAAGCGGATGCCGGGAGCGATGACCACGAAGGGTGAAGTCGCTTATCCGGCATCCGGAGGGTCGAGTTCGAAGAGTTCCGTCGCGTGCTGACTGGCTACGCCTTGAACTCCAGGTAATGCAGGTTCTGCCTTTCGCCTGGGCTCTTCTGCTTTTCTCTCCCGGCCGGCCTGACCGGCCTTCGGAGCCCACTTCAATCCGATTCAAAAACCGTCGCATACCGAAGAACAACGCCCGATGCGGGCAAATCTTACAACGCCCAGCTTGGCGCGTGGCCGGGTATTGCCGGCGCCAATGCTGGTTCGGAACTGTTCCACTCCGGAACCAGAAAGCCACCGTTGGGGTGCGCCTCCGGTCCCTTCAGACTGCGGTGCTGATGGCGCAGGGTTCTTTGCATCTCCCGCAGCGTTTCCCGGCGTTCAGTGAGCGACTGGCGCTCCCAGAACATCACGAATCCCAGTCCGCAGACGCTGCAATGCGTCTCGGCGTTGCCATGTGTACTCTTGCAGAGCACCTGCATCCCGATGCCTCCGGCTGAGCGCCCTCCCCCAGCCACGACTGCCACATTAGCCCCACTCGGTGAACGGATGCTATTCCCCCTATCGGCAGCAATGCCGATCTTCAGCACCAGCCATAAATCCCCTTTTTGTGGGATGGCCGCTCTGGCCCCAATCCTTTTATGGTTCCAAGGCCCCGGCGCCGCTCGACTTCCCACCCTCGATCCTTCTATCCTGAGAGGGCTGGCCGTGTTTCTCTCACCCACGACCCTATTGGAATCGCATTCACCATGAGCACGCTGACCATTTCCGTACACCTCCCCGATGGGGCCATCCGCGAAGTGCCCGCCGGCACAACGCCCTATGACATTGCCAACGCCATTTCGCCGCGCCTGGCCGCTGTGGCCGTTGTCGCTCGGCTCACCCCTCTGAGCGCCGCAGCCACGCCGGGCATCACCGCAGCCGGCGAGCCGGCAGAGGCAGCCATGTACGCCGCTGAAGACGCAGCCGCGCCGCGCCTGGTCGATCTCTCCATGCCGCTCACCGCGGACACGCGCCTGGAGCTGCTGAAGGAAACCGACCCCGAAGCGCTCAAAGTGGTGCGCCACTCCGCCGCCCACGTCATGGCCACGGCGGTGCTCGAGCTGTTTCCGGAGACCAAGCTCGGCCACGGCCCGGCAACCGACGCTGGCTTCTTTTACGACTTTTATCGACCCACCAACTTCACGCCGGACGACCTGGCCGCCATCGAAGCCAAGATGAAAGAAGTGGTGGCGCGCGACGAAAAATTTGCGCGCATCTACGAGCCGCGCGAAAAGGCTCTCGAAGAATTCGAGCGCGATGGCGACTTCATGAAGACGCACTTCGTCAGCAAGTTCACTGTGCCCGGCTCCGAAGTCAGCTTTTATCAGAATGGCAGCTTTGTGGACTTTTGCCGCGGCCCGCACGTGCCCTCAACCGGCCGCGTAAAGGCTTTCAAGGTGCTGTCGCTGGCTGGCGCGTACTGGCTCGGCGACGAGAAGAATCCCCAGTTGCAGCGCATCTATGGAACCGCATTTTTCTCGCAGAAGGATCTGGATGCACACTTCGCGCGCCTGGAAGAAGCGGCCAAGCGCGACCATCGCCTGCTGGGCAAGCAACTGGACCTGTTCAGCATTCAGGAGATCGCCGGCGCGGGACTCATCTTCTGGCATCCCAAGGGCGGCATCATCCGCAAGGTGATGGAAGACTGGATGCGCGACGAGTGCCTGCGCCGCGGCTACTCGCTGGTCTTCACGCCCCACGTGATGCGCCGCGAACTGTGGAAGATCAGCGGCCACGAGGGATTCTACGCTGGCAATATGTACACGCCCATGGAGCTGGACGACGCCGAATACCGGCTGAAGCCGATGAACTGTCCCGGCCACATTCTGATCTACAAAAACTCGCCGCGCAGCTATCGTGACCTGCCGCAGCGCTATGCCGAGCTGGGCAATGTGTACCGCTACGAGCGCTCCGGAACCATGCATGGCCTGCTGCGCGTGCGCGGCTTTACGCAGGACGATGCGCACATCTTCTGCATGCCGAGCCAGATTGAAGACGAAGTGGTCGCCTGCATCGACTTCGCAGAAGCGGTGCTGAAGACATTCGGCTTTCAGGAGTTCAAGGTCGAGCTTTCCACCTGGGATCCGAACGACCGCGCCCACTACACCGGTTCCGACGAAAACTGGGCACTCGCCATCGGCGGACTTCAGCACGCGCTCGACCGCAAGGGCATCAAGTACACCACCATCCCCGGCGAAGCCGCGTTCTACGGCCCAAAAATCGATTTCAAACTCATCGACGTACTGGGCCGTCTCTGGCAGCTCTGCACGGTGCAGGTGGACTTCAATCTGACCGCCCGCTTTGAGCTCGAATACGTGGGCGAAGACGGCGAGCGCCATCAGCCGGTGATGATCCACCGCGCGCTGTTCGGCTCCATCGAACGCTTCTTCGGCGTGCTCATCGAGCACTACGCCGGCGCCTTCCCGCTGTGGCTCGCGCCCGTGCAGGTGGGCCTGGTGCCCATCAGCGAGCGGCACCAGGCCTACGCGCTGAAAGTCGAAGCCGAGCTCAAGGCGGCCGGCCTCCGCGTGGAGACCGACGCCCGCAACGAGAAGATGAACGCCAAGATCCGGGACTTCGCCAACCAGAAAACGCCATACATACTGGTCTTCGGCGACAAGGAAGAAGCTGCAGGCGCGGTGAGCGTGCGCACCCGTGCCAAAGGCGACCAGGGGGCCATTCCATTGGCCGACTTCATCGCCAAATGCAAGCAGCTGGTGCAAACGCAATCTACGGAACTCTAGCGAATGGACCTTAACCCTAATGAGCTTTCCAGGATTCCACTGGATAAAAATGCGGAAACCCCAAGTCTGGTCGGCACTGTGCACTGCCATTGCCGACGGATCCGATGCGCGATATCCGTTAGGGGCCAAGCATGCCATTATCTTCATGGTCCGCGCCTCTGAGCTACAGGCGGGGGAATCTGTTCTCGCTCTACTCATTTCAAATGGCTGGCGCGGGCCGGAAATAACGCAGATGAAGCAGCTCGAAGACCCATTCCGAAGCGAAGATCCGGTTATGCTCTCCTGCTACAAAGGCGCGACTCACAAAGAGGGCGGACTTATAGTCTATTCGGAGACAATGGAAAACAATCTCTGACCGGTTTATTCTGCGTGAAACTGAGAACCTGATCGCCTTAATAGATAAGAACTATTGCTATAATCTCTTCAGAAGCAAACCATGACCACTCTGACCATCTCGCTGCCCGATTCGCTCAAAGAATTCATCGAGCGCGAGGTACAGACCAAGGGGTACGGCAATGTGAGCGAGTATGTCCGCGGGCTGCTACGTGAGGCACAGAAAAAAGTGGCGGATGCACGGCTGGAAACATTGCTGGTCGAAGGTCTGTCAAAGGGAGAAGATATTCCGCTCTCTCCTGAATTCTGGAGCGAACTCAAGCAGGATGCGGCTAAGATTCTTGCCAGGCGCAAATAGCCTGGGAAGAATCTGGGCGAATCGTGAACGTTTATGTTCGAACAGCCGCGCGGGAAGACATTCTCCGCCAATACTTCTACTACGCGATTGAAAGGGACTCCCCGCGCGCTGCTGAGCGATTCCTCGATGCTGTCCAGTCGGCAATCGAAATGCTCTGCCGCATGCCTGCAGTGGGCGCTCCCAAGATACTGGAGAATCCATCGCTTTCGGGATTGCGTTCATGGCCGGTACGCGGCTTTCCCGCCATGCGCATCTACTACATCCATCGTGGGGACGAGTTGCGCATCGTCCGCGTACTCCACGGCAAACGCGACATCAACCCACTGCTTGAAGAGGAATCAGTCAACGAAGATTGATCCTGGCTACGAATCTCCTCACGCGTCAATCGCCATCCCCTCCACCGCCCCATACGCATCCAACAGGCTCTCAGCGAGCGTCGGATGCGCGTGGATGGTGAACATCATCTCTTCGACCGTTCCTTCCAAATCGAGCACGGTAACAGCCTCGGCGATCAGCTCCGTGGCTTGCGGGCCGACGATGTGGACGCCCAGAATCTCTCCATACTTCGCGTCCGACACGATCTTCACAAAGCCGTCGTGGCTGCCGAGGATGGTGGCCTTGGAATTACCGGCGAAAGGAAACTTGCCTACCTTCACTTCGTAACCTTTTTCCTTCGCCTGCGCCTCCGTCAATCCGACCGATCCGATCTGCGGTTCAGTGTAAGTGCAGCCGGGGATGCGGTCCTTGCGCACCGGCCGAAAAGTCTTGCCGGCGATCTTGGCCGCGGCCACCATGCCGCTCATTCCACCCACGTGGGCCAGTTGCGGCAGGCCAGCCACAATGTCGCCGATGGCGAAGACGCCCGGCTCGGCTGTCTCCTGCGCACCGTCCACCTTCACAAAGCCGCGGTCGAGCTCGACTTTGGTCTTCTCCAGGCCCAGGCCAGCGGTGCGCGGCGCGCGGCCCACGGCTACCAGCACCTTCTCGGCTTCCTTCGCCTGCGTTTTTCCATTGGCGTCGGTAAAGTTCACCTTGACGCCGGTCAGGGTCTTTTCGACGGTCTCGACCTTCGCGCCGGTGTTCACGTCGATGCCGCGCTTTTTGTAAAGACGCGTCAGTTCCTTGGAGATTTCTTCATCCTCCACCGGCACCATGCGCGGCAGGAATTCAACGATCGAGACCTCGGCGCCAAAGGTGCGGAAGATGGAGGCAAACTCGACGCCCACCGCGCCCGCGCCGATGACGATCAGCGATTTCGGCAACTGCTCCAGCGCCAGAATCTCGATGTTGGTCAGGATGCGGTCGTCAGCCGTCAGGCCGGGCAGCATCTTTGCTTCGGAGCCAGTCGCCAAGATGACATTCTTGGCCTGCACCTGGCTCACTTCGCCGGCCTTGTTGACCTCAACCTTCAGCACCCCGTCCACCGCCGACCCGGTCAACCGGCCATAGCCCTCAATGCGGGTGACCTTGTTCTTGCGCACCAGGAAGTCCAGGCCCTTGGTGTGCTTCTGAACGATCGAGTCCTTGCGCTTTTGCACGGCAGCCCAGTCGAGCTTGGGCGCAGCACTTGCCCCCTCGCCAAAGCTGATGCCGAACTCCGCAGCGTGCTGCAGGTGGTCCCAGATTTCGGCATTGAAAAGCAGCGCCTTGGTGGGAATGCAGCCCACGTGCAGGCAGGTGCCGCCCAGCTTGTCGGACTTCTCGATCAGCGCCACTTTCAGTCCATACTGCGCGGCGCGAAATGCCGCCGTATAGCCGCCCGGCCCGCCGCCCACAATTGCCACATCGTAGATTGTCTCGGTCACTGCTTTCTCCATTCAATGCTGAACCGGCCCTGCAAGAGATCCCTGTCTCTGATTAGTTTAAATGTCGGCCTAACCGCGACCGCCAAATGCGCTCCAAGGTTGTGGTACTCTTGCCCCGGCAACCCTGTGCCACCCGGAACGCCCATGCAGCGAAAAACGAACCAGCTCGCCGTTCTCTTCGCAGCCGGCCTGGCTGTTCTGCCCGCCCAGCAGCGGCCGCCCGGTCGGCCCGCGCCCGTGCGTGGCGTCTCCATTCCCACCGTCGCCGGATTGCCCTTTTCCGCGACCCTGGTCATCGAGTCGGAGCGCGATTCTCCCGACGGCTTTGTGGTGCTGCGCCGGACTATTAACGTGATCGCGCGCGACGCCGAGGGCAGGACGCGCAATGAGGTGCGCCGCCTGATGCCGGAGTCCTTCCACGGCTCGCCGGAGCTGATGAGCGTGCGCCTGTTCGACCTCGAAACCCGCATGCGGACCACGTGCGATCTGGAAGCGCTTGGTGGTTGGCGGGAGTTCGTGCCCAAGACGCCTGCCAAACCCGCCGCGCCCAACCCGATGGTGCACATCGAAGACCTGGGCACATCCACCATGAACGCCCTGCAGGTGAAGGGCACCCGCCGCACCACCCAGGTTGAGGATGCATACGGTGACCCGTTGCAGGTGGAGGACGAGACCTGGTATTCGCCTGAGCTGCACCTCACGCTGCTTGCGCGCCACTCCGACCCGCGGATTGGCGTTGTGCAGACGATCGGCATCTCCGGCCTCAGGCGCGAAGAGCCGCCGGCCTCTTTGTTTGATGTTCCGCAGGGCTGCAAGATCCTCGATAGGGCTCCGCTTGCCGCGCCGGCGCAGCCCGCGACTCCCCCGCCGGCCAAAGCCGAGCCGGAAGAGCCGCCTTCATAAGCGCCCGGCTCCTGACCACCGCTCCTCCACCAGCGCCATGGCCGCACGCACCGTCTCCGTCTCATCGCCAAAGCTCTGCAGCCAGTGGACTTCCGGCTCCCGCCGGAACCAGGTGAGCTGGCGCTTCGCGTAATTCCTGTGGCCTTGCTGGGCGGCTTCTACCCCGGCCGCAAAACTTAAGGTCCCCGCCAGGACGGCAAGTCCCTGGCGGTAGCCGAGGGAATCGAGTGCCTTCACCGGGCCGTAGCGCTCGAGCAGACTGCGCGTCTCCTCCACCAGGCCGGCGGCAAACATGGCTGCGGCGCGCCGGTTCAGCCGGTCGTAGAGGTCCTTGCGGGGCGGCTCAAGACCGATGCGCAGCAGCCGGAAGCCGGTGAGCGGGTCCTTGGCCGTGCCCGGAGTCGCCAGCACGTCCGACATGGGCCTCCGCCCTGAGAGGCAAACCTCGATGGCGCGCATCACCTTGGGTGTGTCGTTGGCGTGGATGCGGGCGGCGGAGGGCGGGTCCAGCCGGCGGAGCACGCGGTGCAGCCAAGCCTCGCCGTGTCGCTCCTGGCTGCGAGCAACGCTGCGCCTCAGCCGTGCCCGCAGACCCTCCTGCCGTGCCGGCCCGGCAAACAGGCCTTCGGTCAGCGCGCGCAGATAGAGACCGGTTCCGCCGGTGACGATGGGCAGGCGGCCGCGGGCGGCAATCTCGCCGAGCGCCGCCCGCGCCTGGCGGCTGTACTCGCCGGCGGTGAAGGGCTGGTCCGGGTCGGCCACGTCGATCAGGTGATGCGGGACTCGCGCGCGCTCTTCCAGCGCGGGCTTGGCCGTGCCCAACTCCATGCCGCGATAAACTGCCACCGAGTCGCAGCTGACGATTTCTCCGTTGAAGCGCTCGGCAAGTGCCAGCGAGAGCGCGGTTTTTCCGCTGCCGGTTGGGCCGAGAACGATGACGGCCAGCGGCTGACTTGCCTCATCCGCAGGGCTGCTGCTTGCACGGCTCACGGGCGCCACCAGCCGGGCGGGAAGATCCAGTGGGGATTAGTCCGGAAGAGCCAGAAGACGAGGATTGCCAGAGCCACCAGCACCAGCCCGATGGCCTGGTTGCGCCGGAAAACGCGCGTCTGCGCGTCGCGCCGCGCCTGCTCTGCCTGCTCCTCGAAATACGGCTTGATACGTGTCTCAACCATCCCCGGGCCCCTGGCTCACCACGACCCAGTATAGGGGACCGCGAATTGGCCAGCCCTCCGTTTGACTTCCCACCCCGGCTTTGCTCGAATAACCTTTCAGCATCTGGCCGCAACGGCCGCACCGCGAGAGCAGGCACGCACCCATGAAAGTTTTGATCTTTGGTTCCGGAGGCCGCGAGCACGCACTGGCCTGGGCGGTTGAGCGCAGCAGCAAAGTCACCGAGATCGTCTGCGCCCCCGGCAACGGCGGCATGGCGCAGATTGCCCGCTGCGTTCCCGT
>Ga0182030_10020396_pt1 | contig 12507 bp, 9 predicted proteins | sample 812S3MmetaG_FD_121299 | JGI IMG/M metagenome (GOLD analysis project Ga0182030, IMG submission 121299) | Permafrost microbial communities from Stordalen Mire, Sweden - 812S3M metaG (Illumina Assembly) | ecosystem: Environmental > Terrestrial > Soil > Wetlands > Permafrost | place: Sweden... | reverse complement strand
GGCTCGGCCGCGGCTGTCTTCGAACTCATCAGCCCGAGGACGATGGTCGCGCTCTTCGGCGCGAAACGCAGCGGGGCGAAGTCGCCCGAGCGCTCGTCATCGTATTCGAGGAAGAAGCCGTCGATCTTCATCTCGTTGAGCAGGATCTCGGCGACCGGCTCGTAGCCGCCCTGCGCGACCCAGGCGCTCTTGAAATTGCCGCGGCAGAGATGGACCGAGACGACCATGTCCTTCGGCCGCCCGCGGATCGCGTTGTTGACGAGCTTGCAATAGAGCCGCACGAGCGCGTCCGGGTCGTCGCCGCGGGCCTTGGTGCGCTGCCGGATCGCGGGATCGCAGAGATAGGCCAGATTCGTGTCGTCGAGCTGGAGGTAGCGCAGGCCGCGCCGGGCGAGATCGTCGATCTCCTGCGCGTAGGCGGCCGTGAGGTCGTCGTAGAACTCCTCCAGCCGCGGATAGACTTTTGCCGAGATCGCCTCGCGCCCGCCGCGGAAGTGGAGCATCGACGGGGCCGGGATGCACACCTTGGGCGTGCGCGTCACCACGCCTTTCAGGAACTCGTAATCCGCGCCCTGGATCGAGCTTGAATGTTCGATCTTCGACTCGACATGCATGGTCGGCGGCTTGAAGCCGACTTGCGTGCCGTCGTCCTTGCGGAAGGCGCTGGAGAACTCGCCGTAGCGGACCTCGACGCCGTCGAGTTTTTCAAGAAAATCGACATGGAAATAGGTGCGGCGGAACTCGCCGTCGGTGATGCCCTTGAGCCCGACTTCCTCCTGTTTGCGCACGACCTCGCGGATGCATTCGTCCTCGATCTGCCGCAAGGCGTCGGGGGCGAGTTCGTTGGCGAAAAACTTCCGCCGCGCATCTTGGAGCCGCGCGGGACGCAGGAAGCTGCCGACGTGATCGGCGCGGAACGGCGGGGCCATGTTTCCTCCTTTATTCGGCGGCTTCGCGTGGCAGCATCGCCTCGGGCTCGAGCCCGGTGGGCAGGCCGTCCAAGCTCGTCGCGTTCTTCTTGCCCCAGTATTTGCGTAAGCCCTCGACGCCCTGCCGCGTCCAGTGGCGCACGAGGTTCTGGCGCTCGGCTCTGTATTCGAACAGCGGCACGGCCATGCCGCAGGAGGTCTGCACGAGATCGACGTCGAGCCTGACGATCTGCCGCGCGCCGGGCATCTCCTCGAAATGCGGCACGAGCGCCGCGTAGCCGGGACCGCCGCGCAGGTGGGACTCGCCCTGGCCGTAGAGCCGCAGAATGACGGGATCGCCGTCGAAGGCGCAGAACATGATCGTCAGCCGGCGGTCGGGGTCGGCGAGGAGATGCGCCGAGGTCTCGGCGCCGCTGCCGGTGCAGTCGAGATAGGCGACCTGGTTGTCGCCGAGCACGGCGAAGGAGGCCATGCCCTTGGGGCTCACGTTGACGCGGGCGCCTGGGGCGGCGGAGGCGACGAAGAACAGCTTCTGCCGGGCGATGAAGGCTTTGTGCTCGGGCGCGATGGAGGCGAATTTCTGCGACATGGGGCCGAGTCTTGGCGCCGGGAGCGTGCCGGCGCAAGATGGGTTTTTTGGGAAGCCGCGCCATGCAGTTCATCGCCTCGCCCGACGATTCCGCGTTGGGTCTGCCGTTCTCCGCCGCCGTGCGCGTCGGCGACATGCTGTATCTGTCGGGGGCCATCGGCAACCGGCCGGGAACGCTGACGCTGGTTGAGGGCGGGATCGCCGCTGAGGCGAAGCAGGCGATGGACAATATCGGGCGGGTGCTGGCTTTGTGCGGGCTGGGGTTTTCCGACATCGTCAAGTGCACGGTGATGCTCGCCGACATGGGGGAGTGGCGGGCGTTCAACGCGGTCTACGTGACGTATTTCGCGGCGGGGAGGCTGCCTGCGCGCTCGGCCTTCGGGGCGAGCGGGCTGGCGCTCGGGGGGCGGGTGGAGGTGGAGGCGATGGCGCGGGTGGGGTGAAGCCGGGGCTTTTACGAAACTACGGCGCCAAGCGGAGAAGCTGGTCGGCGAGAACCTGAGGATTCGAGAGAGCAACAAGGTGGCCTCCCCGGATCGCTTCCGGCTCCATGTTCAGGCGATCTCGAGCGACGCGTCGCTGGAACTCCAGGGGGAAGAAGCGGTCGTCCGCCGAGGCGATGACGCGGATCGGTATCGAGGGCCAGCGCTCAAAGCGACAGGGCTGCATAAATATCGATTCTGCTTGCGGACGCTGATCCGACGGGCCGTTGCGCAGCACCGCCTGCGGCACGTCGTGCAGGAAGTAGGTCGCCAAATCGAAATTCGCGCTGTAGCCGCCGGCCCGAGCGGCCGCTGCGCGCGCCTCAACGGCCCCGGTGTTTCCCCACCACTCCCCAGCGGTTTCGTTGGGCCGGGGGATCATCGCGTTTACGAAGACGAGCATGTGGATGGATTTTTGAGCGCAGACCAGCGGGGCGGTGAAACCTCCGAGGGACTGGGCGACAAGAACGACGTTGGTTCGCTCTCCAATCGCGCGACTGATGATTTCGACGTAGTCGCGCAGACCCAGGCTCTCGTCGTCGCCAGGCAGGTCGACGGCGATCGCCTCGCGCCCCGCGCGCTGAAGAAGCGGCGCGACCCGATGCCAGTACCAGGCCATTCCGCCGGCGCCCGGGATCAGGACGAACGTTGCCGACATTCGCTTCAGCCTTCGGTGAATCATAGGTCGCAATGACGTTTGCGTGTCTGCATTATACCGACTAGTCGGTCTATAAGCAAGGCGCCTGCCTGCTTTAACGCGGTCCTTATCGATCCGAATGTCCGCCTTATGAGTTTCGCGAAACTCCGCCGCCCCTCACACCCCTAGCTTCTCCGCCAACCCGATCCGCTGCAGCTTCCCCGTCGCCCCCTTCGGGATTTCGGCCAGGAACAGCACCCGCCGCGGAACCTTGAACGGCGCCAGCTTCTCGCCCACGAAGGCCCGCAGCTCCGCCTCCGTGGCCGACAAACCCTCCCGCAGCACCACGGCGGCGGCCACGTCCTCGCCGAGCTTGTCGTGCTTCATCGCGAAGCAGACGACCTGGGCCACGGCGGGGTGGTCCATCAGCGCCTCGTCGACCTCGCGCGGCGAAATCTTCTCGCCGCCGCGGTTGATGATCTCCTTCAGCCGCCCGGTCAGCGTCAGGTAGCCGTCCGCGTCGAGAACCCCTTGATCTCCCGTGCGGAACCAGCCGTCGCGGAACGCCTCGGCGTTGGCCTTCTCGTTGTTCTCGTAGGCCGCGAACACGTTGTCGCCGCGGATCACGACTTCGCCGATCTGACCCGGCCCCAGCAGCGCCCCATCCTCGCCCATCACGGCGATGTCAGGCCCCGCCGCCGGCCCGACCGCGCCCGGCTTGCGCACGCCGCGCAGCGGGTTGGAGGCCATTTGATGCGCGGCTTCCGTCATGCCGTAGGACTCGATCAGCGGCGCGCCGAACGCCGCCTCCAGCTCGCCGATCACCTGCGGCGGCATCGATGACGACGACGAGCGCAGGAAGCGCAGGGGCACGTCGGCGATTACGTCGCGGTTGTGCGGCGCGCGGGTGAGGATCGCCTGATGCATGGTCGGCACGGCGGTGACCCAGCTCGGCCGCTTGTCCTTCATCTGGCCGAAGAAGCGCAGCGCGTTGAAGCCCGGCGTCGCGATCACCGTGCCGCCGCGCGACAGCGGCGCGGTGAGGCCCGCGATCAGGCCGTGGATGTGGAACAGCGGCATGATGTTGAGGCCGCGATCCGCCGCCGACAGCTCCAGCGTCGCCGCGATGTTGCGCGCCGACGCCGCGACGTTGCGATGCGCCAGCGGCACGATTTTTGGCCGCGAGGTCGTGCCGGAGGTGTGCAGGATCAGCGCGATGTCTTGCCGCTCGGCGAAGCCGGGGCGGGCGGAGGCGCCGGCGGTCCCGCTGAGTGCGAAGGCGCCGGCCTCGGCGCCGGGGGTAAGCTCGATCAGCGCGACGCCGAGCTTGTTCGCCGCTTCGACCGCCGGGCCGCCCGCGCCTTTTTCGACGATCAGCGCCTTCGCGTTGAGGTCGCCGAGATAGAACTCGAACTCTTCGCGCTTGTAGGTGGGATTGAGCGGGGCTGCGACGGCGGCGGAGGCGACGGCGAGGAACGCCGTCGCCATGTCCGGCCCGTTCGACAGCACGATCCCGACCCGGTCGCCGCGGCCCACACCAAGGCGGTTGAGCGCGGCGACGGTGGCGCGTACGTGCTCGCGCAAGGCCGCGTAGGCGAGGGCAGGGCGGTCAAGCGCCTCGATGGCGGGCGCCTCGTCGGCGCCGGCGGCGAGGAGGTCGAAGATTGTGGCCGGCATGGTTGCTCCCGCAAGGACGCGGGGAAGCTACGACGGGCCGCCTCGCCGGAGCAAGCATTCCCTCTCCCCCTTGGGGAGAGGGTTAGGGTGAGGGGCGGTCGTTTCAGGAAGCGCAGGCGCCCCCTCACCCCAGCCCTCTCCCCCTTGGGGAGAGGGGGAAAGCGGCGGCGACTCAGCCCCGCAACGCCGCGATATTCGCTGCGTATTTCGCCGGGTCGCCCTTGAACACCGCGGAGCCCGCGACCATGCAGGTCACGCCCGCCGCGATCAGCCGCGGCGCCGTGTCCGGCGCGACGCCGCCGTCGACCTGGATCTCTATGGCGCGGTCGCCGATCATGCGCTTGACCCGCCGCACCTTCTCCAGCATCGCCGGGATGAACGCCTGACCGCCGAAGCCGGGGTTGACGGTCATCAACAGCACCATGTCGAGCCGGTCGAGCACGTATTCGATAACATCGAGCGGCGTCGATGGGTTCAGCGCGACGCCGGCCTTCTTGCCCAAGCCGCGCACGACTTGCAGCGAGCGGTCGAGGTGGCGCGTCGCCTCGGCGTGGACGGTGATCTGATCGCAGCCCGCCTTGGCGAAAGCCTCCAGGAACGGATCGCAGGGCTCGATCATGAGATGGCAGTCGAACAGCTTGCTCGAATGCCGACGCAGAGAGGCAATGACCGGCGGCCCGAAAGTGATGTTGGGCACATAATGCCCGTCCATCACGTCGAGGTGAATCCAGTCGGCGCCGGCCTCGTCGACGGCGCGCACCTCCGCGCCGAGCTTCGAAAAGTCGGCGGAGAGGATGGAGGGGGCGATCTTGACGCTCATTTGACGAGCGCCTCGTGCGCGAGGGCGACCAGGGCTTTTTCAGTGATGCCGAACGCCTCGTAGGTCGTCGTGCCCGGCGCGCTGGCGCCGAAGCCGTGCATGCCGAGGAAGCGGCCGCTGTCGCCGATGTACTTCTCCCAGCCGAAGCCTATCGCCGCCTCGACCGCGATGCGCGGCGCGTAGCCCAGCACGGAGACGCGATAGCCGGTGTCCTGCGCGTCGAACAACTCCCAGCACGGCATCGAGACGACCGCGACGCGCACGCCGCTGTCGCGCAACGTCTTCGCCGCCGTCATCGCCAACGCCACTTCCGAGCCGGTGGCGAGGATCGTGAGATCCCTGGGGCCGTCGGCTTCGCTCAGCACATAGGCGCCGCGGGCGCTGAGGTTGACGTCGACGGAGGTGCGCAAGGTCGGCAGGTTCTGCCGCGACAGCGACAGCGCCGAGGGCGTCTTCTTCGAGCCGAGCGCCAGCTCCCAGCATTCCGCCGTCTCGACCGCGTCGGCCGGGCGGAACACGTTGAGGTTGGGGATCGCGCGCAGCGCGGCGAGATGCTCGACCGGCTGGTGCGTCGGCCCGTCCTCGCCCAGGCCAATGGAATCGTGGGTCAGCACATAGATCGTCCGCACGCCCATCAGCGCCGACAGCCGGATCGCCGGCCGCGCGTAATCGGAGAACACCAGGAACGTGCCGCCGTAGGGGATGAAGCCGCTATGCAGCGAGATGCCGTTCATCGCCGCGCCCATCTCGAACTCGCGGATGCCGTAGCGGATATACGTGCCGCCGAAATCCTGCGGTTTCAGCGATTCCTGCCCCTTGGTGATCGTCAGGTTGGAGTGGGTCAGGTCGGCCGAGCCGCCGAGCATCGAGGGGATGGCGTTGTTGATGATTCCGAGCGCCATTTCCGAGGATTTGCGCGTCGCGACATTGGGCTTGGACACCAGCAGTCCGCGCTTGTAGTCGGCCATCGCGGTGGAGAACTCGGCCGGCAGGTCGCCCGAGATCTCGCGCGCGAATTGCGCGTGCTTGGGATGCGTCTTGGCCTTCGCCTCCCACGCCGCGCGGGTCTCGCGCGAGCGCGTCCCGGCCTTGCGCCAGACGGCGAGAATGTCGTCGGGAATCACGAACGGCGGCGAGGCCCAGCCCAGGTTCTTGCGCGTCGCTTCGACTTCCTTTTCGCCGAGCGCGGCGCCGTGCGTCTTCTCGGAGCCGGCGAGGTTGGGCGAGCCGAAACCTATTGTCGTGCGGCAGGCGATGAAGCTCGGCCGGTCGGAGGACTGAGCTTCCTGCAGCGCCGCCTCGATTTCTTGCGGATTGTGGCCGTCGATGGCCTTCGTGCGCCAGCCCGCGGCCTCGAAGCGCTTGATCTGGTCCATGCTGGTGGACAGCGAGGTCGCGCCGTCAATCGAGATGTGGTTGTTGTCCCACATCAGGATCAGCTTGTTGAGCTGAAGGTGGCCGGCGAGGTCGATGGCCTCGTGGCTGACGCCTTCCATCAGGCAGCCGTCGCCGCAGATGACGTAGGTGCGATGGTCGACGAGATCGTCGAAGCGGGCGCGCAACGCGGCTTCCGCGATGGCGAAGCCGACCGACATGGCGAGGCCCTGGCCGAGCGGACCCGTCGTCGCCTCGACGCCCTGGGTGTGGCCGTATTCCGGATGGCCCGGCGTCTTGGAGTGCAATTGGCGGAACTGTTTGATCTGGTCGATCGTCATCTCGGGGAAGCCGAGCAGGTGCAGCACCGCGTATTGCAACATCGAGCCGTGACCGGCCGAGAGGATGAAGCGGTCGCGGTCGGGCCATTTCGGGTCGGCCGGGTCGATCTTGAGGAATTTCGTGAACAGCACGGTCGCGACGTCGGCCATGCCCATCGGCATGCCGGGATGGCCGGAATTGGCTTTTTGCACGGCGTCGATGGCGAGGAAGCGGATCGCGTTCGCCAGCCTGTCGTGCGAAACGGCGGGGGTGTCGGGCATGGGTAGCCTTTCTGGTGGGGCTTCTGGCTGGCGGGGCTGCTAGCTCTTATCGCAACGCGCGGGGCCGTCAATTCCGCCCGAGCGCCAGAATCACGCGGCCGTGATCATGGCCGATACGCGGCCAATCAGCGTCGAGCTGTCTATCGGCTTGCTGAGAAGTGCGAAATCGGCGTCGCCGGCCGCGTCGGCGGCCTCGCTGACGAAGCCCGTCAACAACAACACCGGCAGAAGCGGCCGGCGCTTGCGCGCCTCGTGGGCGAGCGCCACGCCGTTCATCTCCGGCATGGAGAAATCGGTGACGAGGCAATCGACGCCGAGGCCGGAGTCGAGCCGCTCCAGCGCCGAGCGCCCTTCGCCGCACACGGTCACGTTGTAGCCGGCGTTGCGCAATTGCTCGCCGACCAACTCGCGCACCAGCGGGTCGTCGTCGACCAGCAACAACCGGCCGCGGCCGCCGAGCGCCGGCGCCGGCGGCTTGGCGGCGACGCGCGTCGCGACCGGCAACCAAAGCGCGACGGTCGCGCCCTTGCCGGGTTCGCTGTCAACCGCCAAGGCGCCGCCGGATTGATCGGCGAAGCCGCGCGCCATCGACAGGCCGAGCCCGACGCCCTGGCCGCGCGGCTTGGTGGTGAAGAACGGCTCCGCCGCGCGCGCCCGCACCTCCGGCGACATGCCGCAGCCGGTGTCGGCGACTTCGAGTCGCACGTAATTTCCCGGGCGCAACTGCGCGCTATACGGCGCGCCTTGCGCGTGCGCCGGCGTATCCGGTCGCGCCCGCAACGTCAGCACGCCCTTTCCGTCCATCGCCTCGCGCGCATTGGCGGCGATGTTGATGAGCGCGGTCTCCAGTTGCCGGCGATCGGCGAGCATGGCCGGGCATTCCGGCGCGATATCGGCTTCGACGCGGATGTCGTCGCCGGCCGTGCGCCGCAGCACGCCGGCGAGGTCGTCGATCAGCTTGGCGGTCTCGACGATCTCGGGCTCCAGCTCGGCGCGGCGCGACAGCGACGACAGGCGGCGCGATATGGCGCTCCCGCGCCTGGTCGCCTCGCGCAGCATGCGCAGGTAGCGCGGCAGGTTCTCGGGCGCGGGCTTGCGCTCGATGAGGTCGGCGGCGGCCTCGATGGCTTGCAACACGTTGTTGAAATCGTGGGCGACGCCGCCGGCGAGGTGGCCGAGCGCCTCCATGCGCTGGGCGTGGGCGAGCCGGGTCTGCGTCTCGGCGAGTTCACGCGTGCGCGCCTCGACGAGCCGCTCCAGCTCGGCGCGGTCGCGCTCCAGCACCGCAGCGGCCTGACGCAGCGGGGTCACGTCCAGCACCACGCCGACCATGCGCGTCGGCCGGCCGTTCTCGAACAGGGTTCGCCCGCGCGCGACGATATTGCGGGTGAGGCCGTCGCGGCGGTTGATGACCCGGTATTCCGTGTCGTAGCCGCCATCGGCGCAGGGGTCGTGCGAGCGGGCGATGTCGTTCTCCAGACGCTTGACGTCGTCGGGATGCAGGCCGCTGTAGAAAACCGCTATGCACGTCGGAGTGTCGGGATCGAGCCCCCAGATTTCGCGGGTGCGCTCATCCCAGATCAACGCGTCCGAAGTCAGGTCCCAATCGAAGGTTCCGATCTCGCCGATCTCGAGCATCAGGCGAATTCGCGCTTCGTTGTCGCGCAGAGCCTGTTCGGCCGCGCGGGCGTCGGTGACATCGCGCTGCACGCCGACGCAGCCGATGAAGCGTCCGTCCGCGCTGCGTTGCGGCTCGCGCCGCTCCAGGATACGCCGCAACCCGCAGTCGCTGAACCTGAAGATGCGGTACTCGACGCAGAGCGGCGAATCCGGCTCGCCAAGCGATTCGACGTAGGCGACCATGCGTGCGCGGTCAGCGGGGTGGACGCGCCCGGCCCATTGTTCGAAGCTCTCCCGGCGCCGCTCCTCGGGCAGGCCGTGCATCGCCATCAGCTCGTCGGAATAGACGACGACGCGCCGGGCGACATCGCGCTCGAACCTGCCGAGCCCGCCGGCCCGCAACGCCTGTCGCAACTGGGCTTCGCTGCGCGCCAGCGCGTCCAGCGACGCCCGCTGCTCCGTCAGGTCGATGGCCATGCTGATGTTGACGGCCAATCCGCCGGCGTCGCGGCCGATGGAATAGGCCCGCCACAACCATATGCGCGTCGAACCGTCGGCAATGCGGACGCGATATTCGCCGGAGCGGCGCAACGCGTGCGGTTCATCGCCGTAACCCTCGCGATGCGCGCCCAGCACCCGCGCGGCGTCTTCGGGGTCGGGGTAGGCGAGGTCGAGCCATGCGCGAAACGTCGGGATCTGTTCCGGCCTGTAGCCGGTGGCGCGCAGAAACTCGTCGCTCAGAAAACGAACGCGGCCGGTTTCGTCGTGCGCGAGCATCGGCACGGGAACATGTTCGAGAGCGAGCCTAAGCTGCCGCTCCGCCAGGTTGAGAGTCATCGGGAGTGAGTCGTTGTTGCGCTCTGAAATAGTTCATGCCCCCAGACCAATGCGCTTGATTTCGCGCAACCCCCGCGGCTAGGCAACGCGCGACGCAGCGGCGCCCCGATCACGATGTTGCGATGTTCAACGCGGACGGGCGAGGAATACGGCGGCCAGGATGGTCAGGCCGCCCGCCATCTGCAGCCGCGTCATGCCCTCGCCGAGCAACGCCCAGGCGATCCCGGCCGAAACCGGCGGCTGCGCGAGCAGGACGAGCGCCACCTGCGCGACCGGAACCCGGCCGAGCGCGACCGAGGTCAGCCCCTGACCCATCGCATGGCTGACGAAGCCGAGCAGGAAAACGATGGCCCAGCCGAGCGGCGTCGAGGGGATCAGCGTCTCGCCCCTCGCACAGGCCGCCGCCGCCAGCAGCACCGCGGAGACGGCGGCGGAGATCAGCGTCGCCGTCGGCCCGTCGAGCCGGGCGCGGGCTTTCTTGATGAACATGAGATAGGCGGCGTAGGCGACGGCCGCATTGAGCGCGAACGCGTCGCCCCATTTCACCGCCGAGGGCGCCGTCATGCCCGCCATGACCCAGGCGCCGACCAGCGCCAGCGCCAGCGCCGGCCAGACTCGCGCCGGGGCGTATTCGCGGAAGAACAGCACGCCGCCGGCGACGGCGAGGATCGGCGCGACATTGCCGATGAACGAGGCGTTCGCCACGGTGGTGGCGCCGTTGGCGCCGGTCAGCGAGACGTGGAACGAGCCGACGTCGACCGCGAAGGCGAGGCCCGACAGCGCGAGCGGCAGGGCGACTGCGGCGACGGCGCCCGGCGTCCCGCCGCCGCGCCGCGCGCTGAGCCGCGACCAGACCGCGAGCGCCGGCGTCGCCAGCCCCATGCGCCAAGCCGCGCCAGCGAGCGGCCCGACGTCGAGCATGCGCGCGAGCACGCCCGACCAGGCGATGATCGCGGTTCCGATGAGCAGGGCGGCCCAGCCGAGGCGATCGACGCGCGGCGGGGCGGCGACGTGCGCCGGATGCGTTGCGCTCATGGTACGGTTCGACCCCGAACCGGGGCGGGACGCGGCCCGGACGGGTCGTCAAGTCGGTTTGGGCGAGACCTGTCTAGGCAAGCCTTGTCCAGGCAAGCATTGTTTCGGCAAGACTTAAATGCGGCGTTCCGGGGGAAGCAATTCATCATAGCGCCTTATCATCTCGGAGAAGCCGTCGAACGCCTTTCGTGCGTCGTCACGGCGCTTTTCCGAAATGAACTCTAACTTTTCCGCCAACAAGGGTTCGAGCCGGGCGATGGCGGCCAGTTCGCCCGCCATGGTCGCGTTGAGGCCGTGCAGGGTGCCGCTCGCCGCAGCGAGGACGTGGTCGAGGCGCAGGGCGTACTCGATCAGCATGAAACGCAGTCGACCTTCGGAGATCTTGCCGGCGATCTTGGCGTCGTGCGTCGCGACGAAAGTGAACATCCAGTCGACGAACGCCTCTTTCGAGGGGTCGGCGACGTCGCTCAGGTGATACTCGATTTCGCCGCGCCAGATCGCCCGCAATTCGCGCAGTTCGCCGCGCAGGCGGAGAATTTCCATGCGCCTCGCTTCGTCGAGCGGCGAGGCCAGCAGCTCTTGAGCCTGCGTATAAATGCGTTCGAGCCGCGCTGACTGATCGATCCTGCGATAGGCGAGAAGTAGGTCAAGTTTGTTGTTGACGTCGGCCAGTGTGCGGGCAAGGTCCGCGGTGGCGATGATGTGAGCCAGCGAGACGGCAAGGGTCGCGACCGCGGCGGTTACAGAGAGCAACTTGCGCCCGACCCCGGCGCTTTTCATTAGTTCGATCGACTTGCCCGTCGCGGAATCGATCACGACGGGCAGGGCCTTGCCGGTCGCTCGATGGCGCTGAAGTTGGGCGGCTCCCGACGCGAGCGCCTTGGCGCCCGCACCCGATGCGGCGACGACGAGTTCGGACTTGGCGGCAAATTGTATTAGCGCTTGAAGCGTCGGCGGCGTCGCATCGGCGACGTAATCGCGCAGGTGAAGCTGCGCGTAGGCCAGCGCCTCCTCCTCTGCGGCTTTAGCGAACAGTTCGGGATCAAGAGACTGGAAGAAATCGAGCCGCGCGAGTGGACCGGCGCAGGGCGTTGCAGCGGCGCTGTTGGCCGATCTCAAGTTTTGAATCCGGCGACGGTCTCTGGCGCCGATGATCAGAGCCGCCGCCATGGCGATGACCGCGAGCGTGAACATGGCCCCGCTCAGCGGCGTCAACCATTCAACTGTCATATTACCTGCCTTAATTTGATTTCTTGAAGTTCTCTGAAGTAATGCATCGCTTTGCGCCAGCCATCCGGCAGACAGTCGGCAATTGCGATAGCATGTTCATGCAAGTGTGCAAGGCCATCCGGCTTTGCATCGCCTTACGCTTTCGCGCTAGAGCGGCGCATGACACCCGCCGCACGCGTCCAGGCCGCCATCGAGGCGCTCGCCGACATCGAATCCCGCCGCCGCCCCGCCGCCGACGCGCTGAAGGACTGGGGCCTCGCGCACCGCTTCGCCGGCTCCGGCGACCGCGCTCATATAGCCAGCCTCGTCTACGACGCGCTGCGCCGCAAGGCGTCGTCAAGCTTCCGGCTGGCTGAGGATACGCCTCGCGCGCACCTGCTCGGCGCGCTGGCGGGCCTGCGCGGGCTCGGCGTGGACGACATTGCCGTGCTGTTCTCGGGCGAACGGCACGCCCCGGACGCGCTGACCGACGCCGAGCGCGCCGCCCTCTCGGCGCCGCCGCGCGAGGACGCGCCGGAGTGGGTGCGCGGCGACTATCCGGAATGGCTGGCGCCGGCCTTCGCGGAAAGCTTCGGCCCGTACGCCGCTGCGGCGGGGCAGGCGCTCGCCGAGCGCGCGCCGGTCGATCTGCGCGTCAACACGCTGAAGACGAACCGCGACAAGATCCTCGCCGCG
>Ga0182030_10020395_pt1 | contig 12508 bp, 12 predicted proteins | sample 812S3MmetaG_FD_121299 | JGI IMG/M metagenome (GOLD analysis project Ga0182030, IMG submission 121299) | Permafrost microbial communities from Stordalen Mire, Sweden - 812S3M metaG (Illumina Assembly) | ecosystem: Environmental > Terrestrial > Soil > Wetlands > Permafrost | place: Sweden... | reverse complement strand
CCATGCTGAGGGATACCCTGGTGGGCTCATCGAGACGATGTTCAAGGGCGCGGAAGTTCGTCTTTCGCGCTCATCCCAAAACACATCGGATCGGTAGACCCAGATGCCTTGAAAATCCCCCGCTCGAAGGGCGGGTAAGGGCGGGTATTACTCACTAACGGAGAGCGCTCCCGCTCCATTTCACGCTGAACCGGCACAGATGTGTCTGGCGAGGTTTTCGTTCACTTCCCTATGCCGGGGCACTCGTTGGGATATTCCGGTCTTGGGTTGCGATACCAATCGTGCTTCCCGCCGTGGCGAACCAGCGCGCACCCAAGCGTTTCGAGCCGTACACCTCGAATATCGAGCAGGACGTTTCGGGTTGTGGCGGCACGGCGTGCATGTTCTTGTGCAGCGGTACCCGTCGGAGCCCGGCCCGGTCCCAACGGTGTGGGACAAGATCCGCTATGGCCGCACGACGGCGACCACCTTGTATGCCCTCGGCCCCCGCGTCCAACTGATGGAGGCGGCAATGGACGCACAGGGAGTTCCTGGAACGGCGCAGCTGTTGTTCGGCTCCCGCAACTTCACGGTTGCTGGCGACTGGTGGACTCGCGGGTATAGCCTCGCGCCCGATGGCCGGATACTGGTGGCTCGCGACGTGCCCTCACGCGGGAGCTCAGGTGGCTGATCCCGCCCGTCGAACGGCGCCTCAGGCCAGTTCTTTTTCCACCACGTCGGCGAAGAAGTCGATATCGCGGACGGTGCTGTAGATGTTGGGGGTGATGCGCAGGCCGCTGTAGGCGTCGTGGGGCATGTAGGTGGTGATGATGCTGTATTTGTTCCAGAGCGCCTCACGCAGCTTGCCGCCATCCACGCCGGGGACCAGGCCGAGAAAGCCGATGCCGCAGGATTGCGCCGGGTCGGGGCTGTGCAGGATGCGGCATTTGGGGTGCCGCGCCAGGCGGAGGGCCCAGCGGTCGCGCAGGTAGCGCAGGCGCGCCGCCTTGCGGTCGATGCCCAGGTTTTCGTTGAACAGCAGGGCTTCGGAGATGGCGTTGTGATTGGCGGCGGGATGGGTGCCGATCTCCTCGAACTTGCGGATGTCGCCAGCCTGGGTCTTGTCGCTGGCCATCATGCTCCAGGTGCCGGCGATGCGGCTCTTGCGCACGTAGAGGAAGCCGGTGCCGATGGGGGCGTAGGTCCACTTGTGCAGGCTGGTGCCGTAGTAGTCGCAATCCAGATCGGAGATTTTGTAGGGGAAATGGCTGAAGGCGTGGGCACCGTCGACGATGACGGGGATGTTGCGGGCGCGCGCCATCTGGCAGATTTGGCGCACGGGGAAGATCTGGCCGGTGCGGTTGGTGATGTGGCAGAAGAGGATCATTTTGGTGCGCGGGGTGACGGCCTGTTCGAAGCGGCGGTAGAGGTCGTCCATGGAGGGCGGCGGCACGGGGAAGGAGATGGTTTTGAGCACGATGCCTTCGCGGCGCTGGCGCTGGGCGAAGGTGGTGAGCATGCGGGGATAGTCCTGGTCGGTGGTGAGGACTTCGTCGCCTCGCTGGAGGTCGATGCCGTACTGGGCGTTCTCCAGGGCTTCGGAGGCGTTGCGGGTGATGGCGATCTCCTCGGGGTCGCAGCCGGCGGCCTGGGCGAGGCGGCGGCGGACAGATTCCACCTGGTGTTCGAGCACGCTGACCATGGTGTGATAGGGTCCCATGTCGGTGTACTCCAGGTAGCGGCGCATGGCGTCCTGCACGGAGCGGGGGGAGGGGCTGACGTAGCCGTTGTTGAGGTTGATGACGTTGCGGTCGACGCTGAAGGCGGCGCGGACTTCGCTCCAGAAGTCCTCGTCGGTGGCAATTTCTTCCGGGGTGCGGGTTCCGGCGGTGCTGGTGGCGGCGCGCACGCGGTCGATGGCATGGCTCTGGAGCACAGCGGCTGTGGCGACGCGTAATAGATGACGGCGGTTCATGGGAAATTGCACTATAGCATGGGCGGGAGGCCGGGTGAAAAAAGCCGGCGGCGGAAAGGGACACCGCCGCTGGCGCAGAAGGCCGGAATGCCGGAGGCCAAAGCCGCGGAAAACCGTGGCAGCGCGCAGGGCGCCGCCGAATGGTTACGCGGTGTGCCTGAAGCGCGCGAGTTCACCTCTGGCGTGGCATTGGACGGTGGTGCGCCTGGCGGGGAGGCTCTCGACTTCCATGCGCACCAGAAGGAGCAGTTTGCGCAGCCGCTCGCGACGGGCTGCAAGTTCGGCGAGCAGCAATTCGCAGACGTCAGCGCCTTCGACGCCACCGGCGTTGGCGCTACCCGGCTGGCGCAACGCTTTTCCCGACGGCAGGTGAGATCTTGCTTTCGTCATGATGAGCCCCTTCCGAAGTAGCTATCCCGATCGAAATCAGGCACACAATTCTTTCCGCCGGTACACTTCCACGGTGTAGGCGGTTTCGCCCGGCGTCCAGTAGACGGCCACGGTATGGCCGCCCAGGAGACTCACGCCCAAGGGTTCGATATCTTCGGGGTCCCTGCCGACGTTGGTATAGAGGGCGCGGCCGGACACCCAATCCCAGCGCACGGCGTGGTTTTCGCCTTTGTTCCGGGCCTTGCAGGAGATGGCGAGCAGCACGGCGAGCCAGATGGGAACGGGTTCCGCGGGGCGGCTTGCCTCCGGCAACGGCGTTCGCACGGGCCCGGCGGCGGAATAAGGGCGGAGGGCGGAGCGTCCGGCCGCGGACGCAGAGGGCAAGCGGGCAACGGCGCGATTCGGATCAGCCACGCTGCTCCTGGTCATGGTTCGCCGGGCGGTGAGAAATTCGGATTGTCCCGCTGGCCGTGCTTCCGGTGATTTCAATCGATAGACCCTCATTCCAGGTACTTTCCGCCCTGAGGTGCGAATTCAGGGCACCCTCCGATGTTCCCGGCTCGCATGATCGCCTTCACCGGCCGATCATGGTATGGCTTGCAACGACTACCAGTTCTTCTTTGCCGCCAGGCAAGCCTGGTACAGGTCGAGTTCGCCCGCGCCGAGGCCGAGCGAAGCAGCCAAGTGGTCGGCGCCGGAGGTCAACTCGCTCACTGCCATGGACTGGTTCGTCTTACTATTGATATCGACCAGTAGAGCGGCGGCGCCGGCCACCTGCGGCGCGCTGAACGACGTGCCCGACACCTGGGCGTAATGTTGCATGGGGTAGGTGGTGATGAGACCTTCGTCGGGCGCCGCCAGGGTGACCAGCGGGCTGCCGAAGTTGGACCAGGTACTGCGGGTCAAAGAGTCGTTGGTGCCGGCCACGCCAATCACGTTGGAGTAAGAGGCCGGCCAAACCTGGATGGCTTCTCCATCGTTGCCGGCGGCCGCCACACAGACGATCCCCGCATTGGTAGCCGCGGTCAGCGCAGCCGCCAAGGCCGGCGAATTCACCTTCTGGCTGAAGCTCATGTTGATGACATCGACATGGTGGGCAACGGCAAAGGAGATGGCATCCACGATTTGTGAGACGGTGGCGCTGCCATCGGCTCCGAACGCGCGCAACGGCATAATCGAGGCTTCGGGGGCGACAAGGTGGATCAGTCCGGCGACCATGGTGCCATGACCGAAGGCGGGGTACTTCTTGCCGTCGAGGATGGGGGTGGTTTCCTGATCCAGAATGGGTGTGGTCTCCTGCTGAAGGATGATGGCGGAACCGCCGTCGAGGATGGGAGTGGTCTCCTGATCCAGAATCGGCGTGGTTTCCTGGTCGAGGATGGGGGTAGTTTCCTGGTTGACGTCGGCCACTTCCTGGCCGCCGGGAACATTATTCACGAAGTCGTAGCCCGAAACCAGGGAGTTTTGCAGGACGGTGTGGCTGAAATCGGCGCCGGTGTCGATGGTGGCCACGACGGCTCCGCGGCCGGTAGCCAGATTCTGCGCCTTGTCCAGATCGATGACGCCGGTGGCCGGCTGGTTGACGTAGCCCGAGGCGGCGTAAGAGCTGTAATAGCGGATGGGCGTGCTGGAAATGCGCAACCCGGTGGCAGGGGTGCTGGCCGGATATACCATAGCAGCGGCCTTGATCCCCGGCAACTGGACCGGCTTGTCCGGCTCGGCGCTAAGCACGGCCGGGTCCGTCGACAGATTGTGCAACACGGTCTGCGGCTTTGCCGCATTCGAGGAGAGAACGTGGTAGCCGGAGGCGGAGCCGGTCAGCGATTTCACGATCGTGAGGCCGTAGCGATTGGCGATCCCGTTGACATCGCCAGAAACCTTGACAAGGTATTGGTTTTGAGCGAAAGCTCCAAGACAATAGAGCGCAACCAGAAGCGGGATGCGCACCGAGATGTGGAGTCTGCGTAACATGATTGGTTTCCCTTTGGACGCTGCTACTTCTCCGCTGTCCGCTTGCGCGAGGACGCCCGGTTCTTGGCGACCGGTTGGTCCGAAATGAACTTTCTCAGTGGTACCTGGATGCTCTTGGAGTCCCGCAAATGGATGCAAAGTCTGAGTTGCGATTGTTGGGCATACTCCATCTGAAACTCGCCGAAGCGGTTACTCAAAGTCTCGGCGACGATGAGCTTTCCGGAGCGCAAACACACCGGAAGGTTGCCCATCTCCTGTTGAGGCAGGACGTGGTTGGTGATCTGGCCGATGACGGCGGCGCGGGAGGAACTCAGTTCCGGCTCGATGCGCAGGTCAATCGAGCAATTCCCGGCGCGGTACAATCCCTGCCAGCCCGCCTGCCAGGTGGCGCGCAATCCAGCGGCCGAAGGCACCAGAAAACTGTCGAAGATCAACTCGATAGGCACGCGGTTGCCGCGTTTGGGGCGATCCGGAACACGGACGGGGAAAATGGCGCGAGCCAGGCGAACCGTCGATTCGGGGACCGGATCCATGGCCAAACTGGTGCAGGTAACTGCCAGCTTGGCGGTGAAGTCGGAGAGATGGCGGCACTTCGGGCATCCACCTTCGAGGTGGCCCTGCATCGCCGTGCGTTGCTCCTCGGCTAGCACGCCCCTGGTGAAATCCGCCCATTGATCGATCGCGTAGTGCTTCATAAAGTTTCGCCGGTTCCCCTTTGGTTGGTCTCGCTGCTATGGCACTCCATGTCCATTCAATACAAGAGGGTAAGGACCAGCACGTTTCGATATAGGCCCAGGCGACTATTTTTTCTAAGAATCACACCTAACGGATACATTTCTGAGTTTACGGGAGTTGGTACCGGTACTAACAAGTGGCCAAATGGACACATAGTACTGGGGGTGGACACCCTACAACAGGGGGAAACTTCATCTTGGCGCCACGGCTTTCAGAGGTACTTGCCTACCAGGACGAAGGGCGCCCAATAATACGGGTGGGCGTAGCGGCGGCGGATTTCCGCCATTGCCTCCTGCACTGCCTGTGCCTTATTTTTATTGACCTTAAGAGCTTCGTAGAAGAGCTTCATGAACTCCGCCGTACTGCGGTCGTTGACGTCCCAAAGGGTGACCAGGACGCCTTGCGCCCCGGCGTAGAGGAGTCCGCGGACCAGGCCGAGGAGTTCGTCTCCGCCGACCACCATGTTGAGGCCGGTGCCGCAGCCGCTCAGGGTCACGAGTTCACAGGGCAGGTTCAACTGGTAAAGATCGAACAGGTTGAGGTTGGAATCGCCCAGGCTGATGGAACTGAACATGGGGTTGTCCTGGCGGAACCGGCCATGGGTGGCGATATGCACAAAGCGGCTCTCGGCGCCTTTCTCGCGCAGGACGCGGGCGGTGGCGGCGGAACCGAGAAAGACCTCGCTCGCGGGGAGAACGCCGGCGACGGCGCGGACTTCGTCTTCGATTTCGGGCGCGGCGGCGTCTGGTATGCCGAGCACCAACGATCCGGCGGACGGGCCCGCCGGTTTGGTGGAACACAGATAGTAGACGCTGGCACTGGGAGTGTAGGATACGGTAAAGCGTTGGCCGAGTATCTCGCCGCGGGCGCAGGGCAGGGCGTGGAAGGGCAGGTAGTGCAGAAAATCGTGGGGCGCGACGATCAGATGGCCGGCGCCCTTGATGTCGTCCGCGATGGGGGCGATCAATTGTTGGTGGAACTCGTGCAAATGGGCGTTGGTGGCATCCAGCAACTGGTGGTGAAAGAGCTTGACGTACTCGGGGCCGAGGCGGAATTTGGAAAGCTGGAAGCGGAGGAGCTGGAGAACGCGGCGCAGCCTCGAAGCCGAGCCGGCGGGCACGATTTTGACACTGTCGCGGGACAGCAGGCAGGCCAGGAAGGTGTCGCCGACGCGGTAATACTGCACCAGCAGGGCGCCCTCGGGGAGGGAGGCGCGAATGGTTTCGACGGGCACCGAGCCGGCGGTTTGCAGGTTGGAATACTCGGCGTCTTCGACGCGCAGATTGGAGAGGGATTCCACCAGGCGCTGCTCGCAATCGCGCGCCGCGCGGCGCAGTTTGACCAGTTGCGGCGCCATGAGATTGGCGGCGCGGCCTTCCTGGAGCTGGATGGTGCGGCTGTACCAGTTGAGTTCCCCGCGGAGGGTGTTGACCTGGTCCACGAGGGCGCGCTCGGTCTTGCGCGAAGCCGGCAGTTCCTGGGAGCGGAACGAGATCAGATCGGCCAGGCTGCGCGACTTGGCCTGTTCGACGTAGGCGAAGGCGGTTTCGAGGTTGGCCGGCGTATGTTCGCGGCCGAGGCACATGCGAACCAGCGCTTCGTAGATTTCCAGCTTGTCTTTGAGGAAGGCGATTTTCATTTCCTCCGCCCTTAGATGGCTGCGCAGGTTCTCCAGGTGGCGGTGGGCCTCAAGGTAGGCGCGATAGGCGGCCTCGGGGGCGCCGAGGGCTTCTTCGATGACGCCGAGCACGTACCACGCCTGGTAACTGAGGGCGGGTGTTTCGGCCTCTTGCAGGCGGTCGAGGGCGGCCATACAGACTTGCCTGGCCGGCGCGATCTGGCCGCGATCGAGGTGGATGCGGGCCAGCAGCAACTGGCAGAGCACGCTTTTGGCCAACAGGGGTGAAGGGGCGAAGAAGTCGAGCGCCCCCTGGCACAGGCGCAGGGCGTCGTCGAGGCGGCCGTCCTGGCGATAGACCAGGGCCTGGTAGAGATCGATGGTGGCGATCCAGGCGCGATTGTTTTCGCGATCGAAGAGCTGGCGCGCCGCATGGAAAAGCTTCAGGGCGACGGCGGTATCGCCGTGGTGGGTGAGAGAGATGGCGAGGTTGGTCTGGGCTTTGGCCGTTTCGTACCCCATACCGAGTTCGAGAAAGGCCTTGCGGGCGCGGCCGGCCAGGTGGGCGCCTTCCTCGCTGAGATTCAACTCCAGGTACATCTCCGACTGATCGAGATCGCAGAGGGCTTCGCGATAGGCGTCGCCCAGGGTGCGGCAATCTTCGCGGGCGGCGCGGTAGAGTTCGATGGAGCGCGTGTATTCGCCGCGCAGGTAGTAGAGGTAGGCGATGTTGTAATCGGCCACCGCCACCAACAAGGGCATCTGGTGGCGCACGCAGTAAGCCCGCGCCTCTTCGTGGGCGGAGAGGGCAGAGCGGAACTCATTGAGGCTGATCTGGCAGTTGGCGGTGTTCTTGAGGGAGATGGCGACATCCTGGGGCTCGCCGATTTCAAGGAAGGTGTGGTAAGCGCTCAGGTAGAGTTCGAGCGCCTCCTCGAACCGGTCCTGGCGGTAGAGGATGTTGCCCATGTTGGCGTCCAGGCGGGCGAGGCGGAGGCGGTCGCCCAGGCGCTCGAAGATCTGGCGCGCGCGCTGCGCATGGTCCATGGCTTCCGGGTAACGGCCCAGGTAGATGAGGCTTTGCAGCGAACTGTTGAGCGTACGGCCGGCTTCCAACTCGTCTCCCAGACGGTCGCAGATGGCCAGCGCCTGCTGGTAGAGATCGACGGAAGCCTGGTACTTGCGCTTGCGGTAGGAGATATGGCCGAGGGCGCGCAGGCTGGCGGCGCGCGAGGCATCGTCGTCCAGGCGGCGGGCCAGGAGCGCGGCGGCGCGGGCCATGCGCTCGGCCTGCTGAATATCGACGTGCAGCAGGCGCACGACTTCGTCGTACAGAGAGGTGACGGTCTGGGGGCGCAGAAACTCCGGGTTGGAGAGCAGCAGCCGGCGGCGGCGTTGGGGATTGGCCTCGCGCGCCAGATCTGCCAGCAGATCTTTCAAACCGGACGGCATGGCGGGAGAGTCGGACACTAGAACCCCTTCTCCTGCAAGAGCTTCTTGAGCCGTTTGAGGCAGCGGCCGCGGATGAAACCGATGGAACCGGTGGCCAGGTCGAGGCGGCGGGCCACGTCGCGATACGGCAGGGGCGGGTGTTCGAAAAAGAGCAGTTCGATCATCTGGCGGCAGCGTGGCGGCAGGTGGGCGATGGCCTCGCGCACCATCTGTTCCTTCTCGAGCGCGGCCAGCACGTCCGGCGGTATGGCGTCGAGCGCGCTGAGGTGCTCGACCAAATCCTCATCCAGATTGCTGTCGCGATTGAGCTGGCGGCGCTTCCAGTGGTAGCACTTGTTGGTGGTTACACGGATCAGCCATGCCTGCAAGGCTTCGGCATCGCGCAAGCGGGGAAGTTCGTTGAAGAGGTCGAGGCAGACCGCCTGGAAGATATCGGCGGCGTCCTGTGGCGGGGCGCCGTAGCGCAGCGGGATGGAGTAAATCAGGCTCTTGTAGCGATCGAGCAAAGCGCTCCAGGCGCGCTCGTCGCCGGCCAGGCAGGCGGCGACGATGCGGGTGTTGCTCCACTCCTGAGCCGGCCCGCTCACGGGCGCGCTCCGGCGGCGGGGCGCCAGTAGAGTTGCTCCACATTCCACAGGGTGTAGGGTTCAATGACGACCGGATGGAAGTTGGCCAAGTCCTTCCTGGCGCCGGCCAGGAGGTGAGGACTGACCAGCGGCGCCAGCGGCAGGTTCTCGACCACGATGGCCTGCACGCGGTCGAAGAGCCGTTTGCGTTCGGCATACTGGCGGGTAACGAGCTGGCGGCGCATGAGCCGATCGATCTCCGCTTCCCACGGCGTGGCGGGGGTCTTCTGCTCCGGATTCCAAAGGTGGTTGCCGCCGCTACTGAGCCAGACGACCATATCGGGATTGGGATCGGCATCGGGGCTGGCGAGAGAGAGCACGCAGGCATCGTAATCATGGGTGCGTTGTACGCGCTCCAGAAGGCTGCGAAATTCCAACTGCACCACGTTGACGCGCATGCCGATCTGCTTCAGGTCGTCCTGTATGAGGGTGGCCATCTGCGACCGTTCGGGGTTGTTGTTGCTGGTGAGGATGGAGAATTCGACGGGGCGCCCTTGGGCGTCGGTCAGGGCGCCCTCGCGGCTCCATTGGAAGCCGTCGGCGGCGAGCAACTGGCGCGCCCGTTCGACGGAACGTGTGGGCGCCGGGATGGCGGTATCGACCCAGGCCTTGTTGCCGGGCGGCACGGGCCCGGCCAGGGGCACGGCCCGTCCGAGATAAACCAGGCGGACGATGGCGTCGCGGTCGATGGCGGCGGAAACGGCCTGCCGGAAGCTCTGGCGGCGCAGGAATGCCTGGCGGGCGGCCATGGGCGGCGAGGCCGGGGATGGCGGCCCGGCCAGATTGAACAAGAGAAAACTGTATTCCAGACTGCTGCCGGCGTCGGCCAGTTGGTAGCCCCGGCGGTCGCGGTCCTTTTCCAGGATGGCGAAGTTGCGGGCTCCGACGCGGTTGATGATGTCGCTTTCCCCGGCCTGAAAACGCAGCATCTGGTTGTCCTCGCTGCCGGCGAAGACGAACACGAGCTCGGACAGGTAAGGCAACTGGGTGCCCGCCCGATCCACCTTCCAGTAATAGGGATTGCGCTCCAGGGTGATTCGCTGGCCGGCCAGGTATTCCTTGAGCCGGAAGGGTCCCAGGCCGGCGATCTGGGAAGCGGCCACGGTAAGCGGCCAGGCGTCGGCCAGCTTGCCCTGTTTCCAGGCAGCTTCCAATTTGTGGCGGGGCAGGATAAAAACGCCGTCGAAAAGACGGTCGGGAACGGAGTAAGGCCCGGGAAGATCGAACGCCACGCGGTAGGTGTCGAGCTTACGGACGGCAATGGGCTTGCCATCCATCATGAGGAGCGTGCGTTGCGGGGAGTGAACCTGCTCATCGAGGATGGCGTGAAAGGTGAACACCACATCGTCGGCGTCGAAGGGGTGGCCATCGGAGAATTTGATTCCCTGGCGCAGTTGGATCTCCCAATGCAGGCCATCGCGGGACACTTTCCAGGATTTGGCGAGGGCGGGTTCGGTGGCCATGGACTGGCGGTTGATATGAATGAGGTCCGCCATGAGGCATCGCACGACGTCGCGGGAGCCGGAATCGGCCGCCACCGCCCAATTGAGGGTTTTCGGCTCGGTGCGTTGGGCGGAAACCAAGCGTCCGCCGGGGTGTCCGGGGGGGCAGGGAACGAGCAGACGGTCATCCACCGCGGCGTGCAGAGTCCACACCAGGCAGAGCGTGCTGAGAGCCTGTGGAAGAGCGTTCACCAAGCGTCCGAAGTAGCCGTCCGAAGGTAGTTTAACTAAATGGTGAGCAATAAAGATATTAACCAAAGGTACTGGAGGGCGTGACATGGAGGTAGGGAAACTCTAGGGGTGTTCGGCAGTTTAACGAATCCGAGGGTGGCTCGTAACTACAGGCACCGGACCGGGGTAGGGGTCTTGGGGCGCTGGTTGGGGTGGGGTTGGCGGAACGAAGCCAATTTGGGGTGAAGTGGTTTGGGGTGAGGGGATTAGGGATGGGGGAGCGGCGGGTTCGACGACCGGCGGTGGGACGGGGGATGGGGCGGCGGCTTCGGCTTCGAGTTGTGTGAGGTCCTGGAGGGCGCGTTGGCTGGCACGGCGGGTGCAATTGATGCGCCACTGGAGTTGGCCGAAGGCTTTGGGCTTGCGACTGGCGGTCTGACCGAGGGGATATTCGTTGTCGGGGGTCCAGGCGTCCTTGGCGTCGAAGGCCCAAAGTTGGGTTTCGGCGGTATGGAGGCGGCGCTGGAGCCACTCGCAGCGGATGAGTTCGTCGATGAGGGCGCGGGCTTCGGGGGAAGTGGGATGGTGGTGTTGGTAGTACTCGTCGATGAGGAGTTGGAGATCGGCGAGTTTTTCGGAGGGGAGGAGGAGGGATTTGGCGTGGATGCCGGTTTTGAGGGCGTTCATGGAGGAGGCGGCCTTGCCTGTGACAGAGGTGGGGCCGGTGGATTTTTGGGCGTTGCGGCGGTTGGCTTCTATTTGACGGAGAGTGGACATGGTGGGTGGTTCCGGGGAGTTGGCAGGCGGAAGCGCCTGCCCCACTTTGAGGATAGAGGGGCGATTTGGGGGAGTCGGGGTTGAATACCCGTAAATGGTTGAAGAATAGGGCGCGAAAATATTGGATGTTGGGGTCAACGAAATGCGGTAAACTGGCTATCCATTTGACTCAGGCCGGCAGAATTGGCGGCGCATGGTCTAAACGGCGGGAAGCCTTGCATCCGGGGGATGCGGATCACCGTTCGCCGCGGGTCGCGGTTCGCTGTGGACGACGCCACCGCGGGGTTCAGGTCAACTGGCCGTGTCTCAGGGATTCGGTACGCAACTCCAGGCGGCGGGCGTCGTTCATGTTCAAGACCTGGACGGTAGCGCGCCCGGCCGCGCTAATACCACTGATGCGCGCGCCTTCGAAGACAAAGTGGTCCGACCAGCGAATCGCGCCGCGGATGAAAAAGGGATACCACTTGCCCCGTCTGGGGGTCGATTCCAGTCAGATTCGGGCCTTTGTGCAGATGGCAGCGGTGGCATGCCAACGCGAGATTATCGGCATCGTCGGAGCCCCCGTGTTGCTTCGCAACGATGTGCTCAATATGATGCTTAGGGCCGCTTTGTTCCTGGTGCAAACGGCAATATTCGCCGAACGCCGCCAGCCCGCAGACGGACGTGGTCGCGTGTCGTCGCATCCATCTGCTATTGAATCTTGGATTCCAGATGTAGCCGGGCTTTGCGCTTAAGAATCGAAATAAAATCCGCGGCGTTGATCAGCGCCTCGTATTCCGAGCGTTCGCTCGCGCTAAGCGTCCCCTCATTTGCCTGCTCAGCGAGGGTATCAATTCGCTCCTGAACCGGTGGATCAACCTGGAAATCGACGACTCGGCGTGCGGACTCCGGGTCGAGGCAGCGGCTCAACGGTTCCAAGAGGCCATCGAGGCCAGTTGCAGCGCTCATGTCAATACGTTAGCACGGACACGGCCAAGGCCTTTTTCCAAGCATGAAGTCCGGCCACTCGGTGGAGAAGTAGCGTTCGGGTGTCGGCGTGGTCACGTGGCGAGCGGTCGCGCCCTGCGTGCGGCCACTCAGTGAGTGGCGGGCAGCCCAACGACGATGAGAACCACGTAGTCCTGCTTGCGGCAGCCCTTCACGACGGGCATCGCCGCCCCTGGATTCACCGGAAAACCCTTGGTCCGAACGTTCGCGGGCGAGCACGAGTTGTTAGCCGTCGCCGGCGTGTAGCGTGCGGACCGGCATCCGAGATGGGTGACATCGTAGAGGGTCGCGCCGTCGGCGAGTTCCCACCGCTGATTGCCGTGCT
>Ga0182030_10020394_pt1 | contig 12508 bp, 8 predicted proteins | sample 812S3MmetaG_FD_121299 | JGI IMG/M metagenome (GOLD analysis project Ga0182030, IMG submission 121299) | Permafrost microbial communities from Stordalen Mire, Sweden - 812S3M metaG (Illumina Assembly) | ecosystem: Environmental > Terrestrial > Soil > Wetlands > Permafrost | place: Sweden... | reverse complement strand
CTCGCGAACCGCCGCGCGGGGCCGCGCCAGCTCGAGGAACTCGGTCAGCAGGCGATTGAGCCGTCCGATCTCGTCGCCCACGATGCGCGCCTTCGCCGTGAGCCCGCGGCGCGTCTCGTCGTCCACCGCGAGCTTGTCGACGTGTCGCCCCAGCAGGTGGAGCTGCAGCACCGCCGCGTTCAGCGGGTTGCGGATCTCGTGCGCCAGGTTGAGCGCGAGCGTGCCCATCGCCGAGAGCGCCTCCGCATCCGCCGCGCGCTTCTCGAGGGCCCGCCGCTCGCTCACGTCGATGCCGATCCCGTAGACGAGCGCCGCGTCGTCCCCCGCGTCGCGCGCCATCGACATGTGCCAGCGCACCCGCCGGGCCGCCGTCTCCCTCAGCTCGCGCGACGAGACGTGCGCCGGTCCGCCCGGTGCAGGCAGCTCGACGAACCCCGTCTCCACCTCCGGCGTACGCGCCCCCCTGGCCAGCGCGATGGCCTCCCGCATCCGGATCCGGTCCTCGTCGGGGATCCAGCTCTCGACGAACGGCCTCCCCAGCGCGCTGCCGGGCTCGATCCCAGCGAACATCGACGCCTTGCGGTTGAAGAGCGCGACGCGATCGTCGGCATCGAGCCCGATGACCACGACGTCGGTCAGCTCCACGAGGGCGCGGTAGCGGCGCTCGAGCTCGTCGCGATCGCGCGCCAGACGCACCTTGGTGAGGGCCTGCTCGACTGTGGAGATGAGCTCCTCCGGACGGAACGACTTGGGCACGAAGGCGAACGCGCCCGAGCGGAGCGCGCCGATCGCCGTGTCCATCGAGGCGAAGCCCGTGATGAGCACCACCTCGCCGAAGGGGGACGCTTCGCGAAGCCGAGGGATGAGATCGACGCCGCTCGCGTCCGGGAGCTTCACGTCGACGATGGCCACGTCGAACCCGCGGGCGTGCGCGATGGCGAGCCCCTCGTCGCCACGGGAAGCGGTAACCACCTCGATCGCCTGCGACGCGGGCGTGCCGTCCGAGAGCTCGGCGGTCATCAGTACCGCGTGGAGGGTCCCCACGAGCTCCACGTTGTCGTCCACGATGAGGACGCGCGCCCGGAGCGGGGCGGCGGCGGCGGGAAGGCGCGGAATCGACGGGAGGGTCAACGCGAGAAGGCCATGGTTGCCGGGGCGAGGGAGCCCACGCGGATAGTACCGCCGAACACCGCCCGCGAGGGCAAGCCCTCTACGCCGAGCCTCCGCCGAGGAGCCTTTTCAGCACCTCATTCAGGACCTTGGGGTTCGCGCTCCCACCTGTCGCCTTCATCACCTGGCCCACGAAGAACCCCATCAGGTTGGCCTTGCCTGCGCGGAGATCGGCGGCCTGCTTCGGGTGCGCGTCGACGACGCGCCTGCACACGGCTTCGATCTCGCCCGCGTCGCTCACCTGCTGCATCCCGAGCTCGGCCACGACGTCGGCCGGCGCTCGCTCGCTCCCGGCAAGCCTCGTGTAGACCTCCTTGGCCTGCTTGCCGCTGATGGTTCCGGCGCCGACGAGACGCAGCAGCTCGGCGACCTGGCGCGCCGTGACCGGGATCGACGCCTTCAGCCCGTGCGTCGTGACGTCGCGTAGCACCTCGCCTTGCACGAAGTTGGCGACCTGCGTCGGATTCCCGTGCAGGGTCGCCGCCTCCTCGAAGAAGGCCGCGACGCGCGGGTGGGCGGTCAGCACCTGCGCCGCGTACGCGCTGAGGCCCATGTCGCGCACGAACCGATCGCGCTTCTTGCGCGGCAGCTCCGGCTGCGACGCCTCGACCTCGGCGACGAGCACGTCGTCGAGCACCAGCGGCGGCAGATCGGGATCCGGGAAGTAGCGGTAGTCCTGCGCCTCTTCCTTGCTGCGGAGGCTGAAGGTCGCCCCCTCGTCTTCGTTCCAGCCGCGCGTCTCCTGCACGATGCGCCCGCCGTCGTCGAGGACGGCAGTCTGGCGCGCGATCTCGTGGGCGATGGCCTGCTCGACGAAGCGGAACGAGTTGATGTTCTTCAGCTCGACGCGCGTGCCGAGCTTGCCCTCCCCGACGGGACGGATGCTCACGTTGGCGTCGCACCGGAAGCTCCCCTCCTCGAGGTTGCCGTCGTTGACGCCGATGAAGACGAGGATGTCCCGCAGCACGCGAAGGTACTCTGCCGCCTCGGCGGCGCTGCGCAGATCGGGCTCGCCCACGATCTCGACGAGCGGCACGCCGGAGCGGTTGAGGTCGACGACGCTCGCGTGACTGTGGTGCGTGCTCTTGCCGGCGTCCTCCTCCATGTGGACGCGTGTGACGCCGATGCGGCGGGCGACGCCGCCGAGCTCGATGTCGAGGTGCCCGCGCCCGCTGAACGGCTCGTCGAACTGGCTGATCTGGTAGCCCTTCGGGAGATCCGGGTAGAAATAGTTCTTCCGGGCGAAGCGGCTCGTCTTGTTCAGCGTGCACGAGAGGGCGAGCGCCGTCCGCACCGCCATCCGCACCGCCTCGCCGTTGAGCACGGGGAGGGCGCCGGGCAGGCCGAGGCAAACCGGGCAAACTTGCGTATTGGGCCGCGCGCCGAACGTCGTCGCGCACGGGCAGAAGGCCTTGGTACGCGTCAGGAGCTGCGCGTGGACCTCCAGGCCGATGACGGCTTCGTACGGCATGAGCCGGCTCGATCTAGCACGCCGACCGAGTCATTTTCCGAACTGGAAGACGACCTCGCTCTTGCGCACCATCCCGAGCTCGTCGCGCGCGATGCGCTCGACCGCCGCCGGATCGTCGCGCAGCTGCTGGACCTCGATGCGGAGCCGGGTGACGTCCCGCTTCAGCTCGTCGTTCTCCGTCTCGACCTGATCGAGCTCCCTCTGGAGGCCACGGAGGCGCGGGAGGCCCTCGGGCTGGAGAACGAGGACCGGGACGGCCACCAGCGCCAGCGAGAGCATCGCGATCGGGAGCGTTCGCTGCAGAAAGTCACCCGGACGCGACACGAGGCGACGATGCCACGCCTCTCCCGCAAGGGACCACTTCTCTGTACCCTGGGCGCGGGATGACCTTCGCCCTCGCCCGTTCGCTGCTGCTCGCGGATGCGGTGACGCCGGACGCCCTGGCCCAGGCGCTCCTCCTCTCGGCGACCCGCGGGACATCGCTCGTGCGTGCCCTCCTGGCCGTCCGCGCCATCGACCCGCTCCGTCTCGAACAGCAGCTCGAGCGCGGCGACGCTCCGTACATGCGTCACGTCGCGCCGGTGATGGCCCTCGTGCAGCATCTTCCCCCGGGGCTCTGCGAGCGGCTCCTCGCCCTGCCCGTCCGCCGCGACCCGCGCACCGGGACGATCGACGTCGCCGTCGTCGACTCGCGCGACCCGCATCCCGTCGAGGAGGTCGCGCACTGGCTCTCCGCGCCCGTCCGCATGGTGCGCACCTCGATGACGTCGATGGACGCCGCGCTCCGGCGCATCCACGCCAAGCCCGAGCACGGGATGCGCACGCTGGCGGCCCCCATCTGGGTCCCGTCGGCGGAGCCGCGGCAAGATCTGTCGAAGACGCCCGCCTACGGCTCGCCCATGTTCGACGAGGCCCGGCTCGTCGATCCGATGGACGACTCGAGCCCGACCGACGTCATCGACTTCCCGGTGACCGATCCGAACATCCCCTTCGCCCTGACGCGGAAGAGCCTCGCCCCCATCTCGGTCGCGGCGCTCACCGAGCCGGTCATCGAGCGTCCGCCACGCCACGACACCGAGCCCGTGCTCGACCTGAAGCGCCGCAAGGGGACCACCAGCCCGATCGCGCCGAACGCGCCCTCCGCTCCCTTCGCGGAGGTGACCACCATCCTCGAGGCCATCCGCGACGCGAACGATCGCGACTCGATCCTGGAGCTTCTCGTCGTGGGCACACGCACCGTGGCGCGCAAGGTGGCCGTGCTCGCCGTGCGCCGCGACGCGCTGGTCGGCTGGACGTGCTCCCCGGAGCTCGGCGACCGCGCGGCTCTCCGGGCGACGCGCGTGTCGCCGGAGATGAGCGACCTCTTCGCGGCGGTGCTCGCGGCGGACACGGCGCGCCTCGTTCGCATCCCGAAGGACGCCGCGCACGCGCCCCTCCTGTCCGCGATGAACGCCGCCCCGCTGGCGGAGGTGGCGCTCGTCTCGGTCCGCGTCGAGGGCAAGGCCGTCGCGCTGGTGCTGGCCGACGAGCTGGGGGACACGCTCATCGCGACCCGGCGCATGGAGGAGCTCGCGCGCGTCGCCGGCGAAGCGTTCGGACGGCTGCTGCGAGAACGCAGGAAGGGCTGAACGGGAGGCGCAGAGCCGCCGGAGCAGTGCTAATCACCTTGGCCATGAGCGACTACGGGAAGCTCCGCGCCGACTGGATCGCGAAGACCCTCGGGCCCCACGAGAAGAAGGAGGCCCCGCGCAAGCGTGTCCCGAGTCTCGCCGGGCACGCGGACGCCGCGCCCCTCTACGGGCCCGACGACCTCGACGCGCTCGGCTTCGACCCGACGCGCGACCTCGGCGTCCCCGGACGACCGCCCTTCACGCGCGGCGTGCAGCCGAACATGCACCGCGGTCGCCTGTGGACGATGCGCCAGTACGCGGGCTTCGGCACGGCGCGCGAGTCGAACGAGCGGTACCACTATCTCCTCTCGCAGGGGCAGACGGGGCTCAGCGTCGCGTTCGACCTGCCCACGCAGATGGGGCGCGACTCGGACGATCCGCGCGCCCTCGGCGAGGTGGGACGCGTCGGGGTGGCCATCGACTCGATCGAGGACATGCGCGCGCTGACCAAGGGGCTCCCGCTCGGGGAGATCTCGACGTCGATGACCATCAACGCGACCGCGGCCACCCTCCTGTGTCTCTACGTTGCGGTGGCCGAGGAGCAGGGCGTCGCGCGGAGCGCCCTGCGCGGCACGGTGCAGAACGACATCCTCAAGGAGTACATCGCGCGCGGGACGTACATCTATCCGCCTCGGCCATCCATCCGGCTCATCACCGACATGTTCGCGTGGTGCGCGCGCGAGGTCCCCCGCTGGAACACCATCTCGATCAGCGGCTACCACATCCGCGAGGCGGGCTCGGACGCGGCGCAGGAGCTGGCGTTCACGCTGGCCGACGGCATCGCGTACGTGAAGGCGGCCGTGGACGCGGGGCTCGACGTGGACTCGTTCGGCGCGCAGCTCTCCTTCTTCTTCAACGTGCACAACAACCTCATCGAGGAGGTCGCGAAGTTCCGGGCGGCGCGGCGCATGTGGCAGGCCATCATGGCCACGCGCTTCGGCGCGAAGACGGACCGCGCGCGCGCTCTCCGGTTCCACTGCCAGACGGCGGGGATGACGTTGACCGCCCAGCAGCCTCTGGTCAACGTGGCGCGCGTGACGGTGCAGACGCTGGCCGCCGTGCTGGGGGGATGCCAGTCGCTCCACACGAACTCGTTCGACGAGGCGCTCGGGCTGCCGACGAGCGAGGCGGCGACGATCGCGCTCCGGACGCAGCAGGTGGTAGCCCACGAGAGCGGAGTCGCGGACTTCGTCGACGCGCTGGCCGGGAGCTACGCGGTGGAGTCGCTGACGACGCGGCTGGAGAAGCTGGCCGGCGAGTACATCGCGCGCATCGACGAGATGGGGGGGATGGTGGCCGCCATCGAGCACGGGTATCCGCAGCGGGAGATCCAGCGCACGGCCTACGAGTATCAGCTGGAGATCGAGCGCAAGGCGCGGCTCATCGTGGGCGTGAACGCGTTCACCCAGGACGCGGCGCCGGTGCCGGTGATGACCGTCGACCCGCGGACCGAGGTCGAGCAGGTGGAGCGGCTGCGGGCGATGCGAGCGAGACGGGACGCCGGGGCGCACGCGGCGGCCCTGGGCAAGGTCGAGGCGGCGGCGCGCGGTGGCGAGAACGTGATGCCGGCGATCCTGGAAGCCGTGAAGGCATACGGGACGGTGGGGGAGATCGCGAATGTGCTGAGGGGATGCTGGGGGGAGCACGTGGAGACGCTGGTGGTTTGAGAGGACAGAGGCCGAGGACGGGGACAGGCTCGCGTACCTCGTAGAGACGGACGCGAGCGTCGCAGAGCGGCTCCCGTATCTCGTCGACACAGGCACGGGGATCGCCGCCAGGCTCGCGTACCTCGTCGACACGGGCACGGGGATCGCAGCCAGGCTCGCATACCTCGTCGACACGGGCACGGGGATCGCAGCGAGGCACGCGTACCTCGTCGACACAGGCCCGAGGGCGCGAGGTACGCCCGTCTACCTCGCAGGTACGGCCCCGAGCCTGCGAGGTACGCTCGCCTCGCTCGCACGTACGGCCATGAGCTTGCGAGGTGCGCCGCCCTCGCCAGCAGGTACGGCCATGAGCTTGCGAGGTGCGCCGCCCTCGCCAGCAGGTACGGCCATGAGCTTGCGAGGTGCGCCGCCCTCGCCAGCAGGTACGGCCATGAGCCCGTGAGGTACGTCGGTCTACCTCGCATGTACGGCCCTCGGTCCGTCACGTCCGGTCGTCTCCCTCGTCGGGAGGGCAGGGAGGACGTCGAGCTCGGCGCCGTCCCCCGCCGAGACGCGGGTGTGGCGACTCCGCGCGCGCTATCCTTCTCCGCGTGCGCTGGCTCGCACCCGCTTCGGCCTTCCTCTTTCTCGCGATCGTCGTCGTCGCGTGCGGGGCGAACCCACGGGCAGAGCTCGTGGTGCACTTCGACGGCGGCTCGGACGCAGCGGGCGACGTCGCCATCGACGGCGACGCGGGCTCCCTCCCTCCCGACGCGAGCCCGTACCTCGGCGGACCGTGCGTCGACGACGCGCAGTGCAACGACAACCTCGCTTGCACCTACGACTCCTGCGACAAGACCCTCGGCCGCTGCCTGAACGTCCCGGACGACACCCAGTGCCAGGACGGCATCTACTGCGACGGGTTGGAGCAGTGCGTGCCCGGCCACGGCTGCGAGCCCGGCGCGGTCGTCTCGTGCGACAACGGCAACGAGTGCCAGATCGCGACGTGTGTCGAAGCCAGCAAGTCGTGCTCGTATGTCGAGCGCGACGTCGACGGCGACGGCGATCCTGACGCGCACTGCATGCCGGGCCGCGACTGCGACGATCTGAACCCCGACGTCTCCAGCCTCCACGCCGAGGTGTGCGCCAACGGCGTCGACGACAACTGCAACGGCCTCGTCGACGAGCTCCCGTGCGTTCTGCCCCAGGGCGTCACGTGCGCGGGCGCCGTGGGTGTCACCGCACCGGGGACCTTCCCGGTCTCGACCGTCGGCGCGAACGACACGTTCGCCACCTCGTGCAGCGTGACCCATCCCGCCGCGGGACAGAACGTCGTCGTCGCCATCACGGTGCCCGGGACCGTGAACGTCGACTTGCAGGTCTGGGGCACGTCGGCAGGGGTCGAGGTCGCCGTGGCCATCGACAGCGCCTGCGGCGACGCGAGCACCGAGCTCGCGTGCGGCTCCGGGGCCGGTGCCACCCGCGTCCGTGCGCTCGCGCGGAACGTCGCGCCCGGGACGTACTACGCGGTGGTGACGACGCAATCGCCGGCAGCCATCGAGCTCGAGGTCGATCTCCTCGCGCCCTCGGTGCCACCGACGGACGTCGACTGCGGGAGCGCCACGCCCCTCCAGCCCGGCACGGCGACGACGGTGTCCATCGTCAACGCGCCGACGAACCTCGCGAGCGCCTGCCCCTCGAGCGACGGGGAGCTCACCTACTCGTTCACCCTGACGCAGCCGCAGGACGTGCTCATCTACGCGTCCACGCTCGAGGGAAGCGGCGCGGTGGTCGTCGGGCTCCGCGCGCCGCCGTGCGCCGACCCGACCGACGAGCTCGAGTGCGGCCTCGGCCCTCAGCCCCTCTACGAGCGCAGTCTGCCGGCGGGCACGTACGTCGTCACCGTGGGGGCGACGTCGTCGATCGACGCGACGCTCGAGGTACAGCTCTCGCCCCCGACGGCGGTCCCGCCGGATCAGACGTGCGCGTCGCCGCCCACCATCACGGCCAACCAGACACTCGACTACGATCTGTCCAGCCACGAGAACGCCATCAAGGACGGCTGCTTTCCGAGCGGGCCCGACGCCGCGTACGATCTCTCGCTCCCGTCGGCGTCGGATGTCCTCCTCATCGATCGCTTCCCGGAGACGGAGGGCGGCGGGGTGTCGCTCGACGGACCGGCGTGCGATGAGGCGACGAGCCTCGGGTGCGACGGCGAAGGCACGCCGGCTCGCATCGGCAAGCGCAACGTGCCGGCGGGCGACTACCGCGTCGTCGTCGCCGACCAGTTCGGCTTCCAGGGGACGGTGCAGGCCCTCGTCCGCCCGACCGTCGCGCCGACGATCATTCCCTCCGGGACCGCGGAGACGTGCGCGGAGGCCGTCGATGCCTCGAACGGCGGCTTCTTCACGGGCGACACCTCGACGTCGGTCCCCGACTACGGCGCCGGATGCGACGCCCCGGGCCAACCCGCGGGCGGCGCGCCGGACCAGGTCCTGACGCTGAACCTCGCGCAGGCCGGGCGCGTGGTGCTCGATATGGAAGGCTCGTCGTACACGACCCTCCTCGACGTGCTCGAGGGCCCTGCCTGCCCCGGCACCCCCGTCACCAACGGGTGCTACGTCGGCTTCAGTGAGCAGAAGAGCTTCCTCGACCTCGAGCTCGCGGCCGGCCAGTACTGGATCGTCGTCACGGGCTACTCCGGCGCAAAGGGCGCGTGGAACCTCGACGTGCGCGTCTTGCCGCCGTGATGCCGTGATAAGTCTGCCGGGGTGGCCCGCTCGATGACGCTATCCATCGTCCACCGCCTGGCAATCCCCGCGCCCCAGAACCACTTCGTCGAGGTCGAGGCCGTCCTCGCCGGCGAGTTCCCGGCGGAGCTCGTCCTCTTCATGCCGGTGTGGGCTCCGGGCTCGTACCTGGTCCGCGAGTATGCGCGGCACGTCGAGCGGCTGTCCGTCGAGGCGCCTGCGCAGGTGACGAAGATCCGCAAGAACGCGTGGCGCGTCGAGCCGCGCGGAGCCGCGCGCGTCGTCGTCCGCTACCGCGTCTACGCCAACGAGCTGACCGTACGCACGAGCCACGTGGACGAGACCCACGCGTTCCTCGTCGGGGCGGGGATCTTCCTGGGGATCGAGGGGCACCTCGACGCCGGCGCGCGCGTCGAGCTCGAGGCGCCCCCTGCCTGGCGCGTGGCGACGTCGCTGAAGGCCGTGGAGGGGGGCTTCGAGGCCCGGGACTTCGACACGCTCGTCGACTCGCCCATCGCTCTCGGGACGCACAGAGAGGAGCGCTTCACCGTCCTCGGCGTTCCGCACCGCTACTCGATCTGGCCGGCGGACGGCGTCCCCGAGCGCAAACTCTCTCAGCTCGTCAAGGACACGGCGACCCTCCTCGAGAAGGAAGCCTCGCTCTTTGGCGGCGCGTTCCCGTACGACGCGTACGAGCTGCTCCTCCACATCTCGCCGCGTGCCCGCGGGGGCCTCGAGCACCGCGCCAGCGCCGCCCTCATCGCCGCACCGGCGAGCTTCACGTCGCGCGCGGGCTACCTCGACGTCCTGTCCCTCGTCGCCCACGAGGTGTTCCACGCCTGGAACGTGAAGCGCATCCGGCCCGCCGGGCTCACGCCCTACCGCTACGAGGAGGAGTGCTACACGCGCCTCCTGTGGTGGTTCGAGGGGGCGACGAGCTACTACGACTGGCGCGTGCTCGCGCTTGCGGGCGTCTGCACCGTCGAGGAGTACCTGGACCACCTCGCTGGCGAGCTCGCGTACCTCGACGGAACGCCGGGCCGGCTCGTGCAGGCGCTGGAGGAGACCAGCTTCGACGCCTGGATCAAGCTCTATCGGCCCGACGAGAACTCGACGAACAGCACCGTGAGCTACTACCGCAAGGGCGAGGTGGTCTGCGCGCTGCTCGATCTGGAGATGAGGGCGCGAACCAGCGGTCGCGTGACGCTGGACCACGTGCTCGCGCACCTCTGGACGGAGTACGGCGCGCGGGAGCGGCCGGTCCCGGAGGACGGGATGCAGGCGATCTTCGAGCAGGTCGCGGGCGTGCCCCTCGGGGATCTCTTCGACGCGTGGATCCGCTCCGCGGCGGAGCTCGACCCGACGGCGTCGCTCGCCCGGGTCGGTCTCACGCTGGAGCGCTCGTCTCGCGCAGAGGCCCCGGCGTGCTCGCTGGGGGTGCGGGTGCGCACCGAGGGGGGTCGCGGCATCGTTGCGTCGGTGACGCGGGACTCCGCGGCGGCGCGCGCCGGGATCGACGCGGGGGACGAGCTGCTCGGCGTGGGAGGAGCACGGGTCGACGGCGCGAACGTGGAGGCCACGCTGCGAGGGCGGGCGGCGGGCGATGCGGTGGAGGTCCTCGTCGCGCGGGACGGACGGCTCCTCACCCGACGCGCGACCCTCGATCCAGCGCGTCTCGACGTGGTGAAGCTCGTGGCGAACCGAGAGGCGTTGCCCGCGGCGCGAACCGCGTTCCGGGCGTGGCTCGGCGCGCCGCACCCCGCGTGGGAAGGCAGCGGCAAGACGCCGTGACCGAGCGGGGCCACCTCGTACCCAAGCCGCGCGCCGCGTCGACGACGGAGATGCTGGAATACGTGCTGCCTCAGCACGCGAACATCGGCGGGACGGTGTTCGGAGGGCAGATCATGGCGTGGGTCGATCTCTGCGCCGCCATCTGCGCACAACGCCACGCGGGCAGGCCGTGCGTGACCGCCTTCGTCGACGATCTTCTCTTCAAGCGGCCCGTGCTGGTGGGGCAGGTGGTGCGACTGCGGGCGGAGCTTCTGGCGACGTTCCGCACCTCGATGGAGATCGACGTGACCGTGTCCGGGGAGGACACGATCACGGGCGACGTGTGGCCGACGGTCGAGTGCCGTGTGGTCTTCGTCGCCGTGGACGAAGCGCGGAAACCCACCCCCGTCCCTCCGCTCATCCTGGAGACGGCGGCCCAGCGGCAGGCCCAGGCCTCGGCCGAGGAGCGGCGGCGCGCGCGACTCGCGAAGAGGTGATAAAAGCGCCAGAGCATGACTGCACTCCGCATCGAGGACCTCAGCAAGCACGTCGGCGAGACCGTGACCCTCCGCGGCTGGCTCTACAACCGCAGGTCGAGTGGCAAGCTGCACTTCCTCGAGGTGCGCGACGGCAGCGGCATCGTGCAGTGCGTCGTCTTCAAGGGAAATGTCTCGCCCGAGACGTTCCAGCAGGCCGATCACATCCTGCAGGAGTCGTCGATCGAGGTGGTCGGAACCGTCAAGGAGCACGGCAAGATCAAGGGGCAGTACGAGCTCGACGTGAAGGACCTCAGCGTCCTCGCCACGACCGCGCGGGAGTACCCCATCGGCCCCAAGGAGCACGGCACTGACTTTCTGATGGACAACCGGCACCTGTGGCTGCGCTCCAAGCGGCAGCACGCCATCGTCCGCGTGCGACACACCATCATCAAGGCGGTGCGTGACTTCTTCGACGGGCGCGGCTTCACGCTGGTGGACGCGCCGATCTTCACGCCGAACGCCTGCGAGGGGACGAGCAACCTCTTCGAGACCGACTACCACGGCGACAAGGCGTACCTGACCCAGTCGGGCCAGCTCTACATGGAGGCCGCGGCGGCGGCGTTCGGGAGTGTCTACTGCTTCGGGCCGACGTTCCGGGCGGAGAAGAGCAAGACGCGCCGGCACCTGGCCGAGTTCTGGATGGTCGAGCCCGAGGTGGCGTTCCTCGATCTCGACGGGGACATGCGCCTGGCGGAGGACTTCATCTCGTACGTCGTGGGCCGGGCGCTGGAGACGCGTCGTGAAGAGCTGAAGGTGCTCGAGCGCGACACAGCGGCCCTCGAGAAGGTGCTCCCGCCCTTCCCGCGCATCACGTACGCCCAGGCCATCGACCTTCTCCAGAAGAACGGGCACCCGGAGGCCAAGGTGGGCGACGACTTCGGCGGCGACGAGGAGACCGTGATCAGCGGTCAGTTCGACCGGCCCGTCATCGTTCACCGCTACCCGATGGACCTGAAGGCCTTCTACTTCAAGCACGACGCGGACGACCCGTCGCTGGCCCTCAACATGGACGTGCTGGCGCCCGAAGGGTACGGCGAGATCGTCGGCGGCGGACAGCGCGAGGACGATCTCGCCAAGCTCGAGGCGGCGATCGAGCATCACAAGCTGCCCCGCGACGCCTTCGAGTGGTACCTCGACGTCCGTCGCTACGGGACGTTCCCCCACGCGGGCTTCGGCCTCGGCATCGAGCGGACGGTGGCGTGGGTCTGCGGCCTGCCGCACGTGCGCGAGACCATCCCCTTCCCGCGCATGCTCAACCGGCTCGCGCCGTAGTCTCAGCGACTCAGCGCTTCGCCAATTCGCACGCCGAGGAGCTCGGCGGCGCCCCGGGCGAGGACCTCGGTCAGCTTGATCCAGTCGTAGGGCTGCGCGGCGAAGTGCTGGCAGCCAACGTAGAGCGCGTCGGGCGTCTCGGTGATGAAGCGCTCCACCTCGGGCCGGGACGGGCCGTAGAAGAGGCGAACGAAGCGCGTACGGATGCGGAGATCGCGCG
>Ga0182030_10020393_pt1 | contig 12508 bp, 8 predicted proteins | sample 812S3MmetaG_FD_121299 | JGI IMG/M metagenome (GOLD analysis project Ga0182030, IMG submission 121299) | Permafrost microbial communities from Stordalen Mire, Sweden - 812S3M metaG (Illumina Assembly) | ecosystem: Environmental > Terrestrial > Soil > Wetlands > Permafrost | place: Sweden... | reverse complement strand
TGGCCGGGCCATGCGCGGCTCGGTGGCCGATGAACTGCAACGCTTCCTGACACTCGAAAATGTCTGGATGATCGGGCTTCGCCTGGCGGGGCAGCCCTCGGTCAGCGGCGTTTTCCCCGAAGCCCAGTTGCGGACCGACATCGAAAAATGGGAGCGCGATTATCCCGGGTTGCGATTCACGGAACTGGCCCTGCCAGAAGGCGAAATATTGGCCGACGGCCGGCAAATCGAACCGCCGGATTTTCCCGCCGCTCCCGAGCCCCCGAAATGGTTTCTGCAACTGACCCCGGCCCAAAAAAAATCGTGGGAAACCCTTCGCGCGGGCGGCAGCCGGAAGGAAATTGAAGCCCGGCGCCAGGAATTTTTGAACAGCACTCCGGCCGACGACGCGAGACAGGCTGCTCCTCGCTTGTTCGAACCGCCGGAACAGATCGTCGGAGTTTCCAGTGATTCGCCCACGGAGACCGGCATCTCGTTTGAAGAAATCGCCTGTTACCAGTTGCTGGCAGTCACCAACGCCCAACTGACCCAGTCGCTGCTGCAAGGGGTCTGGTGGCACACCATCAGCCATTCCTCCATGCTGTCGCCCAAATTGCTGGATCTGGCCGGCGGCCTGACCAACCGCGCGCCGCCCGTGCTCCAAGAAAAATATTTTTGGTTGCGAAACTATTTCAACTGCCAGTCAGCCACCGCCCATTATTTGGAGTCGTTGCGTCAGCTCCCGGATTTGCAGCCGTGGAAAACGCCGGGCTGGTCGCATTGGACCCGGGATGGCGCCGCGCTCGGAATTTTTGAAGCCACGACTTACGTCAATCCGGGAAACGATTTCCAAGGCGTCTCGCTGGCCGGGCGCGGTTACGGCATTTGGCTCGTGCCGCGCGTGGTGGTGGAGGCCATCTTCCGCCGGGCCCTGGCCGAAAATAAATCCTTGGTGCCTGAATACGCCGTGGCTGCGGTCTCGGTGGCCGGCGTGCCCATCGTCCCCCGCCCAGCCACGCCCGTCGTCGATGACAAATCTTTGCTGGGCGTCAGCGACCAGACGGCGGGAACGTATTCCCGCCAGGACGCCATCCGCTTCCAGGTGGGATTTTTCCTGACGAGCCGCGAACTGATGCTTTCCGCCGAAAGGCGGCGCGCCCGGCTGTTCAGCACCTTGGTGCTTGGCGCGGCGCTTACCGCCTTCATCGGTCTCCTGGCCGCGCGGCACGCCTTTCAGCGGCAGTGCCAGCTCAATGAGCAAAAATCCAACTTCGTCTCCAGCGTATCACATGAACTGCGCGCCCCCATCGCCTCGGTGCGGCTGCTGGCGGAAAACCTGGAGCGCGGCAAGATTCCGGAGCCGGCCAGGCAAGGCGAATATTTCCGCTTCATTGTGCAGGAATGCCGCCGCTTGTCGTCGCTGATTGAAAACGTGCTGGACTTCTCGCGCATCGAACAGGGTCGCAAACAATATGAATTCGAGCCGACCAATATTGTCTCGCTGGTGGAGGCCACGGTGCAGCTCATGGGCCCCGGCGCCGCGGAAAAAGGAGTGACGCTGAAATTGGAAACCTCCAACCTTCCTGCAACCGCGAACCTGGAGCGTAGCGTGGACGGGCGCGCAATTCAACAGGCGTTGGTCAACCTGATTGACAACGCCGTGAAACACTCGCCCCCGGGGGCGATGGTGACGGTGGGGATCGAAATGCCTGATGAAGGGTTGAAAGATGCGGCCCGGCCGGATGCCCGCGGCCCCCGGCAATCAAGCCTGAAGTTGTTTGTTGCCGACCAGGGGAAGGGGATTCCGGCGGCGGAGCACGAGAGAATTTTCGAGCGGTTTTACCGGCGGGGTTCCGAACTGCGCCGCGAGACGCAGGGCATTGGCATCGGGCTGAGCCTGGTGAAACACATAGCTGAGGCGCACGGTGGCCGCGTGCGGGTGCAAAGCCAGGTCGGCCGGGGCAGCCGCTTCACCATTGAATTGCCGGTTTTTTATGGAACGCATTCTGATCATTGAAGACGAAGCGCCCATGCGCACCGCATTGGCGGATCTGCTGGCCGGCGAAGACTACCGCCCGCTGACGGCCGCGGATGGCGAGAGCGGCTTGGAGCGGGCGCTGGCGGAAAAGCCGGACCTCATCCTGCTCGACGTGATGTTGCCCAAGCTCGACGGCTTCTCGGTGTGCGCCGAACTGCGCCGCCTTGCCAACCCCGTGCCCGTGCTCATGCTCACCGCCAAGGGCCAGATCGAGGACCGCGTGACCGGCCTCGACGCCGGCGCGGATGACTACTTGGTGAAGCCGTTCAGCACGGATGAATTGCTCGCCCGCGTGCGCGCGCTGCTGCGGCGGGGCGAACGGTCAGGCCAGTCGCCCGTTAAATTAAAACTCGGTGACACGGACATAGACCTGGCGCGGCAGACGGCGGCGCGCGGGAAAAAGGAAATTCATCTCACCGCCAAGGAATTTGCCATGCTGCGGCTGCTGGCCGGGGCCGGGGGCGAACCAGTGACGCGCGAGAAATTTCTCGACGTGGTGTGGGGCTACACGGCCTTTCCCACCACTCGCACAGTGGACAACCACATGGCCAGCCTCCGCGCCAAGCTGGAGAAAACTCCCGACGACCCTCGCTGGCTCAAGACCGTGCATGGCGTGGGCTACAAACTGGATTTATGAACTTTATTGAGGACCGCGTAATAGGGCGACACGCGTTGAGCGGGACCGGAGCGCGGCGTTCACGCCGCTTCAGCGTGCAAAGCTCAAGCGGGCTAGGTAGGTCACGGGCCTCGTACTTTCGGTCATTGAAGCGGGCTGAAGCCCGCGGTCCGTCACCATATTGTGCGAGCTCCAATAAACGCATTGCGATTCGACATTTTGCAAAACCGTGACAAACCGGCGGATGAAATTTGGCAGGCTGGGCTCGTTCAAATTATGAAACTAAAATGGTGCATCGGATTTTTGGTTCTGGCCACGGCGCTGGCGGGCGCCCAGACCAACAACCTCACGGTACTGCTCCAACAAGGCTTGTTGGAAGAACAGGCCAATCGGAATCTCGACGCCGCCATCACGGATTATCAGGCGCTGGCGCAGCGGTTCGACCAGGACCGCCAGCTCGCCGCCACCGCCGTCTTCCGGTTGGGCGAATGCTACCGCGCGCAGGGCCGCACGAACGAGGCCGGGGCCCAGTATCAGCGCATCCTCCGCGATTTTTCGGACCAGCCCACGCTCGTCACCCTGAGCCGGGAGGATCTTGTGGGGATGGGCTATTCACCCGCCGCTGAGGAACAGTCGGCGTCCGGTGCCGGAGCGGCCGGTCCGCGGCCGGTTTCGCTGGAGGCCAGCGTCCTCGCGGGGCAGATTCTAGGAATTGAAAGGCTGAAATCCGACCTGGAGGAACAGGCGCGGGCGGCACTGGCCATTTTTCCGGACGAAAACTTGAAACAAATGCTGTTGCACTTGCCGCGCTTGCAAGCACAGGTGGCCCGCCTCGAAGCAAATCCGCAGATGTCCTATACTGAATTGACCCAGACCAATGGCTATGCCGTCGCGTTGGGATCGGACCGGACGGACATCCTGGGGGGATTGTTGGAAAGTCAAAGCACGAACCTCCTGGCAGATGCCCGAGGGGAACTGAGCAAACAAAATGAACAAATTGAAAAGCGGGTCGCTTTCATTGTAGGCCTCCAAAAGGCCCGGCTGAAGGCGCTGCAGTTGGCCGGCGGCGGAGAGCCCGCGCCGGAAGCGGCGGAGAGCTCCGATGTCCGGCTCTGGAACAAGGTGAAGGACCTGCCGCGAAATGAATTGGAACGCGTTTTGCCGACTCTGGTTCCGGACGGCATGTTGGAAAGCTTGCTGAAGCAGCGCAGCGAGTCACAAGCGAGACTGGCAGAGCTACAAACCGACTACGCCACTTCGAACATTGTTTATGTGCGGGAGAAGACGCTGCTGGATGTAATCAACCAGCAAACCGATGAGAAGATCACAGGGATGATGCAGGCGTTGAAATTGCGCGCGGACTTGGCCGCGAATAATCCGGCCGCGGGAACAGCCGACGCGGCCGCCAGTGCGGCCCCGGCCGATTCGGACGAGGACCGTGAAATCCAGCGCATTCAGCAGATGATCCAAAACAGCCCGGACTTGATCAATGCGCCGGGTGACGGCGGGACGCCGCTCGGGAAGGCGGCTCACAATGGCTGGCAGAAAGTCGCGGCCTATCTGCTGGATCACGGCGCCAATGTGAATGTAGCTGATCCCCGGGCTGGCGGTGCGCCGCTGGTGTTAGCGGTCGCCGCCGGCAACAAAGCCATGGTGAAATTTCTGATCGAACGGGGCGCGGACCTCAATTTCAAGGGGCAGAATGGGGACACGCCCTTGCACTTGGCGGCGCAAAAGGGTTTCCCAGCCGTAACCGAAGTGCTGCTGGCCAGCCATGCGGATGTGAATGTTCAAAACAGTTCCGGTGCGACGCCGCTGTTTGCGGCCGTGCAGGGCAGTCAGTTGAAAATCGTGCAAATGATTTTAGCGGCCGGCGCCACTGTGAACCTCAAGGACGGCCACGGCTGGACGGTGCTGAATTATGCCATCGGAGCGTCGCCGGAAATCTTTCAAGCGCTGCTGGCTGCCGGCACCGATCCCAATACGGAAGATTTGGACGGACGCACGCCGCTTAGCTACGCAGTGGAAAGGGACAGCTCGGTCGTAAAGCTTTTGCTGGCGGCCAAGGCTGATCCCAACGGGGGAAAACTCGACGCGCCGCTGCTGGGCGCCATCGAAAAACAAGACACAAACTCGGCGGAATTGCTGCTTCAGGCCGGGGCCAATCCGAATGCAATGGGGAAAATCAGTGGGATCTTGCCGTTCGACGGGGCGTTTATTGGATACGGAACATCAGCTGCCTCAGTTGCCCCGTTATACTTTGCAATCGCCAAAGGGCAACTCCCGATGGTCAAACTGCTTCTAAAATACAAGGCCGACCCGAATGGTTCGCAAATTGAAGGCCGGCCGTTTTTGTTCAGCGCCTTGTCGGATACGAACATTCTGGAAGCGATGCTGGACGCCGGCGCCAACATCGAATTGCGTGCCCAACCGACGAAGGTTGGCGGAAGCTGGTCAGATTGGACGCCTTTGGCCGCCGCCGCTGCAAAGCAACAGAATGTGGGGGCGGTGAAAATTCTGTTGAAGCATGGCGCCGATCCAAACGCCCGCGATGCAACCGGTAATTCAGCCTTGCATTACGCAGCATGGGTCGTCGCCGACGAGGAGGTTTTTACCTCGCTGCTCGATCACAAAGCAAACCCGAATGTGCGAAACAACGATGGCAAAACGCCGCTTGATATGCTTAAAAATGCGTTTCAGGACGGTCAATCATGGGTGGGTCGTTTTGGCAGCGCCGCTGCTGCCACGGCATACGCGGAAAAGTTGATTGCGCTGCTGCACCAGCACGGCGCGCTGGACCATTTGCCCGAATGGAACCACATCACCGTCAGCCGGCCGGGGGCAAATTATTCGGAGCCGGTTTTTTATGACGAATCCAACCACTGGAACCATTTTACCCTGCTCGAAGCCATCTATAAGGCCGGTCACTTTGGAACGACGTTGGCAACTCTGCCTTTTCCCGACCTGTCACATCTGGTAATCTCGCGCCCCGCCGTTGATGGCACGGTTGCCAAACGCATCAGCGTCAATCTGCTGGATGCCACGAACAACATTGACTTTGCGCGGGATGTGCCGCTCGAGTTCGGCGATGTCATTGAAATTTCCGAACGTGAACACAACCTGGCGGAAACGCCGGAGTATCTGACCGTGCCGCAGCGGGATGCGCTCCATGACCATTTCCGCAAACAGGCTGGTGAGGCCACGCTGAGGGTGGCGGGCGGCCAGACCGTGCAACTCCCGCTGGGGCCCTTCCACTCCTCTATTGGCCCCACGCTGGAACGCGCCGACGCCCGGGCCGCGCTGACTTCCAACAGCGACATGTCACGCGTGAAAGTGACCCGGCACGAGCCAAAAACGAATCGAACAAAGGAGTGGATCTTGGATTGCAGCCACCAAAACAACCAGCGAACGCCTGATCTGGTGCTGCGCGCCGGTGATGTGCTTGAAGTGCCGGAGAAACCTTAAATCACTTCTGATATACGCTCACCCGCGCCGGCGGCAGGTTGAACCACACGACCTTCGACGCCACCAAGTTGAAGTATTCGCCGCCGCGGCTCCGGTCTTTCATGATGTGGTAGCTATATTGCACCCACCGCCCGCCCGGTTGGAGCACGGCGCGGATTTTCTGCGCCAGCGAATCGGCCTGCTCCTTGGGAAAATTCAACAGCGGCAGACTGGAGATCACCGCCCCGACGTGCGGCACCGGCTGCGGTAGCTCAGCCAGCAATGTGTCCAGGTCCCAAGCGTCACCCGTGATGATGTTCGCCTGGAGAAAGCGTTTGCGGAGCAACTTGGCCAGCGTGGCATTATTCTCAATGGCCACCAGCCGGTCCTCGCGCAGGCCATACTTGAGCAGCGCATCGGTCACGGCGCCCGTGCCGGGGCCCAGTTCCAGCACATAGCTTTCCGGATTGCGCGGCAGCCACCGGGCCATGGCCGCGCCCAATTGGGGCGAGCTGGGAGCCACCGCCCCCGTGCGTTGCGGATTGACGATCCACTCCCGCAGAAACACGGTCGAGTCGCTCAATGCCGCAATTATATTTCGTGCCATAGCGATTTGTCTGAATTTATTGCAGCATAGCTCATCCAATTGAATTTGCACCATCGAAAATTGTGAAAATGTTATTGCGGCTCCAGGGCGCGATTAAAGGCCTTCTCAAAATCCTTTCGTGCCGCCGCCCGCCGGGTCGTCCAATCAGCCCAATCGAATTCCCGCGTCACGCCGGTCAGGTTGGTGCGGGCTGCCGGCCAGATGGCGACGAGCTTTTGCCAGGCCTTTTCCGCCTCGGCCGCCTGGCGCCAGCGAATGTACGACTCCACCAGGTTCAGCTGGTTCTCCGGAAGATCCGGCGCCAGCGTTGCCGCGCGCTCCAGGCATTCCCGCGCCTTGCGCCGGCTGCCAATGCTGATCGGCCAGCCCGGCGCGTCCCGATAGAGGAGCCCCAGGCAGCGCACCGGCCCTCCAAAGTCACACCGCTCGTCCAGATCCTCGGCCGTCTTGAATTCGCGTTCGATCACGCGGATCAGCCGGTAGGCCGCCAGGGACGGTTCCTCCGCCTCCGCCAGCTCCCCGTAGTCCATGCCCAGGTATAAGTGCCCGGCGGCGGACCGCGGTTCACGCGCCACCAATTGGCGGCAGGCTTCCACTCCCGCCTGCGCGATCCCCGCCCGCTGGTCGCCGTTGGTGGCAAATAACGCCCAATCGTAGGTCGCTTGGCCCAACCGGATCGCGGCGTCGGCCTGATCCGGGTGGGCGGCGTATTCCTGCTGCGCCCGGACAAAGGCTTGCTGGGCATGGGCGGCCAGCGTGGCGTTGGTGGTGGGTTGGCCCTGCGCCGTCAGGGCGGCCGCCAGCACGAATACAATGAAACCTTGCTTGTGGTATGGTGTTGGCATTGACATGATTCGGATAATTAGCAGTTGCCATCGTGGCGGACTGGTTTATACTCGGCAAGTGAGAATAAACTGGAAGCTTCTGTCTTTGGCCCTCGTGTCGGCCGGGTCGCTGGCCCTCGGTGGATGTGGCGGTATTGCCGCATCGCAGTCCATCTCCCCGCTGGATTTTCTCTTGCCGGGCATCCTACGGGCGGATCCGCCGCAAACCAATGCGCCGGTGGCCGTGGAACAGACTTCCATTGAAATCGCCTTAAGTCACTGACTTTAGGGCTGAAACAAGGTTGGATTAAACAAAGGTTGCGGGTTTGAAACAAGGTTGAACAACTATGCGTTTTCCTTTCGCGCTGACGAAGAAAATTGCCAGCCACATCATCAAGCATAAGCTGCGTAAAACTCCCAAATTTGCCATGGTGCTCCAGCTCGAGCCGCTGCACACCTGCAATCTGACGTGTACCGGCTGCGGCCGCATCCGCGAGTATTCCACCAATCTCAAGGACATGGTGCCGCTCGAGAAATGCCTCGCCGTGGCCGAAGAATGCGACGCCCCCATGGTGTCCGTCTGCGGCGGCGAACCCCTCATCTACCCCCAAATCGAGGAATTGGTCGCCGGACTCCTCGCCCAGGGCCGCGTCATCTACGTCTGCACGAACGGCATGTTCATGCGCAAAAAGATGAAGGACTACCTGGCCGCCATTTATTCACCGGCCCTCGAGCCCAAGCTCCAGGAATTGCTCGCCGCCAAACTCATTTCCAACCGCGACGCCGAGACCATCCGCACCGGCGGCGAGGCCGCGCGCAAAAAGACTGTCATCCGCCCCACGCAATGGATGTATTGGAACGTCCACGTGGACGGCTTGGAATTCACGCATGATCTCATCGTGGAACGGGAGGGCGTTTTCAAGGAATGCATCGAGGCCATCAAGATGGCCAAAATCCTTGGCTTCCAGTGCGCCACGAACACCACCGTGTACCGGGAAACGGATGTGGCGGAGATCGAGGACATGTTCAAATTCCTCTCCTCGCTGCGGGTGGACGGCCACACGATTTCGCCCGGGTACGATTACGACGCGGCCAAGAAGGACATGGCCAAACGGCTGGGCAAGGACCCCAAACAGTTCTTCCTCACGCGCGACATGACGCGGCAGAAGTTTGCGCGCATCCAGGAATGGGGCAAGGCCTTCACGATTTTCGGCACGCCCGTGTACCAGGAATTCCTCGCCGGCAAACGCGAGCTTACCTGTACTGCCTGGGCCATTCCCACCTACAACATCAAGGGCTGGAAGGCGCCCTGCTACCTCATGACCGACGGCCATTACAGCGGTTACCAGGAGATGCTGTCCAAGGTCGTCTGGGAAAACTACGGGGTGGTGGACGGCAAGGCGCGGGACCCGCGCTGCGAGCACTGCATGGTCCATTGCGGCTACGACCCGAGCGGCGCGCTGGGCACCAATTACCAGGCCGGCGACAACTGGAAGAATTTCAAATATAATTTCTCGCCGCGGCCCAAGCCCTATCCCGCTTCGCCCGACTTGGCCAAGCGCGCCTACAATGGCGCGTCGGTTGGCAAAGGCCACCTGGCCGAGGCGAAGGCCGTCATCAACTCGCCCGCCGCCGGCGCGCGCGGGGCGTATTCGAACAACGGCCATCAGGAACCGCCCATGACCGCGCATTTCGCCACTGGCGCAAATGGCAGTGCGGTCGCCAGTAAAAAGATTGAATGAAATTTGGTTTAGGGTAAGAATTCCGTAATGATTGGCCCGGTTCAAATTCGGAACTATAAATCAATTCGCGATCTGAAATTTGATGCGAAGCGGGTCAATCTTTTCATTGGGGAGCCGAATACTGGGAAATCGAACATCCTTGAAGCATTGAGTTTCTTTGCCCAGGGCGTCGCCAATAATTTTCCGGCGATTTTCCGGTTTAAAAGCGTTGCGGATTTGTTCTTCGACCAAAAAGTCGCCAATGCAATAAACATTGTCGCCGGGGATTGGGAATTTTCCCTCAAGTTTAACGGCTCGGACTTTGCAGGTCAGTTTCTTCAGGGTCCTGGCACTGTGGCCAGAATTCCAAAGGCAGACCTAACCTTGTCTCATGGCGGCGCAAGGTCGTTTGCCGCCCTCGGCGCGCCCGTGCGTTTTTACCGTTTTGCCCCCTTGGAAAAGTTTCCCAACAACCAACCGGGAGCGCTAAACCCGCCCTTCGGTGACAATCTGGTCGCCGTTCTGTATTCCAATGAAGAATTGCGGCAAAGAATCGGCGCAGTCCTTCGGTCGCAGGGATTTCGCCTCCAGCTCAGGCCTGCGGAGAATGAGTTGCTGATTGCCAAGGATGTCAACGAAGAGTTGTACAGCTATCCTTGGAAGAGCGTTTCCGAAACGATCCGCCGGGTGGTTTTCTTCATGGCTGTTTTGGAGACGAATCGGGATATGGCCCTGCTCTTCGACGAGCCGGAGGCCAATACGTTCCCGTTCTACACGAAATATCTGGCCGAGCGGATCGCGTTGGACGAGACCAACCAGTTTTTTCTCACCACCCACAATCCTTATTTGCTGTCCTCCATCGTCGAGAAAACGCCGCGGGACCAGCTCGCGGTTTTCGTGACGCGCTTGGATAAATTTGAAACCCGGATTACGCAGGTGCCGCCAGCGAATCTGCCGGAACTTTTGGAGCTGGATTCCGATGCCTTTTTCAATTTGGACCGGTTGGTGGCGGCATGAAGCTGTTTCTCGAATGCAAGCCGGACGAGACCCTGGCTGTCGCCTTGGGCGTGTCGCCGCGCGCCGTTATTCATTGCCACGGCAAGGGCAAGGTCTCCCGGAACCTGCGCGACCATGCTGGCGTGACCGGGATGGTGGACGAGGATGCCGGCTCCACGGAAACGCCCACGTTGCGGAAATTTGCGGAGGTTTCCAATGCTTACAACGTGCGCTTGAAGTTGAATGAGGGGCAAAAAAACCGGCTTGTGGCAATTTGTCCCAAGCTCGAAGATTGGGTGATTGAGACGGCCAAGGCGTCCCATGTGAAAATGGCAAAATATAATTTAAGCGAGAACCCCAATGCGCTGCACGCAGACATCAATTATCGTCTGCCGAACTTTCAGCGCCTGTTGGCGGAGTTGCTGGTGCTCAAGAGCCCGCGACTCCTGCGCTTGCAGGCGCTGCTAGCCGGTGGATCCGACCGACCCCAAAAATCATGAGCCGCACCCTGTATCTTTCTCCACCGAGTTTTGACGGTTTCGACGGCGGCGCCGGTTCGCGCTACCAGGCGCGCCGCGAGGTCACGAGCTTTTGGTATCCCACCTGGCTCGCCCAACCCGCCGCCCTCACCCCCGATTCGCGCCTGCTTGACTGCCCGCCGCACGAGATTGACCTCGCCGGATGCCTCGCCATTGCCAAAGACTTCGACCACGTCATCGTCAACACTTCCACGCCGTCGCTGAAAAATGACTGCAAGGTGGCCGAGGCCATCAAGGCGCAAAAGCCCGGCACCCGCATCGGCTTTATCGGTGCCCACACCATGGTGCTGCCCACCGAAACCCTCAAGGCCTCGCCGGCCATTGACTGGGTCGGCCGCAAGGAATTTGACTTCACCTGCAAGGAGGTGGCCGAAGGACGCGAGTTTTCCAGCATCGCCGGCCTCTCCTACAAAAATCCGGACGGCAAGATCATCCACAATCCCGAGCGCGAAATGATCGAGAACATGGACACCCTGCCGTGGGTGGCCGATGTGTATAAGCGCGACCTCGAGATCGAGAAATATTTCATCGGCTACCTGCTGCACCCGTACATCTCCATGTACACGGGCCGCGGTTGTCCGGCCCAATGCAGTTTCTGTCTCTGGCCGCAGACCATCGGCGGGCACAAATACCGAGTGCGCTCGCCGCAAAATGTCGCCGACGAAATGGCCTACATGAAGAAACTCTTTCCGCAAGTGCGCGAATTTTTCTTCGACGACGACACTTTCACCGCGAACCTGCCGCGCGCCCGGGAGATCGCCAAAAAGCTCGGCCCGCTGGGCGTCACCTGGAGCTGCAACAGCCGCGCCAACCTCGATTACGACACCGTAAAGTCCTTTAAGGAAAATGGCCTCCGCCTGTTCCTCGTGGGCTACGAAAGCGGCAACGACGATACGCTCCGCCGCATCAAAAAAGGCGTCACCACCGACGAAATGCGCGCCTTCACCAAGGCCTGCCATCAGGCCGGCGTGGTCATCCATGGCACCTTCATCCTCGGCTTGCCGGTGGAGACCAAGGAGACGATCGAGCAGACGATCAACTTTGCCAAGGAGCTGGATGTTTTTTCGCTCCAGGTTTCGCTCGCCGCCCCCTATCCCGGCACCGAACTGTACGAACAGGCCAAGCTCAACGGCTGGTTCGTCAAGCAGGACAAGACCGACCTCGTGGAGGCCGATGGCCTCCAGCAAAGCACGCTGGCCTATCCCGACGCTTCCAAGGAAGAGATCTTCGAGGCGGTGGACCGCTTTTATCGCAGCTATTATCTGCGGCCCAAACCCATCCTGCGCATCATCAAGACCATGTTGGAAGACAAGGACGTGATGGTGCGCCGCTGCCGGGAGGGATTCGAATTCTTCAAGAGCCTCCGCGAGCGCAAGCAGGACCTGGCCGCGGCCCGGGCCACTTATTGAGGCTCGCGCAATACGGTGACGGACCGCGGGCTTCAGCCCGCTTCGATATTCAAAAGCACGCGGCCCGTGACCTGCCCAGCCCGCTTGAGCATGGCACGCTGAAGCGGCGTAAACGCCGCCCGCCGGACGCGGCGCGGCGCCGGCGCGCGGGCTTCAACCCGCTTCCGCGTCCGCATCGGCGCGGGCGTGGAACGATTTTGCGCGTTCTGGACGGCGTGAGTTGAAGCGCCGGTTCCGCTCAACGCGTGTCACCCCATTGCGCGGCGCGGGCGGCGTAGCGCGCCGAGCTTTGGCGCTTGTCCCCGCGCTCCGCAGTGAATAGACTTGCGGACGAT
>Ga0182030_10020392_pt1 | contig 12509 bp, 6 predicted proteins | sample 812S3MmetaG_FD_121299 | JGI IMG/M metagenome (GOLD analysis project Ga0182030, IMG submission 121299) | Permafrost microbial communities from Stordalen Mire, Sweden - 812S3M metaG (Illumina Assembly) | ecosystem: Environmental > Terrestrial > Soil > Wetlands > Permafrost | place: Sweden... | reverse complement strand
GGGGGACTACCGGCCAATTGTTTCATCGGCCGGGGCAGGGATGATTTAGACCAATCCCAGAATAAATATTATTTTACCGTTTTCAGAAACCGTCTGCATGAAAACCAATTTTACCAAAATAAAACAGCAACGCGTCCGGCTGGCAGGTTGCGGGCACGGCTTCGCCGAAAAATCACACTTTTTTGCCTAAACTCGGTAGCGACACTTTTACTGTTCATGTTAAAATATCCCAACCTCAAAATATGAAGACCGCCAATCATCGTGTCGCCAGACGCGAGAATTGTTCCACTAACCAAGGACATAATGACAGAAACAGCACATTCGCCGGTCGTCAGGCTTTCACTTTGATTGAACTGCTCGTCGTCATCGCCATCATTGCCATTTTGGCGGCGATGTTATTGCCGGCGCTGGCTGCGGCCAAACGCAAGGCTTATTTGGTCAACTGCACTTCCAACATGAAGCAGACCTCGCTGGCGCTGCAGATGTATTTTAATGATTATAGGGACATGATTCCGCCCGGCAAGGGTTCCCGGAGTCAACCTGGGCCGGGGGTAAATTACGGCCTGACCTTTGGGCAGGTTCCGGCTTACAACGGCCAGACTTCGGGGAAGTGCGTGAAGTGGCTGCCGGTTTATATTTATCCCTATCTGGGTCTGCCGTCCCCTGCGGTAGGATCAGTCACTTACACGATTGTTCCAACTTTCATCTGCCCGGGTTACACGAGCATCTGGGCGTCAGGCACCATTGATCAGAACGGAGGTCCGCTGGTTAATCCCACCTCGGACAATTATGCCTCTTATGAAGCGAATGACAATGCGATGGGATCCTATTCCTTGAACCTGGCCACGGGTCCCAATGGAACCTTATTAAGGACAGCCTATCAATTAAATTCACCAGTTGGTTGCTATCCATTTGGCAAGGAAGGTTCCAATGGCAACCCAGGTTACGAACCATTGAGCTTGGCACAAATCCAAAGCGCTGGGGTGACGCTTTCGACTTTGTGGTTAATGGCCGATGCCGATGAAGTTGCCAGTTCGGGATTGGTCAAACCCGGCTGTGCCATCAAGCCCGTGCATATCAGCACCCGTTGTTATGCCTATTTCGACGGCCATGCGCAAACGGAAAAAATCACCGGCACCGGGGCATACGACCAATAAACCGGATTTAACCGATCAACCAACCAAGCAACCTATTTGAGTCTCCACCCAAAACAACCAAACCATAACCTTATGAAACATTCCAGTTTGATCGCCCTGTTATTCATCGCACCGTTGGCTGTCATGGCACAGACGGTAATATTCAGCGATGGATTTGTGAACGGCAGCACCTTGAACCCGACCGCCGCCAGCCCAGGCTCAATTACAACCAGCAGCACAGCCTACGAGATTGTCTCATCCAAAACGGCCACCGCCTCGACCGTTGGCTCCGGTTACTTGACGCTTTCGACATCGCAGACCAGCTCCGGCTTTACCGAGGCCCAGGCGCAATTCACCACCGCGCCAGTGGCGCTGACGGCGGCGGGGCAATACATTGAAGTCTATTTTACATTTAAGGCCACAAACAATGTATTCAATCTTAATGCAGCCAATGGCACGGGGCCGTATATTGGGCTGTTTAATTCCGGCGGCAGCGCCCCGACGAACGCCGCCTTTAATGGAAACCTGTTTTGGGCCGGCGGTCTGAGCAATGCCACGAATTCCTGGGCCACCAACGGCGCGGCGAAAGGCTGGGTTGGCTATGTTGGCGATTTTTTATATTTTTCCAACACGATCACAAGTTCCTCGACGATTTCCACGCGTCCGGCGCAAATTGGGACAAATAATTACAACCAGGAGTTGCTGTTTGGATATAAAAACGGCGCGACCGTTGCGACGGGGCCGGCGGTGGTCGGCCAGCCTACTCTCACGGTCGGGAGTTTTTATACCATGGCGTTGCAAGTAACTTATGTCAATGCCACGACTCTTGCGATTACCAACATTCTCTACAACGGAGCCGGCATAGGCGGTTCCGTTTTTTCCAGCGGTGGATACACTGCATCCTACGGCGGAACGGTTACCGGGGCCACTTGGCTTATCAACACTTTCGATTCCTTTTCGGTTGGCTATCGTTCGGGGCAGCCATCGGTCGGGACACTATTGCCCATCACCAACATTACCGTCATTGACACGGTTACTCCGCCAACCGGTCCAAGTTACACTGTGACCGGCGGTGGCGTGGGCTGCTCTTCAAGTGTGTTTCCGGTTGGCTTGAGTGGGTCGGTCACAACCAACGCCTATTTCCTTTTAACCAATGGCGTGTTTGACGGACAGGTGGTGAACGGACTCAACAGCAACAATCTGGCCATCAGCTTTGGCCCGCAATTCACCGCCGCCACTTATACCGTGCTGGCGAGCAACACCGTCAGCGGCAGCACGGGCCTGATGGCCGGCAGTGTGACGATTTCAGTGGTGCCGGGACCGTGCCTTTCCGCGCCGGCAGTGTTCACCGATAATTTCAATAGCGGCAGCACCGTGAACGGGACCAGCACGCCCGGCGGAATTACCACGGCCTCCTCGACCAGTTATGACCTCGCTTCGACCAAGATGGCTACCAACTCACTTGGCTCCGGTCATCTTAAAATTGGTCTGGCCGCGTCAACTACCGGTGGTTATTTGGAAGCGCAGGCGTTGTTCGCCGCCACGCCGATCACGCTGGCCACGCCGGGTGATTACATTACTTTTACCTATACATTCACGGACAGCGCCAATCTGCTCGCCGGCGGGACCGGTTCGGCGATCTATGCCGGCTTGTATAATTCAGGCGGATCCGCTCCGGTGGCGGGCAGCCTCGCCGCTGCCGGTTTGACTTCCACCGCCGGTTCAGCCTATGCCGCCGGGAACTGTTCAAACTGGGTGGGCTACGTTTCAACCATCGCCGCGAACGGTGGCACCAGCCAGGCTTACACACGGCCATCGCAGAATGCCGGAGGAACGGCTTCAGCCAATCAGGAATTAATCGGCAATGGCAATGGTGGCGGCACTTATAGTAATCCGGTGGGTGTTCAACTGGGCACCGAAACCTCCGGCGTGACGCTGACCGCCGGCCAGCAATACACCTTGAGCTGCACGATTGCGCTGACGGCGGCGGGAACCCTTGCTATTACCAACAACCTTTATGACCCCAACAGCAATTTGATTTTCAGCCAGACCAACACGGCGGCGGGAGCCAATGATTTGACCCAGTCCTTTGACAGTCTGTGTATTGGCATTGTCAATATCGGCACCAGTCTGGATCCAGTCATGGACATCAACCAGATCACCGTGTCCGCCAGCCTCGCCGGCACGCCTGGTCCCAGCTTCACCGTGATGGGCGGCGGAGTAGGTTGTCCAGGTGACCAGTTTTTAGTCGGCTTGAGCGGGTCGGTGACGGCCAATAATTATTTACTTTATACCAATGGTGTGTTTGACGGGCAGGTCATAAGTGGATTGAACAGCAACAACCTGGCCATCAGCTTTGGCCCGCAATCAACCGTCGCCACTTATACTGTGTTGGCGACCAACACGGTTACTCATAACACCGGTTTGATGAGCAGCAGCGCCAGCATTTCCATCGAGCCCGCGCCGGTCATCACCACGAATCCAACTCCGGTCTGGGTGGCCGCCAACTATGCCGCCGTATATGCCGTGGCCGCCACCGGCGGTGGCCTGGGTTATCAGTGGTTCACGAACGGAACCGCCCTTGCGGACGGCGGCAATGTTTCCGGTTCGCACACCGCGACTTTGACCATTTCCCCGGCGACTAATTCCGTCACGGCGGCCAATGGCTATTATGTGGTTATCACCAATAGTTGCGGCCTGTCGGTCACTTCAACCACCAACGCCCTGACCTTGGACGTTCCAGCAAATCTAACCTGGGTGGGTGGTAATCCCAACACGAGCTGGGATCTTGCCACGACTGCGAATTGGAATAATGGCACCGCCGCAACCAATTTCAATTCCGGCGACAATGTCACCTTTGATGATTCTTCATCCTATCCGGTCGTCAAGCTGGTCGGCAACTTGGATCCGACTTCAATCAATGAAAATGCCAGCCAGAGCTATACTTTCATCGGCCCCGGCAGCATCACTGGGGCGGGTTCCTTGATTATGAATGGAACCGGCTCCCTGACCATCAGCAATGCGAACAATTATGCCGGCGGAACGACTATCAGCAATGGCGTTGTGGTGGTCAAAGATACAAATCAAAAGGCGCTCGGCACCGGCACCGTCACATTGGCGGGCGGCCAGTTGGAAGTCGGTCCGGCGTCAGGCGCATCCTCGGTGGGAATCGGCAATAATATCAATGTTGCCGCCAGCAGCACTTTGCAATTTGACGCGGCTGGAACTTATACCATGAACCTGCTTGGCAGCTTGACCGGCTCATCCAACGCCACGCTCACCATTTACCACTATTTGAGCAGTTCCTCCACCGGCGACCGGGTGCGCTTATATGGAAGCTTTACCAATAACTCCCCGATTGTCCTCTCGACCTACGGCAATTCTGTGGATCTGGCTCCTTACAACGCCAACGGTGTGCAGGTCTATAACGGCGGTATTTCGGGCAACGGCGGACGGATCATCCCGCGCGGTTCAGCCGGTGAAATTCTGAATGGAACAAATACTTTCAACGACAGCGGCGTGAGCGGTGGCACCGGCACCAGCGGTTACAGCCTGATCTTGAGCGGCAGCAACCTTGGTCTGGGGACGGACAGTTCGCCAGATTTCAACGAAGCCACATTCTCCGGCTCCAGTCCGGCGGGCCTCGGCAACGTGGGCATTGATACAACCTTGGGCAATGACACTATTTATGCGAGCGGCGGAGCACATACCATCGCCAACAAGCTGATTTATACCAGCGCCACCAATACTGTGACACTTACTATCGGCGGGTCTAATAACTTTACCTGGTCCGGGCCGATCCAACTCAATGGCGCGGATTTCGGCACCGTTTCCTTCAGCACCAACCGGACGATTCAAATTAACAACACTGCGCTGACCACGTTCTCCGGCGTCATTGATGATGCCAGCCAGAACTGCGGTATCATAAAGACCGGCACTAATCCACTCTATCTTGACGGCATCAACACCTATGCCGGTTCCACCACCGTCAGCAGCGGCTTGCTGGCCGGCAGCGGCACCATCGCCGGTCCGGTGCTGGTTTCAAGCGCAGGCACGATTTCCGGCGGTGATCCGGGAGCGATTGGCACATTGATCATCAATAACAATCTCACAAACGGAGGCAATGTTTTCATTCGTGTCAATAAGTCGCTTTCCCCCGCGCAATCCAACGACCTCGTCTCGGTCAACGGTGTGCTGACCAACTCCGGCAGCGGCACGCTCACGGTGAGCAACCTTGGACCGATATTGGTTGCCGGCGACCAGTTCTATGTGTTCAGCGAGGCGGTAAGCAACGGTGCGGCCATGAATGTCACGGGAGCAGGCTTCACTTGGACCAATCATCTGTCCTTGGACGGCAGCATCATTGCCGGACCGGCGGTGGTGGTGGCAACAGACCTGTCGGTTGGTGAGAGCGGGCCGTCAACAGTTAATCCGGCGGCAAGCTTCAGCTATAACATTGCGGTGTCTAACTTGGGACCGGTTTCCGCCAGCAGCGTGGTGGTCACCGATTCGCTCCCAGCCGGACTGGTCTTCGTCAGTGCTTCCGGTGGCGGTGTCGCCAGCGGTGGCACGGTGAATTGGTCGGTGGGCAGCATGACTTCAGGCCAGGTCAGCAATCTGACTTTGACGGTCACCGCGCCGCTTTATGGTTCGATCACCAACAGTGCCAGCGTTAGTTCGGCGACGATGGATTCGAACCTAGCCAACAACACCAGCTTGCTGGTAGTTACCACGGTGGTGCCGGTAACGAGCCAGCCGCATCTTACCAATTCCATTTCCGGCTCCAACCTGGTGATGCAATGGCCGGTGGATCACACGGGCTGGCGGCTGCTCCAGCAGACCAACCATTTGAGTTCGGGCATCAGTTCCAACACGAATGACTGGGGCACGGTGGCCGGTTCCGCGACCAACAACTCGGCAAACATCCCGATCAATCCGATTGCGCCGGCAGATTTCTTCCGGCTGGTCTATCCATAATCGGCGGCCAATGATTTGGTGTCGAAAGGCGGGGTGGTGTTTCACCCCGCCTTTTTAACACTTCTATTAAAAATAAAGGAAGGATAAATGGAAGAAGCTAGGAGCCATTCTCGCCAAAAAGGCGACGAAAAATATTTTTCAGTGGCAAATGAAATTGCTGTTGTTTGGCAAATACTCATGCCCATCCTATGTGAAATGATGACTGCGAATGTAATCCGGCTGTTAATAGCTTCGGCCCTGATGTCAGCTATGTTCGGTTTCGCAACTAACTCGGCCACGGCTGCCGATATTCCTGCAAAACTATTCAACGTGCGCGACTTTGGCGCCAAAGGCGATGGGCTGACTTTTGACACGACAGCGATTCAAAAGGCGCTGGATGGCTGCGCGGATTCCGGCGGCACGGTGTTTCTCCCGGCGGGAACTTATTTGAGCCGGCCGCTGACGCTGCATTCCAAAACGACGGTGAAACTGGAGCCGGGAGCCACATTGCAGGCGAGCACGAACCAGATGGATTTTATGAAAAAGCCCGGCGACTGGCTTAAGGCCCGGAGCAGCGGCGAGTTCATTCCGTTCATCGGCGGGAAAGACTTGACGGACGTGACGATCACCGGCGGCGGCGTGATTGACGGCAATGGTTCCGTCTGGTGGGGTGAGGCGGAAAAGGCGCGGCAGATCAAATCCGGCTACACTTTGCCCCGGCCAAATTTGATTGTGATTGAACAATCCAAAAATCTGCGGCTGGAAAACATCACGCTGCAAAACTCGCCGAAGTTTCATTTTGTCCCGGCGGATTGCGAGGACGTGGTCGTTTCCAATGTGACCATTCTCGCGCCGGAGCGCGCGGCGAACACCGACGCGATTGATCCGAGCGGCCGGCGGATGTTGATCACCCGATGCCACATTGACGTGGGCGACGACAACGTCGCCATCAAGGCCGGCCGGACCATTCCCGGCCGCGAGTTTCAAAGTGAAGACATCACGGTGAGCGACTGTGTTTTTTTGCACGGCCACGGCATGTCCATCGGCAGCGAGACGGCCGGCGGCGTGCGCAATGTGACGGTGAAAAACTGCACGTTCGCGAACACTGAAAACGGCATTCGCATCAAGTCCCAGCGCGGCAAGGGCGGCATCGTGGAGAACCTTTTTTGCGACGGCATCACGATGTCCAACGTGAACCAGGCGATCACTTTCACCACCTATTACGCCAACAATTCCGCCGGCGATGCCGTCCAGCCGGCCGCCATGGACGAAGGGACAAAGGCGGCTGAAAAAATTCCGACCTTCCGAAACATCCACATCCGCAACCTCACCGCGACCAAAAGCTTTACCATCGCCAACGCCCGGGACGTGCAGTTGAAAAATGTCGTGGTGACGGTGCCGAACGGCCAGCCGTTCAAATTGGAAAATGCACAGGTCGAGGGATTGAACTGAACCATGAAAAAACTGCTGCTTGTCCTTTTCGCCGGCGTCGCGTTGGCCGCACTGGCGGAAACTTCAGAATGGTCGCGCGTGCCGGAAATTCTGGCGCGCATCGTGCCGCCGCAATTTGCTGCGAGGGATTTTGACATCACCGATTTTGGCGCGGTGGCCGACGGCAAAACCGATGCCACAGCCGCCATTGCCAACGCCATCGCGGCGTGTGCGCAGGCCGGCGGCGGACGGGTGGTGGTTCCGCCGGGAGAATTTTCCACCGGGCCGATCCATTTGCAGAGCAATGTGGAATTGCATCTGGCCGCGACAAATTCAGTTTTGAAATTCAATCCCGACCCGAAGGCGTATTTGCCCGCCGTGTTCACACGTTATGAAGGCATTGAGTGCTACAATTATTCGCCGCTGATTTATGCGTTTGAGCTGACTAATGTCGCGGTGACGGGCGCGGGGACGCTGGACGGCCACGCGGATGAGACGTGGCTGGCGTGGAAGGGGCGCAAAGGTCCGGCGGCCGGAACGCAAACGCCGGCCCGCGCGCGGCTCGCCCAGATGAACAACGACGGCGTGCCGGTGAGCCAGCGCGTTTTTGGCGAAGGCGATTTTCTGCGCCCGAACTTCATCCAATTCAACCGCTGTCAAAATGTCTTGATCGCGGGCGTGAAAATCCGCCGCTCGCCGATGTGGGAAATTCATCCGCTGCTCTGCACGAATGTGACGGTGCGCGGCGTGGACATTTTTTCACACGGCGCGAACAACGACGGCTGCGACCCGGAAAGCTGCCGCGATGTGCTGATTGAAAAATGTATTTTCGACACCGGCGACGACTGCATCGCCATCAAATCCGGGCGCAACGCCGACGGTCGGCGCGTGGGCGTGCCGTCGCAAAACATCATCATCCGCGATTGTACGATGCGCGACGGCCACGGCGGCACGACCATCGGCAGCGAGATTTCCGGCGGCTGCAGCAATGTGTTCGTGGAAAACTGCGAGATGAGCAGCCCGGATTTGGTGTGCGCGCTGCGGCTGAAATCGAACGCGATGCGCGGCGGCGTTTTGCAAAATATTTTCATGCGCAACGTGAACGTGGGCCAGGTCAAGGATTCCGTGCTGCAAATTGATTTTCTTTACGAAGAAGGCGCGAAAGGCGATTTCATGCCGTTCGCCAAAAATGTCGTGATGGAAAACATCACCGTGGCGCAGACGCCGCGCGTGCTGAATGTAAAGGGCTTCCCCGGCGCGGAAATCAGCGGCGTGCGGATTTACCGTTCCAGTTTCAAGCAGGTCAAGAAGCCCGATGCGGTCTTAAACGCCGACGTGAAGCTGGTGGACTGTTCGCTGGAACCGGCGAAGTGAATTACTTTGCATCATGTCGGATTTAACCCGCTTGAATCAAAATGGTGCGCCATCACGCGGCGGGGGTTTTCCCCGCCGTTTTTTTGCGGTGCTGACGTTTCTGCTGCTGGTGATGAACGCCTCGGCGATTGTGCCGTGGTCCATTTTGATCAACACGAACAATGTCATCGTCGTGACCAATGCTGCTTATGGCGCGGTAGGCAACGGCGTTTTTACCAACACGACGGCCATCTCCAACGCCATCGGCGCGGCGGCGGCGGGCGGCACGACCAACGGGCTGATCGGCGGCACGGTGGAAATCCCGCCGGGAATTTTTTTGTGCGGGCCGCTGGTTTTGAAAAACAACGTGAACTTGCAAGTGGACGCCGGCGCGATTCTGCGGATGCTGCCGTTATACAGCTATCCGATGACGTGGATCACGAATGGTTCAAGCTATTGGTTCACGAACACGCCCAGTTTTATTTCCGGCAACAACCTGACAAACATTGAAATCAGCGGTTCGGGCGCGGTGGACGGCCAGGGCGCGCCGTGGTGGCCGTGGTCGAGCACCAACAACGCCGTCCGCGCGATTATGCTTTCCCTGAACGGTTGCAACCACGAGTTGATCCAAAACATCACGCTCTCCAATTCGCCGATGTTTCACATTGCCATCGGCGGCAGCGCGAAGAATTCCACCGTCCAAGGCGTCACCGTTTTCGCGCCGGGGACTTCACCGAACACCGATGCGTGCGACGTGAGCGGGACGAACACGCTGGTGCAAAACTGCAACATCAGCGAGGGCGATGACGATTTCACCTGCGGCGGCGGCACGCATGACGTGTTGCTCACGAAGAATGTCTATGGCACCGGCCACGGCATTTCCATTGGCAGCTACACCGACAGCGGCGGAGTGTCGAACATCACCGTCATCAACTGCACGATCAGCGGCGCGGCCAACGGCATCCGCATCAAGTCGGACAACGACCGTGGCGGACTCGTCCAGAATATCAACTATATCAACATCGGCATCACCAATGTAAATTTTCCGATTCAGATCTATGGTTATTATCATTGGTATGGCACGCCCAGCGGCATCTCACCCCAAATCGCCGCCAGCACCAACGCCGCAGCCGTCTCCGGTCTGACGCCGATTTACCGCAACATTACTTTCAGCAACATCAACGCCACGTCCGTCAGCGGCTATCCCATCGGCATCCTTTGGGCGCGCACGGAAATGCCGATGATCAACATCGTTTTCAACAAGGTCAACATCACCGGCGACCGCAGTTTTGATCTCTACAACGTCAGCGGCGCGCAGTTCATTGACTGCAATCTCAAAACCTCGGTCACGACCAACACGTTCCAGCTCTATAACGCGCAGGCCATCATCACCAACAGCGCGCCGACGAACACGCTGTTCACCTTCGACGGCCTGACGACCAACGGCTATGGCAATTCACTCGCGTTTTACAACGCCACTGGCTCGCTGAAAAACACCAATGCGCTCGACGACGGGCCGCTGACGCTCGCCGCCAGCACGCTCACGGTAAGCAATAATTTCACCTTAAGACCCACGACGGTTTTGAACTTTGCGCTCGGCACCAATGCCGCCACGGTTAATGTCATCAGCAATCTGGTGCTTGGCGGCACCATCAATATCGCCGGCGCCCCCGGCTTCACCAACGGAACTTACACGCTGCTCACTTGCGCAAAATTTTTGAGCGGCGCGCTGCCGGCTCTGGGTTTGACCCCGCCGAATTACAGTTACAGCTTCAACACCAACACAGCCGGTCTGGTGAAACTCGTCGTGACGTTGCTGGCGCCGACCAATTTCGTGGCGACCGCAACCAATCTGCAAATCAACCTCCAATGGAACGCCGTCACCGGCGCGAACACTTACAACTTGAAGCGCGGCGCGACCAACGGCGGAGCGTATCCGATGGTTTTCAGCGGGCTGACGGCGACCAACTTTGCCGACGCCAACGTGACGAACGCGGTGAATTATTTTTACGTCGTCACCGCCGTGGGCGCGGGCGGCGAAAGCATGAATTCCCAGCAATCTGGCGCGACGCCGCTGCCATCGAATCTCGCCACCAACATTCTGATGCAGGTGGTCGCGAATCAATTGCAGCTTTCCTGGCCGCAGGATCATCTCGGCTGGCGGCTGCAAATCCAGACGAACAATTTGAGCAGCGGACTTTCAACCAACTGGGCGACCGTGCCGAATTCCATGAATGTCATGGCCACAAATATTTTCATCAACCCGGCGAACGGCTCGGTTTTCCTGCGGCTGGTTTATCCGTGAAGAACGCCGGCCAGCTTGGGTGTTCTATTGTATTTGGAATCGTTTGGCCTCCGATTATATTATCCGGCAAACCATGATTGCCACCCGCCAGTTGTTCGTGATTGGATTGCACGGCTTGCTGCTGGCAACGCTGGTGAACATGGCGGCGGGAAGTGGTGCGTCTTGGTTTGGAGCGGAGCATCATCGAAGGACGTTATTTGTCGCCGCCGCAAAACTTAGTTGTCGGTTTGACCAATGGGATTCTGCGTGAATACTGGGCGAACTTTTTCCTGACCAGGATATGCCGCTCAAAATTCTGGTTGAGGCCATCCGCTCGGCATCTCCGAACGCCTGGCGGACCGGTTCAGCCAAGCCGCGCCGGCCGACCGGGAATTGATCGTCCTGCAAAAAATTGCAAAAGGAATGTGCAACAAGGAAATCGGCAACGAACTGGGCATCACCGAAAGCACGGTGAAAGCCCACGTCACCAACATCCTGAAAAAACTCCATGTGGCTGACCGGACGCAGGCCGTGACCACGGCGCTCAAGCGCGGGCCGATTCATATCGAATGAAAGTCGGCTGCGTTTGAATCTGGCGCTTCCGTAACCGGGGTTATGGCTGCGGGTTAAATCTTCAATCACCCATTTGAGTATGCCAACGAACCGATGGACGGTGCCGGCAGACGCGCCAGATTCTTGTCTAGGGAGCACAAGGGCCGAAGCGAAAAACGATCAAAAACCAATTGAACTTGCAATTTAATTTCCTTTGCACAAGAATAGCCCCGGTAGTTTTTGCCCACCAGTATGCAAGGGCAGTATCCAAAGGGTTAAGAGGCAAATTGAATTTGTAAGTTGTTTTTTATAAAGCCGATGTGGCGGAATTGGCAGACGCGCTAGACTCAAAATTGTAATATTTTGGATTTCTTTCCACTTCTTGGCATTTCTTTGAACGCAGCTTTAGCTCGGTTTTTATTGGTCATTTTCACAATCGGCGTAAAATCGACAACCCCTTCAACAGCCTCCGAAAAAGTTGCGTAACTAGCACAAAAACTAGCACAGATCTAAAAATGGTGAAAATGCAATTTTATTGAGAAAAACGCATTTTTTGCACCGCTGGACGACATGCTACTCATATCTAGAGCGTCTGCTCGTTTTGGGGTTAAGTTTACCCAACTCATTTTGACTGGTTGTATTTTACACAGAGCCCACCCGCCAAATCTCCACGGAAGTGTAAACGGCGGCTGAAAAGTGCGGCGGGGGTCATGTGTGTGACGCGGCGGTTCAAAAGTGCGGCATCTTCATTAACCATGAAGCATGTATCGCAATATGAACGACTGGACTGAGATTCG
>Ga0182030_10020390_pt1 | contig 12509 bp, 10 predicted proteins | sample 812S3MmetaG_FD_121299 | JGI IMG/M metagenome (GOLD analysis project Ga0182030, IMG submission 121299) | Permafrost microbial communities from Stordalen Mire, Sweden - 812S3M metaG (Illumina Assembly) | ecosystem: Environmental > Terrestrial > Soil > Wetlands > Permafrost | place: Sweden... | reverse complement strand
TTTCCGGCTCCACGCCCATGTCGGCCAGATAGAAGTTCAGGTTGTCCGTGCTGCGTTCGACGCGATAACCCCAGACCGGACCGCCGGCCGCCGGCGGCTGCCAGTGGAACAAAATCCAGTGGGTGCCGTAATCGGCGGAACACGGCGGGCCGGGCGGACCGGGCAGCCCGCCAAGCGTGGCCTCAAGCTGAAAGGCGTTGCGCTTGACCTCCCAGAGCGTGAGGCTGGCGGTGACGTGGGCCTGATGTTTTTGTTCGGCATTTGCACAAGCCTTCTGCTGTTCCGCAAGCAGGTCGCGGAGCCCCTCTGACATTTTTTCGAGCCGGGAGTCCCGCTCAAAGAGGGTTTTCCAGTGCGCGCAGATGGCATTGTTCAAGTGGTGGGTGAACGGCTCCTCCGGCGGATCGGCCAGCACGCGGCGGATGCGGGTCAGCAGATAGCTCATAAACGGAGGACAGGCGGTGTCATCGGCTGGTCTGGCGGAACCATGGATCCAATTTGACAACTGTTATGGGAGCGTACTTCCCCTGATTTACCAATTGATGGACAACGATTGTCCGGCATATTTCGGCGGCGTCCATCCGCGTAACCGGCGGATAAACGCCTGGCGTTCCTGGCGCTTTGGTAGTTGAAAGACTGGTCGGAAGAGCGGAAGGCAGAAGACGGAATGATCCGTCGTCCAGCGTCAGGTTTCCACCGATGGTGGTCAATTATGTCGGTCCCTGATTGATGCGCAATTTTCCGAACTGAGATGCGCAACAAATTTTTGCGCTGATTATAGTTCTTGCCTTGCATTCGGCCATCTGATTACAATGGCACATGCCTACAGGTTTGCTTACACGCAACCGCCGCGCATCACCACAATCCGTGGGCAATCCCTTGCCCCGGCATCCCGGCACCATCATGAACCGAATAACAATTCTTCTTATCGCCGCCGTCACCGCACTCACCGGATGTTCCCAAATTGGGATTAAAGGCGACGGCGTAATCAATGCCGAGGACCGACCGGTTTCCGGGTTTTCCAAGGTCGAGATCACGGGCGGCTATCAGGTCAAATGGACCAGCGGCAAACCCGCGCTCAACATTTCCGCCGATGAAAATCTCCTGCCGCTGATCCGGACAGTGGTCAATGGCGACACCCTGCAAATTGACTCGCAGGTGGAGCTGGCGCCGACCAAAGGCATCACGATCATCCTTTCCAGCCCATCCCTGGCGGATGTGAATTTGACCGGCGGCATTGATTTCAAGGCCAGCCAGGTCTCCGGCCCCGGCCTAAGGCTCGAAGCCACCGGCGCGTCGGACTTTACCGTGGATGGTTCCGTTACGAACCTGGACGTGAACCTGACGGGAGCCAGCAGGCTCAATGCAAAATCCCTCCAGACCCAAACCGCCACGTTGACACTGGTCGGCGCGTCGGACGCCGATGTGACGGTCACCGACACGCTCAAGGCATCCGTTACCGGCGCGGGTTTGCTCACCTATTCCGGCAATCCAAAATCGGTGGAGAAGAACATCACCGGCGCGGGAAGGATCCAGACCCGGCCATGACCCCGGCCCAATCAATGCAGCCGGCACGTCATGGCGTGCTTTACTAACCGCTCTGATCGTTGGTTTTGTGCTCATTGCCATCAATGACGGATCGGCCATCCTTTCCGGCCAGCTCACCCGTGCCCGGCTTGTCCAGATGTGCCTAACCGTCATCGTCCCCTACATCGTTTCAACCGTTTCGAGTGTGGCGACGCGACGCGAACTGGGTGCCAATCGCGATCCCGGGGACCAACCCCCACGAAAGAGTTGCAACACTTAACCAGCACGACCCGCGCGTCACCCGCCCGCGCCCAATTGCAGCCGGGGATCGGATTCCAGGATGGTTTTCAGATTCCCCCAGTTGGCCTCGTTCATGTCGTTGAACGCGTTCAAATAGACCGCCACGGCTTCGGGCGGATATTTTGCCAGCAGCACTTCAATCGCGGATTTCAATTTCGCATCTTCCATGCCTTCCGGCAGATTTTCCACCACCCCTTCCTCGTTTTTTATCCCCAGCGCGTTCAGAAAATCCACGAGCATGGCCTTGTGCTTTTTCAGCAGCCAGTTGCGCAGCAGGCCGCCGGCGATCAGGTCCAGCGCGGGCCGGGCCAGGGTGGCGACCATGGTGGCGTGGCGCTGGGTCTTGGGCTGGCGTTCCAGAAAAACCGGCCGCAGGTGCCGCGCCTCCGCCACGCCGTTGAGGGTCGCGCGGTACGTCGGCTTGTCCGATTCAAAGGTGAACATGATGATTTCATTGGCCAAGCCGGGCGACATGAATCCGAAAAGTTCGTGCGATTTTAACATGGAGAATAGTAAGTTGACGGATGAGTCAGGAAATGGTCATGACGGAAAGCTTATTTTTTTTTGCCAGGCGTTCGCAAGCTTCGTGTTCCAACAAAAGGGTCCGGCCGGATTCGAGCGCCAGCACGGCAACACCAGACGCAAGGCACGTTTCCAGGGTTTGCGGCCCGATGCACGGGATGTCGAATCGCATGTCGTGGTTCAGCTTGGCGACCTTCACCGCCACGGCACCACCGTCCTTGCCGGCGAGTTCCCCGCCGCGGGTCAGGCATTTGTCCGTGCCTTCAAACCCCTCCACCGCCAGCACGGTGCCGTTTTTGACGACGACCGTCTGGCCGATTTCCAGCCGTGAAACCTCCCGGGCGATGCCAAAACCAAATTCCACGTCGGCGCGTTGCTCATCGGACAGCTTCGGGCCCAGATGAAAACCCGCGTCCGGCATGAGCGGCCTCAGCCACGGCGTGGCTTCGATCAACTCCACGCCTTCCTTTTTCAACTCATCCGCGATGGCGCCGAAAATCGTATGGGCATTTTTCTCCTTTAGCCGGAACAACAGCGACATGGCGCGCAAATCCGGGCGCAGATCAAAAAGGTTTTTCGGCGCAATCTGGCCGGCCATGACACATTGCTTCACGCCGCGGTCGGTGAACGCGGAAATCATTTTGGAAAGCTGGCCGACCTTAAGCCAGACGATGTCGTCCACCAGCGTGGCGAGGGCGGGATCAGTTTCATTTTCAACCGCAACGGCCACGAGCCGCCCGACCCCGGCGGCGCGCGCCAGCCGGGCGAATTCCAACGGCAACGAGCGGTTGCCGGCAATGAGGCCGAGAGATGCGGGTGCGGTGTTCATCCGTGATTCCGGGATCAGGATAATGAACCGGTGGAAAGATGCCAGCCTGTGATTGATGAATGAGCAGGTTTCTGTCCCGCTTCAGAACAGAATGTCCCATTCGTTCAAGCGCAGGAAATGGCATCGTGAATTTTACCGGCGCCCGGCTGGAACCAAGGCCGTCGCAATAATCTGGCGCACAAGGTGCTGTGATTGTTGACGATGTCATCATCAGAAAGCATTTTGGAAAACGGGGCGGAACCGGCTGTCAACACGGGCACTTCAAACAACATCCCCCGGAATCCAGATGCGGCACGATACATCTCCCCGGCGGTGGCACACGAATTGAACAATGTCATTACGGTCATCCAAGGTTATGCCGACCGTTTGCTGTCCAAAAACTCCGGCAACACCGCGCTGGAACCGCACCTCAAGCTCATTACCGACGCGGCCAAACGCGCGGCCGCCATTGTCCGGGATGCCAAGCTGCATCACCCAGATTCGGCCAACCGGTAACATCCACCCCCCACCGCGTAACGACCGATTGGTTCCGGCTTGAAACTGCGGCGATTCGCTTTGACGGTTTGCGTTTCATCGCGTAGCCTTTTTACTTCTATTTTGGACTAACTATTTGGATTTACTGTGAATTTATTGAAATGGATCATTCCGTCGAGGAACGAACGCGAAGTCAAAAAACTTCGCCCGGTCGTCGCCCGGATCAATGAGATCGAGGCCGGTCTGCAAAAGCTTTCCGACGACGAACTGCGCCAAAAAACCGCCGACTGGAAGGCCCAGCTCTCGCAAATTGAGGACAAAACCGAGCTGGCCGAAAAGCTGACGGAAATATTGCCGGAAGCGTTCGCGGTCGTCAAAAACGCCTGCCGCCGGTTGTGCGGCAAGGAAGTCATGGTGCGCGAGCATCCGTTGCTCTGGGAGATGATTCCGTTCGACGTGCAGCTCATCGGCGGCATGGGGTTGCACCTGGGCAAAATCGCCGAAATGGCCACCGGCGAAGGCAAGACGCTGGTCGCCACCCTGCCCGTTTATCTCAATGCCCTCACCGGACGCGGCGTGCATGTCGTCACGGTAAACGATTACCTCGCCGCGCGCGACTCCGAGTGGATGGGGGCGATTTATAAATTCCTCGGCCTGACCGTCGGTTGCATCCTGCACGACCAGCCGCCGCGCGTCCGCCGCGAGCAATACGCCTGCGACATCACCTATGGCACTAATGCGGAATTCGGTTTCGATTACCTCCGCGACAACGGCATGGCGGCGCGCCAGGAGGAACAGGTCCAGCGCGGCCATTATTTCGCCATCGTGGATGAAGTGGACTCGATTCTCATTGATGAAGCGCGCACGCCGCTCATCATCAGCGGCCCGTCCGTCCACACTTACGACGAGCAATACGCCCAATGGAAACCGCTGGTCGAATCACTGGTCCGCGCGCAGGAACGCCTGTGTGCCCGATTTCTGTCGGAAGCCGAGGCGCTGATCAAGAAACTGCATCCGGCTGATGGTTCGAATCCGCAGGATGCCGGCGCGCTCGAACATGAAATCGGCCAGTTCCTGTTCCGCGTCAAAATGGGCCAGCCGAAATCCACGGGCCTGATGAAGGTTCTCGAAGACCCGGAAAACCTGAAGTTCATGAACCAGGCCGAACTGGATTTGCACAAGGACCAGAAGAAGGTTGATCTCTACCGCGAGAAGGAGGAACTGCTTTTCGCCATTGATGAAAAGAGCCACGAAGCCGACCTGACCGAGAAAGGCCGCAACTTCATCAGTCCGAAGGATCCGGAGGCGTTCGTGCTGCCCGATCTCACCACGGCGTTGCATGAAATTGACTCCGGGCCGGAACCCGACGCGCGCAAGCGCATGGAGGCCAAAACCAAGTTGCAGCAGGAATTTGAGACCAAGGCGCAAAAGATTCACGCCATATCGCAATTGCTCAAGGCCTACAGCCTTTACCAGCTTGATGTGGAATACGTCATTCAGGAAAACAAGGTGCTGATCGTGGACCAGCACACGGGCCGGCTCATGCCGGGCCGCCGTTGGAGCGACGGGCTGCACCAGGCGGTGGAGGCCAAGGAAGGCGTCGAAATTGAACGCGAAACCCAGACGCTCGCCACCATCACGATTCAAAATTATTTTCGTCTGTACCAGAAGCTGGCCGGCATGACCGGCACGGCGGAAACGGAAGCCTCTGAATTTTTCGACATTTACAAACTCGGCGTGCTGGTCATTCCGACGAACAAGCCCTGTGTTCGCAAAGACGGCAATGACGCGGTCTATAAAACCCGGCGCGAAAAATTCAACGCCGTCCTCAACGAAATCAAGCAGGTTCATGCCCAGGGCCGGCCCATCCTGGTCGGCACGATTTCCGTCGAAGTCAGCGAACAGCTTTCCCGCATGCTCAAGCGCGAAGGCATCATTCATTCCGTCCTCAACGCCAAATATCACCAGCAGGAGGCCGAAATCGTCACCCGCGCCGGTCAGCGCGGCGGGGTGACGATTGCCACGAACATGGCCGGACGCGGCACAGACATCAAACTCGGCCCCGGCGTCGCCGATCTGGGCGGCCTGCACGTTCTGGCCACCGAACGGCACGAGGCGCGCCGCATTGACCGCCAGTTGCGCGGCCGCTGTGCACGCCAGGGCGACCCTGGTTCATCGCACTTTTTCATCTCGCTTGAGGATGATTTGATGCGTTTGTTCGGCTCCGACCGCATTGTGAAAATGATGGAGCGCATGGGCCTGGAGGAAGGCCAGGAATTGACCCATCCGTGGTTGAACCGTTCCATCCAGCAGGCGCAAAAGCGCGTCGAGCAGCACAATTTCCAGATTCGCAAACGCACGCTTGAATTTGACGACGTGATGAACAAGCAGCGCGAAGTCATTTACGGCTTCCGCAACGAAATCATTCATGGGGAAGACGTCCGCGACCGGCTCATGGACATCATGGAGGAAGTCGTCGTGGACAAGGTCACGCAATTCACGAACGCGGAATCCCAGTTTGATGAATGGAAACCGCGACAACTGGCCGACTGGGTGAACCTGAATTTTCCCATTGGCCTGCCGGAGGCGGAGATCCTCAAAGCCGCTGATTCCGGCAAGGAACAACCTGTGCCCGACTCGCTTTTCGACGGGCTCAGCCCGGCGCAGTTTGCCGTCTGCAACTTCATTTCCGACAGTGTCCGCAAGGCTTACGAGCTTAAAATCAGCTTTGAAAATCCTGACGCGCTGAAGGAAGTTGAGCGCTTTACGGTGCTCAGCGCCATTGACCGGCTGTGGCAGGAACACCTGTACGAAATGGACAGCCTGCGTTACAGCATCGGCCTGCGTGGTTACGGCCAGCGCGACCCGCTGATCGAGTACAAGGCCGAGGCGTTCAAGATATTTGACGAATTGATGGTCAATGTAAAAACCGAGATTTGCCATAACATCTTCCGCAGCGCGTCGAGCATGCTGGCCTTTGAAACGTTTCTGAAAAATGTTCCGCGAGAAACCCTGCATCAGTCCGCCAGCGCTTTCGGCGGCACGAATCCGGCAGGTTCAGGCGCCAGCGGCGCACAGGCCAAGGCCAGTGACGTTGTCAGCGAAGCGGCGGCGGCGGTGGAAAAAGCCAAGCCGGTCCGTACCGGCCCAAAAGTCGGTCGCAACGACCCCTGCCCTTGCGGCAGTGGGAAGAAATACAAGCAGTGCTGCGGGCGGTGAGCAAATCAGGCGTCTTCAACAGTGTCCCGTAACAGTTTCGCCGCAAAGCCGGCCGCGGGAAGGCAAATTCTGCGCCAACAGTCGAACTTCATCACAAACTTCAGCCGCCATATTTGTTAAAGACCCTTGTCCTCCTGTTCTGGCGGCTTTCATGAAGTGAAAATTTTGCATCGCCTCTGATTCACAAGCTTATTAGGCTGGGCTTGAAATGATTAAAAGTTTCAAGCGACTTGAAACCTGGTCGAAACCGGCTTTGATTACGTTGTGCCTGGGAATTGTGACGGTGGTCGGGTTCGCGGATTATTTGACCGGTTACGAGACGTTCTTTTTTATTTTTTACCTCATCGCGGTGTTTCTGGCCGTGTGGTTCGTCGGCGACGCCTTCGGAAGTCTGATCTCGGCGTTGAGTGTGATGGCCTGGGTTTTTTCCAACTTCGCAGCCGGAGAACATTTCTCCAGTTACTTTGTACCAGTTTGGAACGCGATGATCATGTTCGTGTTTTACCTGGTCGTGGTCGCGCTCCTGGCCAGGCTCCGAAACGTCCACAAGGAATTGGAAGAGCGGGTGCGCCAGAGGACCGCCACGCTGACCAAAGAAATCCAGGAGCGGACGCGGTTGCAAAAGGAACTTTTGGAAACCAGCGAGCGGGTGCAACGACGGATTGGCTATGATCTGCACGATGGTTTATGCCAGCACTTGACCGGCACGGCGCTGGCAGGTCATGTCCTTGGCCAAAAACTGGCGGTCCAGTCGTTGCCCGAAGCGGCGGAGGCAGCCCGGTTGGTGGAACTGATCGAAGAGGCCATTGAGCTGACTCGCACGATGGCGCGAGGCCTGCATCCCATTGAAGTACAGGCCGGGCGGCTCGCGGACAATTTTCGAGAGCTTGCGGTCAATGCCAGCGACCGATTCAAGATATCCTGCCAGTTTGAATGTCGCCAAGCCGCGCCATTGTCCAATGTGCATGATGTGAATGTGGCCACACATTTATATCGGATCGCACAGGAAGCAATTACCAATGCCGTCCGGCATGGCAAAGCAAGACACGTCAATATCCGCGTTGATTCCGCAAATGATGCAATTGCTTTGACCATTGAAGACGACGGCCATGGGCTGCCTGAAAATGCCCGGGAGGGCGATGGGTTGGGATTGCGCATCATGGCCTATCGTGCCAGCATGATTGGTGCAACCTTTGGCATTGAACGTCTGTCTTCCTTAGGTGGCACACGTGTCACCTGTAGACTGGCGTTCCAGGCTGTGCCGGGAGAAAAAACTCATGCCACAAAAATACAAAGTACTGCTCGTTGACGACCATCCGCTGGTGCGCGAAGGACTGGTAAATTTGATCAACCAGCAGGCTGACCTTCAAGTCTGTGCCGAGGCCAGCAACGAGCCCCAAGCATTGGAAATCATCCAGACTGTCCAACCTCACGTCTCAATTGTGGACATATCGCTCGAAAATGGGTCGGGCATTGAATTGATTAAAAGTATCAAAGCCATGTTTCCAGCAGTAGCAGTGCTCGTGCTTTCCATGCACGACGAATCGCTTTATGCCGAACGCGCCCTCCGGGCTGGTGCCCGCGGTTATGTCATGAAGCGCGAAGCGACCAAAAAGGTCATCCAAGCCATTCGTTGCGTGCTGGCCGGACAACTTTATGTCAGCGACAAAATCGCCGCTCTGATGGCCGAAAAATTTGTCGAAAGCCGGCCAGCAACGAATGCCTCGCCCATCGAACAATTAAGCAATCGCGAGCTGGAAGTCTTTCAATTGCTCGGACTCGGTCACAGCACGCGGCAGATTGCCGACCATTTGCACGTTGGTTTCAAAACCGTCCAGGCTTACTGCGCCCGCATCAAGGAAAAGCTCTTGCTTGCCAACGCCACCGAACTATTGCGGGAAGCAATCCGCTGGTACGAAAGCCAGCAGCCAAAATAATCCGTGCATGTGTAGGGTATCACCCTACAAGAAGTACAGACCACACTCTACAGGCTTTCCTTCACCCGGCGACTGGCATGGCAGTCGGGCTGCTAAGTATTGAGACAGTTGAGGTTGTAACAGGCAATACTGTGAGCAAAAACGTACTCGTTGTAACCCGCCTGTTGAAATGCTCACGCCCAACAAACTGAAAGATAAATCGCATATGAAAAACGGAAAAGTTATTAGCAAGGCAGGTTTCACATTGGTGGAAATCATGATCGTCGTGGCCATTATCGGCCTTTTGGCGGCCATCGCCATTCCCAACTTTGTGAAGGCCCGCGCCACCTCGCAAGCCAATGCTTGCATCAACAACCTGCGGCAGATTGACGCCGCCGCGAACCAGTTCGCATTGGAACAGGGTAAAACGTCTGGTTCCACGATTAACTATCCCGGCGACCTGACCCCATACATCAAGCTGAACTCCGGCGGCAGCATTCCCGTCTGCCCTGCTGGCGGCTCGTACACGGAAGCTTCTGTGGGTGCTACTCCGAGCTGCTCATTGAGCGCCACGGTTACTCCGCCCCATATTCTGCCGTAAATCAATTACCGGCTTCGTTCAAAAGGCCTGACGCGAATAGCTTCGGGCCTTGTTTTTTATTTGGAGGCACGGCGGCTTTTCAAAATGGTTGCGTGATGCGGCAAAGAAAACAATGACACCAATTGAACCCAAAAGAGTTTCCTTGGTGCAAAATTTTATCATTAAAAAGCCTTGCCGACGGTACATCACTTGCTAATTTGCAATTGCTTGCAATTTAAGAGGCTATATTCAAGTCAGTTCAGCAAGCCACTTTTTTCGGGCCTGCTGATAGGCTTGGTGTTGTTCATGGCCGCGCTGGCTTCCAGCGAACCTTTGCACAAGCTGGTTCATCATGACGCGGATGAGGCTGGCCATGAATGCGCCGCCACCCTGTTTGCGCACGGCCAGGTGGACTCGACGGTCGTGGAAGTGGTGGCCATCATCCCGGCGGCTCCCGTTGAATTTCTCCCGCATACTTTGGTTTCAGTTTTCAACGCATTGGTGGAAACGCTTCCACCAGGCCGCGGCCCGCCGGTCTTTTCCCTCAATTCCTAAAAGCTCTCCACCTTCACAGGCTGGAGGGTTTCCATTTGTTCGTTTTGTTACCTGAATTATTTCGGCGTACTGCCTTTGGGCATAGCCGTTTGAAAAATTGTGGAATCATGAAAAATTCAAGAATTGGGCACATGTAACGCCACACCAAAATCGTATGAGCGATTTGAGCAAAGAACGGTTGGATCGGATGATCGCCGACAACGTCGAGAAAAACCTTTCGTCCAGCTTCAAGCGAGCAGGCGTGTTCACCAATTCGTCATTCTCAGACATTCTGGCTGTCATCGCGGCCCTAGCCTGTTTGCTGATGGCCGGTTGCGCGGTGGGGCCAAACTTTAGGCGTCCAGCGGCTCCGGCGGTCGGCGATTACACCGATCATCCGCCCGATGATACTGTCACCAGCACGAATGTCGTTGGCGGCGAAGCCCAACACTTTGCCCCAGGGGGCGACATTGCCGGAGACTGGTGGACGTTGTTCCATTCCCAGCCGCTCAATGATTTGATCGAACTCGCGCTTACCAACAATCCAGACCTCAAGGCAGCGGAGGAGGCGTTGTCAGTCGCCCAGGAAACTGTGTTGGTGCAACGGGGTGTTTACTTTCCCAGCGTCATGGGAAGTTTTTCCGCCACGCGCCAGAAGCAGCCGGGGACACTCGCACCGGTGCCCAGTTCAAACGCCTTTCAATACAATTTGTTCACGCCGCAGGTCAACGTTTCGTATTCGCCGGATGTCTTTGGCCTGAACCGACGCACCATGGAATCGGTGAAGGCGCAGGAGCAGAACGTTCGTTTCCAAATGATCGCGGCCTATACCACACTGACGGCGAACGTGGTGGTCACGGCGATCCAGGCGGCGGCGGTGCAGGCGCAAATTGACGCGACGCGCCAGCTCGTGGATCTCAATTCCAACATGGTGGAAGTCCTGCGCTACCAATACAAGAAAGGTTACGCCGGCCGGCTGGACGTGGTCGCGCAGGAATCGCAGCTCGCGCAAGTCGTCGCCACATTGCCGCCGCTGATGAAACAAGCTGCCCAATTGCGAGACTTGTTGGCAGTTTTGACCGGGCGTTTTCCGAACCAGTCGCCGGCGGAAAAATTTGAGCTGTCGAGTTTGCAACTGCCGGTGGAAATCCCCGTGAGCCTGCCGTCGCAAATCGTGGCGCAGCGGCCGGACGTCTTGCAGGCCGAGGCGAACCTCCACGCTGCGAGCGCGCAGATCGGCATCGCCATCGCGAACCGGCTGCCGAACATCACGCTCACCGCCGATGCCGGCAGCACGGCGCTATCCTTCGACAAGTTGTTTTCTTCTGGCACGGGCTTTTGGGGATTAGGCGCGGCGGCAACTGCGCCGCTTTTTCAAGGCGGACAATTGCTGCACCAAGAGCGCGCGGCGAAAGCTGCTTACGTTCAAGCGGCGGAACAATATCGCAGCACCGTGCTGGGCGCGTTTCAAAATGTGGCGGACACGTTGGTCGCGTTGGAACAGGACGCCGAGGGTTTGAAGGCCGGCGCCACCGCGGCGGACGACGCCAAAGAAACTTTGGATTTGTCGCAGCGCCAGTGGCAGGACGGCTACATCAGCTTTCTCGCGCGGTTGAGCGCGGAGCAGGCGTATCAACAGGCGCGCATCAACCTCGTGCAGGCGCAGGCCAATCGTTTCGCCGACACGGCGGCGCTGTTTCAGGCGCTGGGCGGCGGCTGGTGGCATCGTGCGGATTTAACCAAGGATAAGAATGAAAAATAAATTATTTTGCGCCATGGCACTGGCAATACTGGTGTCGTTCACCGGCTGTTCATCTAAAGTTGAGAGCGCCGCGCAGCCCTCTTCCGTAACGGTCAGCAATGTGACTTTGTCGGCGGAGCAAAAACAGAAAATCCAGTTTTACACCGTCGCTCCATCGAAGTTTCACAAGACGACGGAAACCACCGGGACGGTGGATTTTGACAACGACCAGGCGACGATCGTGCTCGCGCCGTTCGGCGGACCGGTGTCGAAACTGCTCGTTAATCCCGGCAACAAGGTTAAGGCTGGCGATTCGTTAGCCGAAGTGGATTCGCCTGATTTCGCGGCAGCCATCAGCGCGTATCGCAAGGCGCTTGCTACTGCGCAGACTCTCCGCCGCGTGGCCGACATGGACAAAGATTTGATCCAGCACAACGGCGTGGCCCAGCGCGAAGAGGAGCAGGCGCAAACCGACGCCGCCAACGCCGAGGCCGACCGCGACGCCGCGCTGCAAACGCTCGTCTCGCTGAACCTCAATCCGCAGGTCATCAAAGATTTGGAGGCGGGCCGGCCGGTTTCGCGACCGGGCGGCCGGATCAATTCGCCCATCGCGGGCACCGTGGTGGAAAAACTCATCACGCCCGGCGAACTTTTGACGGCGGGAACCACGCCGTGTTTCACCGTGGCCGATCTGTCGCGAGTTTGGGTCATGACGCAAATTTTTGGTTCCGATCTGGCTTCGGTCAGCGTCGGCGATTCGGCGGAAATTGAGACGGGCATCGCGACGAATAATTTTTCTGGAACCGTGGACAACATTTCCGCGCTGGTGGATCCCAACACGCGTTCGGTGATGGTGCGCGTGGTCGT
>Ga0182030_10020389_pt1 | contig 12509 bp, 8 predicted proteins | sample 812S3MmetaG_FD_121299 | JGI IMG/M metagenome (GOLD analysis project Ga0182030, IMG submission 121299) | Permafrost microbial communities from Stordalen Mire, Sweden - 812S3M metaG (Illumina Assembly) | ecosystem: Environmental > Terrestrial > Soil > Wetlands > Permafrost | place: Sweden... | reverse complement strand
TCCCGATCATCGATTTTGAACTACTCCGCACCTCACCCAAATGGTGAAATCGTCAATCGATGCAAGCGGTTGCGTCTTGAAGAAGATAGCCAATTCAAGGCTGGAACGACTGCCGTTTTTAGGATTATTCGCCACCAAGTACAATCGGAGAACAAACGTATGCTCGCCGGATACGAGTAGAGAAAAATCCATTAACGGGAGATCGAAACAATGCGCATTCTGGAGTATTTTCAGCAAATATACATACTTAACCTGCCGCAGCGGCAAGATCGCCGACAGGAGATGGATGAGCAGTTGCGCGGAATTGGACTTAGCCTTCAAATTCCAGGAGTTCGCTTGTTCGAGGCCGTTCGACCCGACTCGCCCGGAAATTTTCCGTCCATCGGAGCGCGAGGCTGTTTTCTCTCTCACCTGGGAATGCTTCGGGATGCGGTGAGCCAAAACTTTGAGCGGATTTTGATCTTCGAGGATGATCTGAACTTTGTGCCCGACTTCAATGAACGTATGACCGACGTGATTGCAACGCTCAAAGGCGAAGACTGGAGTATGTTCTATGGAAGTTACGCGATGGAACCGCCTCCACAGCCGATAGCAGGCAAGGCGCTTATTCAAATCAAGTCTACCGATTCAATTCGCAACTCGGACTTTGTCAGCTTTCGCGGTCCAGCGATTCGCCAAACTGTCAGCTACCTGGAGACTTTGATGAGTCGGCCAGCGGGGGATCCAGCTGGTGGACCGATGCATGTGGATGGCGCATACGGACGGCTCCGTTACGAGTTTCCGTCGATCAAGACCATGCTCGCCGCTCCGCCGCTCGGCTATCAACGCAGTTCCAGAACAGACATCCATCCTCTTCGCTGGTTTGACCGCACGCCGGTTGTTCGCCAGACCATCGGCCTGCTCCGCAAGCTCAGGAATAAGAAGTAGAAATAAGGCTTTTCCGGCTGATCGAGTGCCTGTTAACACCACCTGAGGTAGTGTTAACAGGCACTACTGCAACCGCGCCATATCCCGCAGTTGCCGCGCCGTGGCCTCAAGAAAAGTTTCCACGCTGGCCCCGGCGGGCAACTCCAGTCCAGATTTAGCCTGAATCGCCGCTGCAATCCGCTGTGCCAGCGCCTCGCGGGTTTGCATACTCATGTCCAGCCGCCGTGCAAAAAAACCTTCCAGCACTTCCAGATCGCTTGCTGTCAGTCTAGCCACTCCCACCACCGGAAGCACGAAAGCCAGATGTGGTTCCGGTATATGCGCGATAGGGGTGTGAATCTGCGCGGTAAATGTTCGTGCACCGTGCGCGTCCCACAGCGGAGCCTCATCAATTCGATCCCGCACCACCAGCGTTCCCGCCACCAGATCGCCCAGCCGCTGATGGTTCTTGGTCGCGAACATCACGACCACGCCCACCGCATAAAAACTGGGGAACTGGTCCACATACCGCACCAGATTGCGCGCCATTGACTCGAACAACCCAATGGCCCGTCCCGATTGCTGAATCACGCGAATCCGCGCCACCCGTTTGCCCGGTGTGCGTCCCTCCCAGAAAGCCTCAAAGAGCGTAAAGTAGCCCCAATTCAGCAGGAAAATGATAAAAATCGCAATGGCAATCGCCCATTGCTCGCTGATCTTCGAGAAAGCTCCAATCCCGGGCGCAAAAACAATAAACAGCACTGCCAGCACAAAAAAGAATGCGCCCCAGATCAGATAATCCACCAGCAGCGCGATAAACCGGCTGCCAATTCCAGCCAGTGGCATCTCAATTGCCACCAGCTCCGGCGTGTCAATGTTAAGCTGATCTGAGTTATGCTGATCTAACTTCACTTCCATGGCACAAGTCCTCTCCAACCAGTGGTTGCTCAAGCGTCGGACCCACTGGGACCGCCTCGCTGCTCTATTAGCTCAAGCCGACACCAATGGTCTGGCCCAGCTCTCCCGCGCGGAGTTGCAAGAGATGGCTCTGCTCTATCGGCAGGTTGCCTCTGACCTCTCCGTTCTGCGGCAAGACACAACTGCGCGCACCTATGCCGCCCACGTAAATCAGTTACTGGCTCGCGCTCACCATATCATTTATTCAGGTCGCAAGACCAGTTTACTCACTCTGTTCCGCTTCCTGCGTGACGAATACCCAGTGATCTTTCAACGCCAAATCAGCTATGTGCTGGCCTCGCTGATCGTCTCCGTGGCCTGGGGCGTGCTGGGGGCCTCCATCACCAGCGTTCATCCTGAGTTTGTGCACACCTTCGCTTCTCCGCCCATGATCGCCACCATGGAACGCCACGAGATGTGGACCAAGTCCGTCGTCAGCGTTGCGCCCATGGCCTCCAGCGCCATCATGACCAATAACCTCAGCGTCAGCTTTGTCACCTTTGCCAGCGGAATCACTTTTGGTCTTGGAACGCTCTTTTATCTCTATGTCAACGGCATGATGTTAGGCGTGATCGGCGTAGCCTGCCACCATTATGGAATGTCACTGGCGCTGTGGAGCTTTGTGGCTCCGCACGGCTCGCTGGAGTTGCCGTCGATCATCATCGCCGGAGGAGCCGGACTTCGCCTCGGCCACGCGATGCTTTTTCCCGGCAATCTACGCTGGAAAGAGTCCATCGCTCGCGGTGGCATTGAGGCGACGCAACTGGTCTCCGGAATCATTCCTTTGCTGGTTATCGCTGGCACGCTTGAAGGCTTTTTCTCGCCCTCGCAAGCTCCCATCTGGCTCAAATTCACCGTATGCGGGCTCCTCTTTACGCTTCTCAATCTATGGCTTTTCCGCCCGGTCAAGACTTCCGTCATCAACGGCTGAAGGTTACGACTTTCGCGTAATCTTCTACTAGTATCCTGAGTCTGAAATACGCAACACAAAACTGGCTGTCATTCTGAGCGAACGGGGCCCCGAACGTCTTCCAGTTCGGGGGTGGTGAGTCGAAGAATCTGCGGTTGTTCTTCGATGAACTTCAGACTCACCACACTACGGCGTGTTAACACTAACTGAAGGCATCGACGTTCAAGAGGAAGTTGATAACGGCAACTGATACCAATCTGTCATCAAACGTAGAGTAATCAAGCCGCCCTCTCAAGAATCCACGGGAAGGCGGTCATGGAGCGGAGTTCTTCTGGCGATTCATGCAAATGCCGCAGACTCGTCTCGACTGTAAACAACCGGCTCGTTCGTCTGCCTCATCTGCTCTCTTCTTTTCCCCATTTTAGGCGGCTGGAGAACAGAACTCCCACTTATCCCGCTGTCCGAATTTCCGAGACCGGCTTAGGGCACGTTGATGGTAGTGACGCTGTATGCTGGCAAGGTTAAGGTCAGTGTTGAGCCACTGACCGCCTTTGTGCCGATGGAGACTGGCTTTACCGGATTCCCAGCCGTGCTCTGGGTCGAAGCTGTGGCCGCCGTCATTTGATACAAACTTGCGGTGCCAGAGAGGCTGAGTCCAGTTATCGCTGCCACCTGCGTGGTATTTGCCCGATTGATGACCTCGATGACAACGCGGCCGGGAGTTTTGGAGTCTGTGCTGACATAGGCCATTACATTGCCGGGGTTGCTGGAGGTTGCTTGCAGTGAAACATCACCGAAGTTGGAACCGGCTCCATCGAAGTTACGGTACGCACGGAAGCCCGCAAGCTCATAATCAAATGTTCCGTTAGGAGGCCAGAGCATCGCAGCGAAGACACCTTGATTTGCATAAACGCCGAGCTGATCTGCCTGCGCCACGGTTCCAGCAATGTTATTGAATCCGCCTGTTTCGTATTCACTGACGGAGAGACTCATGGATGGGAACTCGGAACCGATCTTGGCTTGCAGTCTTCCCAGAATGTTGACGGGCGTGCTGCCCAGCGAGTTATAGATCCACGGATTGCTATTGTTAGAGTCGTTATACGTCGTATCCCAGAGATTACGAGGAGCCTGAACAATCAGTTGCATATCCGCATCCGACAAAGTCGCACTTGTCATGTCGAGAATTCGAGTATTGCCGTCGTATTCCTCCGGATACCAGTGGAAATCATAGGAATCGACCAGCGGCTTGCCATAGACGGCGGAAGCTGTGCTCAGACCCTGGAGATACAGGTCGGCGAACCAGTTGGCTCCAGTTGCCGTGGTGCCGGTGGTGCCGCCCTGCCAGGTGTAGATGCCCTCGAAGCCGTAATTGACCGGGCCCAGGATAACCATATCCGGGAACTGATCTTTCAGCGCCTTGGCCATCGTCACTGTCTTTGTAATAAAGGCGGCAGGCGTAATTTCAGTTGAACCCTGCACTTCCTGATGTGTTGTTTTCCAGAGGTCAGGTTCGTTGTCCAGGTCCACGAAAGTGGGTGTGGCCGTGGTGCTTGTGAAGATATCCTTGGTGGTGGAAAGCTGATTCAGTGCCCACGCAAACTCATCCGAGTAGACAGCGCCTGTGTCTTCGCCATTGACGACAACAACGGGCGGCGTAGTAGTAAAGGCAGCCGAACTGACCGTGCTCTTTTTATTGACGATCACCTGGAACCTTGCCAGAACCGGGGCATTGGTGAGGGTGACCGGACCGGACTCGTCGGCGGATACCAGCCCTTGCATTGGTTCAGTAATGAGGGTGGCTTGCCCCGCAGCAATGTCGGCATTGATTGTCGGATACACTGCAAATCCTGGAACAGTACTGGAGGTCAGGTAATTGTCGCTCTCGTAGAGATAGTCGCTGCCGGCGTTGGAGGCATTCGTTGTCCAGTTGTAAGCTGTCCAGCGATCACCGCCCATGCGGTTGATCGTTACGTCGGGAGCATTGGGAATACCCGAGCCGTTGATTCCATATATCCAGGGCGAGATGGGATGGGTTTGGGATGGATTGACGGTGATCGTGACATCAGGTGCCGTGCCGCCGACTGTCACGGTTGCGCTGGCGGGCGAGGATGTGCCGCCGCTTCCGGTGCAGGTGAGCGTGTAGATGGTTGTGGTGGTAGGGCTAACGCTCTTTGTACCGCTGGTTGCTTCCGTGCCCGTCCAGCCGCCGGTGGCGGTGCAGGAGGTTGCATTGGTGCTGGACCAGGTGAGAGTTGAACTGCCGCCGGAGGTGATGGAAATCGGGCTGGCCGACAGAGTAACAGTTGGTGTTGGTGCGACCGGAGTTACTGTCACCGTTACCGTCTGAGTCACCGCCGTCCCTGTCGTAGGAGTTACAGTCAGCGTATAAATTGTCGTCGCGGTCGGACTCACTGTAACTGCGGTGCCGCTGCTTGCAGTAACATTGCCGGGAGTTATCACACCAGTCCCGCCAGTAAACACCGCCGTCAGCGTCGTACTTGCCCCCGAAGTTATCGACGCAGAACCAGCCGTAAAGCTGGTAATCGTCGGCCCTATCACAGCCGGAGTTACTGTCACCGTTACCGTCTGAGTTATCGCCGTTCCCGTCGTCGGAGTTACAGTCAGCGTATAAGTCGTCGTCGCGGTCGGACTCACTGTAACTGCCGTTCCGCTAGTAACTGGAATGCTGGAAGCGCCGCCGGTGATAACTCCCGTCCCATTCGCAAACACCGCAGTCAGCGTGGTACTAGCGCCCGAAGTTATCGTCGAAGATGCCGCCGTAAAGTTGGTGATGGATGGCTGTGTTGACACCGAGCCGTTGGAACCAAAATTCAAACTGCTGCACCCAGCAAGCATCATAAAGAAGCAGCTCAGCAGCACAAAAAAGAAAGACGTACTCTTCAGCGTTTTCATTAGTCCGGAAACCCCCTTGCAGCACTTCACATCCATTCAATCCCTCGCGCGGCTCAAGAAAGTATATCTCGATTTCAATCAGTCCGTCTGCCGATATTATCCGAACCAAAGCAGAAAATACATCAGGCGGGTGGCCCCGGTCTCTAACCACGCTGAGGGTGCCCCCGGTCCCTCGCTTTTGGAGACCGGGGAGGTAAGCGGAGCGGTTGGACCGCAAACTTTTCCAACAAAGTTTACCGATAATTCTCCACCACCGGCGCACAATGGAAGCAGAGATCAGAAGCCGCCCCAACCAACCACCGTTCCGTACCACCCCAAAGGCACCCCCCCCTCCCCCCCCTACCATATTTATTTTTAGCCAAAATCCTTGCAGATAATTAATTGGATGATGCGGCTGTTCCACTTCTCGCGCTTGAGTTCTAGCGCTTGAGATGGAAACCTAAACTAAGATCGCGTTTGCTTTTCAGCGGGATATTCTTTCTCTTCTCCAACCGGCGGAAAGACCCGCAGCCGCTCGACCCGACGACCCGTCGATGTCACCACCTCAATGCGAATTCCCGCGTGCTCCAGCAGCACAACCTCGCCAGCCAGTGGAATCCGTCCCTCGATCTCGCTTACCAGCCCGCCCAGCGTCGTTGCCTCGTAGGATTTGCCAAGTTCCACCTGTCCGCCAACCAGGTCAGCCAGTTGATTGACAGCAAACCCACCCGGCACCAGCCAAACTCCATTCGCCTCCCGCTGCGCCTCTTCAATCGGCTCGTCCTCTTCGTGCTCATCGCCGATGTTGCCCACAATCTCTTCGAGCAAATCTTCAATGGTGACCAGGCCCGAAACCCCGCCATATTCGTCGATGACGATGCGCATATGCTGCTTCTCACGCTGCATCTCGCGCATCAACTCGTAGCCGCGCTTGGTCTCTGGCACAAATGCTACTGAGTGCTGAATGCTGGCCACGGTACGCGTGCGCGCATCCTCGTCGGCAATCTGCAACAGGTCGTGCGCAAAGGCGATGCCGGTGATGTTATCCAGTGAATCGGCATAGACTGGAACGCGCGAGAAGACATGTTCGCGCAGCAAATCCAGAAAGGCTTCGAGCGTTGTTGATTCAGGTACGGCGAAGATCGCTGGTCGCGGCGTCATTACCTCGCGCACCAGTTTGTCGCCAAACTCCACCGCCGAGCGAACCAGATCGCGGTCGCTCTCTTCAAGAATGCCTTCTTCTTCGCCTGCTTCGAGCAGCGCCTCGACATCGATGGCTGTCTCTTCTTCCAGGCTTGCTTGTTCCTCGGCCAGCGAAGCTATGGAGAAGAAGAATCGCACAAAGACGGTGATCGGCGTCATCAGCCACAGCAGCAGACGAATCGGCCAGACCAACCGTACAGCCCACTTGCCACGAGTGCGATTGAAGAGAATCGACGGCAGTATCTGATTGCAAAACACCACCACCAGCACCACACCCAAAACCGCCTGCGCAATTTCGCCGTAAGTAGGCCGCGCCAGATGCGGAGCGCGATCAAAGAGCACCGCTCCAAACTCCAGCGCGATGATGCCCAGCGCCAACTGCTGCAAGACCGCCGCACAGATCGCTGCATGGTCGCGGCTCAGCCCCAATTGCGGCTCAACCTGCTCCTCCCATGCATCCAGATTCTCTTCGATCTCATGGGTGAGAATCTTGCCGAATTCAGCATAGACGCGACTGATGTAGGAAGCCAGCGTTTCAATAGCCGCCAGTAAAACAACCATCGAAATGGCGAGTGTGCTCATGGCTTTTTCGCCTTCGGCGCAACTGCACGCTCGATCAGCCCTTGCGGCAATCCAAGTCGCGTACGCAAAAGTCTTTCCCGCCGCGCCATCTGTCCCTCATCGGCCTCGTGGTCATAGCCAGCCAGATGGAGAAGCCCATGCAGCATCAGCACTTTGATCTCAATTGCCAGCGAGTGTCCTTGCCCAGCAGCCTGCCGCTGCGCGGTGGGAACGCTAATGGCCAGGTCACCAGCAATCTCTTCCGCCCCAATTCCTTCTGCCGGGAACGACAGAACATCGGTCGCTTTGTTCTTGCCTCTGAACTGTCGATTGAGTTTGCGAATTCCGACATCCGTGGTCAGCAGCACAGTAACCTCGCCCTTCAAGCGCACCGCTGCCTGTGCCAGCTTCAAAAACTGGCTCAGCGCGCGTGCCGAAGGGATTTTTTGAGATTTTTCCGCAGTCATCAGACCAATGGCACTGGCCCGCTTCGCCAATGTCGCTTTGGGCGCGGGGTCAGGCTCCATATCTGGGTCGAGGATGATCATCGTGCTCAGGGCCGCAGCGTGTGCGACCCTGATGTTTCCATTCTACGCGAGTTGCAGTTTTATTGTGGCTTGGAAGGATGCAGTGCCTTGCCCTGCGTCCGATTTTCGCGGCTTTGCGGACCAACTTCAATTGCCTCGCCAAGCGAAAGCGGCAACTCCTGCTGCTGGCTCTTCACCGACTCATATGCACGCACAATCCGCTGCACCAGCGCGTGGCGCACCACATCTGTGTCTTCAAAGTGGCAGAAGTGAATGCCCTCAACCCCATCGAGCACATTGATCGCGTCCAAGAGGCCAGACTTGCGTGGGTTAGGCAGATCAATCTGCGTTATGTCGCCAGTTATCACAGCCTTCGAGTTGTTCCCCATGCGCGTCAAGAACATCTTCATCTGCTCGACTGTGGTGTTTTGCGCTTCGTCCATGATGATGAAGGCATCGTTGAGCGTGCGTCCGCGCATGAACGCCAGTGGCGCCACTTCAATGACGTTTTTCTCCAGCATCTTGTCCACTTTGTCCGGCTCCAGCAGGTCGTAGAGCGCGTCATAAAGCGGACGGAGATACGGATCAACCTTGTCCTGAAGCGTACCGGGAAGAAAGCCCAGTCGCTCGCCCGCCTCAACCGCCGGACGAACCAGAACAATGCGGCTTACCTTCTTGGCATTCATTGCCGCCACGGCCATTGCCACTGCCAAATACGTTTTGCCCGTGCCCGCAGGACCTACGCCGAAGGTCATATCATTTTGCTCAATCGCCTCTACATACTTGCGCTGATTGATGGAGCGCGGCTGCACGGTACGCTTGGCCCCTGCCGAGCGTTGCTTGCCGCTATCGGCCAGTCCACGCAGCGTGGTGGCCGGATCGCTGACCACCATTTTCAACAGCCCGTTCAACTCGCCGTTGTGTGGATGGACGCCCTGCTTGCGCAACGCCTCGAAGTCCTGAAAGACTCCTCGGACTCGCTCGACTGCTGCAGTTGGCCCATCTACGTGCACCGCGTCGGAGCGGAGATCAATTCGCACTCCAAGTGAATCTTCCATCAGTCTGAGGTTTTCATCGCGAGTCCCAAACAGGGGCTCAAGATTGGGCGTGATCTCCAGAGCAATCTTCAATGAGTTCGTCTGCCTCCAGTGGGTTGATGTGCGGTTAGGTTGCACCGATTGCGGCACAATGCGAATGGAGACGCAAGGCTGCAACCGAGTTGCGAAGGTGTATGAAATTTTGTGGGAGAGCGCAGACCACAGACCACTGCCAAGCCGAAGCTTCGGGCTGTCTGGCGAAACCGCGTGTTGGCGTAGGCGACCAAATTCGGTATCTGCGCTTGAGATTAGCTCTACTGTGCAGAAGAGTCAATCCATGTGTCAAAGTTTTTTCATGAAAACTTCGCCAAACAGTCCTGAGCGAGCAAAAAGCGTAATCGTGCTACACTGTAGTTGCGCTCAGTGATTTGGCCGTGAGCGGCGGTTGAGCCTTGGTTGGCGATACTGCCCAGCACAGATTTCCCCAAGCCCCTACAGCGTAACCACTTGGGCCTCCACAAGTTTGCTTGTTTTGAAGAAGCACGTGGATTGGCAGGCAATGAACTGCTTGTTGATTTGGCAATCGTTCCGGCGCTGCTGCCTCCTTGATTGGACTGGCGAATCAGTACGAACGAATCGGAAGCGCATATCAAGGTATGTGTGGGATGGTGGGGTCGTCGGGCAGTGTGCCCAGCGGCGTACAAGTAGCGTGGGTCAGTTCCGGGCCGCAAGCGTTCTCCCTTTGAATGCTGTTAGGCCAGTCCCAGGGACGTAGTTGGTTCTCTCTTACGCATATCAAAAAGCAGGTCCGCGCCTGAGTAGTGTTGGTGTGCGCACCTATAGGTCCGGTTCCGTTTGCAGGCCGCCAGAGAAATTGGCAGCTCGCGGAATCCAACAGGAAACGATTCAATTTTGACGACTCAATTTTCGCAGTTCAATCTTTCGCCCGCCCTTATGGCGCGGCTCGACGCCAACAAATTTGAAACCCCTACCCCGGTACAGGCTGGTGCCATTCCTCCTGCGCTTGAAGGCCGCGACGTGCTGGCCACCGCGCAAACCGGAACTGGAAAGACCCTCAGTTTCCTCATCCCGATAGTCGAGATGTTGCAAAAGGCTGAAGGCAAGGGTGCGCAAGCCCTTATTCTGCTGCCTACACGCGAACTGGCCATGCAGGTTGAGACGGCCTTCCGTACGATTCGCTCCAACTCTGGGCAGAACGTTGCTTTGGTCGTTGGCGGAATGGCCGAGCGCAATCAGCTCGAATCCATTCGTCGCGGTGCAAAGCTGATCGTTGCCACTCCAGGTCGTCTTGAGGACTTTCTCAAGCGCAAGCTGGTTCGCCTCGATGAGATCAAGATTCTGGTACTCGATGAAGTGGATCGGATGCTCGATATGGGCTTTCAGCCAGCCATTGCGCGCATCGCCGGTATGTTGCCTGCTACGCGCCAGACACTCTGCTACTCGGCCACGCTCGAGGGCGCAGTGAAAGAGGTTACGCGCAAGTATCTCAACAACCCGACGCGCATCGAGATTGGTTCTGTGCTCAAGCCGGCAGAAAATGTGGAGCTGCGTACCTTTGAAGTTGAGCCGGACAAGAAGCAGGAATTGCTTGAACACTTGCTCGAAGCCGAGCAGGGCAGCTTTCTGGTTTTTGTGCGCACCAAGCATGGAGCCGACCGTGTTGCGCGTCGCCTCTCTCGCTCTGGCCACTCAGCCACACAGATTCACGGCGACCGTTCGCAGGCTCAGCGCAACTCAGCGCTGCGCAGCTTCTCCGAGGGACGTCATCGCATTCTGGTAGCCACTGACGTTGCCGCTCGAGGCATTGACGTTGCCAATGTGGCTCATGTGGTCAACTTCGATCTACCCAAGATGGCAGAAGACTTTGTCCATCGCGTAGGCCGTACCGGTCGCGCGTCGGCGCATGGTGTTGCTTCTACCTTTGCCGGACCTGCCGAGCGTGGTGACCTGCGTAAGATCGAGCGCACGCTGTCGATTCAGATGAAGCGCTTCCGCGTTCGCACCGCGCCAGTCGATGCGCCCGTCGAAACCGCAGCATAACTCGAGACAACAAAAAGTTCTACAAACACAGTGCCTCATCTTTTGCGCAGCTACATCACGCATCGGGTGGGGCACAATTTTTTTGTAATCGCATATCGTCTACTCGCAGCCACCAACGAGTCAGTGTTGAAAAGCAGTGAGTGCGCACAGCGCCGAAGAACCGGCAGTTGTGTTATCGTTCCCGCATGGAACGTCGATTCAGTTTCTTTGCCGCTTTATTCGCCATTTTCGTGATTGCCTCAACCCTTGGTCATACGCAGATCACTGCGCAGAATCCCGCACCCACTCCGCCAATGGGTTGGAACAGTTGGGATGCCTATGGGCTGACCATCGACGAGGCTGATTTCAAAGCCAACGCCACAGTACTAGCTGGCATCAAACAATATGGCTGGAAGTATGTCGTCATCGACGAAGGTTGGTATATGGAGAACCCCTCCGGCGGCACGCTGGAGCAGAAGAAATATCTTTTTAATGCCGATGGAATTCTGATTCCGGTCGCCGGTCGCTTTCCGTCATCGGTCAACGGCGCGGGCTTCAAACCGCTAGCCGATTGGGTTCATGCGCAGGGTCTCAAGTTTGGCATGCACATTGTGCGCGGCATTCCGCGACAGGTGGTCAAAGAAAATCTGCCAATCGCCGGAACCAGATTTCACGCTGCAGACGCAGCCGATATTGCCGAGACCTGTCCTTGGGACGAGGGTAACTATGGTGTTGCCGATAACGCTGCCGGTCAGGCGTACTACGATTCGATGTTGAAGCTCTACGCGGGCTGGGGACTCGACTATCTCAAGGTGGATTGCGTCAGCGACCATCCTTATCGCCCCACTGAGATTCGTCAAGTTGCCGAGGCGATCAAGAAGACGGGCCGCCCCATCGTGCTCAGCCTTTCGCCCGGACCGACAGACATCAAACATGCTGCTTATGTGGGGCAGTACGCGCAAATGTGGCGCATCAGCGACGACCATTGGGATTTGTGGCAGAACGACCATAAGTCTGGCAATGGTGAATTCCCTTTCGGTTTGCGCGATGCCTTTGATCGCTTGGCCAAGTGGTTTCCTTATGTGAAAGAGGGCAACTGGCCCGACGAAGATATGCTTCCTTTCGGGTCGCTTACGCCGCATCCAGGCTTGGGCGAACCGCGCCAGTCTCGTTACACACAGGACGAGGAGAAGTCCGAGATCTCGCTGTGGGCCATCACTCGCTCGCCGCTGATTTTGGGAGCCAACCTGACCAAACTCGACGACTTTACCCGTTCGCTGATTACCAATCAGTCGATCCTGTTTATCAACCAGAATGCGACCTACAGTCATCCGGTTGACGCGGCTAGCCTGGGGACAAGTTTTGCCAATGCGCGTGTGTGGAGAGCCTCAATCAATGATCCCGGTGCAAGAAATTACGCTGAGTTCTTTGCCTTTTTTAATCTCGACGATAAGCCGGTGACGCTGCGTGCCAACT
>Ga0182030_10020387_pt1 | contig 12510 bp, 12 predicted proteins | sample 812S3MmetaG_FD_121299 | JGI IMG/M metagenome (GOLD analysis project Ga0182030, IMG submission 121299) | Permafrost microbial communities from Stordalen Mire, Sweden - 812S3M metaG (Illumina Assembly) | ecosystem: Environmental > Terrestrial > Soil > Wetlands > Permafrost | place: Sweden... | reverse complement strand
TCATGGTCACCAGGCGGTTCGCCTCGATCAATGTACGCACCTCGCTCAACTCCGCGTTACGCCCGACGAACGAAGAGAGCAGTTCCGGAAGGTTGTTCGGAAGTTCTGGGTTGTCGAGGGACCGCAGCGGCGGGAATTCCGATGGTATTGACGACGACGCCAGTTGCCAGACGTGTTCGGGTCGACCCAGGTCACGGAGGCGGTGCTCTCCCAGGTCACGAAGCAGCCCTTCATCAGGGGGGAAATCAGAAAGTAGCTCCGACGTCACGCCCGACACCAATACCTGGCCGCCGTGGGCAATGCCCATGAGTCGCGCGGTTCGATTGACCGTCGGACCGAAGTAGTCGCCGTCCCTCTCTTGGCAGACCCCCGTGTGGAGCGCCATACGAACCCGTATCTCGACGCCGGCCGGCCACGGCTCGTCGGCCACGTTGCGTTGCGTGTCGAGTGCCGCGCGAAGGGCTTCGTGTCCTGTGGAAAAGGCGACGCAAAAGGCGTCGCCGATCGTCTTGAAGACGTAGCCGCCGTTCGTGTCCATTGCTCGCCGCACGAGCTCGTCGTGTCGTTCGAGCGCCCGGGCCATCTCTTCAGGCGAGCGTTCCCAAAGATGCGTCGAACCTTCGATGTCCGAGAAGAGCAGCGTCACTGTCCCACTTGGAATCGACATTTTTTCAGTATTGCGGAACTCGAGTGACGAACGAGCACGAAATCATCCAGATCTTTGCGATCTCCTCGCGCCACCGTCCTCCCTCACGCCTCGCCAAACCACGCCGATGATCCTTTTGGGGCTTTCGACGCCACTCGAGCCGTTTGATTGGAGGCGTTGACCCTATTTCCCAGCGTTTTTCAGGTCATTTGAACTGAAAAAATGGCCAGTGCTACGGTCACCGGAAGCACTGAGGGGGGCTCATGGCGAAAACCGAACAATTGCGTACCCGGACGCCCGTCGTCGCGTCGCTGTCGTCACTACTTCGCTTTGGACTTGTCGTCACCTTCGCGCTGACGGTATTCGTCATCCCGAGTAACCCTGCGAGTGCGTCCACCGGTTGCAAGAGCAGCGGCTACGTATGCACGATCGATGGCTACAACGCCAGCACCATGACTGACAGTTGGGCCGCCAGGTATTACGGGAGCGACACCAAGGACGGCATCGGCACTCCCCCGCACAACTGCACGCTCTTCGCCGCGTGGATGCTCGCGCACAACGGACTACCCGATCCCGGGCACGCGTGGGGCTACGCCGATCAGTGGGGAGTGACGTTGGCATCTGAGACGAACCAGACTCCGGCCCTCGGGGCAATCGCTTGGTACGACGGACCGGGGATGGGACACGTGGCCTACGTCGCGCGTGTTAACTGGTCAAATCGCACGGTTTTCCTGGTCTCGGACAACTACGCCGGCGGGAGTGACGGCTACACGTCCAGCGAGTGGGCACCGTTCACGGATCCGACCGGTTACATCCATCTACGCGACCTCACCGTGCCACTGCCGTTGGCCGCGCGAAGGATAAGGCCAATCTCGTAACCTCGTTGCGGGCCGCGTCGCGTTTTTTCTTTAGATCGCCGAAGCGCAGGACCACTGACTCCAGCCGTCGCGCGCGTACAAGAGGGCGGCCGCTCGAACGTTGAGCACGGGATTAAACGCCAGATCCAAATCCTTCGGGTTCTCGCCGATCATGGCCATGAGGTACTGCTCGGTACCACCGTCGTTGAGCTGGAACAGGCCTCGGTCGTGGGTACCGTTGCTGTCAAAGCCGATGTCGGTCGCTCGAAACTTGGATTCGCACCACGCCACGGCCTCGGCATCGTGCCAGGCTCGCGCGGGAAAGTCCTGATGGATGAGGGTGACGACGTAGCCATCGCTCGGCGTCGGGCTACTCGTGAAGTCAGCGAGCTCGGCCACCACGCCCACGACTCGACTACGCCGAGCACGTGGGGCCACCGCACGCGACGTTGACAACTGAGGCGTCGTGGACAACTCACGCGTTGGCGACGACGCGATCGTTTCGGCGATCACGTCACGAATTGGTCGCGAGATCGTCGTCGCCGCCGGTGAGGGCGCCGGCACCAACGTGAGTGAGATGACGAGTGCCAACGCACCCACTCGAATCATGCCCGTGGAAAGTCCGTGGACGCGTTTCAATCGTTTCCGAGCCTGTAACATCTTGAATCCTCCGCCTGATTGTGTAAGTCGCCCTTGACGACACTTGAGAACCGCTCGAGACTCGCGGTCCTCGGTTCGAGACCTGCCGCCGAGGTATGGCACAACGGCCACCTCTTGGTTGATTGAGCGGAGGAAGTGCCATTTTAAGGGCTCGGGGCCCAAAAAGTTCGAGTAAACGCGAGAACTCCCGCGAATCCGCTAATTTAAAGGCTTCTCGGCGCAAAAGTTGTTAAAACTCGATCCAAAACTCTTCACTTTTTGGGTGTGCCCACCATTTCGCGTCTTCTGTGCTACGCGAACGCGGCGAAGTGGTCAACGAGTGAAGAGCTCGTCCAGACAGTCGCGCGCCGAGCCCGTCGAACTGATCTCTTCAGCAATTACTTGGGCCGCGAGTGCGTACGAACTGTTCGCGAGCACTTCAACGACGGCCGCGCGGATACGCGCGACGTCGCTCGATTCGATCGCGCGAAATCCCGGCTCGGACTTCGAACCGACGTCAACAACCACTCCGGCGCCGGCGACGGTGATCAACTGCGCGTTCGTGCGCTGATCGGCGAACATCGGCACGAAGACGATCGGCAGACCGGCCGCGAGTGCACCATACGTCGTGCCCGAGCCCCCGTGACAGAGGACCATGGACGCGAAGGGAAATATTGAGGCTTGCGGGACCCACGTCTGAACCGTCACATTCGGCGGCACCGGACCGAGCAACTGGGGGTTGAATCCCTTGCCGGTGGTGACTAGAACGCGAACGTCGAGGCCCGTCACCGCGTCAATCGCCCTTTGAAAGGCTGATTGAGCGGTGTCGAGGCCCCCGGCGACCGACCCAAAGGTCAGGTAAATCAAGGGCCCACCGCCTTGGGCCCAGGGTCCGGGCCGGACCACCTCGGGTACGGCGTTATCCCGGTAGCGCGAGGTTCGAGGGAAGGGCGAGGGGTCGAGACTCGTCGGCAGTCGCGAGAGATAGTGCGCCTGGCGTAGAACCGGCTCCATCCCGTCTTCGAAGTCGTCCAGGGTGGAGGCGACGAGTCGTATGACGCTCCATTCGGTGCGCGCGGTTGAGATCGCGACTTGCGCGTGCGCAATGGAACGTCGGTGCGCCACCACCGCCCCGGCGTAGGCGCACGGCTCTCGAAGAATCAGATCCGGTTGAAATCTCTCACAGGCTGACTCGACGGTCTCGAGCATTGCCTCAGTCGAAAGCCGTCCGAAGAACTCACCGTCCAAGAGTCGCGTCGCTTGGGCGTGTGGCAGCCGCACCGCGCGCCGCCAGAGGTCTTTCGACTTCGCCGGGTCGGGCGGGTCACTCAAATAATGTTCGACACCAAGCTCATCGACCTCTTTGGCGAGGCTCGGCGGCACGACCACGAAGATCTCATCACCACGTTCTCGAGCGGCCTCAATGAAGGGCACCAAGGGATTGAAGTGCCCCGCCAGACCCGTCGAGCAGAGGAGTAGTCGCATCGTTTCGCCATTTTGCCAGTCGCGGCGATGGGTTTGCTGGGTCTTCTAGAAGAACGTCAGCTTTGGGCGGAGGCGAAGCCGATGGGCGACGCTTCCTTGGCGGGAAAGAGTGCTCGGTGGGCCAGGGCGGCCAGGGCACCGCCCACGAGGGGCGCCACGATGAAGAGCCAGACCTGGTGCAACGGCGTGCCTCCGACGATCAGGGCCGGTCCGAGCGCGCGAGCCGGGTTGACCGAGGTCCCGGTGATCGGGATGCCGATGAGGTGCACGACGGTCAACGTGAGTCCGATCACGAGGCCCGCCGTCGAGGGATTCGCCGTTTTGCTCGTCACGCCGAGGATCACGAAGACAAAAAGTGCCGTGAGGATGACCTCGGCGATGAAGGCGCCCCCGGCCCCGACGTGGATGAAGCTGGCGGCGCCCCAGCCGTCGGTGCCGAGTCCCGTGGTCGTGCGGTGATAGAGCGGCGAGGTCGAGAACACTCCCCAAAGAGCCAGCGCGCCGATGAATCCACCGATGAACTGAGCCACCCAGTAGCTCGCCGCGTCACGCATCGAGATTCGTCCGGCCAGTAGAGCGCCGAGGGTGACCGCGGGATTGACGTGACAGCCTGAGATCGGCCCCAGGACGTACGCGAGGGCGAGCAACGTCAGGCCGAACGCCAGCGCGGTCGCGACGACACCGGCGATGAACGACGTGCCGTCGGCCTTGAAACCAAAGGTGAGCGTCGCGACGCCCACCGCGAAGAAGACCAGCAATGCGGTGCCGAGTAACTCCGCTGCGAACTTTCGAACCATTTTCGACCTCCCGAGGTAAACCTCGCCAAAGGTTATCCGTCGATGCCCACCACGGCGTTGGTAGCAACTCCTATGGCGCGACGGGCTCGCACATCTCTTCGAACCGATCACGCGAGAAGGCGTAGGAGTACATCGAACGCGGAACTATTTCGATGTAACGAGCGTCGCTGGGCGCCGGCACCCAGTCTTCGGGCGAGCCGTCGTAGACCTCGGTCCAAAAGTGCCGTATCTCATCGGCCTCGCCCGGCCCTCCGTGCACCACACGCGCTCGCCCGTGTACGAAGACCGCGACGTCATCACCCACGACGTGCGCGCCGCTCAACGATGGTCGGCGTTCCAGGTGTCGCGCCTTGAACGAATGCCCACTCGTCGAGAACCAGAATCGCCCATGGATAAAGAGTCCGTCGACCGCCGAGCACCGCGGCTCGCCGCCCGACGTGACGGTGGCCACGACGAGGTGGCGCACGCCCACCAGATAGCGAGAGAGGTCCGCCGCCGAGAGCCGGCGATCGCGCGAGATGATCGACGTGAGGTGATCACCCGCACGCTCGAACGACTCGGCGAGGAGCGCGTCAAGTGCGACGAGTTCGCTCGATGTCTCAAACACTTCAAGAGCATGGCGCAGTCACGATGACACGTCAACTGACCAACGGAGCGTTCTCGACCGTGCTGCATAATGAGTTGTGCCCCAGAACAATCGTGACCACAGCCTCAATCTCGCTCCGGCCTCCATTGAGGACTACCGCGAGCTGGCGCGTCGCAGACTCCCTCGACAGATCTTCGACTACATCGACGGTGGTGCGTTCGCTGAATCGACACTCGCCGCGAACCGTGACGACCTGCACCGCATTCAATTCCGCCAGCGGGTACTGCGCGACGTGTCCACCCGCTCCCTGTCAACGACCGTGCTCGGTGAAGAGATCGCCCTGCCGGTCATCCTCGCCCCGGTCGGCTTCGGGGGAATGTTCGCTCGACGCGCCGAGGTCCAAGCCGCGAAGGCCGCCGAACGCGCCGGCATCCCATTTTGTGAGTCGACACTTTCCATCTGCGGCCTCGAAGAGGTCGCGGCGTCGATCAAGCGGCCCCTCTGGTTCCAGCTGTACGTGATGAAGGACCGCAGTTACGCCGAGGACCTCATGGCGCGGGCCCAGGCCGTTGGTTGCACGACGTTGGTCCTGACCGTCGATTTGCCGGTCGTCGGTCAGCGCTACCGTGATGGACGTAATGGCATCAGCGGCAAGATCTCGCGTGCAAAGCGACTACGTCGTGGCAGCGACCTCCTCACCCACACGAAGTGGGTGCGCGACGTGGCCCTCGGCGGCCGACCGCTGACGTTTGGAAATCTCGAGAAGGCGCTCCCCGACGCCAACGTGCCCGGGGACTTCCAGGCTTGGGTCGCCGGACAGTTCGACCCCAGCGTGACTTGGAACGACCTCGCGTGGCTGCGAGAACACTGGCACGGCAAGATCGCGCTGAAGGGAATACTCGACCCCGACGACGCGCGCCACGCCGTCGACCATGGCGCTGACGCCGTCATCGTTTCGAATCACGGCGGGCGACAACTCGATGACGTCCCGTCGACGATCCGCTCATTACCGGCGATCGCCTCTGCCGTCGGCGGACGGTGCGAGGTGCTGATGGACGGCGGCGTCCGTAGCGGGCTCGACGTCGTGAAGGCGATGTCGATGGGGGCCCGGGCCTGTCTCATCGGTCGAGCGTGGGCCTACGCCGTGGCCGCGAGGGGCGAACGGGGCGTCGACCACGTCCTGAGGATCATCCAATCCGAGATGATGGTGACCCTCGGCCTGACCGGGGTGAACGACGTACGCGAACTCGACCGTACAGTCGTGGTGGAAGAGTAATCCCCCCGGGTTCGCCCGACTTCAAGAAAGCAGAGTCCCATGTCTAACGCCCTCGACGCCCTAGATCATTCCGTCGGACATTTGCGTTCAACGGTCGAAGGTTTGAGCGAGAGTCAATACGTCGCATCGGCCTATCCGACGGACTGGACGGTCGCTGACGTCATGAGCCACATCGGTTCGGCCGCCATTATCTTCAAGCGCGGTGTCGACGACTCACTCGAAGGACGTGAGACACCCCCGCAGTTCAACCAGTCCGTGTGGGACGTATGGAACGCCAAGACCCCTCACGCCCAGGTCACGGATTCGCTTAACGCGGACGCCGCTCTCCTTGCCCAGCTGCTCGAACTCACCACCGAAGAGCGAGATAGTTACGAATTGAATCTCGGACCGATGAAATTTGACTTCGATCGCGCCGTTCGACTCCGTCTGGGCGAGCACGTCTTTCACACGTGGGACATCGATGTGACGTTCGACCCTCAGGCAACACTGCAGAGTGAGGCCGTACCGTTCTTGTTCGCCAATCTTGAACTCCTGATGCGCTTTGCTGCCAAACCCACGGGCAACGAGCACACCTTGCACATTCGAACGATCGACCCGCAGAAGGAATTCGCTCTGACTCAGAGCGCCGACGGCGTAACGCTGAATGAAGTGGACGGCGTGGAGCTCTTCGACCTGGAGCTCCCGGCCGAGGCGTTCCTGCGACTCGCCTACGGCCGCCTGGATGAGCAGCACACGCCCGCCGGCATCGACACCGCGCACCTCGCCGAGCTTCGCCAAGTCTTTCCGGGGCTCTAGGACATGTCGCTTCGTCTCCAAGTGATCATTGGTTCAACGCGTCCAGGACGCTTCGCGGACAAACCGGCTGCGTGGATTGTGGATCGTTTGAGCACCCGCGAGGACTTCGAGCTCGACGTCTTGGACCTGCGCGATCATCCGCTTCCGCTCTTCGACAGTTCGATGTCGCCGGCGAGGACGCTGCGCGAGTACCCCAACGAGGCGGTGGCCAAACTGGGCCAGCGCTTCGATTCGGCCGACGGTTTCATCGCGCTCACCAGTGAGTACAACCACGGCTATCCCGCGTCTCTCAAGAACGCGATGGATTACGTCTTTCCCGAGTTCAATAGGAAGCCCATGGCATTCGTTGGCTACGGCAACGTCGGCGGAGCTCGGGCGATTGAGCAGTTACGACTGGTGTCGATCGAATTCGAGATGGCGCCGCTTCGTCACGCCGTGCACATACTTCCTGACCTCATGCGCCCGGCCATGATGGCCGAGGAGTTCACGCCCGCGATCTTCGAATCGCTGAACGATCGACTCGACACTCTGGCCAACCATTTGGTGTGGTGGGCAACGACCCTGAAGGCCGCGCGCGACGCCGGGTAGCTGGTCGTTCTCGGTCCCGCTCGCGGGCGATTCAGGTTTTGAAATTCTCGAGTACTGACGACATGTAGACAGCGTCACTGTCGTAGACGTGGGCCGATTTGACGATCATCGTGAGTGGTCCGACCGCTCGGTCGAGTTCGGCCGCGACTTGGCGTTGAATCACCGCCAGTTCCAACAGGTTGGCGTAGCCCTTCGCTCCAAAGTCGATGCTGTGGGCGTAGACGACGAGGTGCACTACGTCATCGTCCAAGTAGAAGTCCAGCAAGCTGACGCACGGAATGTACGACGTGTCGCTCAATGGCTGGAACGTCGTGATCGTGGCTGAACGACTGAGGGGATCACTTCGGAGTCGATCGCTCACCCAGCGCAGCTGATCGAGTCCGGTACCGGCGTAGTCATACAGCCTCGTGGCGTAACTGTCGGCGTCGCCGAGCTCTCGTACCGCGTCGAAATCGGCGAAGTTCGCGCGCATCCACGCCAGACGCTCGGGGTCGGCGAAGCGTTCCACGATCTCGTCGGTCGGACACGGACGCGCCACCACGACCGTCGTCATCAAGAGTTCGCGCATGGGCAATGCGTCATACGTACTCGCGACCCCGACGTCCATGATCTGGCGAGCGATGTCAATCCATGCTTCACCGATCGTTGGCCTTCGGACGGTTGACTCTCCGGGGTTCACCACCCCATCCTTACCGAGCCCGTGTCGAGTGTTCGCCCTACAGCCACGCGACCGCTTCAAGGTAACTCGGGTGGAAGTCTTCAATGGCGACAACCGCGTGATCGGGGACTCATCCGTTGCCGCGTTGAATGTTGATCTGACCGACGCCAACCTCGACGTCCAGGTCCAGGTGCGGTGCTCGCTCTTGGCTCGCGAGGGTGGTCAACGACGAGGGTATCGATTTGAAGGGCTGCGTGGTGTATCCGTACGGCCCTTGGTTCCCGATGTACTGCACCCTCCCGGCGCCGACGTGCGTCTTGAGATAGACGATCGCGTCCGCGGGGACATCGACGTTCAAGATACCGACCGCCACGGTCGCTGTCACCGAGGTGGTGGCCGGACTGAAGTGAACCTGGCGAAGGTCCACCGTCATATTTCCGAACTCTGTCCGATAGGTGCGTTGAACTTGGCCGACGTTGCTCGGTTGGTAGACCCGCGCGCCACTTCCGCCGGTCATAGGGACACCGGTCGAGGCGAGAAAGCCGAGGAACGCCCCGGAAAGCAAGATCGCCACGGTCAAGAACGCCAAGAAGACCAAGGCGATGAATCGGCGCAGCATGTGCTGACGCGCCGACGTGCGAAGCGACAGGACTGCGAGCACGGCGAGGAAGACCAGCCAGAGCACGCCGAAACCTCCGCCCACGCGCGGGGCGGCACCGATCGTCGCCAAGACAATGACCGCCGCGACGACGACACCGGCCAGGAGAACGTAACGCAGGAGCTTTACGTTTGACGCGGGGGGCGCGTCACCAGACACTTCGTCGCCGTCGGGGCGGCCTGACTGAGGGATCAAAACCCACATGGCGAGATAGATCGCCGCACCCAATCCGAAGAGGAACGTGAGCACGACGAAGACGACGCGCACGATGTTGGCGTCGACGTCAAATCGTTCAGCGATCCCTCCGGCGACGCCACCGACCATCCGACGGTTCGTGCTTCGACGGAGGCGCTCTTCTTTCGCGACTTCAGGTTGCGCCGTCGGTGCTTCGGGCTCCGTCGTAGGCGTGTTGATCTCGGTCTGATCGTTCTCTTCATCCATGATTCAAATGTACGGTCCGCGCTGGTGAAGGGCTATGGGGATGAACCCTCAGTGCGCTCACCCGCGCGCACGAGCGCTCAGGGTTTCCCCTTAGATACAAAGGGTTTTCGACGTGTCAGACTTGGTGCTGTCCAAAGCACCACGATGACGTGGGAAGGAGAACCGAATGTCGATCACCACTTCCAGCCACGCCGTCGTCGGTACGCCGCTTCGACCACTTCGACGCGGCCGCGAGAATTGCATTCTCGGTGGTGTCTGCGGCGGCTTCGCGACACGCCTCGGCGTCAAGGAGCGCAATATCCGCATCGTCTTCGCTCTGCTGACGTTGATCTTCGGATTCGGCGTTTTGCTCTACATGACCTTCTGGCTGGTCATCACGCGTTCGGGTGAGGAGCACTCGATCATCCAACAGATCTTCTTGAACCGTCGCGAGGCACAAGTGGTGTTGATTGCCTTTATCGCGACAGTCATTCTGATCATCACGCTGGAGTCGACTGGGACGCACGCCTCGGAGGGTTTCGGGTGGCCCCTACTCTTGAGCGCCTTCGCGGGCTTCGCCGTCTGGCGAGGTGCCTCGATTGACGAGCGCAACCATCTCACCGAATTTTTTGACACGGCGCCGTTCATCGGTGGCGCATTCTCCAAGAGTCGCAAGGGCCTCGTGCTGCGCGTCGTCGCCGGCGGCGCGCTCATCTTCGTCGGGTTACATCAGCTCCATCACCTCGGCGGCTTCTGGGGCTCGGCCGGTTCGGCGATCATCGGGACAGCGGTCTTGGTCTTCGGTGTCCTCGTACTGTTTGCGCCATGGTGGCTCCAGAATGTGCGAGAACTGACGAGTGAACGTCGAGAACGCGTGCGCGTCGAAGAGCGAGCCCGCATGGTCGCGCATCTCCACGACTCCGTGCTCCAGACACTGACGCTGATCGAGCGCGCCGCGGCGAACGAAGCCGACGTCGTGCGGCTCGCGCGCAACCAAGAACGCGAGCTTCGACAGTGGCTCTTCAGTCCCGAGACGGTGGCCAATGCTCCGACGTCGTTCGTGGGACTCGTGGGGGCTATCGAACACGACGTGGAGAACGACTACGGCGTGCGAGTCGAACTCGTGACGGTCGGTGACTGCGTGCCCGACGGTCGCGTCGTGACGTTGGTGGCCGCCGGTCGCGAGGCCGCGATTAACGCGGCGAAGTGGTCCGAGGCGTCGAGCCTGTCGATCTTCACCGAAGTCGAGCCCGCCACGATCTCGATTTTCGTGCGCGACCGCGGCGTCGGGTTCGACCTCGACGCGATCCCGGCCGACCGCCAAGGCGTTGCGCTCTCAATCCGACAACGCATGAGCCAACTCGGTGGTGAGGCGTTCATCAATACCGAAGTCGGTTCGGGCACCGAAGTCCAACTCGTGATGCCGCGAACCCTATGACCGAGTCCTCTCGACCGCGCGTATTCCTGGTCGACGACCATGAGCTCATCCGCTCGGGCATCCGCGCCGAGATCGCCGATTCAGTGGACATCGTCGGTGAAGCCGATGAGGTCGAAGCCGCGATTGAGATGATCCTGGAGCGTTCGCCCGAGGTCGTGCTCCTCGACGTGCACATGCCCGACGGCGGGGGCCAGGCGGTACTTCGCGCCGTCGGTGAACACGAAACGACCACGCGCTTTCTCGCCCTTTCGGTCTCGGACGCCTCGGCCGACGTCATCAGCGTCATCCGCGCCGGCGCTCGGGGCTACGTCACCAAGAACATCTCCGGGCCGGACCTCGTAGACGCGATCTACCGAATCGCGGCCGGTGACGTTGTCTTCTCGCCCCGTTTGGCCGGATTCGTGCTCGACGCCTTCAGCACCGGTCACGATGATCAGCCCGTCGTCATCACCGATCCGGACCTCGATCAACTGACCACGCGCGAACGCCAGGTGCTACGTCTGATCGCTCGCGGCTACTCCTACAAGGACATCGCCCGGGAGTTGACCATCTCGACGAAGACCGTCGAGAGCCACGTCTCGTCAGTCCTTCGCAAGTTGCAGTTGTCCAGTCGCTATCAACTCTCGCATTGGGCGAGCGAGCGTCACCTCAACTAACCGCTCGCGACGTCCAGACGACGTCGCCCCGATCGAGAGTCCCGCAATCACCAGAAAATGCGACGCTTCCTCGTAGCATGACGGGTATCGCGGGAAGGAATATGAATGCGAATTCTCATCGTTGGTGGTACGTCGTTCGTGGGTCGCGGGGTCGCCTGGGCCGCGTTGAACGCTGGTAACGATGTCACGGTCATCAACCGTGGCCAGACACCGAGCGACCTGCCGGAATCGGTCACCCGATTGGTCGGTGATCGTCACGGCGATATGTCGGCGCTCGACGGCCTCTCCTTTGACGTCACCGTCGACGCGATCGCCTTTCGACCGGTCGACGTCGACGTTCTCGCTGCAGCGCTCGGGGACCGTGGGGGGCACCACATCCAGATCTCGTCAGTCTCGGCGTACGAGGACCCGCCCAAGGAGGGTGCCACCGAAGAGGACGCGACCATATGGAACGACACGACCCTCGCGCCGGACGCCGAGGTGACGGGTGAGACCTACGGTCCGCTGAAGGCGGCGTGCGAGCGCTCGGCCACCGAGCACTTTGGTGATCGGCTCACGTTCGTTCGACCAACGTTTGTCATCGGAAGCCACGACGCCACCCTTCGATTCCCTTATTGGGTCGAGCGAATCCGTCGAGGGGGCAGTATCGCCGTTCCCGGGCCCCGCGACAACGCCCTGCAGTACATCGACGCGCGCGACCTGGGTGAGTTCGTCGTCACGCTGGCGGCCAACTCGACGCTGGGTGCGTTCCACGCGGCCGGCCCCTACCCCCCGGGGCGGTTCTTCGACGTCATGACGACGATCAGCGAGCAGATCTCACCAAGCGACACTCGCCTGGTCGAGATCTCGCCTCGTCACATCAAGAGCCACCATCTCGATACGAGATTTCCGCTCTGGTCGGGATCCAATAGTGAGACAGCTCTCGCCGTCGACCCCGCCAAGGCGGTCGCGGCCGGTCTGAAGTTTCGAGACCTGGGCGAGAGCGTGGAGGACGTCATCGAGTGGTGGGAC
>Ga0182030_10020385_pt1 | contig 12510 bp, 16 predicted proteins | sample 812S3MmetaG_FD_121299 | JGI IMG/M metagenome (GOLD analysis project Ga0182030, IMG submission 121299) | Permafrost microbial communities from Stordalen Mire, Sweden - 812S3M metaG (Illumina Assembly) | ecosystem: Environmental > Terrestrial > Soil > Wetlands > Permafrost | place: Sweden... | reverse complement strand
TTTATAGTCTATATATAGAGTACTAGTTTAATTTATTTTATATTTTAAAATATAATTATAATCTACTTATCCTCTCCGAGGATAGCTTTTTAGAATAGATATATAATTATATATTATAATATAATATAAACTAATAGCTAATAAGCAGTCATCTTCTTTTAGTTCTTTTATTTTCTATAAAAAGCAAAGACTAGAGTATCTTAGTATAAGATAATTTGCTATAAGATCTGCTATAAATAATATAATTGTATACTTATAGTTTCTAGAGATTTAAGATTATTCTCTCTCTTAAACTTAGTTTTAGAAATATAGGCCACATAACTCGAATAGCTATTAGTTAATAGTATAATAGAAGGAACAATACTAATTTTAATTTATAGCTATATATAAAGTTTATATATAGCTATATAAAGAGAGAATAGTACTATATAAGTACTATATATTCCTTTTATTGATAGGGTTCAAAAGTGCTTTTGATATATAGTCTATAGTTAATATAGTGTTGCTATTATATGGTTAAAAAGGGGAGAAAGTTAGGTAATCTAGATAAGCCTCTATAGTTAATAGGTTTATAGTTAAATAAACTATAGTTATTATAATAATATAATATATTATAAAAAACTTAAAGACTATTTAGAGAAGAATGAAAGCCCTATATATATATACTAATTATAATATATCTAGAAGCTTCTATAGTAGTGGCAAAGTCATGTGACTTTGCTGCTTAGAAATCAACTAGAGGATTCTATCTAGTCTATTACTAAGCTATAATAGCATATAGACATTTCTAGAATGTACTAATTATAAATCAAACTACACTATGAAGACAGGTTGCGGAACGGGGTATGATGATGATAAAGAGCATGCCAGTTAAGATCATGAGTGTGGCCATGGCAACGAATTCCACAGCAACAAGTATGCCCAAGTAGAGCCCATTGAAGGAGTTGCCATGAACAGCAATTGCGCTCGTCCAGAACTTGATCCAGAGATCTTCTTTTCTTTAGCACTTGTTCAATTTTATTGGAATAAACTTACTTGGGAATTGCAGAAGGAGGGAGTAGCAAATCATCAACCCCATCCATACCCCAACATTTCGCCACCCAGCGCTTGTGAAATAATATTCGTAGATTGCCCAATTACCAATGGGACGAAGGAGATCGGCTGCAGCATTTTGTCGGGCCATATCATCACCTATTTACCTTCGCGTGAGCAGTTTCTTCCTTGGACGCATTTTCCGCTTCTGTTATATATCTCGCCCCAAGGCCAGAAACGTATCCATTGTTCATAATAAGATCTCCAAATTTCCCTTGATCTAGAACTGTGCCTTGATCACTGAGAACGATGATGTCGTCGGCGTAGGATAGGCGATGAGCTGCGTGTGTGACTAATATGACAGTTGTATGGAGTCGACGAAGCAGTCCGTTCTTTCCGAGCAGGCGTGAGAAGATGCGATCCTCGCTTATGGCATCAAGACCATTGAAGACATCATCTAGGATCAAGACTTTTTGTGGCGAATAGACAGCCCGAGCTAGTGCCTATTTAGTGTTAGCAACGGTAGTGACATATTTAAGAGCATGTAGCATACTATACGCAGCCTTTGGCCTCCAGAGAGTGCAACACCTGCCGACCCTCCTTTGGTACTATCACCCTCCAGAAGTGATTCTATGTCCGTGTCAAGAGCGCAGGCGTGAACAACATTTGAGTACCATTCAGGCTCAAAAATAGAAACGCCAGTAATATTATCTCTAACACTGCTATTCTGAATCCATGGGACCTAGTCAACGAATGCAGCATGTGCTCGGTCGAGATAGACAGCTCCCTTTGATGATGGGGTTTCTCTTAGTAGGCCTCGGAGGAGAGTGGATTTACTACATCTGACTAGGCCTACAATCATGATGAGATTTCTAGGTCGAAAATCGAAAGAGAAGTCGTCAACCACAGGGCTATCTTCGTCAGACCATGCAAGTGTCAAGTTTCTAACACTGATGACAGCTGGCGAGGCGCTCGAATTTGTTTGTCGTATGATATCCTCCAACTCAATATCTGGATTACCAATCATACCCCTAGCGAATTCATTCAGCCTAGCTGCGCCGCTTGGTCGACCTTGTAACGGCGGTAACAGCATCCTATGATCCTGTTTAGTCGGCGAGGAAAGAAATAACTGAATTCGATCGAAGCAGCCAATAGCAGCTACTAGTGGTAAAATCGCGAATACAATGGCACGGATGGGTGCAACCAGCAAGGCGATGAGTGAGAGAGTCGTGAACGCCAAGGCAACATTAAGTGTTTGTCTATTAACAGTGGCCACTATGACACAGATAGCAAAAGCAGCTCCCGGAGCGAAAACATGGGACATGTTGTCAAAGGCGAGCATACCGACAAACAACTTCCTCATTTTCAGTGATTTGACAATTTCCTCCACTCTGAGCTGATAAATAATGTTCGAAATTTTCGAGTTGATACCAAGCATTTTGACCCCCTTCATTGATTGTAGCATCTTTGCGGTAGCGTCAATTCTTGACTGAATCCTTTCCATCCAGATCTTTTGAGCTTTTCCCATGTGCCGTGAGATCAAAAATGGGCCAGATATGGCTAAGGCTGTTATAAGAAAAGGACCCAGGAGAGCGACACCGATCTCTTTCTGTAGCAGCCAGATTGCCAAGGCGATCTCCACGGGACTTGACCATAGGTTGTGTATTGATAGAATAGCGTTGCATATCCGTTCAACATCGGAGGACATTAGAGTAACGGCAGCTGATTCATCAAGGCTGTTGATTGATACATCTAGAGTTTGTCTATAAATAGCATTCACAAGTGATCCTCTGACCATTCTTGCCGTCCTGTTCGCTTTATGCTGGTAAGCACCACCAGCCACTGCCAGGCCAATGTATACCAGTCCAAAAGCAGCTGTCAAGCCCCATCCACGATTAGTAACAGATTCGGAATCAGGATCGCCCACAAGCTCGGTGATACTATTGATAATTAGGGGCTGCATGAATCGAAAGAATGTCAATGCTAGGCGCGGCAACACTGAAGCCGCAAGAGGCCCTAGCATAGGTCGTGACGTGACCCAGACCAGAGTGTGGTTTTTGGGATAAGCCTTGCCTGTACAAAGTATCAGTATTTAGACAGAAAAAGACACGATGGGTGCGGGTGACTCACGATTTTCCCAATGCTTACTGAACCTGGCTTCAAGAGAGCTAGATAGCAGATCTTCATCGGCTCCAAATAAGTCATCTTCGTTGACAACGTTGCTGAAACCTAGTCGAAAAAGCGGATTTAACCACCAGAAGAGTCCATGAGAATACAGCCCACTGGTGGCCTCGGGAGAGGGGTCGGCATAAGACGTAAATAACATTCTTGTTTTTTCCGTTGCTTCAGAGATAAGAATGAGAAGTTTGATGGCCAGAAGAGAGGATGCTACTCCGTTCCCAGCTAGATTATCTCCACGTAGCCACCTAGTACGAAGCTGTGCAGCGTCAAAAAGCAACGTAAGGAGAAGATAAGCATTAATTATTGAGCTTGGACGGATGGTTTTACTATGCTCAACATAAGACAGGATACCTAGACCGAGCGTTGCCAAAAGTACAAGTAGAGCAGCGGCCAGTGAAGCACGAGTTCGGAGCGATGACTGTGATACTTCAATGACATTGACGACTTGGAGAATACCGAAGATGGTGAGAAGAGCCTGTTTATTGTCAGTATGTAGCTGGCATAAATAAACTTGGAAACTTACAATCTTGGTCGTCAGAAGACTGCTGCCAATCACTTTGCGAGGCGTCTTCCATAAGTGCAGAAATCTCGGGGGTATCAAAAGCAGCAATAGGACCGAAGGTGCAATTCATAAGATTGTCTCCTCGAAGAGAAGAGTGAAATCAAAGTTTGCTTTACCAGGAATCTCGAAAAAGGGCCCAAAGCTATTGTCGTTTATATATGCAGTCGAGTTGACTGCTCTCGATTCAAGATGCGCAGAGCCTGTAGAAATAGAGACGAGCAGATAAACCACTCTCATGGCGTTTCCTATATAGCGAAATTGTCTTAAATGAGATCCGTTTTATGGCAGCCTAGCATTGACTTTACATGTCGGATTTCGCCAAGCCGTTTTTTGCTATGGGGTATGGCGTGCTTCAGCGTACCACTTTATTCTAATTTGTTTAATAACTTTTTTTTACTAAAAGGATCTATTCTAATATCAAAATTAGTGTCCCCTTGGAAGGCGGTGAGACCATGTGAAATTCCCCCTATCGTTCCATACGTCATTCCTCAGCTCAGGGGTCGATATCAGCATTGGATTTTGAGTGGCTCTTAAGCAGCAAAATCCATATTAATTATCAATTGATGTCTGCATTCACTTTTGACTGAATTGACTGAAATTGCGTCGTTGTTGACGCGTCGAGTAATTTTATCAGGCACCTAATTTTTAGACTACACAAATACTAGAACTAGTAAGTAAGCACGCGTCGCACGAAAGCTCCAAACCTCTCGGGCTCGGTCCTCGCCAGCAACCGCGTTTATCTGTTGCAACAACACCATGGAGTTCAATCTCTTGTGGCAGAACATGAACCCGATTCAACCACCAACTGGCATGTACCAGCAATTGGAGACATGAGTGAAATTACTCGGGCTCAATGGAACCACAAGCATATGCATCAATTGATAAATACATGCTGCTTCAATTTACACGTATTTTGAGCTGGAACACAGCCAAGGGTAGGCACCTACAACATCAGTATGAATTAAGAATTAATCAAAGAGATAGCCACGATTGATATTCAGATCCGCTGGTCTTCAGGCAACGGATGTCGGTTGCAATATGGCTTCCTACCTAAATACCCCTGAAATTTGTGGTAGGCACCAGTGGCTTGGATATTCACGAATATCCGTCGCAGACTACCCCATCAGTCGAGCAAATCCAAGCGCCATCATGCCTCCCTCTACCCCAGCAATCAGAGCGGGTCAGGCAGTGGCAGTGGCTGCCGCTACCTTTGACGTGGAAGCTGAAGTCCCAGCTGACGCTGCGGGTGTGTTCTTATCGTGGCTTCATTTTGCGCAACTGACAGCAGAGAAATACCCATGATAGACGCCAAAGAACCAAAGTCGTATACTTGCAACGTCAGGCACTCCGATGGTGACATTCTCGTCGTTCTTGTATGGCACGTTTTGCTGATCTTATCTGGTATGCCGGCAACTCAACTATCCCCACATGCGGGAGCTCCCTCAATCTTCCGTTCCGTCCTTGATATGTCCCTAGTTTCAAACCAGAATTTTGATCCCCTGCTTCACATATCAGAGCCAGTTTTGGTCCTGGTCACAAGTTGTATGGTAAATCACGACTATGAATGCCCCCACCCAAGTCCATTACTGCTGCCCTGTCACAATATAATGATTCTCCCGGTCTGTCTCTAATTTGCGATGTCTATCTGAATCTTTGGTTAGTTTCGTTCTTTTTATACATAACAAAGTATTGCACTTCCGAGCTATTATGGATCCAAGTATGGCTATGCCGAGTTCGACGGCTTCTTCGCCCGATACTCTCTCAACCGATGGTTTGGATTGGACCAATTCAACAGTAAAAGCAGATTTTCTGGCCGAACCACTTGATTATACCGAGTTGTAAGTCACATCAAATTCATACCCCAGATATTTCTGGTATGGCATTGTTGTGACAATTGCTCTTGCCACAATTTTCAATCTACTACTTACCATTGTTTCATACTTGAGGTAGAGTCAACATCAATCTAACCAAGATCGAACTGGCTAGTAGTGTCTCCGAGATAAAATCTGCACCTAGAAGAAATGCAGACTCAAGACGAACTTCAAATCCTCTAGTTCAAATAATTACGAGCCCTAATGAATGGATTTCGAAAAAAAAATCCTATCCACAACTATCTCCATCACACAGCTCTCGCTTTTAAAATCTCCTCCAGTTGGTTTTATACTTCTCCTCTTGCTCTATCTTGGGTTTGTACTTGGGCTTGAGTATGACAAGCAGGACATTCCTGGCGAACAAAATCACGAAAGGAGAGGAGTGCGGGCTGGATGGCTGACCATCACTCAGCTCCACTCTTGATCCTTTTGCTGGAAAGGCCAACCTCATTGAATTGTTTACGGGAGTCAGTTATGAAAGATTTGATGTGCTCCATAGATGGGTGGCAAGAGCCATGTGGTTAACTGCAAGTCTCCACCTTGCCTACCAGTACCTAATCTTTTTGGAGTCGGCTCCAACTCCGGTCACTAGAGTGGGGTATTGACACTTACCCTCCCACCGGTACCATATCTTACCTTCACCAATTCCACACAGTTTTCTAACCCGTAATTAGGGATTCAAGCTCACAATTTCTTGTGTGTATGAACATATCAACATTGGCTCCAATTAGGAATTGATGGTATGAATTATTCATTGTCCAGCATATTCTAATATTCTTCGGCTTTATCATCTCAATTATGCTGCGTCTCCCATCTACAACACTCTACACTCGAGTTTATGTCTGGATCCCTATAGGTCGCTACACTCTCGACCGATCGTTTCACAGTATTCGTTATGCATATAACATTCGACCTGGCAGAGCGAAATTGATTGAAGAGGCAGGGGGAGTGACGAAGATTATTGTGAAAACTCGTCAAGTCAAAGATTAGACTCCAAGATCTTTCGTCTTGCTTTCTATCCCGTGTCTTGGCATCGGTCAATTAAATCCAGCAACCATTGCTTCAACCCCATCATCGCATGGCGGTGATCTCGTCTTCATACTCCATGCCCATCACGGGTTCACAAAAAGAATCGCCGCAGGAGCCATTAATACATTATTGGAAGCCGGAACAGCTGCCGAGGTGCCAGCCACTTCAAAACTTCATCTCGCTCTCATTATTGGCCCATATGGTGGGAAACATCTCGATTTCGCTTCCTACAACACAGTGGTTCTTATTTCAGGCTCTACTGAAGTGACTTTTACCATTGCCTTCCTCCTTGATCTTGCTTCAAAATCAGAAAAACAAATATCACCTGTCAAAGTGTTTTTATCTGGGCTATCAAAACTGCTTCTTGCTCGTCATTTATGTCACCCGAAATGCAACAAGCTACTAATGTCTTACATAGAATTGGAATTAAACCCACCGTTTGCGTTTTCTTTGAGAACTTGTAGATCAATCTGAAGAAGAAAATGAACGACAGGGCTTGGGGCCTTATAAGAAATGTAGGGAGATAACTTGTGCTTATCCAAGCAACTCACTCACTACCGAGCAATCGAAAGCTATCATCGACGAGGAAAAGGAGATCGGGGTGAGAGCTGGTGGACCCAGCGAGAAATTTGGGACGCCACCAACGTCAGGGGCCCGAAGTCCCATCACCTCATTTGAGTCTGGCCGTCCACATATCAGACGGATTCTTCCAGAAGAGTAGGGGCATAGCGGTGGAGAGATGGGCGTTGCTGTTTGTGGGCCGGTCGGGCTTACTGTCGCTACGAGAAGAGTGGTTTCGAATATGGAGAGTTTTGGGAATGGTATCTATCTTCATGCAGAAAGCTTTAGTTGGTAAAGTACGCATCTGGCGCCTCCTTCTAATCCCCAAGTTTCCAATTCCTATGAATATTTTGTCAATATATGTTCCTACTCTGCAAGACTGAACTCGGCGGATTTCAGGGGGCGGGGTCCTTTCTCTATTTAAAGAACACTTGCGAAGATTGTAAGAGATTATAAGGATCTATAGCTAACACACAGCTGTGTATAACACTAATTCTTCGCTATAGAAATGAAGCCATTCCCAGATCCATCACGTGAAACCATGACAGCGGAGAAATATTTACACCGATATTATGTCCCAAAATACCATCGAAAGTTACACAACCTATTAATTGATTCCCTGCACTACCTTCTGTTAAAAAAAACATTTATAATGACAATCTGCTGAAGTGTCTCTCTTGAATAAAAAAAGACATTTTATTCTAGTCAAGTGTCTCATTTCTCACACACCAGTCCCCGCTACCACTCTTCACATCTTGCTAATCAACAATAATGCCACCACCCAAACTCCATCTCTTTCTCTTCTTCTCCAGTTCTCATACCCTCGCCCCCGCCCAGCTTCAATTCATCACTTTCAACGGCAGTCTTACCGGTACCTACCACCCCGGTCCCTTCTCACCCTCAGACTGCAGCTCCTATTTCCTCCCGTCAATCGCCAATTCCGTCATCAAAGTAGGCGTCAACCCACCCTGGGACACAAACCCCTTCTACCTCTCCCTTTACCACGACGCAAGCATCGCTAACGCAACCTTTGATCAATGTATGGTCCAGCCCTGCACGTTCGACTCAATTGTAGAGACCCTATTTCTTTGTCGCTTACCTTAACCCCTATTCTTAATGGCCGAGAAGAACGTTATGCTAATTCATTCTAGTGGGTAAGCCACCCCTTCATCTGAAGCTCGTTTTCTTTTCGGTGTAGAATCCAGCTTATAGCTTCGAAATTCTTTTATCAGCCCACTCAAAATACATTCGTGGTGCTTATTTCTAGACAGGACCTGAGCTTTATATCAGCGGATTATGAGTGCATCGCATCTGCCACCGGGGAAGAATGTGATGGTTTCTACTCAGCAGGGGAATTTTATTACAAGGGAATAGAATTGCTAGACTTGAACAAAGCAACGGTTTCACCAATCACGCTTGCGGAGGAAAATGGATACAGTGTCATAGGAGATGAATCCACATTCGTGAACCAAACGGAAGTAAATAATTTCCGCTTCCAACAACCAGAGAATTACACCCAGGCGGCGTGTTTCGAGTCACCTCTCTACTTTTCTTGGTAAACTCTGAATTTCCCCTCCTATTCTATTGATCTATCTACTAAAAATCATGGGCTGAACTGATGTACACATTTGAAGGAATTCTTCAACACCCTTCACCTACATGGTTAGCTTTACCAACGCCAGCTCAACCGCGCTCTTTACGTTAAACGCTCCTTATGGAATTGTGAGCATGTCTTTCTCCGGTATCCGCTATGACGATCTGCTCGACAAATACGACACATCCCACCCTTCCGACAACGGTAATTTCACCGCTATTGCATTAAATACGTCAAATCCAAAAATTCCTGGCTTTATGTTTGCAAATGGCACCAAGATAGAGTTCAACAATGCGTCCGGGAACTGGGATGTTGCGAGCTGGGCGGAGCGAGAAGTGCAGGTGGGGTTGGAGTGGTTGCTACTCTTGTTGATGGCGGGGCTTGCGAGTGTTTTTCTTCCCTGAAGGGGCGGGGATTTTAGGCTGCTAAGAGAGCAGATATCATTAACGAAGGTTACAGATTGTAGACAAAGGAGTGGTAGTTATTGGTTGCATGAGTTTTTATAATTCTCGTGTCTGGAATTTAGAAGACCTTTTGTAACCGAGATACTCCTCGGCAAAAGGAACCTTTATTAACAGAACTTTCGCGGCAACTCAGAAGCTCCTCTCGAGAACCCCCTCGCAGGTAAAATAATCAGATTCGATACTCTCAGACATACACCCCAGTTTCCAACAGAATTCAATCAGTAGCAAGGTTCATAAGGTCTGCTTGGTCCCCATTGAAAGAATCGGCATCACCACCGTAAGCATAGGAATCCGCGTACTGCCAGATGGTCTGATACGGCCACCCCCCGGGAATTGTCCCGATCTCGCTATTGTAGTCGGCCAGTACGAGCGGATTGGTGCTCACAAAAGCATTTGAGTTGCCAGTGCATGTCTCCCACCAAGACGGATTCGTGTATAGCATAGGATATCTCCCGGTACTGGAGTAATAGGTGTTGCTGAAATCCTGAATCCAAGAAACCATGTCCGAGGTCGATAGTCCCCAGCACTCGCCATCGCTTTCGGACTCGAGATCTAGCATGCCCGGCAGGGTAATGCCGTCGCCAGACCAGCCACCCCCATTAGCCATGAAGTAGTCGGCTTGCGCAGCACCTGTGGTCTCACCAGGGTGTGCAAAATGGTACCCACCACGAATCAAACCTGCGTTGGTAGCGCCCGTATACTGGGATGAGAAGTCGGGTGATGTGTAATCGGTTCCCTCCGTAGCCTGTTAGTTAGGTTAGTCCCCTTCATAGATGTAGGTTCTGGGTTGGGTACCTTGATGATAACGAATGCCGCGCCCGACGATTTCGCTCCTGCGAAGTCTACGGAAGGCTGGTAGGAAGATATGTCAAAGCCTTGCACAGCAGCATAGACGCTGACAGCGAGGCCAAGTGTAGCAATAAAGATTAACTTCATTATGGTCAGAGGCAAGATGAAGATATCTTTACAATGAAAAACGCTTTCGATTGATACCTGCTAAATCTTTTGCGATCGATATAAAACTTCCATATTTATAATGGCGCTCTTGCTTTCTTTATATCTTCCAGGATCGCCATTTACTCTCTCTCGTCTTACTTCATAAGAAAACCAGGAAATCTAACCGCAGCAGGAGAAATTGAGCGAAGCTCTAACGTTTGGAGAACAACTCTTATTCCTGGCGCTGATCTTTCCTCTTGCATTACCGACAATCATGATATGCGTTTAACCGTGCCGTCTTTTAGCGCCATTACATACCAACAAGGCATGTGTTGAAGACCAGATTCCTCATTTGTAAACCCCATGCTCCGCGGTAATGACGGGACGGCACGGAGCGTAAGAATTGGACGCTTTAAGTCCGACAAGCTTCCTTTCTTGTAGTAATAAATTCTTCCAAAGCAATCTATGAACCAATCACTCACTTTCCTGAGGAGAAGCCCCATGCTTCTCTTCTACATCATCAGCTATTTTTAATAGCCGACAATCTAAAATAGGGACAGCTTAATTATTTCTCGCTTTTTATATCAAATGATATGGATTTTGCACCTGCAAAATCTAAAGATGAACCAATAGCATACAAAGGGGGAAAGCACGCAATGTGATGCCAATAGAGTTGATAAATTAAGAAACTAGCCGGACAGTTGAAGTGAATAAAATAGAGATTAGTCTTGGCTGTTTAGGAATGATTGACGGGAAAGTGAATAAATAATTTGCTGTTTGTCTATAGAACTAATGAATCATGAATCACAAGATCTATATGAAGAACCCCCTAATTACACTCACACCTTAATAACTCATCAGCCGTAGATAAATGCCACCAACATCTCAAGAACACCCCCCCAATAAGCAATTTCCCAAGAACATCTAGTAGTAGATTGGGGTTGCAGGATCGGTCAAATCGAACACGACGCTGGAATGGGGCTTTGCTCCTCCATAAGCAGGAAAGTTGGCATTGAAGTCAATGGTACGGTTGAAGTTCAAAGATCCATCACAGTTGATATCGATGTACAGGGCTTTGAAGTCAGCAGGAGTGTTGATCAGTCCGATGTCGCCGGTTGGTACAAAGTAATCGGTAACGACGGTGTGTTTCTGATCAGGTGTAACCTTGATATAATGCGGGCCGATGGTGGGTTGTACCTGATTTGGATCGTCGAGACGCTTGACATTGTTGAGGTCGGAGGTGTCGAGGGCCGCGATGTGGTTTGAGGTAGTGCATGTGAAGTAAGCGAATTTACCGTCTTGTGTGATATCGGAGCTGAATATGTTAGAAGATTCTTGGATATGGGACTAAAAGCTTACTAAATAGCAATGTTATTGCGAGCAGCATCACCGAGATCAAAGAGCTCGTAGGCGACTCCTTGGTTTCCTTGTGCGTCGGTGCGGAAGGGGTAAATGATCCAAACCTGGCCGAGAGCAACAGCGGTGGCGAGTGCGGCGGACTCCGAGTTTCCGGGGATGAACTTGACGTCCTGGATTCCACCACCGTTTGGAATTGTGATGGTGCTAATGATAGTGCGGGAAGCTAGATTCCAGAGACTGAGAGTGTTTGCATGCTGAATACCGAGAGGGTTTAAGGATGGTCACGGGAACAACGAAATCAGAAGTCAAGATGATGTTCTTGTTGAAATCGATACTAAGCCCGTGGGGTGAGAACTGCTCTCCAAGGATGTTCAAAGTACCCGGAATATCTTCAGGCCATTCGTGGATGATATCGAAGTTGGAATCGGTCTCAATGAGACATCCTGGGGAAGTGCCGACAGCAGAGCTCATATAGGTGATGAAGAAACCACTACCATAACTGTTAGCGATCCGCGTTCATGCTACAGTAGAATGACTTACCCATCTGGCTTTGCAATGATTTCATCAGTGATGGAAGCAAGAATACCTCGGTCACTCTTCTTGAAAGTTGGACGGTATGGGTTGGTGGTATCAAAGTAGAAAGCTGTGTCTTGAGTCTTCAACAAAGATAAGAGACCTCCACCAACTAGAGTCTTTCCATCCTTACTTGGACGTAAGTGATGAGGAGAGTTTCCGCTGGTGGGGACCTCAGTCAACCAGATGAATTCACCTAAGGTATCATCATCCAATGAATAGGTTGCTGTTGCTTGATTTATAATTAGTACATTCTAGAAATATCTATATGCTACTATAGCTATAGTATTAGTAAATGCTAGAACCTTCTAGACATTTCCAAGCGGCAAAGTCACGTGACTTTGCCAC
>Ga0182030_10020384_pt1 | contig 12511 bp, 7 predicted proteins | sample 812S3MmetaG_FD_121299 | JGI IMG/M metagenome (GOLD analysis project Ga0182030, IMG submission 121299) | Permafrost microbial communities from Stordalen Mire, Sweden - 812S3M metaG (Illumina Assembly) | ecosystem: Environmental > Terrestrial > Soil > Wetlands > Permafrost | place: Sweden... | reverse complement strand
GCGCGCCGCGGCATCAGCTATCTTCCGCAGGAGGCCTCGGTCTTCCGCAAGCTCACGGTGGAAGAGAACCTGATGGCGATCCTGGAGACGCTTTCGATTTCGGCGCGCGAACGGCGCGAGTCGCTGGAGCGATTGCTCGATCAGCTCGGTCTGGACAAGGTGCGGCGTAGCGAGGGGTACATGCTATCCGGTGGCGAGCGGCGCCGCGTGGAGATTGCCCGGTCGCTGGTGATCAATCCCAGTTTCCTGCTGCTGGACGAGCCGTTTTCGGGCATCGACCCCATTCAGGTGCTGGAACTGCAGCGCATTATTTTCGACCTGAAGCGCGCCGGCATCGGCATTCTGGTGACCGACCACAACGTGCGCGAAACGCTCTCGGTGACCGACCGCGCTTACATCATCAATAACGGCCGCATTTTCCGCGCCGGCAGTCCCGAAGCGCTGGGACGCGACCCGGAAGTGAAGCGCATCTATCTGGGCGAATCGTTCGAGCTGTAGTGTGAATTCGCACGGTGCGGCTCAGGTAAGATGGAAACGTCGGGACGCTCGCTGCGTACTCACTTTATGAGACCTCTACTCCTGCTGTCGCTCGCCGCCATCCCCGCATTCTCCCAGCCCTTTTCGTTCGGTGTGAAGGCCGGCGTGCCGCTCACCGATTTCGTCGATGCCGCGAGCGGCAACACGGCGAGCGGCTTTCTGGATTTCGCCACGCACACCAATCGATATATCGTGGGGGTGACCGGCGAGTTGCGGCTGCCCTTCGGATTGGGCGTCGAGGTGGACGCGCTGTACCGGCATGTGAACTATCAAAGCACCTCGGGGGCTGTGGATGCGATCACCAAGGCGAATACCACCGGGAACGCCTTCGAGTTTCCGATCATGGGCAAATACCGGTTCGGGACTAAGGTTATCCATCCGTTCGTGGATGCCGGGGTGGCCTTCGACACGCTGCAAGGGCTGAAGCAGGCCATAACGACTGCCGTGGCCGGCAGCACGAATTCCACGAACTCTTCCACGTCGACGCCCTCGCAACTGCAGAACACGACTACGCGCGGGTTTGTCACGGGCGCGGGTCTGGACTTTCATTTTCTGGTGATTCACATCCAGCCCGAGATCCGTTACACACGTTGGGGCGCGCAGCATTTCCTGGACGTCAGCGGGTTACTGCACAGTAATCAGAATCAGGCCGAGTTCTTATTGGGGATTACGTTTTAAGGGCCTGTGTGGAAATAACCTGTTCAATCGCCACCTAACGCTCCCTTACCGAGCCGCGACCGTGAGGGAGCGTTCGGCTTCCTACACGTGGACTTCTTCCACAAAGATCAGTCCGTCGTAGCTCTTGCCGGGCTCTTCGGGCTGCAGGCTGGCATCCGGGTCGTCCAGTACCCAATATGCTCCTAAGTCGTGGAACAAGTGTGTCTCCGACAACCATCGCGAAAGCGCGCCGCCCGACGGCAGCCTGGCCATATTCAGGAAGAACTGCGGGATCCCCGCCGCGCTCAGCACCGCGTCGCCCGACCCTTCCGGCGACGCCAGCGCGGTATACACTCCCAGCCCGCGCGATTCGCCGCTCTCCACGCCCACCGCGCGCACCTCGCCGCGGTGAAATGCGAAGCCTACGGCATACATCTTGCGGCCGAGTTTTTCGCGCAGCGCCGGATCGCGCGCGTACGCGTTATCGGTCCACAGCACGACTTTCGCCTGAGGATGCGTCACGGTGACGTCCTTGATGGCGGCGAATTCCACGTGCAGGCGCTCCACCATTTCGTGCACGTCCGCCTCGTTCGCCGCGGCTACCACCGTAAAACCTTTCTGCCCGGCCAGATATTCCACCAGCCGCTGTTTCCATTGCGCGAACTCGCGTGTACCGTGCGCCGCTTCTCCCAGCGCGACCACGCGCGCGTCGCCCACCGCCGCACCGAAGGCCGCCAGGTCGCCCGAGCCACGGAGAGGCACGGCGCGCATTTTCAATTCCGCCACCACCGGCCGCGCCGCCTCCGCCGTGGTGGGCGGCAGCACCCAGTGGTACGACACTTCGATGGACTCCCGCCAGCGCCAGCCGTTGGACGTCTGAATCCAGGTGTCGCGATGGCTCGTCACCACGCTGCGCTTGTCGTCCGACTGCGGGTCCGCGGCCTCGCGCCGCACCATGACGATGGCCTCGTCGCCATCCAGCCGCACGGAAGAGACCGCCGTTCGCGTGGTCAGCTTCGAACCTTTGGCGATTTCGCCCTCGATCGCCGGCAGCAGCGGCTCGCGGATGGTCCCCACGCCCATCTGCGCGCCGGGCGTCACCACCGCGCCAATTTCGGCGACGTCGCCGCGCACAAAAGCGGAATCCATGCGGGCGTACTGCTTCCCGATGGCGTCGCGGGCGGCGTCGACGGCCGCGCCCGTGGTCTCCCCCGCCGCCGGCCCGAATTCCACGTCGCTAATCCATGCGCGGCCCTGCCCGTAGATATTCAGGCCGATCCGTATGCTTTCGGCATCCGGCGCCACTTCGCCGCGGATCTCATACTGGCGCCACTCCTCGTTCACGATGGGACGGTTGGCCATGTTGTCCACGAACCCCGGCTGGAGATTCGGCCGCGCCACATGGAGCAGCATTTGCGCATGGGCGGCGGGCGATTGGCGTTCCAGCTTGACCCAGGCTCGCAGACGCACCGTCTGGCCGCGAAACGGCCGCGCGTCGAAGCTTTGCATTAAAGTGCCGAAGCTATCGGGCGACGGATTGGCGGGCGCCGAGAGCACCGCGCATGCCAGGGCCCGGCATCCTTCCCGTTGCCACTGCGCTGTGAAACCGGAGTCTTTCACCGCATCCAACACGAACCATCCGGGCGGAACCTGTCCCACGGCGCCGTCCTGAAATTTCAGATTGGTCTGGCAGAGCGCCAGCGCGGGCAGCAGACAGGCGAGCGGAACGAGGCGGCTCATCGATCGAACCGAAGACAGGCGCGGCCCAGGTATATTTCGTCGCCCGGCCGGAGCTTTTCGCCGCGGCGGTTACCCGCAGGCACTTCGATGGCGCGGCCGTCGCGGAAGACCCGCGTGCCGAATTCGCTTTCGTCGTCGCAAATGCGGTACTCGCCGCCCTCCAGGCGAATGTGGGCGTGGCGGCGCGAGACGGTGGAGTTGGCCTCGTCGCCTTCTTCGAAGACCACGTCGTTGCGGCGTACGATGCGCTGCTCCGCGTCGGTCAGTTCGGCGATCCGCCCGATGTTGGTGCGCGCTTTCTCGAGGGCGTACTCGGCCTGGGTGGCTTTCCCCTTGACGACCGTGAGCCGGCCTGCGCCCTGCGGTTCCTCGGGGGCGGCTTTGGCGGAGTCTTTGGCGGGCTGGAGGGCGTATTCGATCTCGAACTTCCTGTCGCCCGTCTCGGCGGTCTTCACTTCCACGGTGAAGCCGCGCGGCGTTTCGCAATCCACGGCGTCCAACGCCTCGCGGATATCGGCCTCCAGCCGGCCGCCTTCACCGAAGGCCGTCTGGTAGAGCGCCCGGCGGTCGGCGTCGGCCGATACCAGGGTCACGGTGACGCGCGAGTAGGGAAAGACGCGTTGGCCGCGCGCCACGGTCTGCACCTTGGTCTCGATGGCTTCCAGAATGGAGCGATGCACCAGCAGGACTTCATCCGAATCGGCCGGCCCCAGCATGCGGTCGGTCCATTTCCGAAAGCCGCGTTCGATGGTTTTTTCGATTCCCGAAAAGAGATTCATAGTTGCCTGCAAAGAAAGAAAGATGAATGGCCACGGATAAACACGGATGAACACGGATAAAACAACTTTTTGTGTTTTGCCTTATCCGTGTTCATCCGTGTTTATCCGTGGCTATTATGTGTTTATCCGTGGCCATTATGCCTTAATGCGCCACTTCAGTCCGCCTCCCGCGGCGCGGACCAAAACCACTTCTTGTGTTTTGCCTTATCCGTGTTTATCCGTGTTCATCCGTGGCCATTATGTGTTTATCCGTGGCCATTATGCTCTTACTGCGCCAACCCCAACTTCGCCGCGGCGTTCACGATTTCCGCGGCCGCCGGCGCCGCGTTGGTCCCGCCGTATACTCCATTCTCCACCAACACGGAGACTGCGATCTTGCGGGTCCCCGTCCCGTAGGGCGCGAACCCGATGAACCAGGCGTGCGACGGCGCATCCGCTAACTCCGCCGTCCCCGTTTTTCCCGCCATCGGCACACTCGTGGTTCCCGCTTTACGACCGGTCCCTTGAGTCACCACTTCGCGCATGAATTTTCCGAGCGTGGCCGCCACGTCCGCCGGCAACACCGTCTGCGCCGCGCCGGTGCGCACGTTGGTCTCATCGGTGACCCAGCGGCCTTGCGGCATAATACCGCCATTCGCCACCGTGGCCGCCACCCGCGCCATCTGGAACGGCGACGCCACCACCTGCCCTTGCCCGTACGACGATTGCGGCAGCGACTTCTTCAACTGCTCGGCCGTGTTGGGCGCGGCCGCCACAATGCCCAGCAGATTGGCAGTGGTCCACAGCGGCTCCGCACCCACATCGTAGGAGCCTAACTGCGCGAAGAACGCATTGCAGGAAACCACGATGCCCTTCTCCAGGTCCACCGTGCCATGCGGCTCGCTGTCCTGGATATCGTCGCGGATGGGACGCTTGGAGCCTTTCAGAAACTGGCCCACGCGGTTGTCCGGCAGCCGGATGCACTCGTAAGTCTTGTGCGCCAGGCCCGGATCCTTGCGCAACGCCGCCATGGCGGTCACCACTTTGAAGGTCGAACCCGGCGGGTACAGTCCATACCGCGCTCGGTCCAGGTAATTCTCCGAAGTCTGCGGGTCGGCCAGCGGATCGTCACCCGATTCGGCTTCCACGGGCCACGGAATGCTCACCGCCGCCAGCAGGTCGCCAGTGGCCGGGTCCATCACCACCGCCGCGCCCTTGTCCTTGCCGGCCGCCTTCAACTGATTGCGCAGAATGGCCGCCACCTGCACTTCGAGGCGCGCGTCGATGGACATGCGCACGTCGCGCTTGCGGTCGAGCACCCGGCGTACCTCGGGGTTATCCGGCTCATAGCGATGGCGGAGGAGCGGCACCAGCTCGCGATAATCGTAGCGGATCACGCGCGTGACTTGCCCCTTGGGCCCTTTCACCTCGACCAGCGTGGGCCGGTCGTCATAGCCGCGCAGGCGGCGGGCTTCGTCGCGCTCCACGAACGCCGTGTTGCTGGCGCCCCAACGCAGCCGCGTGCGCAGGTCGCCCAGCAGGTCGAACATCAGGCCGCCGAAAGGATAATAGCGGCTGTCGGCGCGCGGGCAGGCGCGGTCGATGTCGATGCCGAGGGCTTTGTAATCGGCGCGGTGCTTGTCGAGCTCGTCCCAATTGCTGGTGGCCAGGGGCAGGCCGTTGCGATCGTAGATGGCGCCTTTGGGAATGTCGCGCATCACTTCCTGGAAGCGCGGATTGTACTGATACCGCCGCGCGCCATCGGCCTGCAGCACCAGCGTGCCTTCGCCCATGACCACGGCGCTACGGGCCACCTGCACGTACCCCGCCTTGGCCAGCACCACCGCGCCGGCGACGGCGAAAATGGCGCCCACCGCAATCGTCGCTCGGCGGAAAGGCGTGGGACCGTCTTCCTGCCGGCCGCGATGCGAGATGGCCTCCAGCATCCCCACCACCGCGAAATTCGCCAGCATGGCCGTGCGGCCGTAGCTCAGGAACGGCGTCACCACGCCCGACAGCGGCACCACTCCCAGCGACCCGCCGGCAATCAGCAGGAGCTGCAGCGTGGTGGCCGCCGCCAGTCCGGCCGCCAGAAAAAATTCGTAGTCGGTAGCCGCGCGCAGGGCCGCCCGCAGCGCGCGCCATACTATCAGCCCATAAAGCGCGAATACCGCCGCCACGCCGGCGAAGCCCCATTCTTCGCCTAGCGCCGAGAGAATCAGGTCGGTGTGTCCCGCCGGCACAAGCTGCGGATCGCCACGGCCCGTCCCCATGCCGGTGGCGCCGCCGGTGGCATAGGCCCACAGCGAGTGCGCCAGTTGATCGCCGCCATGAATGCGGTTGTCCCACGGCGAGAGCCACATGGAGACGCGCTCGTTCACGGTGTGCGGGATGCCGATGAAGTAGCCCACCACGAATCCCATGACCACCAGCGCCAGCCCCGCGACGGGCACCAGCGCACTGCCCCGCGCCATTCCGTAGAGCACCAGGAAGAGGCACGCGAAGACCAGCGCCGGACCCATATCGCGCTGCAGGAAGAAAAAGACTACCGAGAGCGCCGCGCACACCAGAGCCGGCAGGGTGAATTCCACCGGCGGAATATCCAGGCGGCTGGTGAGTGCCGCCAGGCGCGGACGCGTTTCGCGCGCGTGCCGCAGCACGTCCCAGCGGGTGGCGAAATATCCGGCCAGGAAGAGCACCAGCAGCAGGCGGATGATTTCCACCGGCTGGAAACCCAGCAGGTTCACCTTCGCATCGCTCGATCCGGGACCGTGTCCGAACAGGATGAGCGCCGCGGAGAGCGCGAAGCTGGCCAGCAGCGGCACGAAAGTCAGTTTGCCCAGCAAGCGGCGATAATCGAGCGCGCTCAGGGCCGCCAGCAGCAGGCATCCGCCCACTGCGCCCTGGGCGAAATCCACGAACAGCAGGTTGTCGCGGACCGGATCGCGCAGCGCGATCATGAGGATCAGGCCCGCGCCGGTGAGCAGCATCACTGCCGGCAGCAGGAACTGGTCGCCGCGGAATCCGCGCAGGCTCCAGAAGAGGTGGACTGCCAGGAATGCCGCAAAGAACAGGACCGACCAGCGATAGAATGCGCTCTGGAATTGCGCCGGGCGGCGGACCACGAAGAGCGGCTTCAACTGGCGGAATTGTTCGCTGGTGAAGAGCCCATGGATGCGCGCCAGGGCACCTACGTTGCCGAGTCCGCCGGAAATGTAATAGACCTGGCGCGCCGCTTCCTCGCGCGCGTGCTGGTCGGCGATGGATGAGAGCGCCGGCAGCAGATCTTCGCGGGCCGCGAGTCCGTTGAGATTCAGAAGTTGTTTGGAGGCCAGGCCGTGGTCGATTTCCGCGAGGTCGGCCGACTTCGCCTGGTGGACCAGATGCAGCCCGAAGGCCACGATCAAGGCTGCGGCCAGCGTGCCCAGCAGTTCAGTGGTGCGCCATCCGTGGTGCGCGCGCCCTGCTCGCGGCCGGTTGGCCGCCGTACTCCTCGTTACGGCCATTTAGCTCCTGATTCGGTGGGTCGGACTGCAACGCCGGGTGGCCCGGGAAAATTGCCCGACCCACTTCGGGCCGCCACTCGTTGCCGAGCGTTTCGGAGGTGGGGCAGACTTCAGTCTGCAGCGGGCTTCAGCCCGCCCTCCTGCCAACGATGTGAGACCTGCGAAGGGCGGACTGAAGTCCGCCGCAGGCTGAAGCCTGGCCCCACCCCCCGGCTCAACCCAATTCCACGACCTCAGGTGGATACCGCCCCCCAAGAGCGTCGAGCAGAGTCTCGACCCGGCAGGCACGAGTGCCTGCGCCACGAAAACTTTAACGATCGTTGTCATTCTTCTTAGTCGACTTATCGCGCAGCGCGTTGATCAATCCGAGAATCGCGCCGGCCACCTTACCGTGCCTGGCCGCCACCGGGGCCTGCTGGTCCTGCCCCTGCGCGATCTGTTCCAGCCGCGTCTTGGCGCTCTCCAGGCTGGCCTGCATCTCCGCGATGCGAGACGCGGCGATCCCCCATCCGGCGCTGTTCTGATATAAATCGAGAGCCCGCTGATAGTCGTCGGCCGCCTGCTGGATCTGGTCCTTTTCCTGCGGCAGGCCGCGCACGCTGAATGAATCTTTCCACGCCCGGTTGGCGCGATCGCGATAGCCATCCGCCAATTGCGACCGCTCGCGATTCCCCAACTGGTAGCCGTTGGTTTCCGCCTGATGAAACGCCGCCGCCGCCTTGTCCACGTCCCGCAGGGACACGTATACGCGCGCCAGTCCCAGCGCCGGGTCGGGCGATTGCGGCATCGACTGCTGGGCTTCCTGAAACTTCTGCACCGCGTTGTTCAGTTCCGCCACGCTGTGATGGGCGGCGCCCTCGATGCGCGCGATGTGGCCTTCGCACACGCGCAACTTTCCGTGCGCGGTCTTATCATCCGGCTCGGCGGACAGCGCATGCAGCAGCATGGTGCGGGCGCGCTGCCAGTCGGCCTCGTAGACCGTCTGGGCGTCGTTATTGCGGTAGGTATCGATCACGCGGTCGGCGGCGGCGGCAAATTTTTCCCGGGCCGCATTTCGCGGCCCCCGCAAAAAGAGAGACGAAGGATTGTCCTTGGAAAGTTCCGCCCAGCGGGTCCAAATCTGGCCCGGATCGGTGATCTGCTCCGCTGCTATGTCGTGCTGGAATTCCTGGCCGCGTTGATACAGGCGGTAGTCCGATACGCCGGCCCAGGTGGCATACACCAAGCAGGCCAGAACCGTGGCGGCCACTCCCCGCATGGCCCAGTAGAACAGATCGCCCTTGGGTTTATTTGGCGCTACCGCGGGTGGTCCCGATGCCACCACCGCCGGCGGCGGCGCGGGATCGACGGTCCGCCGCGTCTCGTCTCCCGTGGTGCGGCGCGTTTCGTCGTCAACCGCCCTGCGGAACGTCCGCCGGGTGGCCTCCAGATCTTCCTTGATGGCCTGCACCTGCCCGCCCGCGCGGAATGCCGCCAAGTCCAGCCCGAACGCCGCGGCCGATTGGTATCGCACGTCCGGATCCGGCGCCATGGCCTTCATCAGAATGCGCCGCAAGGGCTCCGGGCACGGGTCCGGCGCGGGCGGCGGCGCAATTCCCGAGCGGATCATCCGCTCCATCCGCTCCGTGGTTTCCGCCTGGTACGGCTGCAGCCCGGTGACCATTTCGTACAACATCACCGCCAGCGACCACAGGTCCGACCCTACATTCACTTCGCCCGACTCCAACCGCTCCGGCGAGGCATACGGCACGCTGCCGAATTCGTTGCGCGTCAGTTTGCGCGACATCGAAAGCGCCTTGGCAATTCCGAAATCCAGCACGCGCACCTGGCCGTGGGCATCGATGCGGATGTTCTTGGGCTTGATGTCGCCGTGCACAATGCCCTGGATCTCTTTCCCCGCGATGGAGGTTTCCAGCTTGTGGGCATTTTCGAGCGTCTGCGCCACCGCCAGCGCTACGTCGGCGGCGAACTCCACCTCCAGCTTGCCGTGACGCATCAGGGCCGCTAAATCCTGCCCGTCGACGTATTCCATGGCCACGTGGAAGAAACCTTCCAGATCGCCCGCGCCGAAAACCCGCACCACCCGCGGGTCCACGTCCGCCAGGCGCGCCTGCAGGGCTGCGCCGCGCATCTCGGCGTCAATGCAGGCGACGGTGTCGGCGTCGGTGCTGTGCTCGATCAGCTTGAGCGCCACGGTCTGCCCGGACTCGGTGTCCTGCGCCAGATACACGTCGGCCATTCCGCCGCGGCCCAGCTTCTGGCGGATCTCGTACTTCCCGATCTTTCGCGATGCCGGTGCGATCATTCCTTCTTCTTTGCGGGTGGCGTCTTGCGGGCGGCCGGTACGTCCAGCAGCAGATTCTGTTCCTTGACTGCCGGCATCATTTCGGCCGGCACTTCCACCACGTTCTTCTCGAACACATTCTGCAGCAGCGCCGGCAGCGCCCCATCGCGCGCCGCCAGCCCCGCGCCCTTATTCCGGCGGATATCGTTATGCGAGATCCACGCCTTCGATGCGCCTAGAATCAGCACTCCCTCGCTGCCGCAGTCATGAATGGAATTGGCGCGCAGCACGGGGCTGGCAGCGCCGCGGATCTCCACCCCGATGCCCGCGCCTTCCACTTCCACGTCGTCCACTTCCACGCGCGCGTTGTCCAGCAGGATACCGGTGGAAATCGGCAGGTCTTTCGCCGCCAGAATACGGAAGCCGGTGAAGCGCGCATCTCTTATATTCTCCGCGATTACGGCGGGCCCGGAACTCATGGGCGCGGCGCGCAATACGGCTTCGCGCGGCACGCGGCTGCGCAGCGTCACCCCCGCGGCCAGATGCACCTGCTCGTTGTATTCGCCGGCCGATGCCTCTACGGTGTCGCCCGCATGCGCGGCCGCCATTGCCGCCGCGATATTGGGGTACGCGGCGCCGGTCCCTACCACCAGGACTTGCGGCTTCACCACCACCGGCGGCGCCACCCACATACTGCGCGAGAACCAGGCGCCCGCGGCAGCCACCGCCAGTCCGCCTACGAACCAGAGAGCGCGCGCCATCACCGAATTCCCGCCGCGCTTGGGCTCGAAGGCAGCGGCCGCCGGCGGCGCCGTGAAGCCTTCGCCTTCCACCAACACCACCGTGACATTATCTTTCCCTCCAGCCGCATTGGCCGCGCCGATCAGTTGGCGGACCGCCTCATCGGGGTTGCCGGCGTTCCGCTCCACGGTCTCCTGGATGACCCATGAGGCCACCTGGTCGCTGAGCCCGTCGCTGCATAGTAGCAGCGCGCTGTCCGTCTCGAACGGCACGCGCTGCACCTCGATGAAATCGGCATCGTCGGGCGCATGCTCTTCCGACCCCACGTCGCGAAACACTTCGTTGCGCCGCGGATGGCGCATGGCTTCCTCTTCGCTGATTTCGTGGTTATCCTCGCGCTCGCCCACGGGCGAATGGTCGTGGGTGATTTTGCGGATCTCGCCGTGGCGGATGTGGTAGAGCCGCGAATCGCCCACATGTCCCACTACCGCCGAGCCATTGTCGAGCACGGCCACGGTGAGCACGCAGGCCATCCCTTCCCACTCCGGATTGCCGCGCGCCGCCCGCAGAATCTCGTTATTGGCCATGGCGATAGCTTCGCGGACGCGCTGCTCCGCGGTGCCGGTCTGCCGTTCCAGGCGCGCCCGCACGCGGCCCACGGCGATCTCGGCGGCCTTCTCGCCGGCGGCCTGCCCGCCGATGCCATCCACTACTAAGAAGATGCCGCGCTCGGGGTCGACATGCAGGGCATCTTCATTATTGTGGCGTACGCGCCCGGGGTCGCTCGCCCCTGCCAGTTTGAGCTTGGGATTAGAGGGCACGGGTCATGCTCCGCCGCGCCATGTGGCGCAGGCACTCTTGCCTGCCGGGCCGAGACTCATCTCGACCCTCTTCGCGGCTACGGCACAGCCGTACTGCCAAGCGTCGCCACAAGCGGGGGACAGGCCCCGCCGGGAACGTCTCTGGCGGCCGAAACCCAAGGGCGCCGAGATGAGTCTCGGCGCGGCAGGCAGGAGTGCCTGCGCCACGTCGCCTGAGAGGCTCCGCCATATTTCGCCATCTGCCGGGTTACCCATGCGCGGTGCTTCGGAACTCCAGGAATACCACGCCCGCAAGGCCGATCTTCGCCTCGGCCGGCACGGGCGCTTCTACTTGCCGGTCGCGCTTTTCGCCGTCGCTGAAATCGATGCTCGAGGGCGCTGCCTCTCCGTTGATCGTCGTACCCAGCCGGCTTAAATCCTTCAGGAAAAATTGCCCGCTGGCCTCGTCCCGCCGCAGCCGGAAATGCTCCCGAGAGACGTCCGCCAGAGTATCCAGCTTGATATCGGTCCAATAGTCGCGCCCGCCGCGCCCCACCACGATCTCGTTCTTAGTCATGCGGAACGTCTTATGCCCGCCCTGATCTTCGTACTCGATCACCGCAAAAACGCCCTCCTCGGTGGGCGGGGGACTCGCCGGCTCGGGCTTCTTCTCCTCGTAGGTTCGCGCCGTGGTTTGCGTACCGCCCAGCTTGCGGGTCGCGATCCGCTTGGTCATCGACCCCGCGGACAGCTCCATCTTCGCCGGCAGCGCCAGTTCCGAATAAATCACCACATCGCCCTGCGAGACGTCCTCGTCGGTATTCTCCAGGATGCGGATCTGCCATCCGCCCTCGGGCGGCGAGATCTTCGGCTCCCCCCGGCGCGATAGTTTCAGGCGCTCCACCAGGGAGGCGCGATTCATCTGCTCCACTTCGGCATCCAGCGCGCGCCGCGCTTCGTCCACAATCCGCGGCACGATGGCGCGCAGCCGCTCCATGTCGCTGGGATGCAGGTAAACATGGTAAATCGCAGGCGGAAGGGTGGAGTAGTGCAGCGGCTCCAACCCTTCCTTCATATTCCGCACAATTTCCAGAATGACGTCCCGGGCGGTGGCGGGGTTGGCGGTGGGAGGACGGTCCATGAGGGAAGCCATTTACAATTCTATCAACGCAAACCGTGGACCATGGGTTCACCATTTCTTGCGGGTGCGTAGACGGTTACGGGATTACGGACAAAACCCGCTCCGTTACCGTCGCGGCTCGGAAACGGTCGCATTGATTTCGCAAGAGTTAGGTGCCGCGAAACAATAAGCTGACCAAATGTCTCGAACGTGCGCAATCGCTCCCTAAGCGGCTAATGCCGCAAACTTTTTGATAGGAGTCTGTCTGCAAGAATAGTGGGGCAGCCAATCGTGGCTGCAGCCGGCTTTTAGCCGGCTCTTTCGGGACACGAGCACTCGTCGACGGCCCCAAGAGCCGCCTGGAAAGG
>Ga0182030_10020382_pt1 | contig 12512 bp, 7 predicted proteins | sample 812S3MmetaG_FD_121299 | JGI IMG/M metagenome (GOLD analysis project Ga0182030, IMG submission 121299) | Permafrost microbial communities from Stordalen Mire, Sweden - 812S3M metaG (Illumina Assembly) | ecosystem: Environmental > Terrestrial > Soil > Wetlands > Permafrost | place: Sweden... | reverse complement strand
ACACTGTTTTTCGGCTGTATAACTGTAAAACGCCCGTAATTGAAATAATATCAATAACCTACAGACACCCTCCCATAGCTTTACTGATCCAGTAAAACTGTATAACTGTAAAGTTCAGCCCCCACCCGCCCCCTCTTGTATTGTGAGAGAGTTCAGGTTGCGCGTTACAGCACAGCAATGGCATACTCCACACAGAGAGGCTTGGATCCTCCATGAATCTTTTCCAAGGTCTTGTTCGCGCAGTCGCGATTGGGTCATCCCCGTGTTTTCTTCCCTGCCTTGTTGCAAGTTTTCAAAGAGAAGCGGTCCTCTCCTGTTTTTGGCGGCTATTCAGTTGTTCTTCGGCCACCGATGCATGGAAAGAGGATCAGTTCAATGAAGCGACGAGACGAAAATGACGGTGGTAAATGGGTAAACCCAAAAGTGCAGTTTTTTTGCGAATCCGCGTAAAGAGCGGATTCCAGTTGCAGGCGCGTGCGCGTTTCATGGGTGTCGTGGTCTGTTTGTTCTGGACGTTCTGCGGCACAGCATATGCGCAAATCTCTCCTGGGCCACTGGCCAAGGCGCATCGTGACCTGAATGGATCGTCCAACTGCATCAAGTGCCACGAGGTTTCCACCAAGTCGCCGTCGTTCCGTTGCGTAGACTGCCATCGCGAGATTGCCGCCGAGTTGCAGCAGCACAAAGGGCTGCACTCCACCTTTCCTCAATCGGGACCGACTGGCGCGGCCTGCATCAAGTGCCACTCCGACCACAACGGAGAGAACTTTGCAATGCTGCATTGGGAGCCAACGCCCAAAGGCTTCGATCACCCCAAAACAGGGTACATTCTTGACGGCAAGCATGCAGAGGTCAACTGCCGTGCCTGCCATACCGCGCAGCATATCTCCGCCGCCCAACGCGCGCAACTCACAACCAAGGATCTGAATCGGACTTGGCTCGGCCTCTCGCCCAGTTGTGTCACCTGCCATGAGGACAAGCATCAGGGCCGCTTCGGCGCCAACTGCACCCAGTGCCACTCGACTTCGGAATGGAAGAACGCCAAGGTCGATGAGCAGCACTTCGACCACTCGAAGACGCGCTTCCCATTGACCGGAATGCACCTGACCACGCCGTGCCAGAAGTGCCACACCCCTGGCGACAACGGGCTGCCGCGCTACACCGGCATCAAGTTCGCCACCTGCATGGGCTGCCACGCTGACCCGCACAAGGGCGAGTTCAAGCAGGACTGTGAGTCTTGCCACACGACGCGCACGTGGAAAAAATCATCCTTCGTCGCACACTTCGACCACTCAAAGACGCAGTTTCCTCTACTGGGCAAGCACTTGGAGGTCAACTGCGTCACCTGCCACAAGAGTGAAGACTTCAAGGCACCGGTCCGTCATGCGCAATGCGCCGACTGTCATACGCCCGATCCGCACAGCGGGCAGTTTGCCCAGCGCGCCGACGGCGGCAAGTGCGAGAGCTGCCACACGGTGAATGGTTGGAGTCCGACCACCTTCACGGCGGCCGATCATGCAAAGTCCAAATTCCCGCTGGTGTTTCCGCACGCTATGGTGAAATGCGCCGAATGCCATATCCCAGCCGGCAAGCAGACGGTCTTCAAGATGAAGTTTGCCCTCTGCGTGGATTGCCACAAAGACGAGCACGAAGGCCAGTTTGCCGGCGCACCGTGGACCAACCGCTGCGAGCAGTGCCACACGGGCGCCACCTTCAAGACCTCCAGCTACACGCTGGCCAAGCACCAGAAGTCCAGTTGGCCGCTGACCGGTGGCCACCAGGCGGTGGTATGCAATGAGTGCCACAAGCCGCTCCCCGGTTCCAAAGTGGCTCTTTACCATTTCAAGCAACTGGCTTGTACCACCTGCCATGCAGACATACACAGAGGCGAATTTAATGTGCGCATGGCGGAACTGGATGCCAAGGGAAAGCCCATGGGGTGCGAGGCCTGCCACACAACCATGGAGTGGGCGGAGCTGTCGAAGTTCGACCACACGCGCACCAAGTTTCCACTGGAAGGCTCCCATCGCGCCGTAGCCTGCGCCGATTGCCACAAACCGCCGAACATGGAGCAGAATATGCTGCACGTTCAGTTCGCAAACGCTCCCACGGTATGCAACGAGTGTCATGAGAACCCGCACGCCAATCAGTTCGGCGCGCGCGGCAGAGATTGCGCCTCTTGCCACACCAGCAAGAAGTGGAAGCCCTCGCTCTTCGACCACGAGAAGACCGTATTCTCGCTCAGGGGCGGCCACCAGAATGTCGCCTGTTCGGCTTGCCACACCTTCAAGAAGCAGGTCGACGGTAACTCGGTTCTGTTCTATAAACCGACGCCGACGGACTGCGCTGCATGCCACGGAGCGAACGTCCTGATCGACCCTGCACGAAAATAATGCACCATCGCATCCCACGTCCTACCCTGGCCGCAAGAACTGGAAAGCGGCGAGGGTAGGTGCCCGGTTGCGATGAGGCCAAGTGCTTTCAGCCGAGTCCAACGGTTGACAAACCAGATCAATTGAAGACCGCGAGGATCACATGACAAAGGTCCATTTGACACCGGCCAGATGTTGTTCACGATGCAGCTTCGGAATATTCATGTAGCTCCTTGCGCCGCTAGTGCGTTTTCGATTCACATATTGACGTTTAGAGATTGTGCAAGGCGGCTTTTTCTTGAAGAAAAGCCACTCGGCATTGAGGTTTCTGTAAAGAGCAGAATCGAAAACGCTGTAGATGAACTTTATGTCATCTAGCTCTCGACGATCCAATCAGACGGTAGAATTGACTCAGTCCATGCAACTATTTCACGATGCAGATTCTGGATGCACAGGTTGATGGCGGCTTGTGCTCTTGATGAACTTTTTGTCATTTAGCTCGGATATACCTAACGAAATTTACAGGAGCCGTCCAATGTTGAGAATGCATTGACCTGACGAGTTTCAGCCCTTGGCGAACTGCGCGGGTATCAATGCGAACACTGAGGTTGGACGAGTGACGGACTTTGGCGAGCAGATTGCAAAGTGTGAGTGAATTCATTTGCAGCAAGTTCAGAGAGTCTGGTTTGTCCGAAGCAAATTGCTTTGGACAGCGATGCGCAGATTGTTATTGCTGCCGGTTGTGAGCGCTCTGATTTGCGAGGTGTCGCGCATCCGGTGGTTACGGCAGCAAGGTCAGCGCGTGAGCGCCTGGAGATAGAGAATGAACAGGAGGCAATGGCTCCTCACAATCGGCATAGCGCTGCTACCATTGTTGACCGGCATGGCGGCGCAACAATCCACCGTGAACCAGCGCTCCTCCGTGACCAGTCCGCAGGCCAAGGTAACCAACCCGCATGGCAGGCTGGCTACCCCTTGCCAGAACTGCCATACCTACACCAGTTGGAAGCCGATCCGATCGATGCCTGAGTTCCACCACGACTCAACCGGTTATCCCTTGCGCGGCATGCACCAAAAGGTGGGTTGCACGCAATGTCATACCAGCCTCATCTTCAAGAATGTGAGCACGCACTGTGCCGATTGCCACGCCGACATCCATCGCCGGCAGTTCGGCGCGAATTGCGAAAGCTGCCACAGTGTCAAGGGGTGGAATGTCTCCCTGGATGCGATTCGCAATCACCAGAATCGCTTTCCGTTGATAGGAGCGCATGCCTTGGTGGAATGCGATCAGTGCCACAAGAGCGCCGCCACTGGGCAGTTCGCGGGCCTGTCAACGGCCTGCTACTCATGCCATCAACAGGACTTCCAGACGCCAGTTCTGAATCATGTGACCGCTGGGTTCTCGACCAGTTGCGAGAGCTGCCACACCATGGACAGTTGGATAGGAGCCAAGTTCGATCACCTGAAGTACACCGGCTATGCGCTGACCGGAACCCACGCCACGCTGGCTTGCACCGCCTGCCACATCAACAATGTGTACAAGGGGACTCCGGCCACCTGCAATGGTTGCCACAGCAAGGATTTTCTGGGCACAACCAATCCGCCCCACGCACAACTTGGTCTGCCGCAGGACTGCGCCCTTTGCCATTCGACGACCAACTGGCTCAACGCTTCGTTCGACCATACGCTCTATGCAAACTATCCGTTGACGGGTATGCATGCAACCGTGACGTGTGCGCAATGCCATACGAACAACAGCTACACATCCACGCCGACGGCCTGCTACTCCTGCCATCAGGCCGCTTTCACGGGAGCAACGAATCCCAATCACGTCACTGCCGGCTTCCCCACCGATTGCAGCATCTGCCATACCACCAGCGGCTGGACCACATCCACTTTCAATCACTCGACGGGCCCCTTTCCGCTGACCGGGGCACATCTCACCGTGCCCTGCGTGCAATGCCACACAAACAGCAACTACACAACCATTCCGACCGATTGCTACTCCTGCCACACGGTGGATTGGAACGGAACCAATAATCCTCCCCACGCCGCTTCCGGGTTCCCCACCACCTGCGCCAACTGCCACAACACCTCGTCGTGGACCATGGCCACCTTCAATCACAACAACACGGCCTTTCCGCTGACCGGCGCGCACACCACAGTAGCGTGCACGCAGTGCCATATCAATAACAATTACACAACGCTACCAACCAGTTGCTATGGCTGCCACCAGGCCACTTTCACAGGAACCACCAATCCCGCGCACGTTGCGGGCGGCTTCCCTACCGATTGCACCTTATGTCACTCAACGTCCAACTGGACCACATCGACATTCAATCACGCTTCAGTCTTCCCGCTGACTGGCTTCCATGCCACCATGCCTTGCGCGCAGTGCCACACCAATAACAACTACACAACATTGCCCACCAATTGCTATGGCTGCCACACAACGGATTGGAGCGGAACTACCAATCCCAGCCACATCGCCGCCGCCTTCCCCACCACCTGCGACACCTGCCACACCACGACCGATTGGACCAGTTCCGTCACCTTCAATCACACGCTCTATGGCAACTACGCGCTGACCGGTTTTCATGCCACTCTGACCTGTGTGCAGTGCCACACCAACAACAACTACACAGCCACACCGACTGCCTGCTACTCATGCCATCAGGCGGACTTCACGGGGACGACGAATCCCGCGCACGTGACAGCGGGTTTCCCGACCGACTGCTCGATCTGCCACTCGACAACCAACTGGACATCCTCCACATTCAATCACAGCACGACAACGTTCCCGCTTACAGGCTTTCATCTGACTATGCCGTGCGTGCAGTGCCACACCAGCAGCACAAGTTACAACGGGTCGCTGCCCACGCTCTGCTACGGGTGCCACCTGGCCGATTGGAATGGCACCAACAATCCTGCTCACGCCGCAGCTGGCTTCCCCACTACCTGCGACACTTGCCACACCACCACGGATTGGACGGGCGCAACCTTCAATCACAACAACACACCCTTCCCGTTGACCGGTGCTCACACCACCGTGGCCTGCACTCTATGCCACATCAATAACGTCTTTGTTGGAACGCCGACCGACTGCTACTCCTGCCACACCAAGGACTACACCGGAACCACGAATCCGAACCACACTACAGCAGGTTGGCCTACGACCTGCACCACCTGCCACACCACCACCGCATGGCTGCCTGCAACCTTGCCGTCTTCCTATCACACCTTCTTCCCCTTGACACATGGAAAAGCAAACTCGGTTTGCGCCACATGCCACACCAACTCTTCGGATTATTCCGTCTTCCAATGCACCGGCTGCCACGGCAACAACAACGTTGCCAGCTTCAGTCATCCCAACGTCAACGGGTTTGTATACAACAGCGTGAACTGCTACGCCTGTCACAAGAACGGATAGCGGAGGAAAATCTTATTGCGCCACTTGTATCTGCTCGTACTGGTCTCTTCGCTTTGCGTGGGACAAACACCAACTTCTGTGCACGAGGCCATTCCTGACGAGCCTGCACTGAAGCCCGATCAGGTGTCGGCGCCGGTGCATATTGCCTTGCCTGTCGAGCCTGAAGAAAGGCTCATCCCAGTGACGGCCCCCGTCTCTCTAGTGGAGAAAATCCGAACGGTGTTTACTGTTCGCTATGTTGTCGGCAAGAACGTCTACATTGATGGCGGCCGCAATGCAGGACTGACGGAAGGCACCAAGCTGGTACTCAAGCAATCCTTCGCCGGTCCAAGCAAACCGGGCACGAACGACGCGTTGGAACCGGGCGTCATTGCCAAGCTCACGGTTGTCTCGGTAGCCTCCACCTCGGCGGTTCTTGAAGTGGAATCCATATCGCGCGATCTCGTCGAAGGTGATGTGGTTTCTCTGCCGGACTCGGAAGTGCAGAAGCTGGTGGACAAAAACACGCTTGGCAATACCCGCAAGTATCCGATGGTGATCGCATTCAGCGAGGGCGATCCGCTCGACGAGGAGGTGCGCGATGCGATCCCGCGTCCGCCGCTCCCCGAGGTCAATCAGATGCGCGGCAGAATCGGAACCGACTTTAGCACGATCCAACAGCTAGGCCCGGGCGGCTCCACGTCCAGCGAATATGGCATGATTTTCCGCGCCGACTATACGCGCATCCTCGGCTCGTATTGGAATCTGAATGGCTACTGGCGCGGCAGCCTGCAACGCGGCTCCACTCCATCCCAGCCCACCTTGCAGAACCTCATCAATCGCACCTATCTGATGAGCTTCAGCTATAACAATCCGCAGTCGCCTTGGACCGCGGGCGTGGGCCGCCTCTATCTTCCCTGGGCCAGCAGTCTTGAGACCATCGACGGCGGCTTCGCGGGCAGGAAGTTGACCGCGGGCACAGTGGCCGGCCTCTTCTTCGGCTCTACGCCCGATCCCACCTCATGGAGCTACAATCCGCAGGGCAAGATCGGCGGCCTCTTTTTCAATCTGCATGGAGGAAACTACGACAGCTTCCACTATGCCAGCACTGTCGGCGCGGGCGTGAATCTGATTGGATGGACCATCAACCGTCCATTCATCTTCACCGAAAACGACTACTCTTTCAAGCGCTACTTTTCCCTGTACCACTCGATGCAGATCGACCGGCCCACTGCCAATCCCTCCACGCCGACCGTGGCCACGGGGATCGGGCAAAGCATCTTCACGCTTCGCGTTCAGGCGCATCCGCGCGTGGTTCTGGACCTGACCCACACCTACTTCCGCGATGTGCCCACGTATGATCTATCGCTGGTCGGAACCGGCCTGCTGGACAAGTACCTTTTTCAGGGAATCAACGGCGGCGCACGCATCCAGTTTCCACAGCACATCACCGGCTATGTCACCGTGGGAAGCAGCAGCGGTTCCAGCGATCCGAAGAGTTCCTTGAATACTCTCTATGGAGCCTCGATGACGCACATCTGGAAGACCGGCTTGCAGGTGGATGCGCGTTATTCCAAGTTTGACAGCGCCTTTGCCGCTGGAAGTTACAAATCGATTTCCATCAACCGCGATCTGGAAAGCTGGTTGCAGATGAATCTGCAGGGTGGGCGCTACGCTTACACTTCGTCGCTGGCCGCGGCCAGCAATTCGTATTTTGCAAACATGATGATGGATGCCAACCTCGGTGCCCGGTACTTTCTGCAAGGCAATTTCACGACGCAGCGCGGAGGTGCCATGGATTACAACCAATGGACCGTAACTCTAGGTTATCGATTCGACAACCGAGAATCCTCGAAAAGGAGGGCAGTCAATGCCAATCATCCATAAGCAGCATGGTTGTTTGCTGGCGATACTGCTGGCGTTGCCTGCGGCTCTTGCCGCTGGACAATCCACGCCAGCGCCAAGCGCCGCCGATTTGGCGCAGCGCCAGGTGATCGAATATGTCGCCAAGCTCGCCGACCTGCACTGCACCGAGTCGGTTACACAAGAGAAACTCACATCCAATGGCCACGTGGAGGCCTCGGAACGCGCCAAGTACGACTACCTCATCATGATGAGTGGCAGCGGCGACGACTTTCAGTTGAATGAGTCGCGCATCGAATCCTCGTCTTCGCGCCATAAGCAATTACCTATGCTGATAACCAACGGATTTTCTACCGCGCTGCTGGTCTTTCACCCCTACTATCGCGACAGTTTCACATTCAGCACCGGTCCCGACGAGATACTCAACGGCAAGCCGGCCGTTCCGGTTCACTTTACACAGCTTCCCGGCCACCGCGCCCCCGCCGCGCTTGCCCTGCGCGGACGCGAGTATCCGCTGGAGTTGGAAGGCACTGCATGGCTCGACAAGCAGTCTGGCGAAGTGGTGAAGATGGATGCCGGACTGGTTCACGACATGAGCGACATCGGCCTGCGCTCGCTCCATATTCACGTCGAGTACAAGCCGGCCAGTCTGGGAAAGGCCACTTCGGAGCTCTCTCTGCCGTCCGTGGCCGTTGTGGACGTTGTCACGCCGCGCCAGCACTGGCGCAACACGCATCTCTTCGACGGCTACAAATCCTTCTCGATTGATTCCGAGCAGGATCCGAATGTAAAGATCATTGCGAATAACACCGCCGAGGGCAATGGAAGCACGTCAGCGGTGCCCATCCAAGACCAAAAGGAGAAGCCTTGAATATGTCCCTGTTGCACCCTCCCGTGCCCGACTCCGCGATTGCCCGCACCAAGGTGGGCGCGGCGCGCGAGAACAATGAGACCGGCCATCACATACGCGTCGTGATTGCCGCTACGGCAGCCATCGTGCTGCTGGCGGCGATCTCGGTTTATGGCGCCACCTACTATTTTCTGCCCCTCGATGAGCGCCCCTATTCCAACAAGCATGAACTGCTAAGGCCCAGCGGCCTCATCGGCATCAATCTGGGCGTCTTGGGCACAGTTCTGTTTTTCATCATCTTTCTCTATGCCCTGCGCAAAGTCATTCCCTGGCTGGGCCGCTTCGGCACCGCAAGGCACTGGATGGATTTTCACGTCATTGCCGGTACCACCGCGCCGATCGTGATTGCCTTTCACGCTTCGTTCAAATTCGGCGGGCTTGCCGGCGTTGCCTTTTGGATCATGGTGGCCGTCGCCGTCAGCGGCATCATTGGGCGCTATCTCTACTCGCAGATACCGCGTTCATTGAACGCCGCCGAGCTTTCGTTGGAAGAACTGCAACGCGACGAGCAGGATCTCGCCGACGCGTTGCGCGTTCAGTCGCTTTACTCCGTGGACCAGATTAATCGGGTACTCAGCATTCCTTCCGCTGCGCACATCCGGCGGATTGGGCCGCTGCTCTCCATCGGCGAGATGATCGCGCTCGATGTGCAGCGCCCGTTTCAGATCGCCGCGCTGCGCCGTGCATCATGCGGTCTTTCCGGCATCCTGCTTTCGGCCGGAGGGGTGCTGTCCAGCGGAAACAACGATGTTGAATTCGTCGTCAGACTGATCCGGCAGAAGGCCAAGCTGTCCAAACGGGTTGTCTTCCTTGACCAGACGCAGCGTGTCTTCCACCTCTGGCATGTGATTCATCGTCCCTTCAGCTATGCGTTTGTGGTGCTGGCTGTGATTCACATCGTGGTGGTCACGGGACTGGGGTTTGTCAGCGTGGGGTTGCACTAGAAAATGGATACTCTTCTCACTTGGCTGATTGCCGGACTCGTCGTGGGTTTCTTCTTTCTTCGTCATTGGAGAACCCACAAGCGAAAAGATGCTGTTGTGCGCGCCACACTGGAGCGCGGGGCGCTCTTCTCCGACGGACCCAAGGCGCAGCATCCCAAGATCGACAGCGTCAACTGCATCGGTTGTGGTGCCTGCGTTAAGGCCTGCCCGGAGGGCGACGTGCTCGCTCTTGTTAACGGCAAGGCTGCGATCCTTCACGGCCACAAGTGCATCGGCCACGGCTTGTGCGCTGAAGAGTGCCCGGTGGGTGCCATCACCATGGTCATGGCCAAGCCCAGTTCTGGCGCGGACATTCCGGTTATCAGCGATGAACACGAAACCAGCGTGAAGAATCTGTTTATCGCGGGCGAACTGGGCGGGCTGGCGCTTATCAAGAATGCCATCAATCAGGGCAGAGACAGCATGGATGTCATTGCGCAGCGCAACGGCAGCCCGGGATCGGAGCAGGCTGGATCAAATGTGCTGGACGTAGTGATTGTGGGCGCGGGACCGGCCGGGATCAGCGCGTCACTGCGCGCCTCGGAGCACGGACTCAGGGCTCTTACCCTGGAACGCGAGTCGGTCGGCGGAACGGTATCCAAGTATCCGCGGCAGAAGCTGGTGATGACCAGTCCGGTAGAGTTTCCGCAGTATGGGCGGTTCAACAAGACGTCTCTTTCCAAAGAGGAATTGCTGAAATTCTGGGAAAAGGTGATGCAGCGAACCGACCTGAACATCCATACCGGCGAGGGTGTTGAGTCTGTCCAGAAAATGGACGATGGCCTGTTTTCCATTCGCACATCGCGCCAGGAGTACCGCTCGCGCGCAGTGGTACTGGCGCTGGGGCGCGCCGGCACGCCGCGCAAACTGGGTGTGAAGGGAGAAGAACTTCCCCATGTTCTCTACCGGCTTATCGAAGCTGATCATTACACCCAAAAGAACATTCTCATCGTCGGCGGCGGCGACAGCGCGGTCGAGGCGGCCATGGGACTGGCTCACCAGGATGGAAATAGAGTTACGCTCTCCTACCGGAAAGGCGAGTTCAGCAGGCTCAAGGATCGCAATGCAAAACGCGTTGCAGAAAACATCCACTCGCGCAAGATCGATGTACTCTTCAATTCCATGCCCACGGAGTTCCGTGAAGGCAGCGTGCTGGTTGAGGTAGCTGGCGAAGTGCGCGAAATTCCAAACGATTTTGTCTGGATCTTTGCCGGCGGCACGCCACCTTCCGATTTTCTCAAGGCGGTCGGCGTTGCCTTTGGTTCCTCAAGCAGCAGTTGATAAACCTGCGTATTTGCGTTTGATCAAACGAACGATGACCTACCGAAAGGATTTTCAACAAGTATGAAATTGCAATGGATTCCATCCGGCCTTGTTGCTATGGCCCTGCTGATGGCGGCACCATCGGCGCAGGCCGCTTCCATCACCGGCACAGTAACCAACAAGACTACCGGCAAGCCCTCGGCAGGCGATAGTGTCGTCCTGGTAGACGTGCAGGCCAGCATGGCGGATGCCGCCAGCGCCACCACCGATGCCCACGGGCATTATTCGCTGGAGTCGCCCGGCGGCGGCGCTTACCTGATCCGCGTAAATCATCAAGGCGGTACGTACTTCATCGCCGCGCCGCAGGGAAGCGGGCCGGGCGACGTTACGGTTTACGATATCGCCGCCAAGGTCGATAGCGTCGGCATAGACGCCGATATGATTCTTGCCGAGGCCGCCGGAGGTATGTTGCGCGTTCAGGAACGCTATTTGGTGCGCAACAACAGCCTGCCGCCCAAGGCGCAGTTCAGCGGCAACACCTTCGAGTTTGTGATCCCCGCTGGGGCATTGCTCGATGGAGCGTCGGCTACGCGTCCCGGCGGCATGGCCACCAATACCCGGCCCGTTCCGCTAGGACAAAAACAGCACTACACCATCAATATTCCCATTCAACCCAATCAAGGCGAGAAAGAAACTCTTTTCGAGGTGCAATATCATCTTTCATACAACGGAAAATACACCTTCGCACCTCAGCCGCAAATGCCCGCCGACAATCTGGTGATCTACGTTCCCAAGGGCATGAACTTCTCTGCCTCCAGCGGCTCGTCCTTCCAGCCCGCGCAGGAAGATCCGCGCGTGCAGACCTTTGTGGCCAAGAGCATCAAGCCCGGTCAGGCTGTCAGCTTTACCCTCTCAGGAGAGGGACAGATGCCGCGCGAAGCACAGAGCGGTGCCATCGGCCAGCAAAGCGGCGGTATGGGCGATAGCGGTGCAACCGACGCAGGGGTACGCCCGGGTGGTGGACTCGGCGTCCCCATCGACACGCCCGATCCCATCTCGAAATATAAGTGGTGGGTACTCGGCCTGCTGTCCATTGCACTGGCTGCCGCCGCCGCATTCTTCCTGCGCAAAAATGATGCGTTGGCAGCGAGTACGCCTGCATCGGCGAGCAATGCAGAACCAGTGTACCGGCCAGCGTCGGCTGCCGCGCCCGCAGTTCCGATTGCAGCAGCCATCACTCCCGCCACCAGCAATGTCGCCTTGCTCAACATCCTAAAGGATGAACTCTTCGCCATTGAAAGCGAGAAACTTTCCGGCGTAATCTCCGCACGCGAATACGATGAAGTCAAAATCGGCTTGGAAGCGGTTCTGAAAAGAGCGCTGAAGAACCGGCCTGCCGAGTGAGTTTCATGTGGCCTAACCTACGGCTCCAAACAGCCAGCCAATACCAGCGGTCATAGCCATGGCTAACCCACCCCAGAACGTCACACGCATTGCGCCGATAGCCACTCCTGCTCCTCCCGCACGGGCGGCCAGTCCGCCCAAAAGTGCGAGCAGTGCCAGCGAAGATCCAGAGACGAGCGCGATCAATCCGGCTTCTGGCGCCATTGCTGTGATCAACAGAGGCATCAATGCACCAACGGCGAAGCTGGCTGCAGAAGCCAGCGCGGCCTGCACAGGACGCGCACGAAAGGCATCTGAGATCCCAAGTT
>Ga0182030_10020381_pt1 | contig 12512 bp, 8 predicted proteins | sample 812S3MmetaG_FD_121299 | JGI IMG/M metagenome (GOLD analysis project Ga0182030, IMG submission 121299) | Permafrost microbial communities from Stordalen Mire, Sweden - 812S3M metaG (Illumina Assembly) | ecosystem: Environmental > Terrestrial > Soil > Wetlands > Permafrost | place: Sweden... | reverse complement strand
GCGCCGAGCAGAAAACGAAAAACAAAATCAACCGCAAATCATCACCAACCAAAACAAAATAACCGCCGCCCTTGTAGCGTAATCAAGCCGCTGCTTAGGTCATTGATTGAAAAACGCGCCGCGCGGACAAAGTTGAACCGTTGCTCAAGCTGTTGGGCTTTCGAGGCCGCCGCAAGGGTAAGCGCCGTGTCTGGCTCGCACCGGATGTCCCGAAGGCAATTCAATCAAACATAAGCAAGTGAGCACTCACGCCTACACCGAAGTGGAAGTTGTTCCTTAAGGAATCTCCGCGCCGGGTGAAACCGCTGCTCTACGTCTATCGGGTGCTGCTCACCGGCATCCACCTGATGCGTACGGGCGAAATCGAGGCCAATCTTGTCACGCTGAACGAGGAATTCCGGCTGCCCTACATCGCCGATCTGGTGGCGCGAAAACTATCTGGCCCTGAAAAATCCAAGCTGGAGGATGCCGACATCGCCTTCCACGAATCGGAATATCAGCGGTTGCGAGTCGAATTGCAGGCCGCGCATGACGCCAGCACCTTGCCAGAGTTGCCCAGCGATGAGACGCGCGCGGCGCTGAATGATTTGCTGGTCAGGATTCGACTCAAATCGGGATTGCGGCAGAGGCAGGAGGGCAGGAACCGTGCTTGAGCCGATTGCGGGCGTGTAGATCAGCGTCATTCAACGTGCGCTTCTGCCACATCTTGCTTACTAAGCAACCGTAATTTATCGCTTTCAAATAATTCAAAGGAAATACTGCCGCCATTCGTCTGATTCATTAAAATGGCGCACATGGCCGGGTCCGACGACGAATCCAAGTTGATTGAGCAAAGCCTTTCCGGCGACCCGGAAGCCTATGGCGCGCTGGTGAATCAACATCAAAAAATGATCCGTGCCATGGCATTTCGTATGACCGGCTCGCTGGATGACGCAGAAGAACTGGCGCAGGATGCCTTTTTGCGGGCTTACCAGCAGCTTGCTACCTTCAACAGCGACGCAAAATTTTCGACGTGGCTCTGTAAAATTGCCATCAATCTCAGCTTGGACCGGCACCGGCGTGAAAGCCGCCGAAGCGACATCCATTCAAAATGGGCCGCTGATACCATTACAGATGGCAGATCGAATGCTGAATTTCCTGATGAGCTTTCGGGACAAGTGCAAGCCGCCCTCAACCAACTACCGGTGAAACAGCGCGCCGCCATTGTGCTGACCATTTACGAAAATCAAAGTCATGCCCAGGCCGCAAAAACCCTGGGCTGCACGGAAGCCACCATTTCCTGGCGTGTATTTGCCGCAAGACGGAAATTGAAACACCTGTTAAGAAATCTTGACCATGAACCAGCCTGAACTTGAATCCATTTTGAAACGGGCGCGGCTGCCGGAAATACCCGGGGAATCGTTGGAAATGTTTCCGCGCCGGATAGTGACCCGCCTCAAACGGAACGAGCCGCCAATCCGCGCGGCACGGAATTTTTCTCTGCGTTTCGCGTGGGTTTTGGGTATGACCGCCTGCGTGATCATCGCCTTTGGCCTCGGCCACTGGCACGGGCGGATGGAAATGGAAAAAAACTCGGCGAATGACAGCTTGGCGAATATAAATCTCATCCACGAAACACTGGACATGTTTCCCAACCGTGTTCGCGCCATTGTGCAGGATGAACATGGTTTGAATCTGGTTCTTTCTGACAATGCGGACGTCCCAACATCATCGCCCCTATACATCCGAATTTGCGACGGCAAGCACTGTTCGTCGCTGGTGACGTTCAGTGGTCAGGAGATTTGGGTGGCGGGACAAACCGTGACGGTGCTGGCGGATGTGCGCGGCGGGATTATACTGACGGGCAATAAATTCGTCTGGTCGAACACGGAACACACCTATGCGGGCGAACATTTGAAAATAGAGGCCAGAAACCTCGGCCCGGTAACAATGTGATTTTGTGAACACGATTTTTGCCATGAACAAAAAATTCCTTGTTGGCGCAACAATTGTCGTCCTTGCGGGAATGGGATTGGCGATTTTTCTATTGCGGGATGAAAAGCTTGGTAATCAAGGCGGATATACTGAGGATGAAATAAGTCAAAAACGGGCCGCAATGGCCGCTGGATCGGGAGAAACCAATGCGCCGACGCAGGCGGTTCTCGCGCCGATTGGCGGGACAAACCGTGACGGTGCTGGCGGATGCGCGCGGCGGAATTATTTTGACGGGCAATAAATTCGTCTGGTCGAACACGGAACGGACTCATGCGGGCAATCATTTAAAAATCGAGGCCAAGAATCTTGGACCGGCAACAATGTGACATTATGAAACAAGTTTTATTTATTTTCGTAGTCGTGGCTTTTACCATCCGGCTGCCAGGACAGACCAATGTGCCGGTCCGGCTCGCGCTGGTGACTGAATCCGCGGAGACGTCTGCTGCCGCCGATGTTTTGACGGCGGAACTGTCCAGCCATAAAAATCTGCAACTACTGGAGCGGAACGAAATCGAGAAGGTCTATCGCGAACAGGGATTGTCGGCAGGGAACAAAGATTACCTGAAGCTCGGCCAGATTCTCGGGGCGGATGGATTGTTGTTGTTCGAGGTTGTGAGAACCAGGCAGGCAACCAATTTGATGGCCCGGTTGATTGCGGTGAAGCCGGGCGTGATTTTGACTGACGGCAGTTTTCCCTGGCCTTTGAAAGACACGATTCAATGGGCCGAATCCATTTCGACGTACCTTAATTTATTTTTGCCGAAGCTGTCAGTGCTGGCCAAAGACGCGATTCCGATTTCAGTGGTGAATCTTCGTTCCGCCGTTGCTTCCGCCGAAGGGGCGGAAGCTGAACGGCAATTGAAGCTGTTGACGATCCAACGACTCAGCCAGGATAAGGATCTGTTCGTTTTGGAGCGGCAGCGGATGCAGCTGGTGAGCGAAGAAAAGGTATTGAAGACGGACGATTCGGCGTTTTGGAACGGCAGCTATCTGCTCGAAGGCGTCGTAGATCAAAACGGTTATTCCAAAGAAACCATCACCGTCAATGCGCGACTGACTCCGCCGAAGGGCGGGGCACCGTTGTTGTTTGAAGTCAGCGGCAGCCGAACCAATTTATCGGAGGTGATCAATCGTTTGGCGGCAAAAGTCACTGAATTGTTGAAGGTCAATTCTAACGTGTCAGAATGGAGCGCCGCCGAGGAGGCGGCCAAATATTTTGACGAGGCCAAATGGGCGCTGCGGTGGGGCGTGTTGCCGGAGGCTCAGGCGGCGGCGGACTCGGCTTGGGCACTTGGAAAGCGTGATGTGGATTGTGCGATCGTGCGTGTGAAAGCTTATGAAGTCCCGCCTGATACCGGTGGATACCAACATGGAGAATACACAAATCCAAGCGACACTAACGAGGTTGTTCAAACAGCCATAGAAGAAGCGGGACCGAATCATATTTGGGGGCTGACTTTGCATGAACAAAATTTTGGTGAAACCAAAGTTGTCAAATATGTTTCCGTCGGCAAATTTCCTGATCCCAAGAGCATTGATTTTGCCATCCGGGCGTTGGAACTTTACTATGAATTCAGCCGCACCCTTCCACAGGATGAACCAAAAGCCGGTTCTGCCTGGTATTATTTGGGTGTCGAAGATTTGACCGTCGCCTCACAAGTCTTGCAGCACTTTCAATTCGTGCCAGAATCACAAAAACTGGCCGCCGAAAAACTGGCCGAGTTGCGGGCGCTGGCGCGTTCAACTGCCGAACTGATTTCAAAGTCGCCGACGGTGCATGACAGTTATTTCGTCGGTGATCGGGTTGTCACGCACGATGAACTGGCCCAAACCATTGAAGAACATCCCAATATTTTCAGATGCAAAGTCAACTGGGGTTGTTTCTGGCAGGAAAAGCCGGACGACTGTATTGCGATATATCACGAACTGATGAGCAGTCCGGCATTTTGCTATATTCACGATGACCTTTGGCTTCGTGAGTTGCAAACGCCAAGGTTGACGGCTTGGAACGATGAGGATCGCAGACGAATCCCAGCCGTCTGGAACGAGTTTCTTCAGGAATTGGATGCTTCTACCAACACGCTTTTGCGGCTGGAGGCAAAGGCTTTTCCACTGGCAGATGCAGCTGACGACAAGCAATTGGCCGTGTCATTTACAAATCTTTTTGCCGCTATTTTTGAGAATCACGATGCATTGGTGGCTAACAATGTTGAGGTGCTTTATTTGGATTGGGGCAATGGCGATCTCGTAAGTGCAAAGACTGGCAACGGAATCGTGACGGATACCAAAGAATCATTGCAACAACTTTACAATTCCGAATACCGGCCAAAACTTGAGGCGATGGATCAGGAATACGGGAGCAAAACGGTTCCGGACCAAAAGACGCTTGGGGCATTTGAGACACAAAAGGAATTCCTAAAGGCCAACCAGCCCTACGATTTTATGGAATTTGTAACCGTGTTTCAGGAAAAAAACGTTTCAAAAGACCAAGCCCTTGAAATCCAACCGTTGATTGCCGCCTATAAATCCAATCTGGTGGCCCAAGCCCAAACGGCCTCGGGAATGCAAAAGGCCCAACTGATGGGGGCTGTCGCCCAAGTCGGTTTTTTAGAGAATGATGTAAGTCGTGTCCTGAATCCACCCGCGCCACGGCCTCAACCACCTGTTCAACCCCAACCACAAAAGCCGGCTCCGGTTGCAAATGCAGTAGTGACTCCACCAATTTCACACGTTACGCCTGATATTGTCACAAACATTATCACGGTTAATCAATTTTTCCCGATTCCTTTGGACAGACTTTATCACTTGAACGACGGAGAAAAGATTTCGGATGCCGGGGCCACAATCACCGCGCACCACTGGTTTGAAGAGAAGCTGCTCTTGGATTTTCGCTACAGCGTGTCCATAGAGTTGCGTGATGGCAAGGGAGTTTGGATGGATGGCCGGACGGTAGCTGGCGACGCCATTGGTATCTTCAATCCTGGCACGGAACGCTGGAGTATCATCGACTGCCCGGAATCAGATGGAACATCACACATAATGTCACAAAATAATTTTTATCATCGCAGCGTTCTTTTGCACGGAGAATTGTTCACCTGTGATGAGAAACAGATTAAAAAATACGACTTCCAAAATCAGCAGTGGAACCTTTTAAGCATTTCAGACGGCAATAATTACGAATTGTTTGCTGTCAACGGACATCTTTACGCGGCCAGCCAAAATACAATTTTTGAAATCACGAATGGTGGCAAAGAAACCCACATTCTTGCCAGCACGCGTCGGCAGCCGCCTCTGTCGGCGCTGGATACGGAAGACCTCGGCATACCAACATTATTTGAAGGCCCGAATCACTCGCTTCGAGTCAGCACCAAAAGCAAAGTGTTCACTTGGACTGGTGATAATTGGCATGAGAACTTTTCAGCCACGCCGGCTTCGTTCCAGCCTGAATTGATTCCGTATGGTCTCGTAATCCGCAATGCGGATTCTGGTTGGCCTGATCAGATATCAAGCCTTACTTATTTGGCCGCGGAAACAAACACGCCGGAGCTTTGTCTGTGGCAAAAAATATCATTAGGGAAGAACCCGCCATCGCCAGGTTATCGCCCCGGTGAAAAGTCAAGTCCCCCACCAGAGCCATTGTGGGCGATGCCTCTGGATGTATCTCTTACTCATTTACCCGCTGCGCTGTGCGAATCTGGCTTATATCTTTTGATGAATCATTCTGAAACGCAGGAAATCGTCAATGACCGCCATAAGCTGGTACAGGAGAAGATTGTCGCAGAGGACGGATGTAACGCTGCATTGCTGTGCTTTTCCCGCAGCTTGCTGGCACCACAAAAATTATTTCTGAAATTCGACGCTCCTGATGGTTGTCCTCCGTCAGCAGGTATCGATCCCAATCCTCACGGTGGGTTTCCGACACTGCCGCCGGCTTGGATGCTAGCCACAACCAATATTCTCGTATTGGGCTTGGAAAGGCCTGAAAATTCCATTCCCGCATTTAATCAGGCCGACCGGGTTGGCATCGGATACAAGGCCGGTATCTGGGTGATATCCATGGCCCGACTTGATCCTGCAATTGCCGCACAAAAACAAATTCAGATTGCCCAAAATGCACAGGCCGAGGCGCAAGCCAAGGCCGCAGTGGAACAGGCGCAAAAGGAGAAGAACCAAGCGCAAAAGGATCTTCTGAAGAAATACGACCGCAATCACAATGGTGTCATTGACCCGGAAGAAAAAGAGGACGCGCTGGATGATCCGGCTTTCGTCGAATCTGAATTAGACGTAATTGACGCCAACCATAACGGCTGGCTGGACGCGGAAGAGCTCGCTTATTTCGACGCCAACACGAATAAAATCCTGGAGCCAAAAGAACAGGCCGGAATCGAGATCGCCCAGCATCTGCTCGCAGAAAGGCTCCTGAAAAAATTTGACGCGAACGGCGATGGTTTTCTCGACCGGCAGGAATTTAACGAACTGGTGCAATCCGGTCCGCACGCCAATGCCCGGCCAATGCCCGGCCTCTTATTACAATTTCCGGATGATAATCATGACGGGAAAATTGACCTTTCCGAACTGGAAGGTTTTTTGAATCAGCAACTCCGCTCAGAACTCCGTCCACGGGGAGCGATGAGCACAGCGTATTATGGACAAATGATGGCAGATCCCGGCAAGAAAGTTGATGCCCGTCAATCCTTCAAGGCCTATGTGGAATTATACTGGCAGAATTATTCGACGGGGGCCGGGACTTCCCCAGCCCCAGCACAAAAGGTTCTTTCGGATGAAGAACAGCAACGGGTTTTGCAGCAACTCATGCAAAAGCGTAATGCGGAGACTCCGCCATGATGGAAAAATTCAAAGGATTGGCTATGTCAATTCGTCACATTAAATGGAAATGAAATTGCGATGCACATCATGGATGCTGCTTGTGGTTGCTTGTCAATGGCCGTTGGTGACGTTCGCGCAATTACAACTTTGTCGAGATGCGCAGCCACAACAGGTGTTTGCGGGTGACGCTAGACCCGTCGCTATCGTCTGGCGCAACGCCGGGGATAAAACTGTGGAGGCCGATATTCGCGCTCAGATAATCCAAACCAGTTCGGCCACGGCGATTCCATTGTTTGAGGCGCCGGGGATAAAACTGGAAGTGCTCCAGCAGCAAACCGTTCTTGAATCCGCGCAGTTGGATTTTCCCGCCGTGAAGGCGGAAACAAAATTTATCGTTCAGTGGCTGACAAATTCAAACAGCGTCCTCGGTAAGACGGAGGTGCTGGTTTATCCGACCAATTTGCTGGCGGAATTGAAACTGCTGGTGGACGAAAGTGCGAATAACCTTGGCGTGCTAGATCCTGCACAGGCGCTCAAACCGACATTGAAGTATTCGGCGATTAAATTTGTGGATTTGGCCGAAACCGAGCTGAATAACTTCAAGGGGAAACTGGCAATTATCGGTCCGTGTCGGCCCGAAGATCCGGAGTGGACCGGATTGGCAGATCGCATCAGCAGGCTGGCTAAAAAAGGAACCCCGGTAGTCTGGATACAATCGCCCCCTAAACAACAGGGCAAAATCTGGCCGTCATTTTATATTGTGCCGCAAAATCTGGCTGTCGTGGTTGTCGTTCAGCCTGGACTGGTCACCGATTTGTCCGAGAAACCACAATCACAACTCAACTTGATATATTGTTGCAAACTGGCATTAAACCCACAGCTGCCAGTATTGCCCGATTTGTCGCCTCAACCATGAACCTAATAAAATTATGAAACTGAAATTCACCTCGGCTTTCGCCTGCATATTGCTCGTGAGCGGAATCCACCGTGCTCTTGGTGCGGATGTTCTAACCGTCGCCGTCTTCGATTTTGAGTCGAGTGACGAAGCTGTGCGTGGTCTCGGCCCAAAAGTCGCCACGCTCGTCAACGCCAACTTATCGGCTGAACCCCAGATTATCACCGTTGAGCGGGCCGAATTGGAAAAAGTTCTCAGCGAACAGGAGCTTGGCCTGTCTGGCACGGTCAACCCCGAGAGCGCGGCCAAGGTCGGGAACCTGACTGGCGCAAAGGTCCTCGTGACCGGACGGGTTTTTCCCGTGGAAAACAACCTCGTGCTGGTCGCTAAAATAATCGGCACGGAAACCAGCCGCGTTTATGGTGAAGTGGTCAACGGCAAGCCAGGCGCAGACATCACTGATCTGTCAGCGGAACTGGCAAAAAAAATTGCTGCTGATGTGACCCAAAAAGGGGACACGCTGGTGGCCAAGGTCGAATCACGCGACGAGCGAATCGCCAAACTCAAAAAAGCGCTTGAAGGAAAGAAGCTGCCGGTGGTTTCGGTGAAAATCAGCGAGCGGCATTATGGGCCGCACATCATAGACCCGGCGGCGCAGACGGAACTGTCAGTCATTTTGCAGCAGTGCGGTTTCACGCTGGCGGACGACAATTCCACCAACAAACCGGCCATCGAAATATCGGGTGAAGCCTTCAGCGCCTACGGTATGCAAAAGGGCAACCTGATTTCCTGCAAGTCGCGCATCGAAATCAAGGCCCGCGACCTTGCGACCGGAAACATTCTGGTGGTGGATCGCCAGACCAGCGTGGGCGTGGACATCGCGGAACAGACGGCGGCCAAAACGGCGCTGGAAAATGCCGCCGACACGCTGGCGGAACGATTGATTCCAAAACTGGGGAAATGAAAGCCGTATTCAACTGGTTAATTTATTCGGCATTTTTTCTTGCGACATTTCAAATTGAGGCGTCGCCAAGAGTTGTCTTGATGGATTCCTCAGCGAAACCCAATTAACATCCCGATGACATATTCAGGAATCCTTAATTTATTTTGGCCGAGTCTTATTATCGGCGTGCTGGTGATGGCGGCGGCGAACGTCAACGCTGCCGATCCGGTTTCCCTGCGCCTGGCCATTGGAACATTTGGACTGACCCCGGAAAAGCGTGATGGTGATTTGGCCGACATCATCACCGCCCGTTTATCCACCGAGCCGGGATTTGAATTGGTAGAACGACGAGAATTTGATGCAGTGCTTAAGGAGGCTGGGATGGGCCTTTCGGGAGTTGTGCGGGCAAAGGATGTGGTACGTTTTGGAGCAATGCTACGCGCGGATCAATTCCTGCTGGGCAGTTCGGTTGCCATCAACGGGACGAATCGCGTATTTGTTCGGTTGGTGGATGCCAGAACGGGAGTGATTCGAGCCATCAATGTATTCTGCGATACAGGACGATCACCGGATGTCCTCGCTGGTGAAATCATGGATTTCGTTCGTGCGGAAAGTAAGCATCCCTTGCAAGGACATCGTGATTATCTTGCCATCGGCGTGGTTCAAAATCTTGGGGTGAACAATCGTTTTGCAGATTTCCCGGCCCAGATGCGTGGGAGCGTAGCCGCCCAGCTCAGTGGAAAAGTGACTGTGTTGGAGCGCGACGTCATATCGTTTCTGGCCAACGAAGTGCAACTGGACATGGCCGGGTTGACCGAAGGTGCTGGGGGACAGACCGCGCAGATGCAGTTCGGATTCTGGATTGTGGACGGATTTTACCAGTCTTATGAGGTCGCGGATCCGGCGGTGCAACTCAAGTTGCGAGTGGAACATGTCCAAGAGGGGCAACAGAGTTTTGTGTTGCTGGGAAAACCAGACGAACAGTTTTTCGCAAAAATCTGCGACGTGATCGGACAAGCCATGAGTCAACCGGCGGGGGTTGATCTGATAAAGCCCCCGACGAGGCAAGGTGAAATCGCAGCGTTGGAGGCGCGTGGAGAACAGTTAGTCGATTATAAGCATACCCCCCCAGTTGTCGGGTGGCCCTTGATCGAGATTCGATCCGCGAACAATCCGGACAAAATCATGAGCGCGCTTGACGAAGCTACCCGGGTGTTTGAATCCATCCTGCTGTTAGACCCGGAAAATAACGCCGCCAAGATGCGGTTGGCAGGCTGTCTTCTTTTTGAGGCCGAACATTGGGGTGGAATTGAAAGAAACCACCAAGAAGAGCGTGTGGCCCGTGCAAACGAATATTACCGCGAAGTGATCGCGACAGAGGATCATGAATATGCAAATGAAGCTCGGATCGATCTGGCACTTTCGTGCGGCGGACTTGAGGGTGTTGAAATGTTGCGCCGATTTTCCAATGAGACGACCGATCCGCAGGCAAGGGGGCGACTGCGCTATTACGCCAGTGATATGCTGACGAAACTCGAGTATCATTTGCCCGTCGAGGAAATCATGCCAGATTTACGCGCTCAGCTTTTTGATGAGCTGAAAGATTTGGAGCAGAGCACCAACGGGCCATTTATCGTCAGTTACGAAGGAGTGCTTTTCGCCTATCGTTTCCATCAAGATCAACGCGAGAAGATCATCAACACACTTCTGCCGGAACTCCTCGGGAGATTTCCGGATTTGAAGCCGTATATTTTGCTGGCGGCTGCGGGGGAGCAAGCCACAACCAATTCTCCAGTTATCGCACAGTTCATGTCCTCGCTTAAGAGTTGCGAGGAACATCCGGAATCGGTGTGGCATATGACCAATTACTTCACACATCTCAGTTCCACCTTGGAGGAAGAGAAAGATGTCCGCGATCATGGTGGTTGCACGCTGTATCAGCGGACATTCAACAATCAGCAGTATGCAATAATCGTGACCGAGGCTTTGGCACGGCAGAAGGCGGCGGAGCAGGGCCTCGCGCCGCCGCTAACCGTCATTGGTAAAACGCATTTAGCCGAGTCTTACATGGCCCTAAAGCAATGGAAGGAGGCGCTCGAAGGGCTCAATGAATTGCCAGACGCCTCACCACAGGTGAAGAACGAGTGCCGCAGCCATCTGGGGGTAGCCACTGAAAGCGAGGAACTGCCTGATTCGGCCTGGAGAGACATAAGTGACTTAAGTAAGGTGGAGACTGCTTATCAATGTATCGAGCGCCGGCAATGGTCAACCGCGTCCTCGATCATGGAGTCAATAGGGCATCGAACGGTTCGCATGAATCGGGTCGGTTCGTGGGGTTTTGCTTTCACTCCCGTTGTGCCGGCAGTTGTGGCCGACGAATGTCGGCTAAAGGCTGGGAAACCTCCACTTAAAGATCCGATACTTTTTGAGATCGGGGAAACACCTTATATCAGCTTCTCTCCGAAAGGGGTTCGCTTATTTTCATTTGAAATTGAGGGTGAAGATTTGTGGATGGCAACTTACAGTGAGATAAAGATGTTCCGCGGCGATGGTCCATTTGCGGCAGCCAAACCACTGGAGTTGCATGAATTTGAACGCACCACGCAGACCGGCAACACCTGCATTTGTGTCAGCAGCAACTATGTTTGGGCAGGAACATTCGATGATGGCCTGCTGGAATTTGACCGAAGGACCGGAACCTGCCGCCGGCTGACAATGAAAGACGGGTTGTTACTCAACAGCATCTCCGGTCTGAAGTTGCAGGGACGAATCCTATGGATCGCCTATCGGAACGGTGAAAACGGAGCCATAGGAACCTTAGACTTGGAGAGCCGCAGGATTTCCACACTTACACCAAATTTACCTTCGGGGGCAGGCAACAATTCCCAACCGTCGTATAATCAGGCGGTGTTGGATGACGACCACCGGGCACCGACCCTTCCGATAACCAGTATGACGCCAGGGGAATCAAGTGAGATGTGGTTTGCTGTTTTAGGAAAGGGTCTCCGGCGATTTCGAAGTTCCGGCGGTAGTTGGGATACGATTGGGCTGGCAAGCTGGATTGACAGCTTCGTGGACATGACTGCGGATGTTACACATGGGTTGCTGCTGTTGGCAAACCGTGAATATGACGTGCTCGATGGCGAGAAGTCCAGGAGTGGCGGCCTACTTATCTATGACTACCGTCAGAACAAGTGCAATACGCTCCAGATTAATGAAGGATTACCTTCAAATGATCTGACTGCGGTGGCAGTGGACGGAAGGATTGCTTGGGTGGGTGGCAGGGGATTTGTAGCGGTTGTGGACGTTCAGGAAAGGAAGGTGCTTCGAATCGCCTATATCTCTGCAAGCACCATCCGGGGAATCCAGATGAATCCCACGCACGTATGGATTGCGGTTTCGTGTGACACCGGAGATTTTGATCCTGATTCTTCCGGCAATGCGCGGACCGGCGTATATCGCCTCGACCGAGAGGCGATTGAACCCATTGGAATTCACTGATGATTTCAGATTGTATTTAATTTGATAATTTCGAGAAATGAAGCAACTGATTGGTTGAATTGGCGCGAATATTTTTATTTTATCATAACAAGCCAGCAGATAATTTAATCCCATGAAACCCACCACAGTCATGCTACTGTCAGGCCTCAGAGGGTTTTGTGTGCGACTGTCAGACGTGCCCACACATATAGAAAGGTTTTAACCATGAACATCCAACCACCCCCCTCCAGCCGGACGCGCGAAATCAGCGTGGCGGAACCCGTCGCCCCGGCGCTCGAACGCGTGAAGCAGATGCTGTTCAAGCCGTTCAACCTCGCCAAGTGGATCACCATCGGTTTCTGCGCGTGGCTGGCCGGTCTCGGCGAGTCCGGC
>Ga0182030_10020379_pt1 | contig 12513 bp, 12 predicted proteins | sample 812S3MmetaG_FD_121299 | JGI IMG/M metagenome (GOLD analysis project Ga0182030, IMG submission 121299) | Permafrost microbial communities from Stordalen Mire, Sweden - 812S3M metaG (Illumina Assembly) | ecosystem: Environmental > Terrestrial > Soil > Wetlands > Permafrost | place: Sweden... | reverse complement strand
TACTCATCCAATCCCCATCTCCCCCCATCCCCAGCTCCTGCCACTCCTCAATAGTAGGCGGCACGTGATCCGTATTCAATTCCTCTTCCTCTTCCTCATCATATGAATATGAAGCGAAATACTCCGCTGTTTCCAACCGCTGATAAAGATTGGATGCGCTGTTTCGTGCGAAAAGCGCGCGATCGTTAGCGAGTGCAGAGCAGTAGTAGGAGACATTTATTGAGACGGTGCGGATGGAGGCGCTGAAGATGGGGTGGTGAGAGAGTGCTTCAAAACGGGATAGGAAGGGGGATGAGAGGAGAACGGTTGCGGAGTGGACTAAGAGGGGGGAGGCGATTGCGTGGAGGCGTTTAGAGGTTAGACGGAGATTTTGGATGTCTTGTTCGACATTGGAAGCATCGAGGGATATGAAGCATTTGTAGAGTAGCTCGTTGGGGAGCCCCTCAAGGCCCTCAAGGCCCTCAAGGCTTGTAGTTGTAGGCGCCATTGTCGGGATTCTGGTATCTTCACGATGTTCTGTATTTGCATCATAGTACCTATGGTCGACATGTAACAAGAAATGAAAAGGATTGGCCTTGATGTGGCGCAGCGCGACTGCTACTGGTAGCAGGATGCGAGCTACAAGGAAGTCAGCCGTTTGTCTTTCCTACAATACTTGTAGTAGTCAGGATCTCCCTAAGGGATATTCAACTGGATGTTCTAAATTCTTGGTGACCGTGTTAATCAAGTTGGTGTTTTGGTGTTCGCATGAAAGCCCCGTGAATGCGACTAATAAATACCTACCTAGCCTATTAGCAGGAAAATCGTCAGCGCTATATAAGCGACTGCAGTGAGACGTTCCAGGCTTTGTACCCTGAAGGATCCCCAGCTTTCAAATATGACTCCGATGGTAGATCTTAACAATCGGCTTCTACAAAAATATTTATTGCGATAAAGCACTCCAGGAAAGTGCAATATATAAGTGTATGAAAGAAATGCTCGATGTATCAAACCCAAGTCACTCAAGCTGTGAAACTTGCGGACCTCAGGCATCCTCAGCGAAGAAGAGGCGCAGAGGTTCCATCTCACACATTAGGATTTCATTATTTTTGTTCTTATCTTATATCTTCTGTTGCTTAAGTTTTTTCCTTCCACCATAATTTGAAACAAAAGAATGACGAGAAAAAATATGTCGGGTATGGGTAATCCTGGCTTTGCCCCAGTTTCGAAGCAAAATTCACGCTCTTGAATGAAGTACGCCGAGCCCTTCCCTCATCCCCTCAGCCACATCTAATAGTCTGGAAAGCATCATTGTTCGACCCGGAGAAAGCCGGAACAAAGCTCGTTGCCGCAACAGTATATGGGTTCGATCCACATGCGCCGTCCCTAAGAACCATGAGGGCCGATTACGTCAGTAGGAGGAATTCTCAGTTGTAAAGGTTGCAGCTCACACTGTTAGGGTTGATGAATGAGGAGATAGAGGCGTTGTAGTTCTTGCCGGTAGTACAACCTTCTCCACTAGGATAAGAATTGTTCGAGAATTGGTCTAGAAGTTGAAAAGTCAATGATGCTTCTCGGAGCAGGGAGAGGAAGGGCTTACAGCATCCGCCACCTATAAATCAAATTAACGATGTTTTTTCGAAGGGGAGAAAAAGAGATCAAAGGAGAAAGGGGTGATATCAGTGTCAGTAGGTAATGTGATTCACTGTTACCATGACCATCGATACACTGGTTGTACTCTGAGTCGATGCATCCGATGACTACAATGGGGGTGGTTGAGCTTTGGGCGTCAAGTGCTTTGGCGGCAGTGGGAACCTCAAGTAGGAGAAGCTTGTTCAATCCACCACTGATGTTGTCTCTTTTGATGGTGGAGAATGGAGTGCAAGATGCAAGAACTGCGAGGGCTAGAAGAGTAGCGGTGGTTAATTGCATGATGAAGGTTTGTGAAAGAGATGGCTTTTGAAAATGGAGAAGCTGGAGTTGATTGAAGGATGTAATGAATTGAGGGATTTGAGTGGGAGTAGATGGAGGATCTTCTTATATACTTCTAAAGATAACCAAAGAGAGAATGGACAGTGCGATTCAGCCCCGCACCTTGGGGGGGGGTTGAAATCGGCAAATGCGATATCTGCAGCATTATTGGAGAATGGCATATGGTTAACAAAGACAGCAAGATTCGATGAAAGAAGTTTTATCACCTACCATTTAGTACAGCCAATTTCAGTAAAGCCGTCACAATGCCCCACAATATTTGACTAAAATTCGGAATCAAACCCCAACTTTTAACCTTTTCGAAGCGTAGTCTGCTCGGCAGTCACATCTAAACCTCACTCTTCGCAAGTACCTATGCAATTTAAAGAGACTCTTTAGTGTCTCGGCTCATCTTCAAGCTCAGATAGCGATCTTCATAGATCAGCACTCCGGCCCAGCACGTGGACATAAGTATGCATTAGTCCATGAAATATGTAAGGCGTAGACCATAACGGTTGAGCGATCACAGCCGCGGGGAAAAGGAAAGTTCCGCATAAGCTTAAACATTTATGTAAATATTGAGGACTGGTGGACCAACAATAATTAGCCCCAGGGTCTAATCATATTAGAAAGATACAGTACCATACAAGAAACGGCACGTTGTGCTTACTCTGCATACAACCCAACAATTTTAAGGTTCGAAAGATTTAGACCCGGAATCTTAACCATAATTGTAACAAGAATTGTGATATTTCGCAAAATAGTTCAAAAGACCTACTCATGAGACATGAAAAGATCCGATTTGTTAGGTGAGGCAGAGACAAAACTGGTCCAATGGGGAATGAAGGTAGAGCACATGCTTCATTTGCTCTTCGAGATTAAAGTAAAATAGTCCAGTTTCGAATCAAACCCTATCCCATTCAAGGTAGCAGAGAACTTAAAAAGAAATCTCAAATAAGCTATTCTCCCAATACGTTTTCAAAGGGAAATCGTCTAACAATGAATGAGATGATGCAGACGACGCGGAGAGAGGCCACCAGGCAGGGTGTAAGTAGGATCACGTATGAACGCTTAGAAGTAAATTCTAATCATCAAATTGGGATAACCCAAATATATTTCAAATGCTAAGCTCAAGTTGAGCATTGTTGAATACCAGACCCAGGGTTTTCAGATCCTGTGACCATTATTTGTTCGCAGCTTCCTTCTGAGAATTTTGTGGATGACAAGTGCCAACTATCTTGCAACCACTTCACATTCGTAGTTTTCTGAAGTTTTCTTCATATTTCTGTTGTTTATTGAGAACCCAGATCACTTTAAATTTTGTCTTCCCACACAACGCGAGCTTTCGACCAACAGACAATACCGCTTCTACAAGACAAAACACACAGTCGCACTATTCTTGTATGCATTCTGCCATGTCAACATCTGCTATGTCAATATCTAGTGATATGCTGTGCAGGACATGATATTGTTGTTCCTGCCATTGCCACAGTATGCTTTTCTGTCCCCCTCATCACACACCATCATCTACAATCTGCTGTCACAAGTCTAACAGGTACTGCACCGCAGGATCTCCCAGCAATAATTTCAAGCTAGCTAAGCCCTTAAACTTTTCAAAGGGCTGATATATATATATTTCGCTCATAGCACCTTTGTGCATGTATACGACCTTAAATGATCTACCAGCATTCCATTCAACATTGACTGATTTAAGAGATACTCCTCGAGACTTTCGATGGAATATTATGAGAAAGTTTCGTATAAGGGAAAGCCAGCCATGAAGGAATGAGCAAGTTACCCATAGCAGCCAGGAACTGTGCTTCAACAATGTCAACAGATGAACATCCAAAATGCATTCTGTGACACCTAAACTCTGTTTTTATTGTAACATTGTGACATGAACTCCAATCATCAAGCGATGGAGGCGGCTTTGCCCATGCAAATGCGGTGCAAACCAAAATCCTTGTTGTTCCGCCATTCCTTTGACTTCATAAGGCTGACATATGACTACAGGGTGGACCCTTATTAATACTCTCAAGGAGGTATTTTTGAATACTTAAGTGCATTCTTGATCATGACAGACAAGTGAATATCCCAATCTTTACTTGCTGCTCAACTTTTCCTTTTCGAGCCAAGCGTTCTGGTTTTATGCTGCTTTGGGTGTTCTTCTGCTCTTGAGCAGCCTTCGAGATGTCGGTGAACAAGATTATTTCGTACATTCACTGGTATTGATCCCGCCGGAAGTCTTGGTTCCAAATCTCGCCGTCAAAGTCGCCCGTCAATCTTTCAACAACTCTGCGACCAAGTGCCAATATCGTCTGTCGACCATCCCACGAGCTCACCACCGTCAAACGCCAAAAAGGCTTCAATTTATTCATCCCGATTGAAAAGATGTGCACATTATGGATGATTCTCGTTGCAACCATGTTGTTCGTAGTCTCTGCGGTACCGTTGGCGCAGACCGCCGTCGGAGCTTCTTTGGACCATGTATCAGCTTCCGCACAGTTGCCAGCCTGTACTGTAAGCCGCTCAGAAATTATGCCTTGTTTGAAGATGAAGATTAACGCGATATGAAGCTTGATTGTGCCACCGATTTGGTCGATCTGTCTTTACACCCAATGGCGGACATGCAAGAATGGCTCTGTACCAATATTACTCTGCAAGGTCAAGTCTTCGAGTGCATGACAAGCTCCTGCGATCCTTCACAGCAACATGGTGTGTATTTGCCATTCTGTTTTTCACTGCATTTTAACATTTTCTAGTTTCGCTCAACTTGTATCAGAACACAATTTGCAAAGGCACCCATCCACCATCTCGGAGCGTAGAGATGATAAGAGTTATTGCAACTATAAGTGGAGTCACTTTGCCCATTTTCTGTTTGAGAATTTACGGCCGGTACAGACAAAAAGAACTCCGTGTGGACGATTGGGTTGCGCTTGCTACCGCGGTGAGTAACGGAAGTCTATGTTTTGGCAAAACCCTGTTAACATCTGAGAAATAGGGGTTTTTGATCCCAATGGCAGTAATTCCAATCTATAGTAATAATCCCTCTTTCGATTTGTTATCTTATCTATTAACGTCTTATAGATGCTTCGAAAGGATTTGGCAAGCACATATGGGACGTGCGACCAGAGAATGCCGTGCTTATTCGTAAGGTAGGCAAGAGTCTATTTGCAATTTTCTCATTGGTGCTGCGCTAATACATTCTAGCTATTCTATGTGTCGCAATTGTTTTATTATATTGTCCAAAATTCGACCAAAGTCTCAGTCCTCTTGTTCTACCTACGCATATTCCCCAGCAATCGGTTCCGTCTGCTCGTGAAGGCCTTCATAATATGGATTATAACCGCCGGCCTTTCCTTCTTCATTGCCAGCGCAACTCAATGTATTCCCATTGAGGCTTTATGGGATCTGAACCTACGGGATGCATCATGCACCAATCCAATAGCCAACGTGGCTGCAGGAGCCGGATTCAGCATCGCGGAAGACATTGTCATCATGGCCCTTCCGATACCACAGCTGTTATGCCTCAGGATGAGTCTCAAGAAACGGGTTACGTTAGTTGTAATGTTTATGATAGGATCTTTGTTCGTATTCCACTCCTTCTTTGCGGGTTTAGAGCGCTAATGGAGTTGCTCAAAGCGCTTGTGTCACGAGTATGATCCGCCTCAAATATATCGTCCACTACAATTCACACCCTCTCGACATCACATGTTGGTACCCCAGCTCCCTCTCCTCGTCACTATCTCTTCGCATGGCAAGTTGAAGAATGCCGCACTAACTCTATACAGGGCAGAACGTAGACGTAGTCATTTGGTCCGTCCTCGAAGTCTTCTCCGCCATGATCTGCGCCTGCCTGATGGCCATCCGACCTCTCCTCGTCAAATACCTCCCTCTTCTCTTCGCAACCGCGAACCGCTCTCCTATCATCCCCAGCTGGTCCTCCTCACGTCGCAACTCCTGGCCATTCGGCAATAGAGGTTCCGGCGGACGACGCAACTGTTTTGGCTTCGGTAGGAGTGATGGCAATCAAGGTCAACAGAATAATGTGAACCGAGCTCCGCAAATTATTCAGCAGAGGATTGCGACAAGGTATGCGGGTACTGGTGGCAGTAGAGTGGGATTGGGCTTGGGGATGGATGGGGCTGATGATATGGAATGCCACAATTTGGGCGGGATAACGACGGCTACTCTATCAGAATACTGCCTTCCTTCGGACCTTGACCTTGGAGAACCCGCGGTCGACTATTCGAGTGTGTCTAGTGAAAGCTCTTTGAGGATTTACTAGGTGTCATTGTTTTTGTTGAAGTCAGGCATCGGAACCGCGAAACGGGTTATTTGCGTACATAATGGAAGGGAAGTGAGTAGCTAAGGTTTGGGGTGGTAATAAAGGCATTCGGAATAAAATCTAAATCCAAAAGCGTGAAGAAAAATCATATTGACGTTACATGGCGTTGATGTTGGGGAATGTTCTGTACAATGAAGAAATGAACCACTTCCCCAGTTTTTCTCCACCCCCAGAGATCGTACCCCCAAGGCTTCGATCTCACTTTCATTCCATCATAAACCCTCATACAATCAAGATTTATCCAGCCACTTCCTCTCTAAGCTCAAGTGCCATCCCGGCTCGGGTCTCCTCTCTGTTTGTTCATATGAACGTAAATGATGATCGGCACCCGTCCTCAAGGGTATGTGGCTGTCAAAAGCGCAGCTATTGCTGAAGTGGAAGCTTGTATATTCAGCTACCCTGACATAGTAGAGGTGAGGGAACGCCCTCTAGCCATTATGCATTGCGCAGCTTGTTAAGGGAAAGTCTAATAAGATTTGCCGCTTATGGGATCCTTTTTAAATCGCTCGACCAGAAGAAACCCACAAGGATGAGAGTGACGTGCAGCCGCACGAAGAATAGGAGATACGCTTCCTAACAGCGTGATAGCTCCGCTCCATGACTACACACAGGTAAGGAAAGGGTTACACGCACCGCTTCTGGCTCAGATCTTGGCAGGATCTTAGCATCCTTGACAAGCAGCACAGTAAACCCCCCCCCTCTTTAAATGCCAGTACGGCATTCTCACTAATGTGATGAGGCCTTGTATGCTCTTGTCGTCTTTTTGCATATCTCATGCCGAGGACTAGGCTTTTGTACATCTTATCCCGGACGTTAAAACGAAGATGGATGAACACACAACTTGTCGTGATCTCTCCCTCGGGTCGGATTTTCAATGATCCTCAGGTCGCCACCAGAGATCCCAAGCGATCACGATCACGCCCCTTTTCGTGCAGCGAAAGAAAACTTGAGATATTGCTGACTAATCAGGGCGTGATGCCCCGCTGTTCCCATCTCAACGTCAATGTCCAGATATCAACAACTTCTCCATGCTTTTTGCGTGGAATCGAGCAACACAACAATGTTCTCCTTGACCCCCGTCAATCCCTCGCGACTCATGGATATCTGAGATGTGATCTGAGTTCGTAATGAGCTGAAATGATACGGCTGTGATTCCTGGGAAAGGCTGACGAGTGAGGCTCCGTTAGCAGACGTCCCATGGTTCCTTTGCCTCGATTTGCCGTCAGGTGACACGGCTTGCTTTTGTTAGGCACCGATCTTTTCAGCCTCATTCTTTTATTTTGGCTGTGGTAATTCTGGTGTTGATTTTGTGCTGAATGAATCTGGAATATACGAAAATAGAAGTTCAGAAATTGGGTGAAGAGGAAGAAAGCGCCGCGTTCGTTGTTCTTGCCGCTTTGAGATATTCACCCTTTTTAAAATCTCGCGCTTTCCATTTTCTCGCGACTCCAGTCACTTCCAAATTATTATTTATCGCCGAATCTTTTCGTGCTTTGTCAAGATCCATTGATCTTGCAACATCAAATATCCCTTCCCCTTCCAACAAACAACATCAAATCATCCATCATCCTCGACAATGTCAGAAGCCGGAGCGTCTCTGGCGATACGTTCATCCAAAGAGATGGGAGGGGCCTCGAGTAGCAAAATCGAATTAGATCCAGATCAAAACATTCGACAGTTAAGAAAGATGTATTGGCGATTCCAGAACTCCTGCAGATCCTGTCACCGCGCACTGCCTACACCCGCAGATGATTACGAGCGTCATATCGAGGAGTGGCTCGCGGGCGCAAAGAGGTTCCCTCCTACCACCCAGATCTCGTTCTTACAGTGTACAGCCTGTCGTGAGATAACCTGCGCTGGCTGTGGAAAGGCTCCAGTCTTGAATAAGGATAACAGTGTTTGGACATCGCTCGGCATGATCAATAACTGTTGTGAGGACGGCCGACTCTTTGGTATTTGGCTATTGCTATGTCGATTCGAAGAAGAGGATACACGATTCAACGCAAATCCTAGCAAGCCCAAGCCTAAACCGGTATTAAAAGACGCCCGTCGGAAAGTTCATCCAGCCATAGCACACAATCACCAATTCCTTCAAGCTCAGCAAGTTCTCGCCAGCAAAATAGGTACCGCGTCCAGTGGTATCACATCTGGTTTCGCATCTGGAGTGGGATATTCCTCGGATCCCTACGAGGACGAGGCCTTCGACGAAGAGGAGTTCATGACCATGCACATGTATGGCTATCCTCGAAGACCTACCCTAATAGCCAATCCAGTGAAAGATACTATCGATCCAATGTTGGCAACAACTATGAAGCTCCTTACAGGCTTTCTTCCGCGGGTCAAATCCGATGCCTCTACGGTACCAAGCGATGATATGTGTTTGTTTCGATCAAGTATTCTTCTAGATCGCGTGAATGACATGGCCAGAAACGACTCCATCACCGATATCATGGAACGACGTGAAGCATACGATGCGATGTTTGATTTTGTTCGTAGCCTTACGTATCATCCATGCAAAGCATTCTCTCAATTGTTCCTCGAGTCCCGGCCGGAGAGAAAGTTCAACCCAGGTCTGAAGGCTCTCACCTCCTCGTCATACGTCAGTATGTCTAATGGGGCTTTCACATCTTCCTGGCTTTCTGCTTGTGAAAACACCTATCGACAGTCTAGGGTCTTTATTGAACTCGTGTCCAAATCGGAGAAACCTCGAGGAGAGCGTTCCCTTGCACAAAAGATTAGGGGCTCGTTGAGACGCGACGCCAGCCCCGAACCCGAATCAATTACTCCTCAAAGTAAAGACTCAGTCCGCATCTGCGAGACGGTGATTCAGTTATATGAGAATTTGGAAAGAGGCATGACAAAAATTAATACCAAGAACGAGCTTGATAATCCAGCAAAGTGGCAGAAGTTTATGGAGGAGAATAAAGTTACATTCACAGACGACGTTCTGAAGAATCACCGCTGCCTCAACAAAAGAGGTGGGGGTAGGCAGGTTGGACCATCGGGAAGAATGAATACTATCGGTAAAGAGATTGCAAATATGGCCACCTCGTTGCCAGAGGGTATTTTCCTGAAAGTCGCGGAATCACGATCAGATGTTATGAAGGTGCTTATGGTAGGAGTTGAAGGTACACCCTATGCTGGTGGTCTTTTCAGGTAAGATTTCTTTGGCCCGATCATCAATCTTTCACGGCTAATGCTGTCTGCAGCTTTGATCTTCTCCTTGGAGATAATTATCCTGCCAGCCCACCAATTATGATGTTTGTTCTCGAAAATGTTGATGAGGATAGTCAACCAATGAATCCAAATCTTCATGTTGGCGGTAGTGGTCAGTACCGAAAAAAAAGATTATTTCCTTTTTTTTACATACCATTTCTTTTCGACTCTTTTGCGTATGTCTTTATGCTAAAATTCTTCGTTTTAGTCTGCTTATCCTTACTTAATACCTGGGAAGGTAGTCCGGAACAGATGTGGCAGCCACATAAAAGCACTATTCTTTCCGTCCTCGTTAGTGTACAAGCAATGATTCTAGGAGCACCTTTACCATGGCTCAACGAACCCGGGTATGAGCGACTTGGTATCGATAAAGAAGCAATCCGACACAAGCTTCGAATTCAGTGTAAGACCGTCAAGTATGCCATGATTCAGTGGTTGAAAAAGAAGAATGATAAGTCCAACAACGATATTTGGAAGGATATCAATGCTGCATATTGGGAGCATAACTCAGATTCCGTCTACGAGACTGTGCAGCAATGGGTCAAGGACAATCCAGACATTGTAAACTATGGCCCAGACGAACCAATTAGACATATCCCTGGGGGACACCACGCACATTCAAAATTGAAAAAGAAAGGCAAGGACAAATCAGAGGAGCCGAAACCGAAAGCAAATTTGTTGAAGGAGCTTAGCCAACTCACCTATCCGGATAGAGTGGTCATTCATAATGTATGTTTACGCTAGCCCTTGTCATCTAACTTTGGCCCTGACTCGCACCATACTGACTCCTCCATAGGGACAACCAGGTAGCAGCAAACGCAAATTCCCCATTATCGACCTAACCTCCGAAGGCGCCTCTTCCGCATCTCCGAAACGCCAAAGACCCGAAGGCGAAATCGTAGACTTGACTGACGAGCCTGAACACCCGTACTCCCTCCACTCCGGCTCTAGCTATAATTCCGTCTTCAACAGCCCCAACAGCGACTTCAGCGGTAATAACAGCGGCTTCGAATCCTCCTCCAAATCTCACACGGCTTACAACCTCAAATCAAGCAAATCCGCACAATCTATCGACGGAATGTACCATCTTGGCACCGATAGATGGGAATATAAGGGCGGTCATAGTATGGAGAGTGTTCGTGCTGCTTGTGCTGCGTTCGGTGTCCAACCGGCGAGGAGCATTGCTGATAGTGTGGCGAGATTGGAGAATGATGTGAACGGGAAAGGGAGAGTGGAATTCGATCTGGCGGAGCAATGGGGTAGGATTGTGCCGGGGTGAGAAAGGGGATGGGATGAGTGTGGGTATGGTGGGTACGGCAATGGGGCAGGGGTGGTTGGAGGCAGAATTGGATGAGGCGGGGCAGGCTTTTCACGGTTATTGATAAGCTGGCTCGGTTGCTCCTGATTCCTGTCTCTTCTTCCCACGGGAATACTGGGCATGAGAACTTTGTCTTTCTTTCCTCTTTCATTAGAATCGACTGGGTGCGGGATGGATCGCATTTGGCGTTTGGTGTGCTATGGCCGCAGAAGCTTGATCATACTGGCGTTCGGAGCTACTTTATACCACCATATCACGGCCGAAACAGACTTGAGAAGGGCGGCGTTTATTGAGTGCTCTTTTCTGCACTGTGCATATTGTATGAGATATCATAGCGAGCAAGCGACAGATTGTCTTGCGATTATTGCACAGAATTGATGATTTTACCGAATCTGTCCTTTTCAAGAATCTTGATAGCAATAGGGCAGTGACTTAATATGAACAGAATTTGCCGCTGGTATGATGTTAACGTCCCTTGAAATTCTCCAAATGGAATACAGCACACATCAATCACCTATCTTCGCCGAAGCTTTTCCTCGTCTCATCTACCTCACCTAACCATCCTCTTATTATTTCGGCTCCCCATTCCACTACTCGCTACTGCCCCGCTCTCGAATATCCTATTCAACTTCCACTCCCGCACACTACCTCCTGACGGGAATCTCTCCTTCCGTTGCTCAGTCTAGCCCTTCATCTCCTAACTTCTTCTATAGGTACTGAAACGCCCACTTTAAAACACTGATACCTAGTCCTAGTTCTCAGCCACAGGTACATATCCCATCTCCATGTTTCATTGGGTATTAGATAGACTTAGTCCCGATCGAGTACCTTGGCAGCGGGAATTGTGTACACTAGCATCTAGAAATAGATGAGTAGACACATGGTTTATTTTTGCTCGAGATGAAAAGTTTCGGGATAATTAGGTGGATGCGGGTTTTGCGAGTCTTCTTGGGGGGCGAATGTAGGTTCTGCTTTTTGGGGGGAGTTGGCATCAGGTATGAGAGGGGAGGGTGAGAGAAGGAGGCGGGTATGCATATGTGATATTCCATGCGCCAAAGTGTATCCACACATAGATTAGGTAGGTAGGTTTTTTTTGCACCTGACAATTTCGCTTCGTCATTCATCGCATCGTCCTCACCCCTCGCCTGCACTACCCTTACCCCTCGTTTCCCCACGCCCAATGCTTAAATTCCCAATTTCCACTTCGCCCAACCCACACCCGGCTAATGACCAAGGATAAAGTAGTAAAGTGTCTATTTCTTACTACTAAAAAAATGCCTCTTCTTCTTCTCCTTCTCCCCATCAACGCTATACTTGCTCTTCTTCTCCAATTTCCCTCCCCTGCCATCCGTCCCTGCACTCCCATTCCCGTTCACACCCCCATTAATACTCATACTCGCCATCTGTCCTGTCAATCTCGCATCGTACGTCTTCCCTGGCGGCGGCGCCGGTGCAGCTGGAATTTTCGGTAACGCACCGCCCGATCTTCCTGCATTAGGGTTTGGTAATCCGACAGCAACTGGTCTTGGACCGCCTGGTGCGGATGATACAGGGGCAGGCCGCGTATCGTTACGCTCGAAGAGATGAGCTGGGGCTTTAGGTTTTGGTCTGTCGGCTGGGAGGTCTAGTTTCCGTCTATCGACCGTGAGATCGCCTACTTGTCTTACAAATAGCGCAGGCG
>Ga0182030_10020378_pt1 | contig 12513 bp, 8 predicted proteins | sample 812S3MmetaG_FD_121299 | JGI IMG/M metagenome (GOLD analysis project Ga0182030, IMG submission 121299) | Permafrost microbial communities from Stordalen Mire, Sweden - 812S3M metaG (Illumina Assembly) | ecosystem: Environmental > Terrestrial > Soil > Wetlands > Permafrost | place: Sweden... | reverse complement strand
TCATAGAGATCGAAAAGACAAACTCCGACCAGTATCTTTCATCGGAAAACTGCTCACAAGCCAGAAATCTTCTGCGGCCGAGTCGCCGCCACAAAATCAGGTACCTGCGCAGAGGTTCCCTAGGCTGTTCACTTACGCCCACCTCGGCGGACCCCAAGTATATCAACGGCGTCATTAGACGCATTACTCCTGAATCACCGTCCACACTTCCCTTACTCGGTTTTCGGAAGGCCGGTACGGTTTCGAGGCGAAGAATCGTCAACGGGAAGGGTTGGTCACGATCCTCTCGCAACGGCTAAAAGCCCATCCGGTACGATGGTTAGGCAACGCTCGAAGCCGGAAAGCCGAACACGTTGTGAATGATCAGAAGATGAGTGAATACCCCATAACAATTGAACAGATAGTCGCGTGGTTGCGATCTATGGAGCGCACTCTGGGAGATTCTGGCGTGACACTAGCTGCGGTACGAGAGCGTCGCATCCATCTTTCGGCTGTGGCTGCGGATTTCGATTCATCTCGCGCAATCGGCAGAATCAACGCGTGGGTATCGGGAGAGATTGATTTTCAAGTACTGCGGAGAGAGACTGGTGAAGACGTTTTGATCAAGCATGCAAAAGTATCCAAGATGGATGGACCTGATCTGGAAGGCGCATACGCCGATTTCCTTCGTCTGATGTTGAATCCTGACAGCGGGGCGTCTATCGATGCTGGGAAGCAGTTGCAGGATGATTCCTTGAATAACACCTGAGTCACCGCCTAACCGGAAATAACCAAGTGAGCAACACCCGAGAGAAGTCTTATAGAGGATGACGCGGGCCGGATGGGATCGTGCTTTCCCACCCAAGCAGAGCTTGGATGGGGCACCCATCATCGTGCTTTACCCGTCATCGTACTGATCGTCGTACTGATGGATGCGTTGCGGATGCACGATTTGGGGGGGAGAAAAAGCGGCGCCCGAGAGCGCCGCTTTCTGGAAACACCAGTCCGGATTATTTGCAGCAGCTAGAAGGCGGCTACGGTTTGGCGCAGGCTGTAGGAGCTTAGCGTCTTGATGTAGTTGCCGCGATCGAAGGGCGACGTGTCGGGGACGGAACGACGGCTGAGGCAGCCACGCGTTTCCCAGAGCGATGTGTATTCGCGCTTCTCTAACCAATACTGCATGTCGGAGAGGACGCGGCCGATGTGTTCGATGCCGTGGATGTGCAGGGCCGAGGCCATCATGGTCATGTTCGCCCCGGCCATGATGCTCTTCAACACATCTTCGGCGGAGTGAACGCCGCCGGTGATGGCGAGGTCGATGTTGAGATGGCCGTAGAGTATGGCTGCCCAGTGGAGGCGTGGGAGCAGCTCCGATGGCGTGGAAAAGTGCAGAGTGGGGCGCACCTCGAGGGTCTCGATATCGAAGTCGGGTTGGTAGAAACGATTGAAGAGGACGACACCGCGCGCGCCTACGTCCTGAAGCCGCGCGACCAGATGCGGCAGGCTGGTGAACGACTGCGAGAGCTTGACGGAGACCGGGACTTTGACCTCCTGGCAAACCCGTTCGACGAGTTCCAGAACGCGGATTTCGATTTCGCTGGAAGTCTGGCTGCTGTCCGTTGCCAAGGCGTAGGTGTTTAGTTCGATGGCGTCGGCACCGGCCGATTCCATCTCTTTCGCGAAGCGTACCCAGCCGCCGACTGTGTTGCCGTTCAAGCTGGCAATGATCGGGATCTTGACTGCTGCTTTGGCACGGCGCAGATGCTCGAGATAGACCTCCTGCGTCATGCGGTAGTCGCTCTGGTCGGGCAGATAATCGAGCGATTCGGCGAAGGATTCGGTGCCGCGCGACAAGTCTTCATCGAGTGCGCGCGATTCGAGAGCCAGTTGCTCCTCAAAGAGGGATGTGAGGACGATTGCGGACGCGCCCACATCTTCCATGCGGCGAATGTTGTCCAGCGACTCGGAGAGTGGAGTGGAGGACACGACGATCGGTCCGTTCAGCTTGAGACCCAGATAGCGTGTTGAGAAATCGATCATTGCGCACCTCCGGCAGGCGTGCTTGTTAATTGCTCCTCGGGAGTTTCCGCTGGAGCGATGTTCGGAGTATCGCTACGGCCCGGCATTGCTGCGCGCGCCGAGTAGACGCGCCATTGGCGCTCCACATCGTCCTGCGCTTCTTTGAGCAACAACGCTGCGTGTTCGGGATTGCCGCGGGCAAGCATGGTGTAGCGTGCCTCACGATAGGCATAGTCCTTGAGCCGGATCGAGGGGGCCTTGGAATCGAGCTGGAAGGGATTCTTGCCTTCCGCCCGGAGAGCCGGGTTGTAGCGCATGAGAGGCCAGTAGCCGGATTGGACGGCGAGTTTTTGTTGTTCGAGACCGTGAACCAAATCGTAGCCGTGGGCGATGCAGCTTGAGTACGCGATGATGATGGACGGACCGTCGTGGGCCTCGGCTTCCTGAAATGCCTTGATGACGTGGGTGTCGTTGCCGCCCATCGCGACCTGCGCGACGTAGACGTAGCCGTAGCTGACTGCTTCCATGGCCAGATCTTTTCTGCTGCTGGTTTTGCCGCTGGCCGCGAACTTGGCCACCGCGCCGCGCGGGGTGGCCTTGGATGCCTGGCCGCCAGTATTGGAGTAGACCTCGGTGTCGAGCACGAGGATGTTGACGTTCTTGCCGGAGCCGAGAACGTGGTCGAGACCGCCGAAGCCGATGTCGAAGGCCCAGCCGTCGCCGCCCAGAATCCAGACGCTCTTGCGGACGAGGTTGTCGGCGATGGCGAGCAGGTTGCGCGCGTCGGATGAATCAATAGCGAGAAGTTGCTTCTTCAGATCTTCAACGCGCTCGCGCTGCGCATTCATCTCTGCTTCGGTTTTCTGCGGTGCGTGGAGGAGCGATGCCGCGAAGTCCGGGCCTATGGTCGAGGCGAGACGCGTGACGAGGGTTTCAGCGAAGGTCTTCTGCTGGTCGAGGGCGGTTCTCATTCCGAAACCGAACTCGGCGTTGTCTTCGAAGAGCGAGTTGGCCCACGTTGGACCGCGGCCTTGTGCGTTGGAGCTGTAGGGCGTGGTGGGCAGGTTGCCGCCGTAGATGGACGAGCAGCCCGTGGCGTTGGCGATGTAAAGCCGGTCACCGAAGAGCTGTGTGAGGAGCTTGATGTAGGGGGTTTCGCCGCAGCCGGCGCAGGCGCCTGAGAACTCAAAGAGAGGCTGGAGGAGTTGGAGATCCTTGACCTGGCCGTGCGAGAGCTTGCTGCGATCGACCTCGGGCAGGCTCAGGAAGAAGTCCCAATTCTCGCGTTCGGGTTCGCGCAGAGGAGCTTGTGGGGCCATGTTGATGGCCTTGTGGCTGGCGTCGCTCTTGCTCTTCACGGGGCAGACTTCGACGCAGACCGCGCAGCCGGTGCAATCCTCGGGAGCGACCTGGAGCGTGTAACGATCCTGCTCCATGCCTTTCCATTTGGGCTTGGCCCACTGGAAGGTGGCCGGAGATTTGTCGCCTAATTCTGCGCTGTAGACCTTGGAGCGAATGACGGCGTGCGGGCAGACCATGACGCATTTGCCGCACTGGATGCAGAGATCCTTGTCCCACACGGGAATGAATTGCGCGATGTTGCGCTTTTCCCACTGCGTGGTGCCGGTGGGAAATGCGCCGCCTGCGGGGATGGCGCTAACCGGAAGCAGATCGCCTTGACCTGCGGCAATTTTGCCCAGAACGTCGTGGACGAATTTGGGCGCTTTGCCGGAGATGACGCCGACGATGTCGAAGTTGGATTCTGCGGTTGTGGGCAGCTCGACTTTCTCCAGGTGTGCGAGGGCATGGTCGACCGCGGCGAAGTTTTTCTGGACGACGGCCTCCCCGCGCTTGCCATAGGTTTTCTTGATGGCTTTTTTGATCTGCTCGATGGCTTCATCGCGCGGCAATACGCCACTGATGGCGAAGAAGCAGGTCTGCATGATGGTGTTGATGCGCGTGCCCATGCCGGCTTCGCGGGCGACCTTGTAGCCATCGATCACATAGAACTCGATCTTCTTCGCGATCATCTCCTGCTGCATGGTTTTGGGTAGCTTGTCCCAGACTTCGGCAGCCGAGTAAGGCGAATTAAGCAGGAATACGGCGCCGGGGATGGCCGCTTCGAGCACATTCATCTTCTCGAGGAAGCTGAAGTTGTGGCAGGCAATGAAGCTGGCGCGAGTAATCAGATAGGTCGAGTGAATCGGCTTGGGTCCGAAGCGCAGATGCGAGGTGGTCATCGAGCCGGACTTTTTGGAGTCATAGACGAAGTAGCCTTGGGCGAAGTTCGGGGTCTCGGTGCCGATGATCTTGATCGAATTTTTGTTTGCGCCCACGGTGCCGTCGGAGCCGAGGCCGTAGAAGAGCGCGCGGACGGTTTTTGGGTCCTCAGTGGAGAAAGACGGATCGTAGGTCAGACTGGTGTGGCTGATGTCGTCGTCGATGCCGATAGTGAAGTGATTTTTGGGCGTGGCCTTGGCCAGCTCGTCGTAGATGCCCTTGACCATGGCGGGCGTGAATTCTTTCGAGGAGAGGCCGTAGCGTCCACCGATCACGGTTGGTTTGCCGAAGGGGAGAGTCGCCGAATTCTCGGACAGAATTGTGACCAGGTCCTGGTAGAGCGGCTCGCCGGCTGCGCCGGGTTCTTTGCAGCGATCGAGAACTGCGATGGATTTGACGGTCGCAGGCAGTGCGGCGAGGAAGGCATTGGCGTCGAGGGGGCGATAGAGGCGGACCTTGAGAAGGCCGAGTTTTTCGCCTTTGTTGTTCAGCGCATCGAGAGCTTCCTCTGCAGCTTCTGCGCCGGAGCCCATGATAACGATGACGCGCTCGGCGTCGGGCGCGCCCACATAGTCAAACAGGTGGTAGTGGCGGCCGGTGACGGCAGCGAAGCGATTCATGACCGACTGAACGATTCCGGGGACTGCGGCATGGATCGGCGTGCAGGCTTCGCGCGCCTGGAAAAAGACGTCGGGATTCTGTGCTGTTCCGCGAATGATGGGGCGGTCGGGGCTGAGGGCGTTCTGGCGGAACTGGATGATGTATTTGTCGTCGAGAAGGGCGCGGATGGTTTCGTCTTCGATGGGCAGGATTTTGCCGACTTCGTGCGAGGTGCGGAAGCCGTCGAAGAAATGGATGAACGGAATGCGCGATTCGAGAGTGGCGATCTGTGCGACGAGCGCCATGTCGGCGACTTCCTGCACGGAATTGGACGCGAGCATGGCCCAGCCGGTGGAGCGGCAAGCCATGACGTCGGAGTGGTCTCCAAAGATGGAAAGCGCGTGCGTGGCCAGAGTGCGGGCGGTGACGTGCATGGTGGCCGGGGTGAGTTCGCCGGCGATCTTGTACATGTTGGGAATCATCAGCAGGAGACCCTGCGATGCGGTGAATGTGGTGGCAAAAGCGCCGGCCTGCAACGCGCCATGGAGAGCGCCGGCAGCTCCGCCTTCGCTCTGCAACTCTTCGACGATGGGCAAAGCGCCCCAGATATTTTTCTTTCCTTCGGAGCGCCATTGATCGGCCCACTCGGCCATGGGCGACGAGGGGGTAATGGGGTAGATCGCGACCACTTCGGAAAGCCGATAGGCGACAGAGGCGGCGGCCTCGTTCCCATCCAAAATCACCATCTTCTGTTCACTCATTCGCAGTGCTCCACAGCGCGGCCAGAGGAGAAAAGCCCGCTATCGGAAGTCTCGCCGCTGAGGGTACGTGGGGCTGTGATGCGAGACACACGGAGAGAATATGGATTCATAATGCGGTATGAGGCGGCGGATTGCGGTGATTGAGCTGCCCGATCATTGATGGAGGTTTTCTGGGGTCGAGAAAGCTGAATGGCGCGCCTTCTGCGAATATCGAGACAAGGATGGAACACGCGCACAACGACGAGTCGGCACCGCTTGTCAGCCGGGCCGATCTTCAGGCATTGCTTGCAGCGGTCGCCTCCAACGTTGGCGATCCGCGTGCGGGGATCTTCGGGCCGCGCTCGATCAGCTGGCGGATCAATCGCGAAGCGGCGTTGTTTCTTGGGGCGGGACGGGCGGCGCTGCTGCAGCTGGCGCATCCGTGGGTTGCGGTGGCGCTGTCGCAGCATTCGTCGCTGCTGAGCAATCCAATTGCGCGGTTTCACAATACGTTTCGGATTGTGTTCACGATGATCTTCGGATCGTCGGCACAGGCCTTCGCGGCTTCGCGTTCTTTGTATCAATTACACACGCGAATTCGTGGAGAGCTGCCTTCGGCGGTTGCGGGGTACGCGCGAGGGTCGCACTACGAGGCGAATTCCCTTCCCGCTTTGATCTGGGTGTATGCCACGCTGGTTGAGTCTGCGGCGCTGGCGTACGAGTGCGTGCTGCCGCCGCTGACGCGGGCGGAGAAAGACACTTACTTCGCGGAGAGCAAGGTGCTGGCGGGGTTGTTCGGAATTCCCGCGAAGGCGCTGCCCCAGGATTGGCGCGCCTTCGGCGTGTATATGCAGGAGATGTGCGCATCGGCGGCGCTTGGGGTCGATGAGCGCGCGCGAACGATGGCGTTGGGTCTGCTGTCGGGTGCGGGATCGTGGGTGAAGTCTCCGCAGTGGTATCGGGCGATGACGGCGGCGTGGCTGCCGCAAAGACTTCGCGAGGAGTTTGGGTTGGCGTTGGGCGACGCGGAAGAGCGGATCGTTGAGAAGGCGCAGTGGTGGCTGCCGCGTGTCTATCGATTGCTTCCCTCTTCGGTTCGGTTTACGGGGCCGTATCACGAAGCGCGTGCGCGACTGGCTGGTCGCCGACCGGGAATGCTTACCCAAGCGAGCAATCGGTTCTGGATGGGCGAGGAGAAGATGCCGTTCGGGGAGTAGGCGTGCTCGTGGTCGGAGGCGCCGGATTTTTATTGAATGAGTTGTTGACGAATTGACGGTCGCACAGGCGTGATAAGAACGAAATGTAATCTTGGTTATGAACGATGGAGCTCGATTCCAGTTCGTGCGCCAGATTTGACGTGGCCGGTTCAGTCACTTGCCTTCAGGAGATAGCAGACTTGCAGAATTGGCGATACATGTATTCCGTTTTCGCCATCGCTTGGGTTTTCGCTTTAAGCGTCAATGTCGTTTCGCGCGCACAGAACGGGAGGGAGCATCCGTTTTTCGAGATATTGACGCACCGCATGGATGTCGATGTAGATGGAGCTCCCAACGCCTACGGTCCGCCGGGCAAGCAGACACTCGACATCCTCCGGAATGCGCATTACCTTAATCGCGCCGACAACGAAATCGTTGGTTATTTGATTGACGAACACAATCGCCCGATTCTGCAGGGCCCAAAAGATCCCTTCCCGGGCTATTACATTTCTCAGACCGCCTTTACTGATCTTGAGAATCAAAATGAACGGGATCCACGGCGGTATATCGACGCCCGCAATATCAATTATGTCGTTCGAGGAGACTTGGCCCGGCGGCGCGGCGTACGGGTGGGTGATTTCGTGTCTGTGTATTCCAAGCGCACCCGCAGGGGCGTATTTGCTATCGTCGGAGACACAGGCAATCCCACAGGCGACGAGGGATCGCTTCACTTAATGCAGGACCTCGGATATCCGTTTCACGATGGCAAGAATGATTCGGTTGAAAAACCTGAGATCGTCATCCGGTTCTACCCAAACTCCAACCCGAAGCATCAGTTCTTCTTCACTCAGGCCGCACTGGACGAAGCAGCTACGAAGCTTGGCCTGAACCGAGATTTCTTCGCTGCTTCCAGCGCCAACCGATAAAGCGCACCGAGGCCCTGCACGTGTCTACCGTCTAGACCGCTGTGAGGATGCCTGCCGCGAGCGCTTCCCACTCGGCTTCGAGGCTCGGGCGGTGGAAGGTGCGACCTGCTCGCGTATACCAGTAGTCGGCGTTCGAGGCCGAGCCTTCCTTGCGGTGAAGGTAAGCATGCACGGCCATGGCTTGCTGCGTCTCGAGTTCATCGACGAGGCCGTGCGCCTGGTCCCATTCACCCTTCGCATCCCACCACAACGCGGCAAGGGGAACACTCAACTCGGCAGGAGGAAACTGCTGTTTCAAACTCTCGCGGAATTGCTTTACATCCATGGCGCCTCCTGAAGCTCCACCTGCCTCAATCCTAGTCATCGATGAGAGGCCCTATTGCGGCTTCATGGGGTTGAATCCATTGCCGATCGGGTGATCCAAGTCACATCCAGTGAAGTTCAACCATTGATAAGAATAGAGCGACGCGCCGATGAAGCAAATACGGGCCGTCGGCGGTTGAGCGAAGACTGGCGTAGCGAGGTTATCAGTCAGTTGTTTCGCAGGGGGCCGCGCTATGGCTCGAAGGGAGTTGGTGGTGATTTCCCCAGAGGTTTGCAACTCAGACCGAAATGGTCGTATACTGAATTCCGACTATTCCGGTCGTAGTTTTAGGGTATTGCCGTTTCGGCGGCCCTCGGGAGTCCGGCGGTTGAGCGTGCTGAGCGAATTACATGTTGGCGAAAGCGGGGTCCTGGTGGCCCTGGATTTGCCTGAATCGGTGCAAAACCACTTGATGCATATGGGCTTTGTGCCCGATGCGCACGTGACCGCTTTGCGCCGCGCTCCGGCTGGCGATCCCACGGTTTACGGCATTGACGGCATGGAGATTGCCCTGCGGATCGAGACGGCAAAAGCGATTCGCGTGCGCAATGCCAACGAGTCAGATTTGCATCGGCAAAGCGCACAGGAGCTCGCTGAGGCTGCGCGATGAATGCCTGCTGTGAGACCCCGGTCTTTGAGCCGCCTGTTGGTCCTTCCGTGCAAGGGGCGTTCCGCACGGTTGTCCTAATTGGACCGCCCAACTCCGGCAAATCCACACTATTCAATCGATTGACGGGACTGCGGCAGAAGGTCGCCAACTATCCTGGCGTGACCGTGGAACAACGCATGGGACCGATGGCGGGCGTCGGCCGCGATGACCTGACTCTGATCGACTTGCCCGGCATTTACTCGCTTACCCCGTATTCAGAAGATGCGCGGGTTGCGATTGACGTGCTGCGCGGCAAGATGTCCGGCACGCCGAAGCCCGACGCGGTTTTGTTGGTCTTGGACTCGCTTCATCTCACACGCCAACTCATGCTGGCTGCGCCGGTGCTGGCGCTGGGACTGCCGACACTGGTGCTGCTCAATATGAGCGACCTAATGGAGTCGCGCGGCGGCGAAGTTGACACACTGAAACTGGCCCGCGAACTCGGCGCTCCAGTTGCGCAGATCAGCGCCGTGCATCGAACGGGTCTTGATGCGATTCCGCTCTTCCTCAACCAGTGTGCGCTACGGCAGGCGGGAGAAAAAGTGGAACAGCGCTTGACCCTTCCGGTGCTTGGCAACGCCGCAAGCACGCACAGTTGGGCTGCGCAGGTGAGCCGCCGCACCGGCTATCGCGCGCCGCTCTCGGCCGAGAGCAGCCGCAAGCTCGACAACGTGCTGCTGCATCGCATCTGGGGCCCGCTGCTGTTTCTGATTGTTGTTGTCGGCGTGTTTGAAGTGGTTTTCTCGATCGGCCAGCCGCTCTCGGATGGCTTTGGCGATGTGTTGGCGCGGGCCGGGAACCTTGTACGTCCCTTGCTGCCTGCGGGCTGGATTCAATCGCTCGTGCTCGACGGGGCATGGAAGGGCATCTCGTCGATTCTGGTTTTCCTCCCCCAGATTCTTCTGCTGTTCTTGTTTATTGGTGTGCTCGAAGACTCGGGCTACCTGGCCCGCGCCGCACTGATTGCCGATCGCGTGATGCGGACAATCGGATTAAATGGCAAAGCGTTCATCCCGCTGCTTTCGGCGTACGCGTGCGCGGTTCCGGCAATCATGGCGACGCGCACGATCGAGAACAAGCGCGACCGGCTGGCGACGATCCTTGTCACGCCGTTCATGACCTGCTCGGCGCGCTTGCCGGTGTACATACTGCTCATCGCGGCCTTCATCCCGAACACATTTTTCCTGCATGGATTTCTTGGGCTGCGCACCATTGTGATGCTGAGCTTATATTTGGCGGGCTTTGTAGCGGCCATGACCACAGCGCGCCTTCTGAAGAGTTCCATCCTCAAGTCGAGCGAAACGCCGTTCATCCTCGAACTGCCGCAGTATCGCATGCCTACGCTGCGCTCCCTCATCATGAGGCTGGTGGATCGCGCGCGCATTTTTCTTCGTAATGCTGGAACCGTCATCCTGATGGTCACGCTGGCCCTATGGGTACTGGCGCACATTCCGCCGATTCATGTGGGCGCAGGGGGAGGCGCACAAACTTGGGCAGCGCCGGAACTTGCCGACAGCATCATTGGGCGGCTCGGCCACTTCATCGAGCCTGCGATTGCTCCGCTGGGATTCAACTGGAAGATCGGCATCGGGCTGCTGTCGAGCGTGCTGGCGCGCGAAGTGATGGTGAGCACGATGGGGACTCTTTACGGCGCGGACCCCGAGACGCAGTCGATGCATTTGCAGACGGCGCTGCATCACGACATGACGCTCGGTGGCGCGCTGGCCTTGATGATCTTTTTCGCGTTCGCTATGCAGTGCACTTCTACCATCGCTGTGGTGAAGCGCGAGACCAATAGCTGGAAGTGGCCGGCCTTTCAGTTCATTTACATGCTGGTGCTGGCTTGGGGTGCGGCGTTTGTGGTGAACCATGTGGTCAACGCGCTGATCGGATAGCGCTCATTCCTCGCCGCCGAATCCGGTGATCCGAGATAAAATCATCTTTATCATGCGGACTCGCGTATCCCCCAACGGGAAGATTGTCATTCCAGCGTCGATTCGGCGCAAGCTCGGAATTCGCGCGGGTGATTTGATCGATATAGTGATCGAACAGGATCGAGTTGTCCTCACGCGCGCCAACAAGCCGAAGTACAAAGCGCGCATTGTGGAGGATCCGATTACCGGCTTCACAGTTATCGACCTGGGCCCCGATGCGCCGATCTTGACGAGTGAAATGGTTAGAGAGCTTCTCTCGGATTTTCCATGAGGTTGCTGCCGTGCCTTTCCAGGTTTCATGGCCTTTCGCCCGACCTCTAGTCACTGGCATAATTCCGACATGATCGATCTCGCAAATAAGTTCAGCCGAGGGAGCAACGAGAATCTGCTTCAACTCTGGCAGGGCCGCGATCAATTGAACGATGACGATATTAATCCTTTGAGGGACTGTGAGAAACTGAAAGAGCAATGATTCTTGAGGCCGCCGCGTGCGCGCCCAATTACCTTTATTCCAACTTCAACTTTGCGTGGCCAATGAAGCCGGTGGTTCACTGCGGCCCGCGCTTGGGAAACCAGACAGATGATCAGTGTCAGCAATGTAACGATGCGTTATGGCTCGAAGGTGCTCTTTGAGGAAGTGAGCACCACTTTTACTCCGGGCCGGCGTTACGGGTTGACCGGGCCGAATGGGTCCGGCAAGTCCACCTTCATGAAAATTCTGACTGGCGATCTGGAGCCACAGAAGGGCACGGTGGTACGCCCGCGCAAGCTCGGCGTGCTGCGCCAGGATCAGTTTGCCTTCGACAAATATCGCGCGATCGACACCGTGATCATGGGCAATGCTCCGTTGTGGGCTGCTCTCGAGGAGCGCGATCGCATCTACGAAAAGCCGGAGATGACCGATGACGACGGAATGCGGCTCGGCGAGCTCGAAGGCGTGATCGGGGACGAGGACGGCTACGGTGCGGAGAGCGATGCGGCCGTGCTGCTCCAGGGTCTCGACATCGCCGATGAATTGCATGAGCGCAAAATGGGCGAGTTGCAGGGCGGGCAAAAGGTGCGCGTGCTGCTGGCGCAGGCTCTTTTCGGAAAGCCCCAGGCACTGATGCTGGACGAGCCAACGAACTATCTTGACCTTGATTCGATTCACTGGCTGCAGGATTTTTTGCTCAACTACGATGGGACGTTGATCGCGATTTCGCACGACCGGCATTTTCTGAACAGCGTGACCACACACACGGCCGACATCGACTACGAGACGATCATTACTTACACCGGCGGCTACGACGACATGGTGATGGCGAAGACGCAGGTTCGTTCGACGCTGGAGTCACAGAACGCACAGCGCGATAAGAAGATTGCGCAGCTCAACGAATTCATTGCGCGGTTTGCTGCGGGAACGCGCTCATCGCAGGTGACGAGCCGGCGCAAGGAAGTGGAGCGGCTGCAGACGAACGAGCTTGCGCGCTCGAACATTCAACGGCCATTCATTAAATTTGACCAGGTGCGCCCGAGCGGCCGGCACGTGCTGGAGTTCAAGGGACTGCGCAAGAGCTATGACGACCTGAAGGTGCTCGATGGGTTTACGGCCAACCTGCTGCGCGGGGAGAAGATTTGCCTGATGGGCCGCAACGGCGCGGGCAAATCGACGCTGCTGAAGAGCCTGCTCGCCAACTATCCGGGCCTCGCCGACCCGCAATTCACTCTCGATTCAGGAACAGTCTTCTGGGGACATGAGGCGCAGGTTGGCTACTTTCCGCAGGACGTGGGCGCAACCATTGAGCACGGCCTGACGGTGGCAGAGTGGCTGCATCGGTGGGACCCTG
>Ga0182030_10020377_pt1 | contig 12513 bp, 10 predicted proteins | sample 812S3MmetaG_FD_121299 | JGI IMG/M metagenome (GOLD analysis project Ga0182030, IMG submission 121299) | Permafrost microbial communities from Stordalen Mire, Sweden - 812S3M metaG (Illumina Assembly) | ecosystem: Environmental > Terrestrial > Soil > Wetlands > Permafrost | place: Sweden... | reverse complement strand
TTGCCGAAGGGCTCCGCCACGGAGGCGGGGTATTGCGCCGAGGCATCGTTGCGGAACGAGACCACGCTGGTGCCGGGCTGGGCGTACCCGGGAGCGATGCCGACCACGGCGCTGGTGGGGCTGACGCCGGAATAGGAGAACTGGATGCTGCCGTCGGCGTAAAGGCGCACCTGGAACGTCTGCGGCGCACCCAGGCCGTACTGCTCCCATTCGGGCACGTTGACCCAACTGAAAACCACGTGGCTCGCGTCGGCAAAGAAGCGCACGCTGCCGCTTGGCTGGGAGGGGTCGAGATCGTCGAATAGCGGGGCGATGCGCGGCGGTCCGCCGGTCATACGGCCCAGGGAACGGCTGGTGCTGGCGAATTCCGCCGCCGTGAAAGTCAGGTTGCCGTCGGAATCGAGGAATACCTGTTTGTAGGTGGCGCCGTAGAACGGGAAGGCGAAGGGCAGGGTAAACTGGCGCGCATCGTCGTCGCCGAGGGCGGCCACCAGGCTGCCTGCCGTGGCGGCGCCGGCATCGTAACCGAGGCCCGAATAAGCGTACCGGTATTGCGGAGTTCCGCCTGCCACAGCGGTGAAGGTGAGGGTGGCGTTATCGAGGTCGAACTGGTTGAGCGCGTCCACCACGCCATCGGTGTTTTCGATCACGGCCACATTTCCGACATCGCGATTGGTGGAAGGGGCGAGTGCGGTCGCCGCCATAGGCCTGAGACGCGCGGCGCGCGCGCGTTCGGCCTGGCGATGCCGGAACAGCACCTCGGCCGGCGTGGTAGAGGTGGTGCCGCAACTGCCGGTGTCGTGATGCGCCAGAACGGGCGCGGTAGTTGCCGCACACAAAACGCAAATGAAAGCGAGGCGGCGCATAACGACGATACTCTTATTCTCACACGAAGGCGCGGTCGCGGACTTCAGCGTGACGGGCGAAATTGTAGTGTACTGGCGGCGTCCACCTTGCCGAATTGCATGGGGTAACTGCGGCCGTTGTAATAATCCGCCCACTGATCCTTGTAATGACTCGACAGGATCTGGCCGGATTGCCCGATGGGGATGTTCAGCAGCGAGCTTTCCCAGTCACCTAAGTCGGCGTTCATGCGCATGGAGGGAGCCAGCGTGCGACTGGTCTGCTTCACGGTGGTGCTGGAGCCGCTCATGGGCACCGGTCCGATATCGAAGTATTTGCCGGCGAGAGGCACCTCGTGGAGCACCGGATTGTTAATGGCGATGCGCAGGTAGTCGCCGTAACGCCACCGTTTGGGGTCGCGGCCCTGCATGCGGCGGCCTTCCTCCACGGCGTCGGCCAGCACGCGCAGCAGCATCTCGTCGTAATCGGAGAACCAGCCGGCGGGGCGCTCGCGCAGCAGCCGTTCCACCACCGCCGGAGCCATGTTGAACTCGTAGGCCAGTCCGGTGGCCGCGAAGGCGTTTTCGGCGATGGTGCGGCGCACTTGCAGGTACGCCAGGGCGATCAGAAACGGCGCGGCCATATCCTTGTCCATCTGGCCGTTCCAGGTGCGCAACAGGTCGACGGCAGGGTCCAACCCGGGGTTATGCGCCTGGCGCTTCTGGTACGCGCCCACCAGTTGGCCGGCCAGAAAATGGCTGAACGCCGAATAGACGTCGGTCTGCACCGCCAGCAGGTCGCGCGCGCGCCATCCGTTGCGCGCGGAGAGCAGGGCGCGAATCTGTTGGGCGCGGTAAGGCGGCGCAAAGTTGCCGTTGACGGGGTAGGGGAAGCTCTCGGGAAACGCATTCTGGTTGGCGGAAACAATCAGCCCGCCGGGTGGATTGTAGACGCTCGGCAGCTCATCGAACGGAATGTAGCCGTCCCACTCGAAGTTGCCCGAGGCGCCATCCACCGGAACGTCGCCGCGATAGTTGCGCCGCCGCGGCAGTACGGCGGCGGCGTGGTAGCCGATGTTGCCATCCACATCGGCATACACGAAGTTCGATCCGGGTCCCGGCAGGCGGGCGATGGCCGCCGTGAACTCGCGCCAGTTTTGCGCGCGGTCGATATCGAGGAACGGATATTGCAGCATGCCGGGCTCGGTAGCGGTCCAGCGCAGGGCGAGGCGGTCGGCGCCATCGGAAATAAAGATCGGCCCGTGGCGCGTCACCCAGATCGTCATCTCCACGCTGGGCTGGCCCTTGACGCGGATGATCTCGCGCTCGGCGCGCGCCTGCTCCACCTGGCCGCGGAAAAGGTACCGTCCGGTGCGGTCGTCCAGCTTCTCGATGTAGAGGTCCTGGACGTCGAAATGGAGGTTGGTGATGCCCCAGGCGATGCGCTGGTTGTGTCCCACCACGATGCCCGGCGCGCCCGGCAGGGCGACGCCCGCCGCATTCAGGCCGGGCGCCTCCAGGTGCGTCATGTACCAGATGCCGGGCAACGAGTATTCCAGGTGCATGTCGCTCGAGAGCAGCGGCTTGCCCGAAGCCGTGTGGCTGCCGGCGATGGCCCAGGAGTTGGAGCCCGGGCTGGCATCGCCCAGGCCGCGCACGGAATAGAGGAAATCCACCTTGGCGCGGTCGCCCTGCGCCATGAGGTTGTGCTTGACGATTTCGTCCTTCCAGGTGGTGGTGAGGCTGCGGTACATATGCAGGCAGAGCAGCAGGCAATCGACCGCGCTCCAGGGCTGCGGCTGGTAGTTGAGCAGAGTGAATTCCACCGGAAGATCGTGCAGGTGGGTGGCGATGAACTGGTTGACGCCGCGCGTGTAGGCGGCAAATGCCGCGCGATCGGCGGCCGGCAGGGTGGTGTAGGCGCCCTCGGCGACGCGCCGCAGGCGCAGTTTGCGGGACTCGCGGTCGCTTTCCAGCAGGGCGGGGCCGAGGATCTCGGCCAGCGATCCGCCGGCGTAGCGGCGCAGGGCGTCCATCTGCCACAGGCGGTCCTGGGCGGTGACGTAGCCCTGCACGAAAAGCGCATCCTCCTGGCTGGCGGCCCGGATGTGCGGTTCGCCATGGGTATCGAAACTCACCGTGGCGCCCGCGGCCAGCGGCGCTTCGATGGTGCCCGAGCGCTGCGGCAACGGCCGCCACGCGTACCAGTAGACCAGCGCCAGAGCGGCCACCAGCAGGACGGCGATCGCCACATTGACGGCTTTGAGTGTGCGTGCAACCAGAGAGTGAGTCATCAAAGGGGTGTTAATTCTTCCATGATAGCCCGTCAAGACTGCTAATTCGAAAGATATGTGTCGTACACTCCTTGATATTGATTAGACCGGCCTCCATGGTGTGATTGCCATTCTGGGGAGTGGCCCGCTGCGATGGATGCGTTCCAGCGCCACAGTCAACCGTCGTTTGGACCCGACATTCGGAAGGATTGAGCAATTGCAGAACGCGGTCGCCTCGCAGAGCCGGTTTACCGGATGTGCCATCTTTCAGCGGGGCGGAATCAGGGCTCACGCCTACCCGTGCATGCTCTATTTCGGGGCGGTCTTCGGTGAAATATCAGCTACCCGGTGGGCTGAGGTCCATGGCCTTCCGGCGCCAGGGACGTTTGTAGCCCTGATTCTGCTGTTGCTTCCGGCGCTAGTGGGGGCGAGGCTTCTATTTGTCGCATTCCACTGGGAACTGTATCGGCGTCATCCAAGGCGGATCTGGCAGCGGAACGGGGGCGGCGCCGCGCTGTACGGAGGATTGCTACTCGCTTTCCCGGCTTCCTTGCCCTTACTGAGGGTGCTGGCGATCCCTCCTCTGGCCTTCTGGGACGCAACGGCCATCGCCCTCCTCATCGGCATGGTCTTTACCAGGATTGGTTGTTGCCTGCACGGCTGCTGCGCCGGCCGGCCGTCTGACGGTTTCCTCGCCTTGTACCTGCCGGATTCACGCGGCGTCCACCGGCGGCGTTTACCTGCGCAGTTGTTCGAAGCGTGCTTGGCCGCGCTGATATTGCCCGGCTCCATCCAGGCGGCGAACCGCATTCGGTTGGATGGGGCGCTGTTTCTTTGTTCCCTGGCGGCTTATGCGGCCGGACGCTGGATGCTCGAGCCCACCCGCGAGACGATCGACCGGGCCGGAGGTTGGAGCCTGAACCGGATCGTCTCGGCGGCGCTTGTGGTAGTGGCTGCGACCGCGGTTTTGTCCCTTTGGGTTGCAAAAGGCGGGGCCGCTGCCGCGAGTCACTAAGTTTATGGAGAAGGGAGAGTCACAATGACGGATTGGTATTTCCTGCTCGTGCCGATCGCGGTGTTGACGGTGCTATTGCTCTTTCGCTTCGTTGGATGCACCCAGGAGGCTTTCCTTGGCGACCCGGACGAGTATGAAGAGACGGTAATAGCCGACGCTCCCGTGGCGTATTTTCGCTTCCGGGAGAAGACGGGGGCGGTCGCCATAAATGTAATGGGCGGCCCCAACGGCGCGATCGGGGAGACGGTGGGTCCGCTCGACGCAGGCGACCCCAATTGGCTTTCCACGACAGTGGCCCAGCCCTCGATCATCCTGGGGGTTACAGAGCCGCATCTTTTGCAGACCGATTTTTCCTCCTATTACTCCGCCTTCTCCTTCGGCGGTGGATACGTGGCGGTGCCGGCCAACGTTTCCCCGCTCAATAGCCTTACCGAATTCACCGTGGAGATGTTGCTGTACCCCCAATGGGACTTGGAATTTGGGTTGGGGAAATACTACTGCGTTCTGGAGTCTGCCGATGTCGTCCAAATTCCCGGCCAGACACAGCCGCAACTGCAGAAGAATGCCGGTTTCGGAATCTATGCCGGTCCGGACAACGCCGCCGACCCGGCCTCGCCGTACACGTGGCAGTTTTGGGTGGGTGTCGGCCAGAACGGCTTCGAGCGGCTATCCCCGGTCCTGCCCTATCCGCAGCCGCCCAACAATCCAGCGCCCAATCCCGGTCCCACGGTGCAGCCCGAAATTACTTATCTCGCCGTTACCTTCAGCAGGTCGCAGAACCAGGCATTCCTGTATTTGTTTAATCCCAACCGGGATCTCGACTACACGACGTACCAATTGAACGCGCTCCCCTATACGGAAGCCGCCCAGCAACTATATGTCGGCCTTACTCTGCAAGGTCCGCTGTTCCCGCCGTTCACCGGTCCGACGCTCCTCTATCCATTCCAGGGGCCAATCGGCGAACTCGCGATTTATGACAAAGTTCTCGACGAGAGCACACTGAGAAACCATGTGATCAATGCTTTCTTCAACACTTAGCCAACTCGAAAAGGAGAGTTATCGATGCCATCCGCCAGCGACATTTACGACCAGCTCATCAAGGCGAACCAGAACCTCGTCGCCATCGAGGGTAAGCTGGATACCCTCAAAGGGTCCACGGACGCGGTCCGCACGGCCGTAGAGCAAGTCGAAACGATACTCAACAACGGCCTGCCGCAGTTGATCGCGCTGAATGAGTACATGGCCCAGGCCCTGCATGAGAACGATCTTCAGAACGGCACGATGATCTGTATCCTCGAAAAGATCGCGAAGAACACCTGCGACCTGGTCAACCAGTCGCACCTGCAGACGGCGCTGCAATCTAACATCGGGAAGAACACCGCGGGCTTGGCCGAAATGTACGCGACCACACATGTCGAGGCCGCCTTAAGCCGCGAGCGGGAGGAGCGCCTGCGCCGCGAAATGGAGAAATGCTGTCCGCCGAAGCCGCCCTCTCCGGCCTGCCAAGACGAACCGTGCCCCGTGCCCAAGCCGATCGGGCCGCCGCCGAGTGTTGGGGTGGTGATCAAGTGATCCCGTGCCCCAGCAGGTCAGTAAGTTAATGGAGAAGGGAGAGTCACAATGACGGACTGGTATTTCCTGCTTGCGCCGATTGCGGTGTTGACGGTGCTGTTGCTCTTTCGCTTCGTTGGGTGCAGTTTCCAAGCTCTCGGCAGCGACCCGTATGCTGTAACCGTGAAAGCCGACGCTCCCGTGGCGTATTTTCGCTTCCGGGACAAGTCGGGGACCGTCGCCATAAATGAGATGGGCGCGCCCAACGGCACGCTGGGGGCGACGGTCGGTCCGCTCGACGCGGGCGACCCCAATTGGCTTTCCACGACAGTGGCCCAGCCCTCGATCTTCCCGGGGGTTACCGATCCGCAGCTTTTGCAAACCGATTCTACCGGGGATTACTCCGCCTTCTCCTTCGGCGGTGGATACGTGGCGGTGCCGGCTAACGTCTCCCCGCTGAATAGCCTTACCGAATTCACCCTGGAGATGTTGCTGTACCCCCAATGGGACGTGGAATTTGCGTTGGGGAAATACTACTGCGTTCTGGAGTCTGCCGATGTCATCCAAATTCCCGGCCAGACACAGCCACAACTACAGAAGAATGCCGGTTTCGGGATCTACGCCGGTCCGGACAACGCCGCCGACCCGACCTCTCCGTACACGTGGCAGTTTTGGGTGGGTGTCGGACAAGACGGCTTCGAGCGGCTTTACCCGGTCCTGCCCTATCCGCAGCCGCCCAACAATCCAGCGCCCAATCCCGGTCCCACGGTGCAGCCGGAAGCCACCTATCTCGCCGTCACCTTCAGCAGTTCGCAGAACCAGGCATTCCTGTATCTGTTTAATCCCAACCGGGATCTCGACTACACGACGTACCAATTGAATGCCCTGCCTTATATGGAAGCTGCCCAGCAACTATATGTCGGCCTTACTCTGCAAGGTCCGCTGTTCCCGCCGTTCACCGGCCCGACGCTCCTCTATCCATTCCAGGGGCTAATCGGCGAAGTCGCGATCTACGACAGAGTTCTCGACGAGAGCACGCTTAGAAACCATGTGATCAATGCTTTCTTCAACACTTAGCCAACTTCGAAAAGGAGAGTAATCGATGCCATCCGCCAGTGATATTTACAACCAGCTCATCAGTGCGAACCAGAACCTCGTCACCATCGAGGGTAAACTGGATGCCCTCAAAGGGTCCACCGACGCAGTTCGCGCGGCCGTAGAGCAAGTCGAAACGATACTCAACAACGGCCTGCCGCAGTTGATCGCGCTGAACGCGTACATGGCCCAGGCCCTGTATGAAAACGATCTTCAGAACGGCACGATGATCTGTATCCTCGAAAAGATCGCGAAGAACACCTGCGACCTGGTCAACCTGTCGCACCTGCAAACGGCGCTGCAAACGAATATCGGGAAGAACACCGCGGGGTTGGCCGAAATGTACGCGACCACACATGCCGAGGCCGCCTTAAGCCGCGAGCGGGAGGAGCGCCTGCGCCGCGACATGGAGAAATGCTGTCCGCCGGAGCCGCCGGCTCCACCGTGCCAAGACCAACCGTGCACCGTGCCCAAGCCGATCGGGCCGCCGCCGAGTGTCGGGGGGGTCATCAATTAATCCCGTGCCGCTCCCTCACTTGCTATGTGCCGCATTCGTGGTCGGCGCGGACCGGATCACGAAGGCCATGGTGGCGCGCCACCTCGTCGCGGGAGAGTCGGCGCCGGTAGGGCCCTGGTTGCGGATCCGCCACAGGGTGACTTCGTTCCCATCGGATGGGCCGCTGCACAGTCCGGCCGTGCTGCTGTTGCTTTGGGCGGCGGTGGCGGCCGGCGCGGCGCTCTTGGTGCGCTCAGGCTACGTGTTCCAGGGGCCGGCGGCGCAAATCGCGCTGAGTGCGGCGCTGGCTGGAGCGGCGAGCAACCTTTTCGACCGGTTGCGGCGCGGCACGGTAGTCGACTTACTGGACTTGGGGTGGTGGCCCACCTTCAATCTGGCCGACGTGGCGATCACGCTAGGCGTGGTTGGGGCGATTTGTCTGATCTAGGTATCGTGATTTCGCTAACCAATTGAATCCAGTTAGTTTATACCGCGACGCCGACCATTCGCCGCACCGGGCCGCCTACAAAAAAAGGGCGCCCTCCCGGGGATACCGGGGAGTGCGCCCATCTACGTAACGGAGTTAGTTGGTTACCTGTAAAGACGCGTTGTCCGGCGTTTGGTTAGAGTTTCCGATAAAATGATCTCGGAGCCTGTGAACGAACCATCCATTCGCCTGTCGCTCGTCGTACTGCTGATCGCCATCAACGGCTTCTTTGCGGGCGCCGAGGTGTCGCTGCTCTCGGTGCGTCATTCGCGGCTGCGCCAGATGGCGGCGGAAGGCAATGCCGGCGCGCAGGCGGCGCTCAATCTGCTTTCCAATCCGGGCCGTCTGCTTTCGGTGACCCAGGTGGGTGTGACCCTGGCGAGTCTGGGGCTGGGGTGGGCCGGCGAGGACACCGTCTACCACATTCTGGCCGGCCTGGCGGCGCCCTTGAACACGCCGGTCACGGCCACCGGCCTGCACGCCTTGTGCTTCTTCCTCTCTTTCCTGATCATCAGTTTTTTTCACGTGGTGCTGGGCGAGGTAGTGCCCAAGAATCTGGCCATCGCCAAGGCGGACCGGCTGGCCGCGCTGACGGCTCCGCCGCTGCTTCTTTTCTATCGCTCCATGCTGGCCTTCGTGGCGGTGATCGAGCGCTCGGCCAACGCCATCACGCGGATGCTGCACCTCAAAGGCGGCGGGCACGGCAACGTGCACACCGCCGAGGAACTGAAGCTGATTGTCTCCAGCAGCCGCGGTTTAGGTTACCTGCCCGAAGCGCAGGAGGACATGATCCACCGTGTGCTCGACCTGGGCGCGATTTCGGTGCGCGAAATCATGGTGCCGCGCAACGATATCGTTTCGATTGCGAGCGACGCCACCCTGGACGACGTGCTGCATACCATGATCGAGCAGCAGCATTCCCGGCTGCCGGTGTATGAGAGGACGAGCGAGAAGTTCGTCGGGTTGCTGCATTACAAGGACCTGCTGCCGGTCTGGGAAGAGCGGCGGAAGGCCATCAGAGGCAGCCGTCCGAGCCGGGCCTTCCGGGTGGGGCGCCTGCTGCGGCCGGTAATGTTCGTGCCCGAAACCAAGGCCGCCTCGCAGATGTTCGACGAGTTCCGTACCGGCCGCTCTCACCTGGCAATAGTGGTGGATGAGTTCGGCACCATCGTCGGCATGCTGACGGTGGAAGATGTGCTGGAACAGATTGTGGGCCGCATCGAAGACGAGCACGACGAAAAGGTGGCGCGCCGCGGCGCCGAGAGCGATGACGTGGAACTGGACGGAGCCGCCCGCATTCTGGACCTGGAAAGCGAGTACGGCATCGAGATTCCGCCGGACGCCGGTTTCGAGACGCTGGCCGGATTCCTGCTCTTCCGGCTGGGTGAGATTCCGCGGCCCGGCGCGGCGGTCGAGTACCAGGGCCGGCGCTTCACCGTGCTGGAGATGGAGCGCAATCGCATCGCCCGCGTGCGCATCGAAAAGCCGCCGGCGGCATAGGGCTCCAGACGCCAGTCAGCCAACCGCTCCCTAACGGGGCGCCCTCTGGGCCCGGCTCCGATCAGAGCGCGACCGGGGTACCCCCTTGGGGTCGGGAGCGGTCTTACAAAATCCGCGCTAGCATAGGGTAGACATGTTGGGCCTCGAACGGTCGGCGGCGCGGAATACCTGGACAGCGGCGATGGTGCTGCTGGCCCTGTGGCTGGTCTACCTGTTGCGCGTCACGTTCTTTGTCTTTGCCCTGGCGCTGCTGTTCGCCTACCTTCTTTCTCCGCTGGTGAACCTGCTGGATCGCGCCATTCCACGGAAAGGCACGCGCACGCTGGCGTTGGCGCTGGCCTACCTGATCTTCATCGGCGCGGCGGTGCTGGTCGGGATTCAGATCGGCACGCGCGTGGTGTCCCAGGCCGAGATGCTGGCGAGAAGACTTCCCGACATGATGGCCCAACTGGAGCAACCGTCGGAAATCGCGCCGGCGGCGGTCAACTCGCTGAAGGCCCAGTTGATCGCCAGCCTGCGCGCGGATTGGGTGCAGCGCAGCGGCGACATCATGCACGCGCTCCCCGCTGCCGGGCTGCAATTCCTCTCGGCGGCCAGTAATCTGATTTATGTGGTGATCGTTCCCGTCCTGGCGTTCTTCTTCCTCAAGGATGGCGACCTCATCCGCAGCCACATGCTGGAATTCCTGAGCGCGGGTCCTTTGCGCGGCGTAGTGGAGAGCATGATGGCCGACATCCACCTGCTGCTGGCGCATTACATGCGCGCCCTGGTGCTGCTTTCGCTCTCCACCTTCACGGCCTACTCCATTTTCTTCAGCATCATGGGCGTGCCTTTCGGGGTCCTGCTGGGGGTAGTGGCCATGGTGCTGGAGTTTATCCCCATGATCGGACCGCTCACCGCGGTCGCCGTCATCCTGCTGGTCACCCTGATTTCGGGTGCGCACTTCTGGACGGTGGTCATCTTCCTCGTGGCCTGGCGCATGTTCACGGACTATTTCCTCTCCGTGCGCCTCATGGGGCAGGGCGTGCAACTGCATCCGCTGCTGGTGCTGCTGGGCGTTTTCGGAGGCGCGGAAGTGGCCGGCGTGGCCGGGTCTTTTCTCTCCGTGCCGGTCCTGGCGATGGCCCGCATCCTGTACGTGCGAACCCGCCGTTCGCGGTTGAGCTCTCCCGACGAGACTTCCCTGCTGACGCGATGAGACGCGCGCTCTGCTTTGTCTTCCTGGCGTGGCCTCTGGCGGCCCACGTGATGAGCATGAGTTCCGGAGATCTCGCCATTGTCGGCGCCCGCGCCCATTACGATTTGCGCATGCCGCTTTACGAAGTGGCGCATGTAGCGAATCCCGAGCGTACCCTGCTGGAACACATCCGCTTCGCCGGCGCACGCCTGGTGCTCGGCGAATGCCGCGCCGACGCCGCCAGCGACACATACCTCTGCACCGCGAACTACGAATTCGCCGCGCCGGTCGACCACCTCGACGTGGAGTGTACTTTCGCCGCCGTCACGGTGCCCAATCACGTGCACCTGCTGCGCGCCTCGCTGGGCGAAAAACGCGATGAGGCCATCTTCGACCTCGGCTTCACGCGTGCCACGCTGCGCTTCCGCCCGCCCACCCCGGCCGAAATCGCCATCACGCAGGCCGGCGCGGGCTTCCTGCGCGCGCTCGGCGGGGCGGTGCAGGTGCTGTTCCTGGCGGCGCTGGTGCTGGCCGCCCGCTCCCGGCGCGAACTGCTCGACATCTCCGCCATGTTCCTGGTGGGACAGGCGGTCAGCGTGCTGACCATGGCGCACGTACTCTGGCAGCCCGCGCCGCGCTTCGTGGAGGCCGCGACCGCCTTAGCCGTGGCCTATCTGGCGGTGGAGATCCTGCTGCTTCCACAGGCCGGCGCGCGCTGGCTGGTGGCGGGCGTGCTCGGCGCGCTGCACGGCCTCTACTTCGACTTGTTCGTGCAGACCACGGGATACTCTCCCGCGCTGGTCCTCTCCGGCGCGATGCTCGCCGAGGCGGCCGCCATCGCCGTGCTGGCGGTCGCGCTCTCGCGCGTCGGCCGCATGGCGAAGGCCTTCCGCCCGGTGCAGGTCGCGGCCTCGGCGCTATTGGTTTTCGGCATGGTCTGGTTCCTGCTGCGGCTGCGGAGTTAGGGTTGCGTCGAGAGGCGCGCTTCCACTCACTTCTCCAGAATCTGCCGGTACACCTCGTACGCCGCCTGGCCGAACAGCACGAAGATCGCCTGCCGCACCGTGGTGTCCGGCCGCTCCAGATGCCGCCGCACTTCCCGTATGGCGATCTCCGCCGCCGCCTTCTGCGGGTAGCCGTACACCCCCGTACTGATCGCTGGGAAGCTGATGGTGCGCACGGCGCGCTCGTCGGCGAGTTCCAGGCACTTGCGGTAGCACCCCGCCAGCAGATCCGCTTCCCCGCGGCGGCCGTCGCGATACACCGGACCCACCGCGTGGAATACGTACTTCGCCGGCAAGAGGCCCGCGCCCGTCGCTACGGCGCTGCCGGTGGGGCATCCGCCCTGCTCGGCGCGGATGGAGTCGAGCTCGCGCATGATGGCGCGTCCACCCGCGCGGTGGATGGCGCCATCCACGCCGCCTCCGCCGGCCAGCGCGGAATTGGCCGCGTTGGCGATCGCGTCCACGGCGATCCGCGTGATGTCGCCTTCCTCCAGAACGATCTTTCTTCCGATGGCGTTCGTCCAGTCCATACGATCCATTACAATCATTATCATGACCAGGCGAGAACTTCTGGCGGCCGGCGCGGCATTTGCCGCCCGCGCAACACCTCTGATGGCGGCCAGGACGCACATCGATAAATCGCGCATCAGCGCCATCACCGACGAGATCGGTCTCAGCACCCTGGAGTCGATCGCGTTCGCCCATTTCTACGGCCTGCAGAACGTGGAAATCCGCAATCCGCCGGGCAAACGGGAATACTTCACCCTGCCCGAAGCCGAGATCAAGGCCGATGCGGACCTCTTCGCCAGAGAGGGCCTCAAGGTCTCCTTCGTCAACACCAGCCTGCTCAAGTTCACCTGGCCGGGCACCGAAGCCGCGCGCCGCCGCACCGAAACGCCGGAGGCCCGCGACAATCGCCTGGCCGCGGAAAAGGCGCGCTGGGACGAGCGCATGGAAGATTTGCGGAAGGGCATTCGCTGCGCCCAGATCATGGGCTGCGACAAGATGCGTGTCTTCTCCGGCTCGCGCGTGGCGGACCCCACCACCGTTTATCGGACAATTGCCGACACCCT
>Ga0182030_10020376_pt1 | contig 12514 bp, 10 predicted proteins | sample 812S3MmetaG_FD_121299 | JGI IMG/M metagenome (GOLD analysis project Ga0182030, IMG submission 121299) | Permafrost microbial communities from Stordalen Mire, Sweden - 812S3M metaG (Illumina Assembly) | ecosystem: Environmental > Terrestrial > Soil > Wetlands > Permafrost | place: Sweden... | reverse complement strand
ACCGCCAGCACCCTGGCCGAAGCCAAAGCCACCATGGAGGCTGCCGCCAAGGCAGCACAAGAGGAAGCGAAGCGCAAAGCCGAGGAGCGCAAGAAGGCAACTCAGAAACTACCCGAAAAGGGAATCGCTGCCACGGCCGCTGAGCCTACTTCAGGGTCTTCCTCCGCATCCCCAACTCCTGCTGAGGCCGCACCCTCTTTCGCATCGACGGGGACACTCGGGCTGTTCCCACCTACGACGCCCGAACCCGCTCCAACTCAATCGAAGGGAGGTCTCGCACTCTAATGGATAGCCATGAACTTGTCAGATATTTCGAATTTAATGGTGTTCGACTTCCAGATATTAACTCCAAGCTTTCGGTAGAGGAAATCCGCGCCGCGTACGCGCACCAATTTCCCGATATCGCTACGGCAACAATCACTGGGCCGGAGGCGGTCGGAGACAAGCTGCGGTATCTTTTCTCACGATCCGTCGAAATCCAGGGTACATTTGCTTTTTTCTTCCGCCTGGGCTTTCAAGCCTTTTCCCTTTGAAATCAGCCTCTTCCCGCGACCCGCCGGGGATTGGAGGCGTAGGTATTTTTTTCTGGAACTTCGTATGTGGCCGGCGCGTATGTGCTTTCAAAGTGGGCTAACAGGTTGGACTGCCTGAACTTTTGGAAAAGGGGCTGCGGAAAATAAATGGGCGGTGATGGCGAGATAAAAAGCAGTCGCTCGCCCGGCGGCGATGCCGGAAGAGTACAGCAACGCAATCTCATTGTTGAGTTGGCGACGGTGTTGCCCGACGGAAGTCCGCTCAAGAGGTACGCCCTCCCGAAGGGCTTCCCCTTCCTGATCGACGACGACACGCATGAAATCGTTGAACCGGCGTTGTTGTTTCTGGTCAACGGCTATCTGACCAAGACAGGTTTCTGGAACCGCAACACCGCCAAGAGAGCCGCGTATGACCTTTTGGACTGGTGTCGGTTCTTGGAACTACACGGCCGCCCTTGGGACCTAGCGGACGGCGCAGATCTGGACGCTTACCGCGACTCCATGATTGGTCAAATCAGCCCAAGAACCTACGAGGCGTACAAAACGGAGACGATCCGGGCCCGCAGAACCTTAGTAAGACGCTTTTACGCATGGGCGCAGAAAAGAGGTTGGTACAAGGGCACACTCGAAGAGGCGCCGGAGGTTCGCGAGGTCTATCTATCCGCTGACAGGGATCCGTTGGCTCATGTTCATTCGGGTCCACGCCGAATCGAAGTTGATCCGGGGACGCCCGCGAGCAGGGCAAGACCAGGCGAAGAGGTCCGCCCCCTGATCGGAGGTGATCCCAGGAACGCAAGTTTCCCACGCATTGCTAAACACCTCGGTCCACTCCCTTCCGAACGCGGCGCGGACGATCCTACTCCGTCTCGCGACCGCCTGGCGGCGGAACTTTCCGTCTCGACAGGGCTTCGCGTGGACGAGGTTGCCAAGCTCACCCTCTTTCAAATTCTGGACCTTCCGGTCGGCGGCGACCCTGAGAGATTCACGACCGTGCACGTCACGAAGACCAAGCGACTGGTGGCGCGCGACATCAACGTACCGAATTATCTTATTCCGGACCTGTACGCCTATATCGACGGGGAACGGAGCGAGTGCATTGCCGTTGCCCGACGCCACTGGCTTAAGAAGAAGAGCGATGAGCCCAAGGTGCTTTTCGTGAACGGTGTGGATGCGCACCAAAATGCGGGTAAACCTGTAAGGGCGGACACGCTCTCGGGCGCATTTCGCCGAGCCGTCATGAAAGCGGGGCTGACCGGATGGGTCACCAAGACGCACCCTGATACCGGCGAGGTTGGCCAAGTCCTGGTTCCCCGACACCGCTACCATGACTTGCGCCACACCTATGCGCTTTGGACCTACCACGCGCTGGTCGAGCAGGGCACGTCGGAACCCTGGAAGATCATTCAATCGCTGCTCGGTCATGCGCATCTCTCCACGACACTGGACACGTACCTCCGAGTTGTGAATGTGGAGAAAGCTCGTACGGCGGACGGAGTCTACGAGGTCATGAGGAGCGTCATCCGTGGCAACTAGGGTACTGCGTCCAACCCGCTTCTCTCATGACTCGAAATCGGTGGTCGTCGATATCGATCAGGGGCGTATCGAAACCGGCCGCCGAATCGAAAAGGGAACGGAGCACGGCAAGCCTTTTCTGAGAGCGGTGCTTCCCACTCCTGGCGAGCCAGAACCTGAGCAGGTCATCGACTTGTCCTTCCTTTATGCCGTCCCAAACCTGGCCCACGCCCTGGCTGACGCTTTTTGGGATTGGACAGCGACCACGCAAAGGACCTCGACTCGCGGGGGAGAAGCGCAGCGCCTTCGGGTAGGCTTTGTGGCTTTCTTGATCGAAACCGGGCGTGCTGAGATCACGCCGGAATGTCTGACGACTGAGTCAGCGAATGCCTTCATCGGCTGGTTAAACGAGAAACGGAGCAGCAGAAATGAGCCCCTGCAGGAGAATTCACGTGCCAAGCTGTTTGGAACGTTTCGACGGCTCATGAAACATCTGCGGCAATCGTCCAAGTGGTCGAAGCGAATACCAGCTAGTCTCCACGTGAAAGACTCTCCGTGGCCCATGCGCCACTTAAAAGCCAAGGCAACGGAAGTCATCGCCGCGGATGAACTTCGGGTTCTGCTCTCGGCTTGCACCAAAGAAGTGATCACCACGATGCAGCGAATCGAGGCTGGCTGGCGGCTTCGCGACGAGGCACGCAAGGCTGTCCCCGACCACCCCAAGTCTTACAAAGACTACGCCGATTTAGGGGTCTGTCTCGCCGGTCTGGAAAGGCAATTCGCGGGCAAGGTTCTACGTCAGGATTTTATCGAGGCCGCGAACCCGAGCCTATGGCAGGCGGCGGGCAAGATCCACGGCGGGCTGGGCAAGATGTACGCATACTTCTTTCCAACCCCACGCTTACTTGTGCCATTTGTGATCCTTTTGTCGTTCTACACGGGGGTGAATACGGGAAGCCTGCTGGAAAGTCACAGGAATGATTTCTGGGTAGCAAGCATGCTCGGTCAGCGCCGCTTTTACTGGAGGGTCTGGAAGGAGCGAGCCAAGAGCTGGCAAACAGGAAACATTGCTTGGGACGAGGATATGACTCATCCGGCAAAACTGGTGCAATTCCTTGACCGTTGGACCGAACATCTGCGCGCGCTTGTGCACCCCTCGCTTTCGCAATGGCTTTTCCTATTCGTAGCGACGAGGGGCCGGCGGGAGCCGGCATCGTTTCACAGCAAATGGGGAGCATTGGTGGACTTTGCGTGGGCCTACAACTACATTCTCTTTCTCGATCAGCACGGCCTCAACCACTTTGACACCCGCCAGTTCCGCCTCACCGGACTGGAAATAGTCCATCAGATCACGGGCGGCGATCTGCGGGCCATGCAGGCATGGGCTAACCACAAGCGGGTCGGCACTACCGAGAGGAATTACGTGACCGATGGGGCTAAGAAGCGAGATGAAGAACGGCTGGCCGAGATCATGCAAGCCCGTGGACGCTGGCGGAGGACGCAGGGAAAGATCGAAACCCGCGGCCGACCCGAGCACACGGATATCGGTGCGGCCACGCCTGGGTGGACGTGTCTGGATCCGTATTCTGGCCTTTACGGGCCAAAGGATACGTTGTGTTCGGCTTACGCCCAGTGCCCCGTGTGCCCACTAGGGAGCATCGACTTCCAATCGCCCTACGCCTGTGCCCAGGCTCATAACCTGTTGGAAGCGGTACGGCGCGCAGCGGAAACCATGGCCCCGCAAGCCTGGCTCGAGCGGATGGCTCCTGTACAGGAAAGGCTTCTGCACACCTGGTTGCCCCAATTCTCCGACCGGGTTCGCAAGGCAGCGGCGAAGTTGTCGTTGCCTTCGCTTCCGGTGCCCGAGTAACTGCCATGCTCAGACCAGTCCAGCACATGACCACCACGGAGGTTGCGGCTAGCGACCGCGGGCGAGATATTTTCAAACAAAAGGAAATGGGTGATTTCTGGGTATCGAGCCAGAGCCAGTGGAGAGATCAGTTCTGGCAGCTTGACAACGAGACAGCGGGTGTCAGATGGGATGCATCCCGGATCATCTGGGATGTAGCTCTGCCCGATGGCAGTCGCCTCACAGATCCACGATGGGCTCCACAGCTTGAGGCCTTCAGGCGATTCGCATGGTCGCTGTTCGCTGAGGAAAGCGGCTATTACAGCAGGCCCCTCAAGCCCGGAAGCGCCGGGGAATTAGGCACCGGGATTCGTTACCTCGCCCGCTGGATGAACCAGCGCGACTTCCTCTCATTTAGTGAACTGGACAACGCCGCATCAGAAGTTTTTCTGGATGACGTGGCGGACGAAACCGCGCTGGCGGACTTGCGGCCGAGTAATACCGAGGAAACCATTCCCCCCAACGAGGACGATTCGACCCCAGTCGCCGATGGCGAGGGCATGAGTGTTTCACAAGTTTTTCGACGCGTTCATATATGGCTGCAACTCTGGCGTCAAGCGGGCGCGTTGCGGGAGGCCGGCGTCCCGGCCTTGCCCGAACCGCCCTTCAACGGCAGGAGCGCGAAAGAAGTCTCGCGCGATATCGCTACGCGTGCCGCTTCCCTTATTCCGCCGTTGCCGGATGAGGTCGCGCTTCCCATCATGAATGCCGCGCACCGCATGATCGGACTGCCCGCGGAGGAAGTCATACGACTTCACGTCATGTACGCCGATGGGGTGAGGGCAGCGGTGAACGACGGACAGAAACGGCGCAACTCGCAAAACGACAGAGGCCTTCGCGCCGTGAAGGGCTTTCAGTTCTCGGTTCTTCCCGGCGAGCAAGAACCCTGGCACGCGCCCTTCGACCAAGCTGAGGTCGACGACTTCTGGCCAGCCTATAGCAGGGGGCGGCAAGGACCCAGCACGGTTTCCGGATCGCAACTTCTGCGATCGCTGGTCGGTTCGATCCGTGATGCTTGCTCGATTGTGATCCAATCGGAAACCGGGTTGAGAGTCTCGGAACTGTGCGGGCTTGAGCCGGGTATTCACCCGCAATCGGGCCTGCCGAGCTGTGTGCGAATCCGGCGATCCTATAGCGGACTGAACGAGCTGTTCTTCGTGGAAGGTCGTCTATTCAAGACGGTCGCCGGCCCTCGGAGGGTAGAGTGGCTTGTGGGATCGCGGCCCGTGGGTTCGAAAGAAATTCCGCCCCCCGTGCGTGCGCTGGAAGTGTTGACCCGGCTCCTTGACCCCTGGCGCGCCATGGCCAGCGATCCGAGAATCGCCAAAGCCTTATTCGCACAGCCCGTCACTTGCAGGGGAATGCCCGGCAAAAGCGGTATCGGCATTGCGTTCGAGGACATGATTCTGCGAGGACAGAGGAGGTTCGTTTTTCGTTTTGTTGATCTCAGCAAGCTCCCGGATAGGAACCGGCGCGGCGAAGACCTGGCTGTCTATCGCGAGAGCCGGGGTATCTGCCTGCGCACGCACCAGTGGCGCAAGACCTTCGCGCGGTACATCTGTGGCACCGACAGCCGCATGCTGCCCGCCGTGAGCCGGCACTTCAAGCATTTAACCTTGGCGATGACGGAAGAAGCCTACTTGGGGAAGAATCCGGCACTTCAGGATGCTTATGAGAGCAACATCAACCAGAGCACGGCTCGAATCCTCTACGAGAATGCGCGTGGCAAACCTGCCCAGGCTGGCAGGATGGCGAAGCTCATCGATGAGCACCGCGCCGAACTCCAGGCGCTGATTGCCAACAAAGACGAGCGGGACGGTCGGCGGGCCATCCAAAAGTGGGTTGAGCAAAACCGGTTGCAGATATTCTTTGCTCCGCACGGGAAGTGCTTCATTCGGCTTGATCCCGTCGGCGCGCGCTGCCATGAGGTGGGCCAGACGGTTCATTGGCTTAACGAGGAGCCCAACTACGCGACTCGCCATCCTTCCCTGTGCGTGGGTTGCTCCTGCTTCCTGGTGGACAAGGAGAACGAGGAGTTTTGGCTTGAGCGGTTCATCGACAATTACAGGTCTTTCCTCGAAGGAGTCTCTCAAGGGAAGGCGAGCGACTATCGCATTGCGAGGGAACGTGCTGACCAAGCCGCGGCCATTCTGCAGGCACTGAAGGTTCCGCTGCCAGAGGTGTGACGCATGGGACGCCGAGCGCTTCTGCCGCCGCCGGGCGGCTGGGATAAAGCCATCGGGGAGGCTATCCAGCGCATCAAGGAAGAGAAGCCCCTCAATCCGCAGCTTCTCAGACTGGCGAAGCTGGGGAGGCTTCGCCTTGGCCCTACCACAGTAGCCCGCGAAGCCGGGTGTCCGCGCGATTACATCAGTCACGAAGGCTGCCGTTTCCCAGACCTATACCAAGCGATTAAGGCTCTCCAGGAGCCGGCGGTCGAGCCGCGCTCACTCGCCGCGGTCAACTTGAAGCTCCGGCAGCGCAATCGAGAACTGTTGGAATCCATCAAGACGGCTCGCACTCAAGTTGCGGCGGCGCTGCTCCGGATGGATCAGATGGCAAAGGACTACGACCGGAAGCTGAGCGAGCTCGAACGCATTCAGAATCGGCGAGGCGGCGATCCGACCCGAGTCGCTGGCAGAAGCCGTGACCGTGGAACAGTGCTGGAAATGCCCGCGCCCGGTTTAGAAGGATAAGGACAAATGTCGGCACGCTCGATAATCCCGGAGATTCTTGCGAAGCTCGAACCTTACCTGGAGCTGCTGGATCGGCAGTGGGAATCACAAGGCGAGGGGTGCCGAACTCCCACTCTGCCCCATGATAAGGGCCAAGTGAATGTTCGTGCGATCACTAAGGCGCTGGGATTGCGGCAGTCCCAGGAACAACACTTTTTCAAGAAGCGTGAACTAGCACTGGCGATCAACGAGCTGGCTAAGGTCCAAGGGCTGCGAGGAATCAATAGCCGGCAGTTACAGGACGTTGAGGACAGGGTTCAGACCGAGCGGATTCACAAGGTCGTCCAACACAACACCGATCTTTCCCGCTCACTGGCCGAGCGCGAGGCTGTCATCGAGCGGCAGCGTCGCGAAATCGAAGCGCTGCGGGCCCAACTCGCTCTACTCGAAGAAACGGGAATGGCCATTCGCACCTCCAAGGTTCGCTGATGCTGGCTTGTGTCGAAAAAGTGATTGCCGAGCGTGATTGGGGGGTGATCCTCTCGGTCCGCGCTGTCGATAAACCCGGCGAGAAACTTCAGGTCAAAGCACTGACCAAAATCTTGCTGGGACGGCCATCGGTCGGGGAGACGTGGTGTTTTGAAGGCGAGTATCGTCAATCGTCACAGTACGGCCGGCAACTCTTGGCATGGTCTGGCTACCGCAAGACACCCACAGGAAAGCTCATTCTCCGTTACCTTGCCGAGCACGCACCCGGCGTCGGGTGGGAGCGGGCCACGCGGCTCTGGAACAGATGGGGCGTCGATCTTGCCAGCATCATATCCGACGAGACCAACATCCCTGAAATCGCCACGGTCCTGGCGCCGGAACGGCCCAACTTAGCGGTACGACTTGCGGCAGTAGTTGTGCGGGTCTGGAAAGATTCAGCGGCTGAGTCGAGCTTGGTGGACTGGCTCATGAAACGGGGCGTGGAAGACTTGAAGCTCTCGCGCCGCGTGGCGCGCATTCTCGGCGATTCTGCCATCGATGCTCTGTCTTCAAATCCTTACATACTGGTTCCGCTGCTGTCATCTTGGAAAAAGCTGGACGAATTGGCACGCCGCGTGATGCAGGAGGCCGGAACTAAGGCCCCCAGGACTGATGTGCGAAGGCTCGTGGGCGCCGTCGACGCCGTGGTGAAGGACGCCCTGGCAGACGGACATACGGTGCTGACTCGAGACTGCCTCCGAAGAGCCCTGGCAAAACTTCTGGAGTCCTCTGAAGATTCTAATGCCATAGACACTGCCATCGCCGTCGGCGAAAGAAATGGTGCGATTCTGCCCGTCTTTTACGGATGGCGAGCACCAGGAGCGGCGCTGCTCGAAGACAACGTGACGGCGAAGCTGCGGCGGATGCTCGAGCCAAGTTATTCCCACCCGGTGCCAATTCCGCCATCTGAGCAGCTCACACGGCTATTAGCCCAGACTATCGAATCCTCCCGCCCTCTCCATGAGGAACAACGATTAGCGGTGCTGAAGGTCATGGAGCACCCCGTTGCGTGCTTGCAAGGCGGCGCCGGCGTGGGCAAGACATACGCCTTGAAGATCGTTTGTGACCTTTTTGAGAACCTCGGTGGCCGGGTTCTGCTAGGTGCTCTCGCCGGCAAGGCCGCCCTACATCTGGCACGCTCAACCGGCCGGCATGCCTTTACCCTGGCAAGGATCACCATGCAACTCGCTGAGCGCGAACGAATCGAGACCGCCTTATCTGATCCTGGCCTGGATGTACCTACCGCCGCGAAATTCTCGGAGCGCTTGAAGTCACTGGTAAAGATCGAAGACAGGACGCTGGTCCTGCTGGATGAAGCCAGCATGATCGATCTGCCAACGCTCCATGCGCTTCTGCGGTACATGCCGGAAGGTGCAAGGCTGCTGCTAACGGGCGACGCAGCGCAGCTTCCACCCATCGGCTTCGGCCTGGTCTACCACGCCCTGGTGCGCGATCCGCATATCACGGCGAATCTCACGGTGATTCACAGGCAATCAGCGGAAAGCGGGATTCCGGAGGTCAGCGCCGCAATCCGGGAGCGCCGAATACCAGTATTTAGCGAGTACAAGGGTGTTGCGGATGGCGTCTCTTTCGTACCGTGCGAATTAGGGCTGATCGGCGATGCGGTGGAGCGCATCGTGCTGGACCTCGGCGGCTACTCGAATGGCGTGCTGGTTGTTTCACCGACGAAAAAAAGTCCAGGCGGAGTTGATGCCCTGAATGCGCGCCTCCACGAGCGGCTTCGCCCTCACGGTGTCCCGGCGGGCGACATCAAGGGATTCAACGCGCAATACTACACCGTTGGAGATCCCGTGATGTGGCTGCGGAACGACTACTCACGTGGGTTGTTCAACGGGCTGATTGGCCGGGTCAAGTCGATACCAGACAACTCCGAGGAGCGGTGGCTGGACGTTCTCTTCGACGGCGAATCGTCGCCTCGCAGGCTTCAACTGGATGACCTGATGGACCTGACCCTCGCTCATGCGATCACCTGTCACAAGCTGCAGGGCAGTCAAGCGGCGCGCGTGGTGGTACCGATCTACGAATCCCGCGTGCTGGCCCCCCCCTGGATCTATACGGCTATAACGCGAGCCGAACGCCAGGCCATTCTTGTGGGTGACCTGACGGTGCTGCACTCCGCTCTCAAGAGGCCCTGGACTTCCGAGAAGCGGCGGGTAGGATTCGCATGGCCTCTTTGTGCATAGCATTAGACACCAACGCATTGTGAACGTAAGCTGGTGGAAAGACCGGCGGCAACGTCAACGCCGGCAGCGGGAGATCTAGATGTCCAAGACTAGGGCCAGATCGGGCAAGCCGGCGGCCTGCGCTAACTGTGGGGGGAACAATCAGCGGAGGCGGATCACCACATATCCGGTCCGGCTTACCGAGCCGGCCAGGCTGGCGGGAAAGGAAATGTTCGTGGGGAGCGTGGCCGTTTATGAATGCCAGTCCTGCGGCCATCTTATGCCCACGCCGAGCGGACAAGCCAAGGTTGATCGTTCTCTCGCCCAACGGATCCGTACTTGCGAACGCCCCGGCTGCTACGAGCTGTTCATAAGCAACTCGAGATCGCCGCGGCAGAAGTTCTGCTCAGAGGAGTGCCGGCGCGCGATGAACCGCGTTTTGGAGCGGGAGCGACGATGGCGAGAACCGAGTGCAGGAGTACGGCGGTAGGAACGACGGCGAAAGCTCACAGAGCCGCTTACTGCGTCGTTGGTGTTGCCGGGTGCCACTGGCGGAGCCACGAGCATGGGACTAAACTAATACTGCCGGGTGAAACAGAAGCCGGCTCTGCGGGGACGCAACCGTGCTGAGGGATAACCCGGTGGGCTCATCGAGCCGATGAGGTGGGGAGCGCGTAGCCGCGTGCTCTGCGCTCCCTTCCGAAACTCAAAGCTTCGTGGCTGGCTTCATCGACTTCATCGGACGATAGACCCCGATGCCTTGAAAATCCCCGACGCGAAGCGGCGGAACGTAGAAGATCGACGCGCGTCCGCTTCGTGCTGAACCAACGCGTCGCAGTCCTCTTTATTCCCCTGCCATAAAAACTGAAAAAAATAACAATTAAGGAGAACCATGAACGTCGAAAAATTGGTGCGCGAATTCAGCTACAACGGAATTCATCTGCCCGATCCTAACGTGAATCTCACTATCGAGGAAGTGCGCAACCTATACGCTGGCACCTATCCGGAAATCGCGACCGCAGCCATCGAAGGCCCAGAGGCGGTGGGCAACAAACTGATCTATCGCTTCAGTCGCAGTATTGGGACGAAAGGTTAGTGTCCGCAACCTTAATCTTGCCAACTTACCAGCCTCAACCCTGTGCTTGTAGACCTGGTGGATAAACAGCTCGGGCCGTCGTCGTACGTCGCCGCGCCGAACACACGAAACCAAATCTCAAACTCGAATGACTGTTTTTCAATACTAGTGCCCGGCAGAAGCGGCAGTGGGGCACACGGGGAAAAATAAAAAGCAGCATCTCGACTCTTCGACCATGTCTGTACGTTCAAGTCTCTTTCGCGAAACGAGATACTTCGCATGCTACATACACACACCGCAGATGCGCCACGGATATCCGTCGGGGTAAAGGGATAGCCCGATGAGCCGAAATCCAACAAGCAAGGAGGTGACGAAGCGTGCGGTCCTGGCGGAACTTGAAAGACTTCGCCAGGGCCGCCACGCCCGTTACCAGACCCTTGTAGGGAGGTTCGTGAGATGCCGGGACTGGCAACAAGCAGCTTCGCTATGTGCTGCCGCCTTCGAGGCAAGCACGCGCACCTACAACCGCACGCCCCTCGACGCACCGCCCGGCTGGCTTCCTCCAGTCAGTTGATGGCACAGGGAAGTGGACTTGTACTGGCAGGACTTGGCGCCGTCCAGGTAGTCCATCGCTTGGTCGCGGACGATCGCCTGGCAGTGATGCTGGCCGAGGCTCTGCTGGAACTGGATATTGCCGTCCCTGGAGATTGGGAGAAGGCAGATCACGACCCAACATCATTTATCAGAATTACGCTTGAGCGTTGGATCCACGCGCATGGCGGCCCAGCCATCCGCTACCGCTTCCTGCTTTCCGCTGTGATCAGCAACTCTCCCTCTGATTGGGCTGAGCGTGATGAAGCCAGGCCCAACCAGTTGTTCCTCATCGTCGAACCTTCCGAGGCGACGTGTGGCTGCGCGACCTTCGGACCAACGCTTCAGTTGCTGGAGAACGTCCATCCGCAACTGCCAGCGACGTTCTTCCACCTCTTTGTCGGAGCGGTTAACAGGTGGACCAGGATTTATGATTATCGAGATGCCGAAGAAAGGGTCGAGACGCTGCGGGAATGGGCCGCCCAGGAACCAAACGCTGGCGAGTACGAAATCCCCGACGTGGCCGGGTCCATTCCACCGTGCATGCGGCAGGTCGTGCTGGAGAACAGTGAGCTTAAGCACGTCAAGGACAGAATCAATGATTCATCCGCCAGAAAGCTGGTGGATGCCGTAATCGCCCTCAATCACCTGTCCGCTCAAGCAGAACGGTCTGAGCTTGATGACACGATTGCCCAACAGCTCTCGGATTGCAACCCACCCTTGCCCTGTCTATTGGCTGTGTTTACTGAAGGTGACCCAGTTTCGGGTTCGTTCGATGAAGAGGCTCAGAGCATGATGGAAGTCGAGCCGGAACCCAATATCATCATCCCTTTTGACCCCACCGACGCGGAGAGCGTTCAGCGAACATTCCAGACGTTCGGAGTAGCTTGCGAAACCATTGCCGCGGCAAGTCGGCTGATAGACCTGATGCCCGGCAATGACCAATGGATCATTTCAAGGTGAGAGTCATGAAAGCTTACGTCAACATCGGAGCCAATAGCGAATTCACGCTCGCCGAAGCAGTGCTTATTTATCGGGGGGGAGGCGATGGCGCCTTCGCTAGCCTGCACAAAGTTAAGCAAGGTGAGAATGGAATTCCTTACCTCACCCCCGGTGAAGCCCTAACCACGGCCTTTCTGCGTACTCTTGCCCAGGGGCTCGGAGCCCAGGTCAAGCCGGAAATCCTTCCCGATAACGTCCTGGCGCGCACTCCAGACATGCTGGTCTGGTGGTCACGGCCGCGGAGGCGGGTCATGTTCTTCGGAGGGGTAGATGAAGAAGCGCGGAAGCTCAACGGCCTCATCTTCCCGCATCCAACATTGATCTTCAAAGTCGTAGGCAGAGACCTCTTCGTGCGGGCAATCACTACGAGTTCACGGCCAACCCCTGACACGCCCCTCCAGACCGCTCCTTATTGGAATACTGACGTTCGAGTCTGCCCCGGCAGTATGCGTGTACCCGACACCTTTGATGTCGCGTCGATACCACAGTGGCAAGACGCATTCTTT
>Ga0182030_10020374_pt1 | contig 12515 bp, 13 predicted proteins | sample 812S3MmetaG_FD_121299 | JGI IMG/M metagenome (GOLD analysis project Ga0182030, IMG submission 121299) | Permafrost microbial communities from Stordalen Mire, Sweden - 812S3M metaG (Illumina Assembly) | ecosystem: Environmental > Terrestrial > Soil > Wetlands > Permafrost | place: Sweden... | reverse complement strand
GAGAAAAAAATGATCGTTACCGAGGGCGACCTCGGCGCGATCTTCCATGGGAAAAGATATCCGGTTGAAAAAGCGGACGTGAGGGATTCTTCCGGCGCGGGGGACAGTTTCTTCGCGGCGCTTCTCGTGAAATACGCAGAAACCGGGGACATTGAAGAGGCGATCCGCTTTGCAAACATCTGTGCGTCACGGGTGGTTTGTGAACGGGGCGTTACACTAATACGGAGGTCAGAATGAGAACGAGATAAATCCTTTGAAAAGTTGCACCAATTGTAGTTTTACTGCGGTTTACAGATCAGATCATCTTCGGCATCGTGCCGAAGTTCGCAGTCGTAAGGAGCAATGCCATTCAATAATTTTGGCAGTTCTGTCTTATCGTCCGGCTTATGGTATGCGGACATTGCTATGATAGGCCTATATTTTTTGATTGTCCCTGCGGCACCCTTCAAAATATTCGCTTCGTAACCCTCGGTGTCCATTTTTAAAAAATCCATCGGTATATTCAGTCCATCAATCGTTTTTATGTCGACCGGAAGGCCGCCTTCGCCGATGCGATTCATGCCGCAATGGGCGCCGATGATAATTGATTTTTGTTCCTCCTTATCGCCCAACCCCCAATTAAAAATCTTGATATTCGGATAGTATTTTGTATTTTCTTTCAATATATCAAACGTTGATTGCGTAGGCTCAAATGCATAAATAGTGGCATCGGGATGTTTCACTGCGGCGTAGATGGATAAAACGCCTATATTAGCTCCCGCATCCACGACAGCACCATTCTTTTTTATAAGCTCGATATGATATTGGTTGCATACGATTACTTCATATATCAACTCGAGCGTTTCCAGCAGGTTTCCGTCTGAGAAAGAAAATGGGTGTCCAAATAGTGTTGCCGGCGAACTACAAAAGAAAAATTGCGAAAGAGGAACTGGGCCCTTGATCAAACACAAAAAAGCCGCCCGTCTTTGTCTTATATAATCTTTTGGGCTAAAATATTTAATAAAAAATCTTTTAAAAAGGAGCGGAAGGCCGCCTTCTTTCATCGCTTTTTTACATTTATAGAAGAACTCATTCATAGTCGATTATGCTGTTCGCCTTGATTCAATTTTTCGCACGACAGTAAAAAAGATGTTATCATCATACCTAATTAGGGAGCGGAAATCAATATAAATTATTGGGTTCCGGAATGGAATATGCTCTCCAAGAGAGGAGATAAGGAAAATAATCATGGCAAGCGTTATTTTGTACTATCATCAATATTTAGGTGACTACCTCATCTGCAATGGTCTGGTAAGGGAATATTGCAAAACCTACGACAAGGTTGCGATATTTTGCACTCCGAAGTATCACGAGTCCGTTTCGTTCATGTACCGCGATCTGCCCAACTTAAAGATTATAGATGGTGGAGCGGACAGCGGGTATGCTTTGCTTTTTATGTTTCTGAATAAGTTCAAGCATGGATATGACAAAGTTGTGATAGCCGGCGATCCCTATCTTGATCCGTATCGCGACAAGGATAATAGGGGTTCGTGCGAGAGGGAATTCTATGTTGTAGCTGGGATAGATCCCGAAAAAAAGTGGAGCAGTTTTTGTGTTAAAAGGGATGACAAGAGGGAGGGCGACCTGTTTCGTAGAATTGACCCTAGGGGCGATTATGTTTTTCTCCATGATGACGCGCGTTTTAAGATTGACCATAAAAGAGTTGGAGGTCTCCAGGTCGTTTCTCCTATCGCTGGACTGACGAGTAATATCTTTGATTATTGTCTGCTTATCGAAAAAGCCAGGGAGATACACGTTATCGATTCTTCGTTTATGTTTCTTATAGATCTCTTGCCAGATTTCGGCCAAAAACTCTTTATTCATCGCTACGCACGTCCACAAACTGTTTGGCGTTTGCCTGCTCTGCGGAAAAATTGGAATGTAATCCGATGAACGACGAAATACCAAAATGGATGCAAGTTCTTTTGAAAAACCCCGTAAAGATCGGATGGAAAATTTATTGTTTTTTCTTTTTTAGAGGAATGATGGTGAAGCATTATTTTAAAAGAGACATCACGCTCGGGAAGCTATTTTATCTCTTTCTCCCCGCCGGAATGAGGCCGAAAAATTTTGATTATTATCAATAATTTGCTATTATAATGAGCGATCAAGGCCAGAAAATGCTTTCCTAACAATACCAATATGGATTTTAGCAATGATACGTTTCTCTCGTTTTTGTCTTCTCACATAAAGGAAGTGGAAAAAATATATAAGAAGTCGCCAATGAAGTTGGCAACGATGGGCGCTTCCGGGCTTTTGCGCGGTAAGATAAAAATAAGCGATCTGCGGGGTGCGGATAGAAAAGCCGTGATAAAAGCAAAATATCGAGCTCTCTTGAGCGAGCGGGTTTTACGGGTGCTCAGGAAGAATGGCGTGGAATGCGGCGATGACTATGTGCGGATCTTCGGCAAGAAATTTTTCTTCATTCCTTCGTTATTGGAAGAAGTGACGAGCGGATTTTTACCGGTCGTTGTGCTTGACGGATACTGCGCCGAACGTTTCTTAAAGAAGGACTCGATCGTCATAGATGCCGGTGCGAACACCGGCATGTTCAGCGTTCTCGCCGCCAATTTGTCTCCCGAAGGAAAGATTTACAGTTTTGAGCCCGCGGCGATAACGTTTGGGGTCCTCAAAAAGAATGCGGAGCAATATCCCAACATCACTGCTTATCATAACGGCCTCGGCGACAAGAGCACGACCAAAAAGTTATTTGTACGAAGCTGGGCGTCAGGTACCAAATATATAGAAGACGCGCAAATGAGCCACAATACCGGCGAATATGCCGACCGGGAGGATATTCACATGCTCACCATAGATGACTTTGTCAAAGAACATAATTTACCCCGCGTTGATTTCATTAAAATGGACACCGAGGGATATGAGATGAATATTTTAAAAGGAGCGACGGAGACCATACGCAAATTCTCTCCGGTCATCGCTATGTCGGCGTATCACCATCCGAGCCATAAGGTGGAACTGCCGAAATACGTTTTGTCCATCAACCCCAACTACAAATACGAACTTCATAACGAAGGGGATGAAGATTGTATTTTCTGGGTATGAAGAAGATCCTCGTCACCGGCGGCGCGGGGTTTATCGGTCTTGCGCTTGTGGAAGGCATGCTCGGGAGCGATCCTGAGGCGAACGTCGTTTTAGTTGATAATTTTTCGCGCGGCAGGGACGACGAGGATTTTAAAAAAGTGACGGCTGACGCCCGCGTTAAGGTTCTCGCGCTTGATCTCGCCGATCCTGCGAGCTACGAAAAACTTGGCAACGGATACGATCAGGTCTATCATCTCGCGGCCGTGAACGGCACAGACCTGTTTTATAAAATTCCCCAAGAGGTTCTGCGCGTTGATATGCTCGCGCTCATCTATATGCTGGAGTGGTTCAAGAAGGAGAACCACGAGGGAAAGTTCTGCTTCACTTCCTCGTGCGAAGCATATGCGGGACTCGACGCGTTTCATGCGCTTCCTATTCCGACGCCGGAGGACGTGCCGCTTGTTATCGCCGATCCGTATAATCCCCGGTGGTCATACGCGGCAACGAAACTGATCGGCGAGTTGTTCGTCGTGAACTACGCGGCGGCCTATAAATTTCGCGCGTTCGTCGTGCGCCCGCACAATTTTTACGGTCCACGGGCAGGATACAATCATGTCATTCCTGACTTTTCCCTCCGCATTCAGGGAAAAGTTGACCCGTTTCCGATCTTTGGTGCGAACGAAACACGCACTTTCTGCTACATTGACGACGCCGTACAGGAGCTGCAAATGCTTATGAATTCTACCGAGACCGACAGTTTGCCGATCGTGACCGTGAACATGGGAGGCGGAGAAGAGATAACCATAAAAGATCTCGCCGAAAAAATGTTTTCGGTCGCGGGCTGGAAACCTCAGAAGCTTGATATACACGAAGCTCCGCGTGGCAGCGCAAAACGCCGGCATGCCGACACGAGCAAGATCGAAAAGCTGATCGGGCACAAGCCGAGCGTGTCTCTTGAGGATGGGTTGCGGAAGACCATGGAATGGTACCAAAAGCACCCAAAACCGAGCGATTACGGGGCCTGAACCGCCGCCCGCGCGCTTGACTTAGGAGCCATGTTAATGGCAATCTTATTGATATGAAAATAGGAATTATCGGCGTGGGCGTGGTCGGTGGGGCGGTGCGCCGAGGTATGCAAAAAGTGGGTCACGAGGTCAGCGTTTATGATGTAAAGCTCGCCGAGACGTCTCTGGGCGATGTTTTAAATTCCGAAGTATGTTTTATTTGTGTCCCGACCAAGACCAATGAAAACGGCGAAAACGATGTTTCGATCGTTGAAACCACGCTCCGTGAGTTGGCGAAAAATAATTATAAAGGGGTGGTGGTCATAAAATCCACCGCACTGCCGGGGACCACGGACAAATTCACTCAACAGTTCAAGGATCTCAGGTTGGCGTTCTGCCCGGAATTTTTGCGAGAGCGATACGCGGAAATTGATTTTACGGAAAACATGGATGTATGCCCGATCGGTGCTTATAACGATAATGATTTTGAGCTTATAAAAAAGGCGCACGGAAACTTGCCGCAGAACGTATCAAAGCTGACCCCGAAAGAAGCGGAGTTCATTAAATATTTCTCAAATGTTTTTAACGCTTTGCGGGTAGTGTTCGCAAACGAGTTTTTTGATGTTTGCCAGGCGGCGGGGGTCAACTATCAAAAAGTTAAAGAGTGTGTCGTGCTCAGGAAGAATATCCCGGACGTCTATTTGGATTGTGCGGAAAATTTGAGGGGCTTTTCGGGCATGTGTTTACCGAAGGATTCTCTGGCATTTGCCACGTTCGTCCAAAAAATAAGGCCGGATCTCAAATTATTCGAAACCATAGTTCACGAAAATAAAAAGTTCCCTAAAACCGTTTTTGACGGGATGAGGGGAGAAGATACTCCGGCCCAGCCCCATAAAACAGATGCCTCCCAAAATAGGAATCTTTGATCCCGGTTTTGACTTTGTCGGCCATTACGTTGCCTTCAACCGATATTTCGCAGAGCTGATTGGCAACGACTTCCAATTGGTTTTTCTTGATGTCGCGGGCAGGATGCGGTCCGCGTACGAAAACAAGATAGACCTCAAATACGCTCCAACATTCATTGATGTTACCGAAGCGCCGACCTATTCCGGAAGGCTGTCCCTCCGGTCGTTTTTCAGGATCTCATGGTGGCGCGATCGGTTGGGCGATCTATTCTGGTACGGAAAAGCATTTAAAAATATCAGTAAGCTGGACTTGGACCTGGTGATCATCAATTCTCAGAGAGGACCTTTTATTTATTTGCAAAAACCACGGTTTCCGTTCTGTCTCGTCGTCGGACCGTCGGCCCTGATGGAAGCACGGGCGGAGCTCAAGGGGCTCAATCTGGTGTTTGCTCCTTTGTACGATTTTTTTATCAGGAAGTACTTCTCCTTCTTGGGAAGAGCGAAGATCGTGTTCACGACCAACGAGCCTTCAATACCGCTCGCTTTTCATCCGACCGTATGGCTACCGCTTGGCCTCAAGGCGTTCAAGCAGGAAAAAACCGTTTCAAAAAGAAAATTTTTGACCATAGGAACGATTTCCGACTCAAAAAACCATCTCTTCGCCATTAACGCTTTTGAGAAATTTAATTTGCCGTTTTCTTATCTTATCGCCGGCCCGGTGATGGACGGGACCGGAGAAGAAGTGAAGCGGAGGGTCACAAATTCAACCAACCCCAACATCACGGGTATTTTTAAAAATATCACAAGCGAATACGATTCCCTGATCCAGGAGAGCGATTTCCTGATTTTCCCCTATGACCTCAAAAGGGGAGCGAGAAATTCCCAAGTCGTATATGACGCTTTCAGAAATCTCACTCCCATTATTGCTCCCGATTGCGAGCCGTTCAAAATGTATGTGGAACGATACGGAATAGGTTTGCTCTATAAGGAAGGGGACGAAAACTCATTCAAGGCGACCATAGAGAAAGCGGCAGTCACCCCGAAAGAAAATTTCCTGGAGGACTTCAAACGATCGTACGAGGATCTTTCGTTCGAGAAAGTCAGGCGTGACTTCGTGGCGCATATCCGCGCGTGTTTATAGGTCCGGCAAAACCCTTGTTGGTCCTACACTTTCCGCGGCGGATGTATTAGTATGGAGGATATTATCATGAATATTTCTAAGGTGCCAAAGAAGGTTCTTGTTACTGGCTCGGGTGGGTTGATAGGTTCGGAATCGGTGAGTTTTTTTTGCGAACTGGGTTCGGAGGTCATAGGCATAGATAACGACATGAGGAGCTACTTCTTCGGGAAAGAGGCAAGCACCCAATGGAACAACGATCGCTTAAAAAATAAATACAATAATTTTTCTTCCCTGAAGATCGACATCCGGGACAAGGATTTGATGGCGGATGTTTTTAAGAAGAATACGTTTGATCTGATAATTCATACCGCTGCCCAACCTTCGCACGACTGGGCTGCGCGGGAGCCGATGACCGACTTTTCGGTGAATGCCGTCGGAACCCTCCAGATGCTTGAACATTTCAGAATGTATTGCCCCGAGGCCGTGTTTGTTTTCACCTCAACCAATAAAGTTTACGGTGACACTCCTAACCTTCTCCCCGTGGAGGAATTGGAGACCCGATGGGAGTTGCCCAAAACCCATCCCTTTTATAAGGGCATAGACGAGTCAATGTCCCTGGACCACTGCACGCACAGCATATTCGGCGTATCCAAGGCATCGGCCGATCTCATGGTGCAGGAATATGGAAGATATTTTAAGCTCAAAACAGTTTGTTTCCGTGGCGGTTGTCTTACGGGAGCATCGCATTCCGGGGCAATGTTGCATGGTTTTCTGGCATATCTGATCCGTTGCGTTGCCGTGGGGGAGACATACAAAGTTTTCGGATATAAAGGTAAGCAGGTCAGGGATAACATCCATGCGCACGACGTGGTAAACGCTTTCTATCAGGCATACCTCAATCCGCGCCCCGGCGAGGCTTACAATCTGGGTGGCGGGCGTTTTTCCAATATCTCGGTCTGCGAAGCTCTGGAGAAAGCGGGCAAGCTTTTAGGTAAAAAGGCCATCTCGGAATATGTAGATGAGCCGCGTATCGGCGATCACATTTGGTATATATCCAATATGGCAAAGTTTGAAGATCATTTTCCGAACTGGAAACGCGAATATGACATTGATGCCATTTTTGAGGACATCGCCCGCCACGGAAATTTTAAATAATAAGATGCCGCAAAAAGAACGAATCTTAGTGACTGGCGGCGCGGGATTTATAGGTTCTTTTTTGACCGACGAACTTATTAAGTCGGGATATCGAGTGCGGATCTTTGATAACCTCGAGGAACAGGTGCACCATGGCCGCAAACCGGCCTATTTGAATAAAAAAGCCGAATTTATAAAAGGGGACATCCGTAATTACGAAGTCATGCGCAAAGCCGTGCGCGGTTGTGATGTTATTTTTCATCTTGCCGCGGCCGTTGGAGTTGCCCAGTCGCAATATGAAATCAAGAAATATACCGACGTGAATGTCGGCGGCACCGCGAACCTATTGGATATTTTGGTCAAAGATAAAATGAAAGTGAAGAAGGTCATCGTCATGGCCAGCATGACCGGATATGGCGAAGGGGCTTACCGCTGCGCCACGGACGGCGTTGTTCGCCCTGGCCTTCGCGAGAATATCAATCCCAAAAAAGATGATTGGGACCCCCACTGTCCTGTTTGCGGAAAGAAAATAAAACCTGTCCCGATTGATGAAAACGCTTCGATGGAACTGAGTAGTCTGTACGCGCTGACCAAGCGTATTCAGGAAGATCTCGTATTGACGGTTGGCGCGACCTATAAGATCCCGGTGGCGGCGGTACGCGGTTTTAATATATACGGTCCACGTCAAAGTTTATCCAATCCCTACACCGGGGTCAGCGCAATATTTATGAGCCGGCTTAAGAACGGACAGGCGCCAATGATATACGAAGATGGTTTGCAATCACGGGACTTTGTTTCCGTGCACGACCTCGTCCGCGCGCTCATTTTGATCATGCGCAGTCCGAAGGCGAATTATCAGGTGTTCAATGTCGGCAGCGGCAAGGGCGTGTCGGTAAAGGCGGTCGCTGAAATAGTGGCCCGGTTGCTGAACGTGGATAGAGCTCCGGAGATAACCAATCAGTTCAGGAATAGGGACATCCGGCATTGCGTCGCCGACATCGGAAAGATAGAAAAGCTTCTCGGATGGAAACCGCGCATCTCGTTTGAAGAAGGGATGAAGGAGCTCATACTATGGGGAAAGGACCAGAACGCGGTAGATACCTTTTCCAAGGCCCACCAAGAGCTCAAAAAGAAAGGCATACTCCAATAAAAACCAAACAATGAAAAAGATCAGGAAGATCGGAACATATCTTTTGGATGTCGCGCTGATGACCCGTTTGTTTTGGCAGGAAAAGAAGGATGCCAAAGTGGATTTTTTCGGAAAGCCATTCGTTGTTCCGAACGGCGACATCAAAAGCTTCGCTCTCTTATTCTGGGAAATAGTGGAAAAAAATCAGTATCATGTTGAGCTCATAAAAGAGCATGATATCGTTTTTGATGCGGGAGCAAATATCGGGATATTTTCTATTTTAGCGGCCGTAAAAAATCCCCACGCCACCATTTACGCGTTTGAACCTACCCCGGAAACATACGCCGCACGCAAAGAAAATACCAAGCATTATCCGAATATAAAGACGTTCAACTGTGCGCTTGGCGAGTCGGATGGAGAGGCGAATCTTATTATTGACGTTATTCCAGAATCAAATTATTTGGAGGACAGGAATCTAGGAGGCGGTATCCTGCGGCGCACGCACCATTTTTTTCGGCGCATTTTTTCTGGAGTTTCTGTTATTATGAAAACGATAGACGGCATGGGAACGAGGGTGGATTTCTTAAAAATGGACACCGAGGGCTATGAGGCCAATATTCTGAAGGGTGCGGCGGAAACGATAAAGAAATATAAACCGACCATCGTAATGTCCGCATACCACAAGCCGGGAGATAAGACGGAGCTCCCAAAGCTTCTGAATTCTATGGTGCCCTATGCGTGCGAACTGCACAGTGACGGGGAGGAAGATCTGATCTGCAAAGCGAAATAATAAAAACATCATGATCCCCAGATTTATCAAAAAAGCGGTTTCAAAAAATCCTGCACTGGCGAATTATCTGAAGGAGAGATATGACCGTTTCATGGAGTCTCCGGACAGCGCGAATGCTGTTGGAAAAAAAAGATTCGCCGTACTTAAAGAAATTCAAAAAACAACCAAGGTTTCCGTGGCGGAGAATATCGTAGTTGACATTGAGGGCGCTCAATTTTTGATCCAACCAAGTCCTTCCGGCACGATAGGCCTACTCGCTGACTCTTTGTACGAAAGCGAGGAAACCGAGTTTGTAAAACAAAGAATAAAGCCGACGGATACGGTTTTGGATATCGGCGCGAACTTTGGATGGTACACAATATTCTTTTCAAAGTGGGCCACCAAGGTTTTCGCTTTTGAACCCATTCCCTCCACCTATGAAGAGGTGCGTGATAACGTAGCGTTGAACCAGTGTGGGAATGTGGAAGTCGTGAATAAAGCTCTTGGCGACAAAGATGGCGTCGTGGACTTCTTTCTTCCCAAAACGTTCGGGGGAAGTGGTGGTGCCTCGGAACATAATTACTTCGGCGAAAAGGTCACTATTCACATGACCACGCTTGACGAGTATGCTGAGAAGCATGATGTGAGGCCGAATTTCATCAAAGCCGATATTGAAGGAGGGGAGTTTGCGATGCTGCGGGGCGGCATAAAAACAATAACCCGTTTCCATCCCGATCTTTTCCTGGAGATAGAGGAGCGGCATACCGAGCGCTTCGGATACAAGCCACAGGACATCATCTCGCTTTTGGAAAAGATAGGATATCGGTACACAAAAATCGGGCCGATCATGTTCTATTTTCACCATGAAAAAAATTAAATTATTACATTTTTTTGCTCCATTGCGGTTCGGCGGGGGAGAATCCTTTATGGTGGATTTTCTGAGGGCTTCCGCCTCAAGTTTTGACAACAAAATGGCCCTGTTTAGCTCGTCGGAGGCGTTCACGAGAGAGCTGAACGCCATTGGCGGCGTTGCCGAGACGACGCAATTGCTGGCGTCCGATGCGGGTACCGGCCTCCGATCCTCATATAAGCGACTCTTTTTGCGCATACTGTCGCACCCGGTGAAGGTCGTCAGTTTTCTCAGGAAGAACAGCGATTACGATTTCATCGTCGGCCATGGATTTCCGTTCAACTTTATTTTGCCGATGCTGAAGTTTTGCGGCTTCATAAAAAACGATAAAAAGATGATCTATTATCAGTATCATCGCCTGATGAATTCTTCAGGTTCTTTGCTTCAGAGAATTGTCTATCGGAGATTGTTCGCGCGTTTTGACATGATCTGGGCGGACAGCGGGGATGTGCGGAACGATATTTTAAAGATGGATAAAAGCTTGGCCCCGAAGATCGTTATTTTCAGCTGCAGCTTGGACTTCGGACATATCCAGGACCTCGCGAAAGAAAAACTAAGCACCGATTTTACGACGCCGAAAGATCGCGTGGTGTCTGTTTATCCGGCACGGTTCATACCTCATAAGAACCATGGTGTTTTCGTCAAAATACTCGCACGGCTGAAAGAGGCGGGAAACATCGATAATTTTTTTGCCATTTTTTCGGCCGGCAGCAATGAGGTTCAGAAACAATTTCACGACGACTTGGTGCGCGGCGGTTATGAAAAAAACTTTTTACTTCCGGATAAGTTAAGCTACGGTGACCTTTTACATTTCCTGGGATCCAGTAATGTGTGTCTGTTTCCATCCCTGGAAGAAGGTTTCGGATTGGGCATTCTGGAAGCTCTCGTATTGGGGGTTCCGGTAGTTTGCTTCAGGAAGGTCATAACGCCGGAATTGAACGCTTTTACGATGGCCGTGGACACAGAAGAAGAGTTCATTGATCGGGCATGCAAGCTGATCAGTGACCCTGGAGCTCTGGCGGAGGCGACCAAAACAGCAAGGGATCGCTATGAAGAATTACGGAAAGCTTTTGATCTGCGGGAAACGTCAGTGCGGTTGCAGGATACCCTCGCTAAATTTTTGGAATCGGCTTCAGGGTAGAGCGGCTGCTTATTAAAAACCGTATGAAGCAAAAACTGATCGTGCTGACCGGGACGGTTGGGGACATGCTCAAACTGCTCGCGAAGAACACGAGCTCGCTCTGTGGCTCTTTTTTGTTGTTTCTTGCCGGTGCTAAGGTCGCGCAAGAGGATCGCAAAAAAAGAATAGTGGTCTTGTTCGGCGGCGGCATCGGCGATGTCGCGAAGCGGAGCGTTGTTTGCGAATATGTAAAAGAGCATCTTTCCGAATACGACGTTTATTATCTTATGCCGTACGACATTTCGCTTCCCCATGGCACGATGATCCACTTTGATTATAAAAAAGCGAAGATCAACCCGCTGTATTATTTTCGCTTGGTCAACAAATTGCGGAAGATCGGCTTTTCGCGGGCCATTGTCCTTTTGCCTGCGTGGGAGGGTTTCCTGTCGTCGCTCGGTAAGAACATTCTGCCTGATGTTGTGTACCGATATACCGAAACCGTGCCGCCGGAACCTATAGGTTTTACGTCGCTCTTGGTCGGCGCTTTTCAGCCGCGGCAGCGGATCTACCGCGACATTCCTGTGCTTTCTTTTTATGACAAGCGCTGGCCGGAAAAATATTTCCCGAGCGATCTTTATAAGATCGCGTATTTCTTTTCGCAGGTGGTATGCGATATAGAACCGGATGAGGCAAAAAACCTCAATGAAAAGGGGTTGCTGAAGCCCGATAATTTAAGGACCGAAATTGAGCTCGTGAAAAATGATGGGAAATTCAAAGACCTCGGTGATTACTGCGTTATCGGGCTCGGCAGCAGCTTTGCCGGAAAGAATTGGTCACCGGAAAAATTCGGGCAAGTTGCGCGGCTTTTCAGCGAAAGAAACGTTAAAGTCGTCCTGGTGGGAGGTTCCGAGAGTGCGAACCTCGTGGAAGCGTTCAAAAAAGCGTACGGAGGGGAATTTATTGATCTGATCAATAAGACAAATTTGAGCGAGTTGACCAATCTTATCAATGGCTCCGTGCTGGTCCTCGGTAATGATACGTCGTTCGTCCATTTGGCCATCGCACTTATGAAGCCGACCGTTTGTCCTCTCTACGGAAAATCCATAGGTGCCGATTCGTTTTACGGATACGAAGATATCAACCAGTGGGTTTTCTTGGAAAACTTCAGCAATATTGAGCCACGGGAAGTGGGTGAAAAAGTGGAGAAAGCCCTGGCTTATATAAAAGCAGAAGGTTCGGTTCCGCGGAAGAAATTCGCCTTATCCTTTTTGGAGAATAATTACGTTCCCCTCATGAAGGGGGACCACGCTCAGCCCTTATAGGATTTCATCTCCACGATGTCG
>Ga0182030_10020372_pt1 | contig 12515 bp, 7 predicted proteins | sample 812S3MmetaG_FD_121299 | JGI IMG/M metagenome (GOLD analysis project Ga0182030, IMG submission 121299) | Permafrost microbial communities from Stordalen Mire, Sweden - 812S3M metaG (Illumina Assembly) | ecosystem: Environmental > Terrestrial > Soil > Wetlands > Permafrost | place: Sweden... | reverse complement strand
TTTACGGCACACCCAAAACATCGACTCCGGTAAGTGATTGAAAAGATGGTGAGCGCGGTAGGAATCGAACCTACAACCTACTGATTAAGAGTCAGTTGCTCTGCCAATTGAGCTACGCGCCCACGGTGGGAAATCCTACCGGCGGGACAATTTGTGATTGTAGCATTTCTCGCACATACGGTCATCGCCAATACTGTCACCGCGATCAGAACTGCAGCGTTGAATGGGCACTCGGCGGGGCGCTTTCAAGATGCGCGACGTTCGACAACAGTGACAGAATACAAATGGCGGCGGAAGTTGAGCGGGCTCTTGAGTGGGCAACCTTTAACGGCGGAAATCCAACGCGTTTACGAGCGCTGCCTTATTTCCGCGGCCATTCCCGTGGAACTTTCGCTGACCACCGGACGACGCGGCGGCAACGACTCCGGCTCCTTCGCGGGGCGCCGCTCCACCGTGCCAATCACCGGAGCATCCTCCATCCCGTCGGCGTAGGCCATGGAGACGAACCGCTGCTCGGAACACAAGCGGTCGATCAAACGTTGTTGCCAGGTGTTAAGCACGGCATGAGGAAGAATGGGAAAGTGACGAAACATCCAAAGAAAATAAATTCGCTGAGGAAAGGACGGCATCACATAGCGCGGCCCGATGGGCGTTTGCACCTGCACCACACCGTCCGCCAATTTATCGATCCACATAACCAGGCCCACCTAGTACCCGAGTTTGGCCAGAGCAATTCTAGGGCCGCAATTATTGCACTAAGGTCGGTGCTAGGGGAAGCTTTTTTTACGAAGATTCCACGGACTGCCTAAAACCCAAGCGCCTTTGCCGGGGATGGGGAGTTTCGGGGATGCTGGGGGGGGCATCGTGACGATCGTTGGGGACCGGCTTGATTGCACCAATATTAGTGCATTGGCGATGCTTTGCGACAAAGCTAGCCGTGAATCTCCGGAAGTATGTCCATTCTCCGAATCTCGGCCGCAACCCCGAAATCCTTGCCGGGGCCCTGTTCCACACGCAATACCCGGGCATGACAGCACACCCAGCACTTCTCCCCGGAAGTCAGTTCGGGCGGGAGGATGAGGATGAGCTCGACATCCGAGCCTTCCGACATGTGGGCCTCGGTGTAAAGGAATACGCCATTCGTGCTGAGATCTCGAGTTTGGGCGCTCAGGGCCGGAGACCCTGCGGCGCTCCGGATGCGCACCGGTAGCCGCGTAACGACTCTCTGGCGGGAACGTCGATCGACCTTAGAGTTCATTCTTAGGATTCATTCATGAAAGTCCGGGCAACCGCAAACTGCACGCGGCGGTTTGCACTCCACTCGTTGACTGTCCGAGTCTGGAGTGTGCCAGTATAGATCAACTTTGCACGAATGAGGTAAAAGCTGCCTAGATTTCCGGGCGGCGCAGGCGCGCGGCCGGAACGACGAGGGCTTGCTCCATGGTGGGAACATTTGTGCTCCGCAGCTTGGCCTCGGCCTCGTGCAGGTTGTCGGACTGATTCGTCTGATAGTAGGCCTGCACCAGAAGTTCCATGGTGAAGGGATTGTCCTGATCTTCTTCGAGACAGGTGATGGCTTCGTCGAACTTCTTCTGATCCATCAACAGAGTTCCAGCCGCTCCGTTGTAAGAGCTTTGAATCACGTGGTTGCGACTGCCGGACGCCATAGCCTCGAGCTGCTTCAAAGACTGGTCGGCCAATGCCGGATTCCCGGCATGCGCGGCGCGCACAGTACGGTTGCGCAGAATGCGCGACAGTTCCTCATCCTTATCGGACTTGGAAATCGCGCTGCGATGTCCCAGCGATTCTTCCGCGCTCTGCAGGTATTTCAGCGCAGCATTGTCGTCTGTCTGATACTCGGCCAGGTGTCGGTAGGCCTGCGCTTCCTGCAAATCCTGCTCTTTGGCGTGCGCCGTCTCCGCAATCTCCTGGAATAGCTTGTCCGCGTCGGCGAACTTGCCGTCACGCACCCAGGTCATTGCTTTCTGCATGCTGTAAGAGAGCCGGTCCGCTTCGTTGTGGGCATAGCGGATGGCCTTGTCGTACTCAATCCGCGCCTGCTCCTGGTTTCCCATCAGAGCGTAGGTATCTCCCAGGCCGACCTGAGAAGTGACAAAATCCGGGTCGATCTTCAACGCGGCGCGGTAATGCTGCAGCGATCCCTCAAAGTTTCCTGACATGCGAAGCAGTTCGCCGTATGAGTCCTGCGGATTCGGTTCGTTCGGCAGCAGCACGACATAGCGATCCATGTCGGTGAAGGCCTTGTCGAATTGCCGGTTGCGAGCGTAAAGGTAGGCTAGATCGTTGAGCGCGGCGGGAAACTTCTTGTCGAGGGCCAGCGCTTTCTCCATGATTTTCTGCGCATGCTCATCGCTGTCTTCGAGCATCAGCCAGTTTCCAGCAAGGTAGAGCACATGCTTGTCCTTGGGATACATCTCAAGCAGATCATTCATGGCGGAAATGCCGCCGATGAAGTCGCCTTCCTGCACCTTGACGATCCACTCGATCATCAACTGCTCTCCCGGGGGCAGCTTGGGCGCCAGCGCCTTGGCTTTTTCGCGGGCCGCGCTTACTTCTTTGGGATCGCTGCTGTTAAACGCGATCCAGGCCCAGGCCACGGCCAGATTCGGATCGGCCTTCACGGCCGCGCGCCAGTCTTCGTTGCAACGCTCCAGGTAGAGATTCTCATAGTCCTGCATGCCCTTCTCGTAGAGCGAGCGCGCCTCAGCCGACGACGTGGTTACCGGCAGCGAGGTCGTGCCAGCCTGCTTGAGGTGGTGGGCATAAACCGGCGTGGCAAAACACACGCCAAGAATGAGGACGGCGCAAATGGAGCGATGCATCGAGGTCTCCGCAACAAACGCTTTGGGGGAAAGGATTACGACTGCAGCGTAACATCGGGGTAACCAGGCGACCTAGTGACGGAAGACGTACGACGGGTGGGGGGGGAAGTCCAGAAGGACAAACAAAAGCCCCTGCCGCAAGAGGCCGGGGCCGGAGTGAACAGAAAATCGACTAGAACCGGAAAACCGCGGCTAACTGAATGCCGCGGGGACCACCGCCGCCAATGAAGGGATTGCCGATGCCGACGTCGCCGGTAGCGACGATATGGTACGGGATGCTGCCAACTTCTCGGCCGTTTCCATTGCCTACCAAACTGGCGCCTCCAGCTGCATCTGCTATAAACGCCGGCAGGAAAGGATTGGCGAAGTTCGGATGATTGAGGATGTTAAAGAAATCAGCTCGGAGCTGCATGTTGAGCCGCTCGGTAAGCGCCGTGCTCTTGTACAGCGCAAAGTTCCATTCTTTGAACGAGGGGCCGTGGAGGGAGTTCCGCCCTTCATTCCCGAAGTGCCGAGTTCCAGGCACGCAATCCTGGGCTGACGTAGTCGCCCCATTGGCAATGGCATAGGCAGTCATCGTGCAGGGGATCGCAAACGAACTGAGGTCGAGATAATTCGACGGATTGCGAGCGTCGTACTTGATCGGGCCGACAACATCGGGCCGGTCGAAGCCTTCTCCGCTTCCGCTGAAGTCGTCCTGGAAGTTGTAATTCAGTTGAAAGGGTTGGCCGCTCTGCAAAGTCAAAATGCTATTCAGTCCCCAGCCGTTCTTCAGCCGCTGCCACCTGCCCGCCATCGTCGGCAGCTCATAACCAAAATTCCAAGTAAAGCGCTGAGGAAGGTTGAAGTTTGAGGGGCCATACTCAAGCTGGGGATTAGTACTGTCATTGGGCTGCGCGGCGTTGGGCTCAAAATCTTCACCGTCGCTTGAGTTATCCAAGGATCTCGACCAGACATAGTTCGCAATCGATGTGATCCCATGCCACCCCGTGACGCGGAAGCTGGCCTGTAGGGCGTTGTAGTTGGACTTGCCGGTGGAATTTTCATTCATTATGTAAAACGTTGCCCCGGTGGGACCGTTTCCATAGACATCCGGAACCGCGTCGTAGCCGGGAATGCAGCCTGGCCCGCCCGCTGGGTAACATGGAAATGTATTCGCGCCTACCGTGTACGAACTCGCTTGGGCAAAGGCGATATCCGTGGCCGTGATGGTTGCCTGCCCGGGCTGGTTGATGTCGAAGAAGCGCCACAAACGATGACCCTGCGAGCCCACATAGCTTAACTGCAGCATGGCGTGGCTGCTGAGCTGTTGCTGGATATTGAGGTTGTAGTTCTCCATGTAAGGTGTCTTAATATTGCGATCGAAGGCGAAGACGTCGCACTCATAGCTGCACGTCGATTCGTCCCCATATAACGGCTGGCCGAAACCGATCTGCCCGCCAATTGCGCCTGCCGAGTTAATCGGGGACGGTCCAACCGGATTGTAAGCCGGGCCCGGGTCGAAGAATGGCGGGTACGGAAGGTGGCCCAGCACCATGTCCTGCGAAAAGGCGTCAAAGAACAGGCCAAACCCCGCACGGACTACCGTTTTCCCCTTTCCGTTCACATCCCAAGCCGCGCTCACGCGGGGGGCAAAGTCCTTTTTGTCGGGGTTATACAAGCTGCTCAATCCTGGCTGACCGACCTGGGTCAGCGTGAATGTTTGCGCCACAGGATCAAGCGCGGTGATGTTGCTCAGAAGGTTGTTCTTCTCCTTCACCACGCCGAAATAATCCCAGCGTAAGCCATAGTTGAAGGTCAGGGTCGAGGTTGCTCGAAAACTGTCCTGGACGAAGAAACCGAAATTGTTTTCGAAAGTGTGCCGAGTCGAATTGCCGGCGTATTGGAATCCGCCATCGACAAAGCCCGCGAGGAAATCCTGAAGGCCGGTGTTGTTAGGGTCGGCTCCTCCACCGGAGAAACTCAACCTTCCTCGGAAATACTTGTCGAAATACTGCTGCACTGAAGTGCGGTGGAAGTCCACCCCAAATTTGAAGTCGTGCTTGTTGATCTTCCAGCCGAAGTTGTCGATGATCTGATTGTTCGTATCAAATCGGTGACGCGGGTCGCTATTGTTCGCGCCCAATTGGGAAACGCCGCTGACGAGGATAATCGGAAGTCCGGAATCGAATGTTCCACCGTTGCACTGGGCGGTGCTGGCGGCGGCGCAGAGTCCGATCGAGCTAGGATGGAAATTCTGATCTCCGGGGAAGAATCCTTCGGCGAAGCGGTTCCATCCGTACCGCAGTTCATTCACTTTGTTTGATCCGATGGTGCGCGTATAGGAAAGCGAGACCAGCTGCACTCTCGTCGGGGTGTAGGTGTTGAAACCCGGCAACTGACCTCCGCTGGCCGTAAGCTCAAGCGGGAAGGACTGGACGCTGTCACCAAAAAAATAGCGGCCGGTAAGGATGTTATTGGGGTTGAAGCTATGGTCGATCTTGGCGATAAAGCTCGTCAGTTTGTTGAACGAAGGCGACACGACCGAGGCGGTCCCATTGGTGGACACGACTCCCGGATTCGGGTCTGACAGATTGGGTGCTGGCCACGGGTGCTGGGCAAGCAAGGCTGGAATTACCCCAGACGGGTCCGTGGAGTCGCTGGGACTGAGAGATCCATCCGCGGCGGTCCCCGTAGGCACAGACGCTTGAGTCACCACGCCCACTGGCTCCTCCTGCCCTTCGTAATCCAGATAGAAGAAGGTCCTGTCTTTCACGATCGGTCCGCCCAACGAGGCGCCGTATTGATTGTTATGGAAGGGTGCTTTGGGGTTCGAGACCAGCTGCCCCGTACCGGGGTTCACTATTTTCGTCGGATTGAAGTAGTTACGCGCGTCGAGTGCATTATTGCGGAAGTAATCGGCGGCCGAACCGTGCAGGGTGTTCGTCCCGCTCTTGGTCACGATGTTAACCACCGCGCCAGCATTACGACCGTATTCCGGTGCGAAGTTTGACAGCACGTTCACTTCGGCGACGGCGTCGATAGGTAGAATCGTCGAAGGCGTTCCGAACACGCCGGCTTGGTTGATTGCCGGGTCGTTGCGGTAGCCGTCGTTCATGTCGGTGCCATCGAGCAGGTAATTGTTGGACCGACCACGCGCGCCGTTCATCGAGAATTCTCCGAAAGAGCCGGGAGAGTCGGAAATCTGGTCGGGAGAACCAGCGACGCCAGGGTTCATGTAGATTAACTTGGTGTAGTCGCGGCCGTTGACCGGCATGTTCTCGACCGTCTGGGCTGTGAGCACGCCGCCCAAAGTATTGGTGGTCGTTTCCACCAGCGGCAACTGATCCGCAGAAACCTCAACCTTCGTCGATACCTGACCCGGCTTCATCGCCGCGTCCACGCGGCGCTCGCCGGCTACGTCTACCGTTACGCCGGTGGTTACAAAGGTCTGAAAACCGGCTTGCGAGATCGTTACCGTGTAGGTGCCGATCGGCAGTTCTGGGAGGGCGTAGCTGCCGTTGGCGCTGGTCTCGGTGGTGCGCTCCAACCCCGTACCCACGTTCTTCACGGTCACCTTGGCGCCGGCGACCACTGCGCCTTGAGCGTCGGTTACTGAGCCGAGAATCGTGCCACGGAAGGTCTGTGCCGAAAGGCTTACTGCGGCCAAAAGCACAAACGCCAGGATGATGCGCGCTCTCATAGAGTCTCCTTCAAGCTGATATCGTTTTTAGGGGGAGTGACGTCCGGTGCGGCAGGCCAGGCTTTCCGGCCCACTCCTGCGAGGCATGCAATTCCTTGCATACTAACAAGATGCAGCGCCCCGACCGCCCACAGCACATTATCGAAACCTTATCCCAAGAGTCAACCATTGAGTTCTGATCCAGGCGATAGATTTTACGAATACGGCCGCCCCAAGGTTGCGGGGCGAGGAGGTGAAGCCGTACTCACTCGCTTTACCCAGGCAGCAAGACAAACGGATAGGTCAGGAAGATGGAGGATTTGGCAGAATTGGCCTAGGAGACTGGACTTAGAACGTGATGGCGACGCCGCCGCGGACGGAGCGGGCAGACTGGACAAGATAGACGGTCTGGCCGTCCTGGCCCATCACCGGAACATAGCCTTGTGCCAGCAGGTTCCGCAGGTCGACGAGCATTTCCATGTGGGCGGGAAGGAATCCCATGGTCGGGATGTGCTGGCGGATGAAGAGATTCAAGAAAGGATCGCTCTGTCCCGGAGAGGAGTTGAACATATCCACCGGAGTCAACGCTGAACCGTTCACCCAGCGGTAGGACGCGATCCACTGCGTGTGAGTGCTGTGCACGGTGCCGCTGAGCTTGACGGCCAGGGCCTGACGGCGCTGGGTGGTGATCCACTGCTGAGCGTCTTGAATCTCGACGTCAGGCTTGGCCAAGTCAAGCACGCCGCCGTAGGCATAATCGAGCGTTGCGGTGAGATCGGAAGAAAGCTTGCGCTGGAGTACGACGCGCAGACCAGGCGCGTTCAGGGTATCGCCAGCATAAGTAAAGGTACCCGAATAGACGTCGGGCAGCAGGAATCCGCCGGCTGCCGTAACCTCACCCGTGCCGATCAACGCGGTGTTGTCCACGTGATCGCTGAATACCGCGACTTGCACATTGTTCTTGCCGATGCGCCGGGAGACATTCAACTCCTCATGGCGGGCGCGTTCGAGCCGGGTAACGAAATTGGCCAGACTGACGCGAGGATCGGCTTCACTAAGGTCGGCCGGCGCCGAATCGAAACCCTTCTCGTCGCGCGTGTTGGGCAACGATGTGGCATATTCGTAACCCACGACCGTGTTCGGGGAGAGGTGCAGGTCAACGGCGGCGTGGGGCCGGAATGCGGTCACGCGTCCGAGGAATTGGATGGCCTGCAGGTCGCTGCCGAACTTCAATTCCAGCACGTCGTCAATGGCGAAGTCGTCTGCCGCAGAAAGCGCCATAGCCTGTAGCGAGGCATTGTGCAGATTCGGATCGGAGGGCGCGAAACGGCGCATCGTCACCGCCATCGATGGACCGGAACCATCCGGCGAACGGTGCGAGTACGTCGCGCGCAGAACGGCGGCAGGAATGGAGTCCCCGTATCCAACGTTCCCACTCAGCCCGACGCGGGACGCGGAAAAGATGGAGCGCTCCACGGAAAAACCGGTACTCATGTCTGAACCGCTGCCATAGCCCTCGGCAGCGGAACCAGCTAGAAAAGAGAGGCTGCCCTGCAAGCTGCGATCCTGCTTTTCAGCGCTCGTTGCCGGATCGTCGAGCACGCGCAGAACGGGACGATTCGCCACCGAACGCAAGGTCCACTTCCAGTCATCATCATCGGCGGTTCCACGCAGTGGACCGACGCGCATGGCGTTCAGCAGCGTGTTCAGAGTGACGTTCAGGTGAACGCTAGTGCCCGGATGCAAACCAACTTTATCGCGTAAGGCAGGCAGAAACGAAGGAGCCGAGACTTTGACCGTGTAGATTCCTGGCAGCAGATCCATGGCGGAGTAGAACCCGGCGCCATCGGTGAATACAGTGAAGGTGCGCGCTGCCGTGCCAATAATCTCCACTACCGCGCCCATCTGGGGGATGCCCGAGGCATCGCGCACGTATCCCGAGATCGCGCCGGGGCGTTCTGCGGCCAACGCAGGAAGCGACAACGCGACGATCACTGCCCAAGATCCGAGCTGGCGAAGCTTCACTCCAACCCCCGGGAGAATCAAGTAGGCCGTTACTCTACAGCAAACGTCGCTGAAGGATCAACAGTCTGCTTGGAGACATTGTCGTTCACTTTGATTTCGATCCGATACGTACCTGGCGGCAGGTTGGCCGAGGCAATCGATTTCTGCAGCGTCACCTGTTCGCCGACGTTACCCATGGTCTCGGTGGATTCCATCTTCTGAACCACTGGTTTGTTGGTCGCAATGTTAACGATGTCAAACTCGAACGTCGCCGAAGGCTTGTGCGTCTTCTCGTCGACGCCCAGATTATAGACTTGCATCCAGAAGTTTACCTTCTGGTCTTTGGTCCGTTTGAAGAGCGCGGGCTTGCCATCCGCCGGGGCCACGCGGGGCCGAACTTTGGTGAGTCCAATCACGAAATTGCCGGTGCTCACATCCTTGGTGGGGACCGCTTCCATCTGGTCAGCCACGATCAGTGACGAGGTCGAGAGCTTGTCGTCGGCATACTCGGGCACCACAATGCCGCGGCTCCACAGGCCTTTGCGGTCGCCGTTGACGTCCTTCACCGCAATCTCGATCTTGTAACGTCCTGGACGGAGCGGCAGCGCTTTCCAATAGACCGACGAATTCTCCGCCGTGCGCGGCAGCAATTCCGCCGGCACATCCACCTGAGCCGTGTCTTCGAAGGTCTGCACCACACGTCCGGTCAACGTCGTTACCCGGCCAAAAATATTCACCGTGCCGCGCTGCACGCCATCTTTATTGGCGAAGGTAATGTCGCGATACTTCATCTGGACGGTAATCGGCACCAGAACCGTGTCCCCAGTGACCTTCACAAAATCCGATCGCACATCGAAGGGCATCAGGTTCGTGATGAGCTTGGTGTTAACGATTTCTTCCAGATCCTTGAACTTGACCGGCGGAGGCGCCTGCAACTTCGCGTACTGCTCCAATCGGTCGAACTCCTTGGTCTGGAGGTCGGAGCTCATCGGGCCAGCTCCCAGTTGCTCCATACCCCCAGTGAAGCGGCTCGCCTTGCTCGCCATACCCATCTGCTCGTAGAGCGTTAGGCCAGCGTTGGGAGTGTATTTCAAAGCGTCCTTCTCAGAACGGTCCAGCGTCATGTGGTAATCGCCGCACATGCAGGTATCGACGAACTCCATGATAATTTCCTGCCCGATGCCTTCGATATAGCGATAGCGCCAAGTTTCGAAGGGGAAGGTCGAGGTCTCGCCGCCGCCCTCTTCCATGGGCCGTTCGTAAGACCCGCCGGAGGGATGCGAATCGATTTCGTCAGCCGGACCGTACATGATGTACATGCGGCCGCGATCGGTCTTCCAGCCGGGAATTCCGGCGGCAAAATGCTCGTTTGCGTAGGCGATACGCCGGTAGTGCTCTTCCTTATATTCGTTCTCTTCCGTGTCGGGCGTGGGATCGCGGCGCAGCCAGAATTGCTCAATAAAGTTGTCGCGCTCTTCGTCGTTGGAAAGCTGCTTGAAAGCGGCCCGTTCCTGGTCGCTGATGATATAGGCCACATCCTCGTTCAGCCACTTCTTGTAAGTCTTGCTGAGTTCGATGTTCAAAGACCTCTTCTGCTGTTTCTTCTGCTTTTCCGAGGGGTTGCGCTTGAGCGGATCTTCTGCTGCCTGACTTGTAGGCTGCGCTGGCGAGCCGGTTGTAGTCGCGTTGGGCGCGGTCGTGTCGAGTGAGGAGTTATTGGTGGTGGGACTGCTGGCGGGAGCGGGTTTGTCGCTTTGGGCCCCGGCCATACCGGTAACACCTATGGCGAAGGCCAAAAGAACGAGAGATGCGAGAAAACGCGAAGCAACCCGAACCATCAGAGGGACTCCTGCCACGACAAGCCTGTGAGCGATCATTTTAGGCTTCCAGCCGGGCGAAAGCAAGGCTAAGTCACACTATAAAGAGCGGATTGAGCACCAGAACCAAGCCACTCTGCTGGATGCAGCGGACGTGCTTCGGGGTTGTCCGATGGCATCGCGCGGGGGTGGGCAGGGTCGACGCGAGGGCGCATGAAATCCTCTAGTGTCTTAACACCGAACTGAGTTAAGACACTACCGAAATCCGCGGCGGGGCGAAGATGAGGCGCCTCCCAAGCTATAATTGCAGGTTCCAGCGTGCGATATCCTAAAAGTGTTGGATTCCCAGGCGATCTCAGTTAGGCGCCCTCAATGGAACTTTCCTGGCGGCGGGATCGTATTAGAGGACGTGTCCGTCAAACCGATGGAAGGCGGTTTGCCAGGACCGTCCCGTAGGCGGATCGAACCGTAGGAAGAATTAAGGCTAGAGATTCTAGAGACGACCGGAGCCTCCCGACGGTGACGGAGACGATGAAACCCTGGAAAAAAATCGCGATTGGCGCGGGCGTGATGGTGCTGTTGGCCATCATCGTCGGCATTACGGTGCATCAGAGCGGCAAGAACGTGGTCACGGTGCAGACCGGGAAGGTGCAGCGCCAAGACTTGTCGTCGGTGGTGAGCGCGTCGGGCGAGATTAAGCCCAAGACGTACGTCAACATCGGCGCCAATGCTTACGGAAAGATCACCCACTTGTACGTTAAGGAGGGGGACCACGTAAAGAAGGGGCAATTGCTGGCACAACTGGAAAACGTGCAGTCCACGGCCGACGTGAGCGCCAACCAGGCCTCGGTGCAGGCTGCGGAGACGGATGCCATTGCGGCTGACGCGGCCCTCAGGACTTCCGACGCCGACCTGGTGCGTGCCCAGGCCGACTACGCGCGCAACAAACTGGATTGGGAGCGCGCGCAAAATCTCTTCAAGGATGGGTTGATCGCAAAATCGGATTTTGACAGTCGCCAGAACGCGTGGGCCACAGCGGACTCCGGGCTGGTGCAAGCCAAAGCCCGCGTCGCCCAGGCCAAGGCGCAGAAGGACTCCGCGGACCGGCATGTCGCCCAGGCGCGGGCCAATCTCACGCGGGTCGCCGACGTGCTGCAGAAAACTACTTATGCGGCTCCCTACGACGGAGTCATCACGAACTTGCCGGTTCGGGAAGGCGAGTCCGTGGTCATCGGCATTCAGAATGCGCTCGGCAGCACCTTGCTCACCCTGGCCGACATGTCGGTAATCACCGCTGAGGTAAAGGTGGATGAGACGGACATCGTGAACGTGCACCTGGGCCAGCCCGCGGAAGTAACCATCGACGCGATTCCCAAGAAACTGTTCCACGGGACGGTTTCAGAAATTGGAGACAATGCCATCGTGCGCTCCACCGGTGTGGCTACCTCGCAGCAGTCCACCGCCAGCGAAGAAGCCAAAGACTTCAAAGTTGTCGTAACCGTGACCGATCCTCCTGCAGATTTGCGTCCCGGCCTCTCGGCCACCGCCAAGATCACAACGGCCGCCCGCAGCAGCGTGCTCACCATCCCCATCCAGGCGCTCTCGGTTCGCACCAAGGCCCAACTGGAGCAGGAAAAGAGCGCCCCCGGCTCCGTGCATGCCGCCGCGCCGGCACCGAGAGAAACTGCATCCAAGGATAAGAACAGAGATCAAAAAGAGGACGTGCAGGGCGTCTTCGTGATCCGCAACAATAAGAAGGCGGAGTTCGTCCCCGTAATCACCGGCGTCACAGGCACCAGCGACATCGAAGTCATCAATGGGCTGAGCGATGGGGACGAGGTCATCACCGGCAGCTACAAGGTCTTGCGTACGCTGCGTTCTGGAAGCAGCGTTAAGATCGACAACTCGGTTCCCAAGAAGGAAGAGGAATCTTCATGACGTTCGTCGGCTTCATCCGTCCAATGGGGAAGCCGTTCTTTGTCCAGAAGAGTCTTGCCTAGAAGAATCCGGTGCTGAAGAATCAGGTGCCGAAGAATCGGGTCTCGAACCGCAGTCTGGAAGCACGGGTTTCATAGTCTCGACAGCAAACGGGGCCGCGGAATCGAATTCAAACTCGGAGAACCACGTGGCACCGGAGCAGGAGAAAAACATGGCGACCGCAGAAGTGATCAGCATGTCCCCCACCACCGT
>Ga0182030_10020370_pt1 | contig 12515 bp, 16 predicted proteins | sample 812S3MmetaG_FD_121299 | JGI IMG/M metagenome (GOLD analysis project Ga0182030, IMG submission 121299) | Permafrost microbial communities from Stordalen Mire, Sweden - 812S3M metaG (Illumina Assembly) | ecosystem: Environmental > Terrestrial > Soil > Wetlands > Permafrost | place: Sweden... | reverse complement strand
TTTACTAATCAAATATATATATATATTTAGTATTTTATTATTTTGAAACAGAATATATTAGAGAAGAGGTATATTATAATTATATAAAAAGGCTATGTTAGCTTTTATTCTAGTATCTTAGATTTAGAACAAAAGCTTTTCTCTCTTTTTTTCTTAGATGTCTAGAATACTAATAAACTTGTACTACCTCTTTATTTGTATTGAATTAAGGCCCTTATAAAGCAAGTACTGCGAGTGTGACACTAGAGTTGTCCTGTAGTAGTTGTGACACCACGCAAGAGAAAGGAGTCAAGGTCACCAGCCTTCCAACGAAGCCAGAGCGCCTTGGAGTCTGCAACAATATCCCAAGGGAAGAGCCTATTTTGTCTCAGCTTGACGCAAATATCATTTTGGGAAAGATTTTGACTGACTCTTTATCAGGGCCGTCAAAGATCTCCGACAAACCCTTTGCCTCCAAAACCTTCCACTTTTGGATCAAATCACTACTCAAGAAATTGTAAAACTCCATCTCATGCAATTTTGAGCGGAGATCGGTGATGGCCTGTTCCTTGTCTCCTCCATTCTTCACAGCTTCAATGCACCTTTGAATAAGGTCTTTCACATATGAGATTGTCTGTAAGTCAGAACCATCAACCTCTTGAGCTGTGTTGACATTTGCTAAGGTGTACGAGTGTCGACAACTTCCCGATGTTTGTAACTGGCTGGCTGTCTCTTACGAGTAGGTTTAGGTACAGGTGCAAAGAGTACAGCGGCAGACCCATCCGTTGCAGCGACAGAAAGATCGAACTCACCAGAACGCTTTCGCTTCTTTTCAATCAAAACACCGGCAGAGGATGGGATAGGGGTGTTGTTGTAGTTTTCTTCAACAGCCTTCGCAGACTCCTGAAATTCACTTTCAACGTGTTGGAGTGCTTCCTTTTCTCTGACACGCTCTGCTTCAGGCTGGAGGCGAACTTCGACCGCCTTGAGGTCATTCATGTCTTTTGGGTCCATTCTTGTAGTGTTACTGGGACATTGTGTTGCCTCAAATGAATTTGGAAGAGTTTGTATCGATCTAAATCGAAGTTTAGTAACAAGGTAACTTACCAGGCTTTATCTAGGTAGTCCGGTTATTCCCGGCGAACTAGCGTAGATGCTAGAACACGCCATCACGAGACTCACTGACAAGAGTCAATAAGGAATCTCAGTGTATCCCAGCTGTGTGACTATGTCCCACACACGGGAGGGCTGGGACCCAATACCTACAATCTTACAATATACAATATCAGATTTTAGGGACTATATAGAGCACAGCTCATATTTACCAGTCTCCCTAGCTTGCTTTATACCTACTAAAAGTAGTGTCTTAAGAACCCTAGAACGGCCTCTACTTTAGAAGACAGTATATCTACATAGTACCTGGTACATCATGTATAGCTCACAAGGCTCGGCCTAGACAATAAAATTGAAATCAACAGCAACGTCCCACACACGCCTGAAAACAATAAGCAGGGGGATGGCGTCATCCCGCCTAGCCTTTGATGAGTATGTCTATAGCTATCTGTAGCTAGCGTGATCCTCGGCTGCTGCACAGTCTTCAGCTTGTTCTAGCACATAGATATAAGGTATGCCTATACCTACCATGTTGTACCCAAACAAAAAGACAATGAGAGATGGCAACATCATATAATATCATGTAGCTTAGCCAGCAACCAGATGTCTATATTCTGACCAATTAGATCGCCCCGTTGAAAACGCCCAGTACTGTTCCCTCGCTAGTTAGAAACCTTCTTATTCGTTCCTCATATCGAAAACATAAGTATAGCATCTACCTACTAGCAAGGTATTATGACTAGTACAGTCCTTGGTTGCTGCATAGCCCGCTTTAGTATGTTAGACTAAATATATATAGACTTAGAATGAAGTACAATGTCTTACTCTTAAATCTTTTGTCATTAAAGACTATTTGCATAAACAAAGGCTGTTATGTAAAGATATGTGATATGGATAATATATAGTGTTTTCTTTTTTGTTCCTCAATTTTCAGATATCTTCAAACTTTGTTCCTTAAATCGTAGGTATAATAGTTGGTTTTTTTTGGACTATTACAAAAAACGGCCGCTAGAGATGGTAGTTTGTGTAGAGAAGGAGTAAGGGCATGTGATATATTCGTCTATACGATTTTTGCTTGTACGATAATCTTCCAACTTTGTTCAGTTATCAGGCACAATGACCGAGGGGAGTTAAGTTAGACATGAGGGCCACAGAAAATGAGAGATCATAGCATAATCACAGGAAAATGGAGAGACAGGAATTGGAAGAGACGAGGCTGTACATCCCACCCAGAAATATTTCACAAAGTATGGTCCTCACGTATAGGGACCAAGATTGCTTTAATGCATTTGCTATTCGTAACCCGGCTCAGTGAGCAGCTAAAGAACAACCCTCATGCAATGCAAGACTCTCGAAAATTCACTCCAACTCTCCAGCACACTTAGTAGAAGGTTGATGGTCGCTTGCCAACGAAGATCTTGGTACCGGATGCCTTGGAAACACGATGAGGAAGGGGGAATTTGAGATCTTTGGTGAGGAGTTGCTTGATGTATGGGCGCTTAACGTCGTCGGTCTTCTCGAGCTCAACAACTTTGAGGATCTATTTGAAATCAGAATAATCCAGCATGAGATCAATCCTCAAACTTACATGAATTGACCGGAAACGGGATCGATGTCTGGCGGCCATATCTTGGTAGAGAGCCTCAACAGCATCAGTTCTTGACATCTCACGGTACTCCTTGTACATGTTGTGGGTTCCAGAGCGAGAATCGTATCGGATCCAAATACCGAAGTTCTTGACCTTCAATGGACGCTTCTCGGTGATCTAGCATAATTAGAACCAATATCTGAGCTCCGGATTGAACAATACCCACCACATTCAAGCTAACAATCTCTCCGTTTGCCTTCTTGACCTTTCGCAACTTCATCAAGAAGTACCAGAAACGAGACTTTGCAACAACGGTGTTTGGTGCAAAGATTCTCATACGATACAACTTTGGCGCTGGGTTTGCCTCAGATGGCAGATGGCGGCCAATGACCTGGTATTCTGTGAGACGACCTATTGAGAAGTCAGCTTCTGTTCCTCCAATGTGTGTAGTCGTAGAGATTTTGGTCGGCCTGGATGTTCGACTCGATTCGAGATGCGGAATTACTGCATAGTTTCTGGACCAAGCCCGCGAGACTGTACATTATCACGATTCCGTAGCATCGATGGTGCTTGCCCTCCGTTATCTGCAATAGAATGAACTTCGGGTGAGGTAATGTGAAGCTCTTGTATCGATCGTTCCCAGTTCCCTTCCCGCCAGTTTCCGTCTTCCCAATCACTGCGCCCCACTCCTAGCCATCTTCCATAATATCATCAAGGATCGTTGTCGCCCAGAAAGGTCGTGGAGAATTATTCGCTGTCTCCAGGTCTCGCGCGGATTGAGTTTGTGCCAGAACAAAGAAATCTAGCTTACCCATCTTCTCAAAGTCAGCAAATGATTAATTATGCTTGCAATTCATATACTCACTTTGTTTATTGGCCGTGGTCGATGTCGTGTTTGGTCGTCGCAAATCGTCGCTGGTTGTTCTTCAAAATTATCGTCAACTTCGAAATTAGCGTAGGGCAAAGATTTTTTGCAGCCCTCAGCTAAGCGACTTCTAAAAACGGCTTAGCGTCATCCGCAGAGCCTCAAGCATACCTGCTGAGAGGTAAATACAACACCGCAATCCAGACCATTTACACGTCACGAAGGTCATTCAAGTTGAATAAAGTACCATCGAAGAACATTCATGAGTTGAGGCTATTGATATTTCTAAGCCAAGCCGAGGATGTGGAACGCAAACGCATCCTGAGATCCCGCCTTGTTTAGAAGTGTGACTGCTTGGAGCTTGGTGTCTTTTTACGACTTGTGAGCTTTCATACAAAGCGATATCCATAAAATGGATCAATTATTTGATGACTTCAAGTCATCTTATGAGCAAATGAATGGCTATGACCTCTCCATGACTCTATCACCCATCTCACCTCCTTCTCAACCGGACAGACTGCATTCATTCTTCAGAAGTACAAATATTGCAAGTGCCAAGAGCGATTTCAAATACCGTGTTCTATACGAGAAGCCCAATCGATTGAACCTCGAGCCTGAGGAAGGGAATGGCTGGGTTGATCTTTACTTTGCGTACTGGAAAGCGGTTGGAGAGATATTGAAAGCAGAAGCTGCTGCGAGGACAAATACAAAGGTAGGGACTTCTTCTGGTCCAATCTTCCTGCTCTCCACAGATCGGTAGAATCTATCTCCTGTTAAATCTCACGTGACCTCCTTTTACGCCAACCCCTTTTTGCTTCATTGATGCTAACTAAACATTCAGGTATCCTATATCAAAGTTTATGAAGCATGGAAAGAAGTTACGAATCAACTCATTCGAGGTTACACGAACTGTGGATTTGAAGCCTGGACGGTGCCTTGCTTGTATGTCGTAGGCAAGTACTTGCGAATTTTCGCCATCAAGGCAGACGAAGGCGCATCCAGTGGCACGGGATCAATCACAACCTTCCAAGATGACTTCAATCCTGAGGCTGAGAAGAATGAGAAGCTCGAGGATACGGCAAGACAATTAAATCGGATTTTTACCATTTGTTTGAGCGACAGGTCAGAATCCCCTTACTACCCTAAACTAATCACTGACATCTTCCAGAGCACCACTTGAAGATTCGAGAAAATGGGGTATCTACAATATTATCAATTTGTTGTTCAAAACCTACTTCAAATTAAACTCTATCAGCTTGTCAAAAAACATCCTCAAAGCAATCCAAGCATATCGAGGCGACATGCCAGCACTCGACGCCTTCCCTAAGTCTCACCAAGTAACATTCAAATACTACATTGGAGTTATATATTTCCTCGAAGAGAATTACGTGGAGGTGAGCCTACCCAAACCACCCAATCACAATCCCAACGCTGATCCCGCCATAGTCGGAAAAGAACCTCACCGAAGCTTGGCAACTATGTCAAAAGGATGCAGTTCGCAATAAAGAGTGAGTTCGACCTATCACCAGTAATGGTTACTGACAACGCAGACTCATCCTCACCTACCTAATCCCCTGCCATCTTCTAACCACACACACGCTTCCCACACTCGCCCTCTTACAACCCTACCCTCGTCTCCAAACGCTCTTCCTCCCTCTCTCCCGGTGCATCAAAAAAGGCGATCTCTCTGGCTTCGACGCCGCGTTAATAGCAGGCGAAGACGAATTCGTCAAACGACGCATCTACCTAACCCTCGAACGGGGCCGTGATATCGCCTTACGCAACCTCCTTCGCAAAGTATTCATCGCAGGCGGATTTGAAGAAGCGAAGGATGGCGCTGCCCCGGTAAGAAGATCGAGAATTCCAGTCGCTGAGTTCGCGGCGGCGATTAGTATTGGGAGTAAGGAGATGATGGATAATGATGAAGTTGAATGTTTGCTTGCGAATATGATTTATAAGGTACGTACAGCACGATATTTCTATTTGTTCGGTGTGGAGGGCGATGAGGCTGCCTTCCTCGGTTCCCCCTTATCGGATTTTCGCCACCGGTGATTGGCTGGGCTTGTGAGTCAGTAGAGCTGATGGTGTATAGAACTTAATGAAAGGTTACATAGCACGGGAACGAGGGATGGTAGTGCTTAGTAAAGGCGGGGCGTTCCCGGGAACTGGTGTTTGAACCTTTTTAAAGATTATCATTGGCGTTGGCCGGCGAAGCATACGCTTTATCACACAACCCTCTTCCAACAACGCCACATTATACCAAATCCAAGCACATTCGCACAATCTCTCTCCATCCCGTATTCAGCCGACAACGTCGCCTCGCCTCGAAAAGGAGTCATTCAACAGGGGCTCGGTGAGCGTTTTCGATCACTAGCATCCGTCACATTAACCATCGCATTATCGTCCTATCCGCCTCACTCTCGCTCACCTAACCCATACACCCATCCATGCATTGCCGCACTCCAAAACCAAACTAAAAGCAGCACCCGAGCACAAACCCCCTAGCGTCGTCTCAACGTGACTCAATGCTAAGCTCCCCACCACAATCGCGGGCAATTGACAAATCATGGAGCTGGGAGGAATCTTTTAGAGTGTTCGAGAATTTTTCCTTAGCTTGGTTTGCTTTTTGCATGGATGGTTTGGGGGAGAGACAGGCATGTGAGGGAGGGATAGGGAGAGAGCTAATGCAACCACTTTATGATTGATAGTTGATGTGATATATGTGATCCTTGAGTATTATTGTTCGGTGTGTTCTTTTGGCTGTGTTAGTGTGTCCATAGGTGATTTTAGTGGTCTCTATGGCGCGCGTTTTAGGGGAATTTAGTAAGGACCGGTCGGGGATTTTAGTGATTTCTTCAGTGTGTCTGATGTGTATTGAGAAGTGCGCTCGGAGAGTTTAGTGAACTCTTCCGGGACATCTTAGGGAGTGTTCAGTGGGCTCCCATTAATATCGTCGCGATTTATAGGGCTCGTCAGTGAGTGCTTCTACTTAGTATCCTTTATTTCACTGTCTTCTCACTTGTCGATGTAAAAATCACAAATCACTCATCAAAATCATATTTCAAGAAGAGCAGTATTCTCAAACCTAAATCTATGGTAACATCTCCATCAAACCCTTTCACAAATTGCCTCCCAAATATCCCCTGTTCGAAAGCATAAAAAGCAGACATTTCCCATCCTGCCCACAAGGAAATATGCCATCCCTCAAAGATATTGCAAAAAGAGAATAGAAGTACAAACAGAGCAATCTGATGGGTAACAAAATTCTTTTTTAAGCTTTCTCAACTCAACTGTCGAAATGACAGGAGGACAATTTCGCTCAACAGTGTAAAACAGGCAAGGAAGGAAGCAAAGCAAGGATTCTTCGAAGGTAGTGCCATAGATGATGGTTCTGTACGAAGAGTAGTGATACATCCCATCCGTTATAACGCCTGGTATCAAATGCCATTAATATTTTCGCCAAATGTGTGTTGGAAGGAGGGTCGAGAATCGAAGATTGTGATCATTGAGGAGATGGGAGTCAGTGATGAGTCCGTACGCTGCGTGGAGATCCTCTGATGAAGTCGTCAGCTGAGCTCAAATTACGCATTTCGTTTGAAAGGGGTTAGGCAGATACTTACGCAATACTTGCAACATCATCCACATGATTGCATAGCGCTACGAACAAATCGAAGAATAGTTGACTACCTCCGTTGTGCATCTCAAGCTGCATTGTCCCGCTGCGTTTGAATGTGCTTCGACTTCTAATGATGAGGGCGAGATAATGAGCTCGAAGTTTAGAGTCAGTTTCGGGCGTATTGGCGTATGCATATCGTGCTGAAGAGAGGATTGTGCTACATTGAATGCCGGATTCTATTTCATGTTAGTGATAGCTCTCGAGGGATGATTTTTGACTTACGCAAGCCCTGCTTCCTCAATGCAACACGCTTCAATTCATCTAACCCATATTTCTCCGCCGTGCAATAGATCACTGTATCCTTCAACAGTTCACCATCAACGCCGTGATGATAAACCGTTGACTCGACACTCCCCGTGCCTCCACTTCCAGTCTCAATCTCCCATGAATTTCTCCGCTTATTATGGACCAGCCGCGGATAATAATCCCCTTTGTAAAGATATTCGAGGACCGATGAGAAGATCTCGGGTTCTTCATCGGGGAGGGATATTCGTTTGTTTGTCGCTTCCATGAATTGTCCTCTGCAGGCAGCCTGGAAGAAGGGCGAATGACAGAGGACATCCTCATGTGCAGCAAATAGTCGTTGTTCTCGACCGACAACGAGCGTGATAATCGAGGAGGTTAATGTGCTACAAAGAATTGTTAGCGGCCACAATAATAATGTGTGCAAATAACATACCTTCCGAGTGGAGGTGATTCCTCGGTCGGAGCTTTGCGTGATCGATCATGTCGATTCTTCGACACTGCATGCTCCCTAAATGACGACCTCTTGCTCGCCGCGCGTCGACTCTTTGAAAAACTCTCCGTCTGTGATTTATTAAGGTTCCGACTGAACATCCTCGGTCGTTCGGTGATAATGTGTGAAAAACGAGAAGTTCAACGATATCACATTTACCATTCGAAATGACGATGGAAATGTGGTTGAAATTGATGGATTTGTCGTTTTTGTCGGAAGAAGAGGATTCAAGAGGAAAGAAGAGGGAGAGGAGAGTGAGGTACTTATATGTTCAGCAAAGCCAAGGATGCCTGGATAGGTAGAAGGTCCAAACGCGAGGCAAGACGCGTTGGCGTAAATCAATCTACGCGGACCTATCACCAAACCAGGTGACTCGGAGGTCACATGGCCTGGTTCTTCGAAAGAGGCCTGGCGCGGATGAGTATCCCAGCCCCGCGGGAGATTCTGCAGGGAAGAGCTCAAAGCGGCGATGGTGTGTAGCACTTATGCAAGGGTGGTGAGTGATGAATAGATGGGATGACTCTCAGAGCACAACCTCAGTGTCGTCGATCAGGAGTCTCAGTTCGAGTCAGAAACTTTGATGGTTGAACAGGGCATGGTTGTGTAGTCGACGGCGCAAGCCCCTTTCCCCTTACCTACCTACTACCTACCTACTACCTACCTACTACCTACTAGTACTAGTACTAGTAGCGTCCAGCCCAAACTTTCGGGATGGGCAAAGGGTCTTGGCTTCCCCTGAATATCAGACCTATACAAGTAAAATGAAATACTTATGACGGTATAATCAACTTCAAGCCCTTCAAACACTTGCTTAACGGCCTCTATCAAAACTTTGAGGATAACTTAACTAGTAATCCTCACCAATAGGTAAGATTGAAGCTTCGCAAATTTAAAGTTCTCCCGTCTCTTCCTCATCCCATCGCAGCGGAAGCGATCATTTAAATGACCCATGGATGTCGGCAGCATGCTGACGTGGGATGTCTGTCAGCGACCATCGGGAGCCCGGAATAGAAGACAGCTTCGTGTCAACGAAAATGTATTTCATTTATTGTATTTCAATTGTAACAAGATCGCATATAGCCCTAGATTATTTCCTTTGTCGTAACATTGTCTCTTCCCAATAGACCGAGGAGTTTTAGATATCTGGTTGGGTTATTTCCCTGTAACGACCCTCCAATCGTCATACTCTCAGCATCCCTTCTGCAATATCAAGCGCCGAACTGTTTGATCTGAAGCTATTTCTTTAGGCATAGACCTCAATGTCGACTACACGCTCAAGCTCAACATCAAGGACCAGATCCCCCACCCGCGTGATTGTTGTAGGAGCAGGATGGACCGGACTCGCAGCCGCCAAAACCTACCTCCAAATCAACCCCACCATCCAGCTCACCATCATAGATAGTTGCCCGAGTATTGGAGGAGTATGGTCATCCACCAACATCTATCCAGGTCTCATTGCCGACTCATGCGCTGCCGTGTTTGACTACTCAGACATGCCCATGCACGAGGAGCTAGGTATCGACAAGTGGGCTGATCTTCCAGCTGAGAAGATCTGTGAGTATTTGGAGCGGTATGCTGAGAAATGTGGGTTGAGTGAGAGGTGTAAACTCAACACAAAGGTGGTGAAAGCTGAGAAGCGGACCGAGGGAGGATGGAAAGTGGAGATTGAGACAAAAAAAGACTTCGAGGAGTATACAGTCAGAGAAGTCTTGGAGTGTGACAAACTCATTGTGGCAACTGGTGTTACCTCATCTCCTAATATGCCGGAAGATCTCGACTGGAAGGAGTTCGAGGGTCCTGTTATGCATTCGAAAGAGGTGGGCGAGAAACACAAGCAGCTGACAGCCGACAAGGTGAAGAGGGTGACGGTAGTTGGAGGAAGCAAGTCTGCCGTGGACGTTGTGAATATGTGTGCTCTGGCTGGAAAAGAGGTGGATTGGGTCATTCGAGAGGAAGGCTACGGACCACTCATCATGGCCCCTCCACGTACTCATGGGATCCATGCCGGAGCAATCAAAAACATCCGAGCGACGACTCTTGCTTTGCCCAATATACACATCACTGATGGGATGTTTTACAACTTCTTACTTAGTGGGAAGAGTAAAATGGGATCTAAATTGGTCAAATATGCGCTAGAGAAGGGATCAAAATCCGCCATCAAGAGTGTATATGGAAAGAATGAAAATACGATGAAGATAGCTCCTGACATGAAAAAGTATGTCTTCAAATTCCCTCTTGTTAGGATCCTCTAATCCGCCACAGTCTTCTCTGGGCCAACTGCGAAGCATCAATCCTCCACGACCCAAAATTCATGGACACGATTTCAGAAGACAAAGTCATCCACGTTCACCGCGCCTCAGTGACATCCTTCTCAAAAACCACCATCACCCTCTCAACAGGTGTCACTCTCCCCAGCGATGCCGTCGTCTTCGCAACAGGTTGGACAAGAACCCAGCCCACAATTTTCAACACCTCCGAACTTCCAGTTCTGGGCCTCCCTTTCGCACTCTCGGACCAATTATCCGAAACGGCAAAACACTGGGAATCCCTATCTCTCACTTCCACGCAAGGCCTCAAATCCCTCTTCCCTTTACTCGCCAACCCTCCCCCGGAAGTAGTCGAATACGATAAAGCGCACATCCGTCCCCCAATACACACGCCCTTCCGTCTCTTCCGCAATATCGCGCCTCCACAACCCAGCGCTGACGGACAACGCGATCTCATATTCCTAGGCACGATACTCAATACCGCCATCCCAATTTACGCTGAGATAGCGTCTCTCTGGGGGATCGCGTACATGGAATCTCTGCCCTTCTCAGACACAACCACCGCCAAACTTTCATCTCTGACGGATATGGAAAAAGACATAAGTCGGTTGAATGCATGGCAGAAACTAAGATTTCGAGATGAGGGGGCTAGGTATCTGGATGGTAGTGTGGAGATTCAGAATTTTATTGATGAGTTGATGGGTGATTTGGGGTTGCGGTGGGATAGGAAGAGGGTTGGTAAGGGAAGGTTAAGGGGCTGGGTTAAAGAGTGGGTGGAACCGTATAAGAGTTCTGATTATAGGGGTGTGGTGGAGGAGTATCTGGGGAGGTGGGGGCTAAGGGAAGAGAGTAAGGGAAAAGGGAAGGGGAAGGAGAGGGAGAGGGTTTGATTTGTGGGAAGGCAGTTGGATGGGTGGCATTGGATTCATTGATACCCCTGGCGTCTGTGGACGGAACTGATTGTTGTAAAATACATAGAGCCTAAAGGAGATGCTGTTTCAGTCATACTTCATTGTCAGGCAGCACGTGAAATGAGAAGCAGAATAGTCAGTCGAGCATCGGCCTTAAAATGTGAGCGTAATACTAAGAGGGCTGGATCGCCTTCAGGATAGCCTCCACCACAGCAGGACGACCCCCCGGACGGACCATCACCTCGGGGTGATATGCTCCCTCTATTAGTTGCTTCCTCACATCAAGCCCAAGATCGATACACCTCGTTTCGAGCATCTCACCATGCAATTTCGGCACCAGTTCGTCCTTCCCAGCCTCCAATATCAAGATACCAGGCGGGTCAATCCCTAACTTCTTCCCATCTTCTTTCAAAACACCCAAAGCCTTCCAACTGTCGAGATGATTCCTCAAAAACGGCCACAAATATCGATATGGAAGCCACTTCTGCGGATATAACGTCTCAAGCATCGCGCGGATGTTCAAAAATGGCGTCTCCAGAACCAGACTCTTGAGAGCAACATCTTTTGAGAAGAGAGCTTGCTGAGCAGCCAGATGAGTAGCAACTCCTGCGCCAATACTTTGACCCCAGATAATTACATCGACTTGCTCATTATTTGCATCATTCTTGATCCAATTGAGAGCTGCCACAGCATCCAGGGCAATACCTTTCTCGTTTGCCCTTCCCTTGGATGTCCAATATCCTCGGTAGCTGCAACAAACAAAGGTATATTTCACCGAAAAATCCACATGTCTGTCCCTCACCTGACGCAATACTGGTGACAGAAATGGGAGCCGTGAAGGCAATGAAGATGCATTACCTGATATATATGAGCTATGAACAAGCAAAAAGAGAAGAGGAATGACCCTGAAAATATAATACATAGACCTTCTTGGTAGCTCGAGATATAGGCCCACTTTGGACACTTGCCACACATAAACTGATCCTCGTGCCATCTGAAGCCCGTATCCTCTCTTCCTTCCATTCTATACCTCCACATTGGTTCTTGTAATCCGCTATGGTTTCCCATCGAGAATTTGGGGGCAGGCTTGGCATATAAATGATCTTAGTTTGGAATATAATCATCATCAAGCACTTCCATGTCCATAGCCCAATGAACAGGCCCCCAAATATGACAGGAGGAACCAGGACGGTAGGGATATTGATGAACATTCGACGTTGATGAACGTATGCTGATGGCACACTTTTCGCTCCATAATAAAAGCATTGTCGATCCAAAGCTGCACGATGCGCAACACGAAGCATCACATCAACTCCGGATTTGAGAGTCTTCTTCTAGTTGCATATCAGTACAATCCGTTCACTATCAAGTGAATGATTG
>Ga0182030_10020369_pt1 | contig 12516 bp, 11 predicted proteins | sample 812S3MmetaG_FD_121299 | JGI IMG/M metagenome (GOLD analysis project Ga0182030, IMG submission 121299) | Permafrost microbial communities from Stordalen Mire, Sweden - 812S3M metaG (Illumina Assembly) | ecosystem: Environmental > Terrestrial > Soil > Wetlands > Permafrost | place: Sweden... | reverse complement strand
CGCCTCCTGGATCAGCAGCGTCGCCGGATCGGCCCAGTCCGCCGTGCCGATGTCGAATGACAGCGGCACCTCAAACCCATCCTTGTAGGCGGTTTGCGCCAGCAGCGCCTTCGCCTTGTCCGGATCGTACGAGTAGGGGAAGGGTTGCGGCCACGCGATGCCGGCGGGTGTTGCCTCCTTACCGCCCCACATCTTCACGCCGCGATTATAGGCCGCTTGCGCGAAGATCTGGTCATACGGCAACGCCCAGGCGATCGCCTGACGTACCCGCTTGTCGCGGAACGGTTCGAAAATCAAATTCGGACACAGCACATACAACGCGTTGTCGATCGAGTTGCTGACGACCTTGACCTTGCCTCCCTGTGACAGCTCCTCGGCGTCCTTTGCCGGAATGTCGAACGCCAGGTGCACGTCGCCGCGCTCAATCAGGGCGCGGCGTGTCGCCTGGCTCGGGACCTCGCGGATCACCACGCGGCGCGCGCCCGGCAACGGGCCGCCCTTCCAGGCCTCGTTCCGCACGTAGATCAACTGGCTGCCGGGGTCCCACCGCTCCACCTTGAACGCACCTGATCCGGCCGGCGTGCGGTGCAGGTATTCGGTGCCCCAGGGATCCTTCTCGGAGAGGTGCTTCTTGACCTCCGTGCTGTTGATCACGAAGGGCACCGGTGTCGCGATGTCCGGCAAGGACAATTTAGACCTGCGCAACAACTTCACGCGGAACGTCTTGGCGTCCACAACCTCAAACTGCTCGGGCTTTTCCAGGCCGCCGGCCTTCATCTGCGTGGTGGCAAAGCCGCCGACCGACACGGCACGATCGAATGACCATTTCACGTCCGCCGCGGTGACCGGCGTGCCATCCCAGAATGTCGCCGCTTTTAGCACGAAGGTGATCGACATGCCGTCGGGCGCGACGGTCCATGAGTCCGCGAGCTCGCCCTCGAGCTTGTGGTAATCGTAGACCAGCGTGCCGTCCGGCGCGGTATTGGTGCCGAAACGGAGCAGCCGATCGTAGCAGTTGACCGCGACCTGGTAGCTCGGCCGATTGGTGCCGCTGCGGTGCAGGTCCAGACTGTTGATGGTCTCGCCAAATGCAACGACAACGGTGTCGGCTGGGGCAGCGTTGGCAGGGAGGAATTTCAGGAATGGCAGCATGCCGGCGCCGATTGTGGCGGCAGCACCGCCGGTCAGCAGATTACGTCGGCGCATTGTGGGGTCTCCGTCCAGCCTGGCATGCGAACGCCTGCCACACCGCATGCACGCAACGTGCCAATAGACCCCGATAAATCTCTCCCGCGCTTGGGGGTTTGGGCACCGGAGAGATGGCCTGGGCGGCGGACATGGCGACCGCATAAAGGTCGCACGCTGGTCCGCAACCCGAACGAAATGCGGCGCGTTGACTTGGCCCGACGCGCAGATAACCGCGATCAACGGCGAACCGGGTCCGACCCGAGGCGCGATGTCAGCTCCCCCATCGTGCCAGTTGCCGAGCAGACGGCGATGCCAAAGGGGTGCTCGTTCCCATGGCACGCCGGCTGGGTCCGCCTGTCTGGATGCCACACCCGCCGCGACTTCGCGGGCATTGCTCAAATCCATCCCGGCGCCGCCCCTGTTTTCGTTGGGGTCAGCGAATATTCAGATAGCCGGGCCGGCTACCTGAATGACTGCGTATCCGCCTCCGCGCAGGCGTAAAATGATTTGCACCAGCCGCCTCTTCCCGATGAATCTCAAATGAGGAAACACTATGTTACTGCCTGAAAGCATGGTCTGTGCTACCGCCCTGGAAATATGAAGGTAGGCAAGACTCGCCATGCTTCGTGACTCCAGAGGTGACCATCATGCGCCGCATTACGTCCTTTGCCGCCCTGGCGGCCCCGATAGCGCTCGCTGCCTGCGCGGTCGCTCCACCGGTGGGGCCGAGCGTTATGGCCATGCCGGGCCAGGGCAAGAGTTTCGAGGCATTCCAGCAGGATGATGGAACCTGCCGTGGCTGGGCCTCGCAGCAGACCGGCGGGGTTCAGCCAGGTCAGGCGGCGGCCGATAGCGCCGTGGGCAGCGCGCTCGTCGGCACGGCATTGGGTGCCGCGGCGGGCGCCGCGATCGGCTCGGTGGGCGGTGCGGTGGGTGCGGGTGCGGCAATCGGCGCCGCAACCGGACTTCTCGCTGGCAGTGCAATCGGTGCCTCCAATGCCCAGGTGTCGGGCGGGAACGTCCAGGCCCGTTATGACACTGCCTACGCCCAGTGCATGTCGGCCAAGGGTGACAGCGTGCAGATGCCGCAGCCGGCTTATGCCGGCGCTTATCCGTATCCGGCCGCCGCTTACCCGGCTTACCCAGCCTATCCGGCTTACGGTTACCCCGCCTACGGCTACCCATACTACGGCTATGGGCCAGCCTACTCCGGACCGACCGTCGTGGTCGGCGGCGGTTGGGGCTGGCGCGGTGGTGGTGGTTGGGGCTGGCACGGCGGATACCGCCACTGGTGATCTGCCGGCGGCGGATTGCCGTGTGGTAATACTGCCCGCCGCGGACCAATCCTCATGGTTATCAGCAGACGTTGACGGGCACGCCCGCGGTCACCTAGGGAGCATCGGGTCCGCCGATCTACGACATCAGACGAGTTAAGTCGGCGGCGATTTCCGCGCCGGTCTCATCGGCGCGGACGGGTGCAATGAACCTGCCATCTGGGGCCATCAGGTACAGGATCGAACTGTGGTCCATTGAGTAGTCGTTCGGCCCAGGGCCGGTCCGGTGCTCGGCATAATAGACGTGATATTCCTTGGCCGCCGCGGCGATCTCTGCCGGCGTGCCGGTCAGCCCCTCGATCCGCGGTGTGAAGGCCGCGGTGTACTGCTTGATCACCGCCGGCGTGTCGCGCCGCGGATCGACGGTGACGAACAGCGGCTGCAGCCGGTCCGCCTTGGCGCCGAGCCGGTCGAGCGCGTCTGCCAGCGCATTCAGCGTGGTCGGACAAACATCGGGGCAATACGTGTAGCCGAAGTAGACCAGCATATATTTGCCGCGGAAGTCGCGGTCGGTAACGGTCTGGCCGTCGCCATTCGTCAGTGTGAATGGCCCGCCGACCACCGGCCCGCCGGCTTCGCCGTTCAGCCACAGGAATCCGCCGGTGCCCAGCAGCAACAGGGCGACCAGCAGTCCGATGATGGCATACGCCGGCGGTCCCCCACGGGGCGGCGATTCGACGGACTTTCCTGAGGCCACTTTGTCGACGTGGCGCTTGTCGTCATTCGTGGTGGGCATCGTGACCTCCCTGCGGCACGGCGACGGGGTGGGTACAGATCCGGCGGATCTCGGCCAACAATTGATCGGGCGTCCGCCAGCCGCCCGGTGTGTCGGGGCGCCACATGGCGCGCAACCAGCCATCGGGATCGACCAGGAACTCGGTGCCGGCCAGTTTGTTCGGCGCAACGCCGGCGATGGCCGCATAGGCAACCCAGGCCGCCCGTGTGACGGAAGCGCAGCCGCCACGTACCGGAAGTCCGGTGCCATCCGGACTCAGTCCCACGGTGATCGTCCGGATTCCGGCCTGTGGCGGAATTGGCATGGTCGGCACGCCGTCCTCCTCGGTGCCTGCAACGATGCGCAGCACCTGGCCTCGCAGATCGTTTGTGTCAACGCCGCTGGCCGGGTCACAGGCGATGGAGACCGACGGCGCGCGTAACGCTGCCGGCCAGCCGCCTTGATCGGCCATCGATGCCCCCGCGTTGTGTGCCCTTACGTAGTCGATCAGTGCCCAGCGTTCCCCCGCCGACAGCGTGGCGGCAAATCCGGGCATCGATAATTTTCCCTCGGGCCCGTCGATGCCGTGACTCAACCACCAGAACAGCTCGCCAGCGCTGTGCTCCCAGAGATGCGGCGCCGTGAGATCGGCCGGCCGGATTGGCAGGGTGGTGGCGAGTGCACCATCGCCCCGTCCGGTCGCGCCATGGCAGGCGGCGCAGTTGGCACTGAACAACGTGGCGCCCAGCGCGACGCTGTCGGCGGTGAAGCCGGTGGGCGATACCGCGTAGCTGGTCGGATAGGCCTCGACGAGCAGCAGATCGAGATGCGGGATGGCCCGCCAGACCACGATCGCCGCGATCGCCGGTGCGAGCCACCCCATCGGGAAACGACCAACGCGCAACCAGCGCGCCCGGCGCAGCGCCAGGCCCACCACCGCGATCGCGATCGCGACGGCAACGGCCAGCAGCGCATCGGCGACCTCGTGGCGCAGGTCGGGGTCGGCCATGACAATCAGGCTCGGCCGCCAGGGAAATGGCCACACCGGCTGGTCCTGCACCGCCGGAAGCTGGGCGGCGAGAAAGCCGGCGACCAGAACCACGCCAACGCCGAGCGCCGCCTGGACGGTGGCCAGGAATAGCATATGCGCGCGCGCCTCGGCGTCGTCCGGCGGCAGCGGCGCCTGTGCCATCCCGAAGCGGGCGATCGCGGCAACGATCAGCAGCGGTAGGAACAGCGTCGATTTCAGCAGCGCGAGGCGACCATAGGTCGTGCCCAACAGTCCCGGAATGTCGCCGACCAAAGCAGCGGCCAAGATCAGCGCGGTTCCCGTCACCAGCAGCGCGGCGATGACCCCAATTGTCGCGAAGCGGCGCCATGCGATTCGCGCCGTCGGGGGCGGCAACGCCGTCACCAGCAGGAACAGTGCGGGCACGCCACCCAACCAGGCGCCAACCGCGCCCAGATGCAGCGCCTCGGTGGCGATCAGCTCGGTGCTCAGCCAGACGTTGACCGCGCCGACGTGGCCCAGCACGCCCTGCAGGCACAGCGATACCGCGACAAGCAGCAGCGCGATCGCCTGAGCGTCGCGTCGCGCCCGGAGCATCGGCACCGCCAGGGCGACCAATGCGAGGCGGATCAAAACCACCTGCCCGAAGCGCGTGCTGCGGACCACCACCCACAACACCGCCACGGCCTGTGCGAGGCCGGTCGCCACGCCGATTGTCACCGCCTGCATGACCAGCCACGCCACACCGGTCAGCAGCGTCACCACTGCCGTGATACGGGCCATGCGCAACAGACCTTGTCGCGCCGATCGGATCGCGGCCGTGACATTAATGCGTGGCGACGGCGCAACTGCCAGCAGTGCGACCAACGTGCCGATCAGCACCAGCAGCGCCAGCATGTGCACCCCACGCAGGGTGGCCAGCAGAAGCACGTTGATGTCCATTGCTATCGAATAACTCTCAAGGCTTCGCCCGGCTGGAGCCGCTGCCTGGACGCATCGCGGCCATCACGTCGACGCCATCGCGCTATTCGTCGCGCAGCCAGACCTCGTAGCCGATTTCTCGCGCAATCAGACCGTCACGGATGTGGAAGTTGTGCAGCAGCCGCAGCTTGACCTTGGTGCCGATCGGCACGGGCGCATTCTCGAACCCGTCCCCCGCGAGGGTGAAGCGTGCCCACATATCGTCGAATACGCGATCGGGCGAGGCGAAGCGCTCGATCGGCTCGAAGCTGATATTCGCCGCCGAGGCGAACAGCTTCAGATAATTCTCCTTGATTGATTGGCGACCGACATAGCTGACCCCGCGCGAGGGCGCGTCCCACACCGCGTCCTCGGTGTAAAGCTTGATGCATTCGTCGATGCGGTCGGGATTTTCCTCGTGCAGGTGCATATCCACCAGGTCCAGCGCGTACTGCACCCGTTCCTCGTAGCTCATGGCCCGCTGGCGCCTGGCCAGCAGCTCCTCCACCGTCTGGCGTGAGGTCGTTACGAGATCCATTGTACTCTCCCACGGTCAAATTGGCCCCACGGTCAAATTGGCCTGCCGCGGTGGCCGGCACGCGGGAACCTACAAGTCACGTCGCAGCCACTCAACTCTCGGGCGCTTTCACAAAACACAGCACGCCGGCGCGCGGCGTCCAACAGACGACCGCGTGACCGGTCGGGTTATCTGATCGGGTCAGCACGCGGTCGTCCGGCACGACCCGCCATTCGCCTTCGATGAAGGCTTCGTAATGTCCGTCCAGCATGCGCGACAGCACCGGCCGGCAATCCGCTATTGAGCAGCACAAGGCGTTGGTCCAGGGCTGGCGCAGGCTATTGAACCAGGGTGCCAGTTGCGGATCGGCGTCGTCCGGCGGTGCCGCCTGGGCGGCGCACGCGAACAACAGGATCGCACCGGGGACGAGATGCCGCATGCGGCCGCCCTCCTTCGCCGTGTTTGTTACGGGGACAAGTGCCAAGTGCTCGCCGTGTGCGCCCACAGCGTGCCACAGGAAACAAGGTGAGGGGTAAGCAATAAAATCGTGAACCAGCCGTAATATGCGGGGTGGTCCGCGCGGCGGCGGCGCGGCTACCAGACGCGGCGGCCGAGCAGGGGCATTGCGCGCATCAGGTTGACGATTCGTGGGCTGTCGGGGTGGAAACGCCGCGCCCACATCTCCCACCGCAGCCGCACCACGAGGCGCCAGCTGCGCTCGGGCTTCATCGCCTCGCGCGCGGCGGTCAGCCACAGCGGCGCGGGCATGCCCCACCCTTCGAGCTCGTAGCCCAGCGGGCGTTGATGTGGCGGATGGGCAAAGTCATAGGTCGGCGCAGGACGAAACAGCTCGGCATCGAGTGGGAATTCCGCCACCACGTCGAGCTGCGAGCGGAACCGGTCGAGCATATGACGCTTCAGCGCGCGGTCCGCATCGCTCAGTTGCAACCACAGCGGCGGTTCGCCGTTCGGCAGGAACGCACCACGGACGGTGCTGGCGCCGGAACGATGGTAGCCGGTGAACTCCCAGATCGGCGGGGTCCAGGGCAGGCGGCTGACCGCCTGGTGCACGGCGAAGGCAACGGCGTCGTGGTCGGGATGGCCACCCTCGTACGCATGGGTGAGGATGATATCGGGCCCGATCCCGGCAATGGCTCGCTCCAACTGGCGCGTGATCGAGGTCAGGTGGAAGCACGCCTCCAGACAGCGCACACCGAGTGTGTGGAACACCGCCTGAATGCCCGCGGCGGCGACCGCGCTGCGGACTTCGCGCGCGCGCGCCGCGGCATAGGCGTCCAGTGTGGCAAACCCCTTGGCGCGGGCCTCGCGCATGAAGCCCGCACCGTCAGTGACATGCAGAATACTGAGCTGGTCGAAGGTTTTGAATTGCGCGCCGGCGCCCAACACCTCGTCGTCCTGATGTGCCACGATCAACAGCACATGGCGGTCGGCGAAAGGGGAGGCGGGGTCGGCGCGTGCCGTCACGTCTCCCGCACCACCGGGTTGTGCAACGTGCCGATGGAAGAGATTTCGATCTCGCACACATCGCCGTGCTTCATGTCGGCGGTGGCGCCCTCGGTGCCCATCCAAACCATGTCGCCGGGATACAGCGTGAGGTATCTCGTCATCGCCACCAGGAAATCCACCACACCGAAGATCATGTGGTTGGTGTGGAACTCGATCATTTGCTGGCCGTTCAGCCGCACCTTGGTGATCAGGCTTTCCAGGTCGAGGTCGGTTTCGATCCACGGTCCCATCGGTTTGAACGTGTCGGTGTTCTTGGCGCGCCACAGCGTGCGGTCGCCGCGTTGCCAGGTGCGCTCGCTGACGTCGTTGCCGATGGTATAGCCGAGCACCGCCGACAGCGCGTCGTCGCGGGTCAGGTGCTTGCACTTGCGCCCGATAATTGCGACCAATTCGCCTTCGTATTGGACCTTGTCGGTGGCATCTTTGGGGATGACGATCGGCTCGTTCTGCGCGATCAACGCGTTATTGGCGCGATAGCCGATATCGGGATTTGGGGGAAATTTGGGCTCCTGACCGGTCTTCGCCGCGACTTCGCGGACGTGTTCCGGATAATTCAGCCCGCAGGCGTAGAATGTGTCCGGCTCGAATGGAATGAGCAGCTTGACGTCAGCCAGTTTGCGTTTGCCGCCGGTGCGCTCCCAGGTGGCGAATGGCGAGCCGCGCACCGGGACAAGGTCGTCACCCTCGACGATGGCAAAGGTCGCGGTGCCGTTTTGATCGAAGCGTGCCCAGCGCATGGATGATCCTCCCGTTGGTTAAGCCGCGGCGTCTTCCAGCACCATGGCGGCGCATTTCTCGCCGATCATGATGCTCGGCGCATTGGTGTTGCCCGCGACGACCTGCGGCATGATGGAGGCGTCGGCGACGCGTAGACCTTGAATACCATACACACGTAGACGCGGGTCGACCACCGCGTCGGGACCGATGCCCATGCGGCAGGTGCCGACCGGATGAAGGTTGGAGACCCCGCGCGCGCGGATGTCGGCGATCATGTCCGCATCGGTCTCGCAGGTAGGACCGGGCGCGGTCTCCTCGACGATGTAGGGTTTGAGGGCCGGCTGCGCGGCGATACGACGTGCCATGCGGATGCCGACGATCAGCGCCTGGTAGTCGTAGTCGGATTTCAAGAAATTGAAACGAATCTCCGGCGGCCCGAGCGGATCGGGCGATTTGAGGCGCACCGTGCCACGACCCTCGGGCCGCAGATGCACCGGGCTGAGCGAAAAGCCGGGGAAGGGGTGCGAGATGATGCCGGCACGCGTGCGTTCCAGCGTGCTGAAGGCGAACATGTTCATCTGGATGTCAGGGCGTTCGAAGCGCTGGTCGGAGCAGAAGAAAGCGCCGACATAGAGGCCGTTGCCCGACATCGGTCCCTTGCGGAACAGCCCGTATGTCGCGGCCGCGGCAACCCGGCGCGGCAGGCTGTAGTTCAGCTCGTTCAGGGTGATCGACTTGCTGCACTTGTAGGTCAGATAGGTGTTGAAATGATCGTGCAGGTTCTCGCCGACCGGCAGCTCACGATGGACCGCGATACCCATCGCCTGCAGATGCGCGCCCGGACCGATCCCTGACAGTAACAGCAGTTGCGGCGAGCCGTAGACACCGCCGGAGACGACGATCTCCCGCCGGGCGCGGGCGGTCTTGCGGCCTGACGGTGTTTGAAATTCGACGCCGACGGCGCGGCCGTTCTCGATCAGCAGGCGCGTGGCGTGCGCCTTGGTCTGCACGACGAAGTTGGGTCGGTTGCGGGCCGGTTTCAGATAGGCGACCGCGGTGCTCCAGCGGCGGGCGTTGGAGGTGGTGGTCTGGTAGAAGCCCGCCCCCTCCTGCTTCGCGCCGTTGAAGTCGTCGTTGCGCGGGATGCCGGCCTGGATGGTGGCCTCCAGCAGCGCGTCCGCCAGTTCCCAGCGCTGCGGCTGATCGGAGACGCGCAAGGGTCCTCCGACGCCGTGGTATTCACTGGGGCCGCGCGCCTGGTCCTCGGCCTTCTTGAAGTAGGGCAGCACCGAGTCCCAATCCCAGCCGGTGCAGCCGCGCTGGCGCCAGTCGTCGTAGTCGGCGTGGTTGCCACGCATGTAGACCATGCCGTTGATCGAGCTGGTGCCGCCGAGCACCTTGCCGCGCGGCTGGTACATGATGCGGTTGTTGAGTTGCTTCTCGGGTTCTGAATCGAACATCCAGTTCACCGCCGGGTTGGTGAAGTTCTTGGCGTAGCCCAGCGGGATGTGGATCCAGGGGTTGCGGTCCTTCACTCCGGCCTCTAGCAGCAGCACGCGGTGGCGGCCGGATTCCGACAGCCGCGCGGCGACCGCGCAGCCGGCAGACCCGGCGCCGGTGACGATGAAATCGTAGGTGTCGGCGTCGCTGATGGTGGTCGACACTTGGTTTCCCCCGGTTGGTTCGCGTATTCCACGAAGTGGCGGCCGATCCGTCAAATCCGGCGGTGCGGGCAGGGGAGGGTGAGATGCCGAAAGGGTACATTTTGGCCGAGGTCACGGTGACCGATCCGGCGTTGTTCGAGACCTATCGCCCGCTCGCGGCGGCGTCGATCGCGGCGTTCGGGGGGAAGTATCTGGTGCGGGGTGGCGCGACCGAGACGCTGGAGGGCGGGGGGAAGACGGCGCGGATGGTGCTGCTGGAGTTTGCGTCCCCGGAACGGGCGATGGAATGGTACAAATCCGCGCAGTACCAAGAGGCGTTGGTGATCCGGCTGAAGGCGGCGACGACGGAAGCGTGTTTGATCACCGGGCATGATGGGTGAGAGACCACGGGCCCTATGGGGCTTTCACGTCAACCGCAATGGAGTAGTGCGACGATGCATTGGTGTCTCGGCACCTACGCCAGTGCCTCAACCTGGATCTATAACGTCACGCTCAAGGTGGCTGCGGCGTTGTATCCAGGGCGATCCGTTGTCGGTAGATTCGTGACCAGTTTCAACGAGCTCGATTTGCTGGTCGATGCGGCGCATATATTCATCGCCAAGACACACGATCTCGATCCGATGGCAGAAGCGGCTCTCGCGCAATATGCGGATGCAATATTGGTCTCGATCCGTGATCCCCGCGATTGTCTTGCTTCTTTGCTGACCTATCAAAAATTGTCATTCGACGACGCTTTGGGGAAGGTCGTACGATCGGCAACGATCAGCGGCCGCTTTGCCGACCATCCAAATGCGGTTCTCCTGCGATATGAAGACCAATTTTCTGACGATCCAAGGACGATCGACCGCATTGCGAGGACGTTCGGGCACCAACTCGCGGCGGAGGACTGCAACCGCATTTTCGCGGAGACGCGTCGCAGTGTCGTCGAGTCGTTCATTGCCGAATTGGATTCATTGCCGACCGTTTTTCATCACACGGATCCGTTGGAGACCCTGGATCTGACCACTCAGTGGCATCGGCATCATCGGGGGCGCACCGGCGAAGTCGGACGTTGGCGACGGGAATTAACCCAGTCCCAGAGCGATGAGGTCGAACAGAACCTCAGGCCGTTCATGGAATGCTTTGGTTACCCTGGGGAATGATCGGGATACCCGAAGTACATAGGTCGTTTGACCCATCCGTTAGAGAAACTGCCGGGCGCCTGCAAGTGGCGGGAAGATCCTGGGTCCGCTCTGACTGTTTGCCAGCGTCGCGAGCTTGTCATATGCGTCGGAGTAGGTGTGGATTATCTTCACTTCGTCGCAAAGGAAACTATTCATCCAAGGTCGCCAATTGTATTCCGGCCCAAGAATATATACGGGGGTCTTGGTGCCCCAAACCGTGTGTCGGAACGACGGCTGGTCGAACGGTACGCAACCTGGAAACAAAGGCTTTTCGAGCCATTCGCGATAGCAAGATTGCCATGCCCGGAGCACGTCCCGGATTCTATCATTCAGTCTGAACACGAGAACGCCACAATTCATTTCGTAGAATGATGCAGGAACGGATGGATCCTGACGACCGCGATACCCCGGCGCATGCGCGGCAGCGAGGTCGTACGCATCGAGAAGATCGTATAGTTCGGTGATCGTCGTGACGACGTCGCAGTCGGCATCGAGATATATGACCTCATCAAATGGACAGGAGAGCAAGCATTCGATGCGATCGAGCCTGTATGCGGTGCTCGTCGGCGCGAATTGTTGAATGGCAATAGAGTCAGCATCGGTGAGTCTCTCCGAAGAATACACCATATGGGGAACGTTATTGAACCTAATCGATCGCTTGGCTGCTGCGAGTGCCTGTTCAGCGTAGGATTTTCCAGAACCGAAAAACACAATGCCACGGGTCATTCAATACAATCTCCTCAGATCGGTAGCTCAGTCGGCCGGCGCTCGGCTCGCACCGTCGCTATGCGCGGGTTGTCGCTACGCCGTCGCCGCTGCCTTGACGCCCAGCTCCGAGATCATGCGCTCGCGCATGATGAATTTCTGCATCTTTCCCGTCACCGTCATCGGGAATTCATCCACGAAACGAATATGTCGTGGGACCTTGTAGTGGGCGATCTGGTCGCGACAGAACTCGCGCACCTCGTCCGCCGTCAGCGTCTCCCCGGCGCGCACTTTGACCCAGGCGCACAGTTCCTCGCCGAACCGCGCATCGGGGATGCCGAACACCTGCACGTCCTGGATCTTCGGATGGCGGTAGAGAAATTCCTCGACCTCGCGCGCATAGATGTTCTCCCCGCCGCGGATCACCATGTCCTTGATCCGCCCGACGATGTTGACGTAGCCCTCGTCATCCATCGTCGCCAGGTCGCCAGTGTGCATCCAACGCGCGGCATCAATCGCCTGCGCCGTCCGTTCGTCGTCATCCCAATAGCCAAGCATCACCGAGTAACCACGCGTGCACAATTCCCCCGACAAACCACGCGGCACGATCCGCCCCTCCGCGTCGATGATCTTCACTTCGACATGCGGATGCACCCGCCCAACCGTGCTGGTTCGCCGTGCCACCGGATCATCCGTCGTCGTCTGCGTGCTGACCGGGCTCGTCTCCGTCATCCCATAGGCGATGGTGATCTCCGACAGATGCATCTGCGCCATGCAGCGACGCATCACCTCGATCGGACATGGTGCACCCGCCATGATCCCGGTGCGCAAAGACGACAGATCAAATCCGGCAAATTCCGGATGTTCCAACTGCGCGATGAACATCGTCGGCACGCCGTGCAGCCCGGTGCAGCGTTCCTCCGCGACAGTCTGCAACGTTGCCAACGGATCGAACCCCTCGCCCGGATAGACCATCGCCGCGCCGTGCGTGCTGCACGCTAGATTGCCCAGCACCAT
>Ga0182030_10020368_pt1 | contig 12517 bp, 1 predicted proteins | sample 812S3MmetaG_FD_121299 | JGI IMG/M metagenome (GOLD analysis project Ga0182030, IMG submission 121299) | Permafrost microbial communities from Stordalen Mire, Sweden - 812S3M metaG (Illumina Assembly) | ecosystem: Environmental > Terrestrial > Soil > Wetlands > Permafrost | place: Sweden... | reverse complement strand
TGCAGGCGGCGGCGGTGGTGGCGGCGGACACGCGGCTGCCTGCTGTCCACTCTGTTGAGTTCCGCTACCTGAGCTTGCAGACTGCCCTCCACTTTGTTGAGCTCCAGAGCCTTGTGCCGACCGTGCAGGCGGTGGCGGTGGCGGTGGTGGTGGTGGTGGGCAAGCGACTGCCTGCTGTCCACTCTGTTGACTTCCACTACTCGAACTTGCTGATTGCGCTCCGCTCTGTTGTGTTCCCGAAGCCTGCGTAGCAGATGATCCTTGACCGGACTGCGCCGAGGAGTTACCTTGTCCGGTCTGCCCAGCCGGCTGACTAGAAGACGAAGAAGGAGGAGGAGGAGGTGCGCACGGTCTTAGAGGCGTACCACCCAAATGCGTCGTAACTATCGTTTGCGAGCTACCGCTCTGTGTGCTGCTGCCTGAAGAAGAGCCAGACGCACCACTAATTGCACCGCCGGTATGCAAGCCCGTCGAAGCGCCACCAGCCACGAAGCCGGATTGAATCCATGCACCTGCATTAGATGAATGCGTGTTTGAATTTGCAGAATGTGTGCCGGAATTTCCAGCAGGCTGCATTCCAGTCGATCCAACAGTATGGTGCGTATTAATCGATACTGTCCCTGCCAACGCCTGCAAGGGTATACTGCTGGCTAGTAAATAGACCGCAGCCAGTCTCCCGTATCTCACCAGAATTCTCATAAAGAACCTCCTCAGTTAATATCTGTACCATGCGGATTTCCCGCCCGCCTATTTACAGGCTATCGAATTTAGTCGGAGAGAATATGCAAATTGTGGAGAAATCGTGAAAGCAAACCGATTTGTCAATTTGCTATCACGCCCACACTTGCAGTGCCACCATTTGCAGTACCAGCATTTACTTCAATACTCGCCGGACTGCCAGCCACATTAGCGCAAAAATCGCTAGGGTAGCCTGACGCCGCATAAACAGCCGCAGCCGTCTTCAACATTCTGTTCCCTTGCTTGGTTCCGCTTTTTGCCAGACGACAAATTGCCGGTGACACTTGCATTGCCGAAGGCAATGCATACTGTGAAAAGAATGCTTTTATCGTCGGCACAGGGTTCGATTGGCTAACGTTGCGAAAACGCAGACCAGCGCAAAGATTCAGATCGTCAAACCCAGAATTCAGATTGGAACTCAGCAAGACCTGTCGTCCAGGTGCTAGCTCAAATTGCGTTTCACCAACCCGAACAAGAACGGCTTCGCTATGTTCATCGTGCAAATTCAATATTTCACAAGTACCGGCGCCGTTATCGGATATGTAAACGAGACTGTTCGCCGCAATATCCAGATCAGCATTTGCAAGAAGCAAACGCACGGGCTTTTTGCAAGCGAGCAAAAGCCTTCCTTTATATAGGACGAAACGATTGAGCTGTTCATCAAGAACCGAAACAAAGCCCAGACGATTCAGGTTCTCGGCAGCGTTTCTATCAAGTACAAATTCACCAGCGAGCAAAGCTTCTCCATTGCCTCCATCGCAAATGAACTGTTTACCAGACCACTCGTTTTTTTGCACGCGACCTTGATGAATCAGACCTTTCTGGTCGAGAACGTCAGCGGCAAGAACAGGAGAGGACAAGACTAGATCAAATAAAAACACAAAGATCAAAACGATACCACTGTAATAACGCATAGCTATCACCGAAACTTTCCATTTACTGCAATTTTAAGCAATACATTTAGAGACAAGATGAAGAATGTGGAGAAATAGTGAAAGTTTGCTCCGACACAATCATTCCCTGCATCTAGCCAAGCTCGGTTCTACGAATTGTCGCTAATCTTGTAGCCCCACTAAGGCAAGAAAGCCGCCGTGGCAGCATGCGGAATTTGCTGAAATGCGGCATCGCTGCCTCGCAATTGCAGGGATGCCGCGGTCGTTTTCAAAAGATGTGCCACCAGACGTTTGCTTTCTGGGTTAGCTGAGCTGAGTAAACGACGCAGAGGCACCACATTTTGCAGGGCGCCAGGAACGAAGAATTCACTTGTAAATGCTTTCAATCCTGCGCCCAGACTTAGCCCTTCTAGCTTTCTATAGCTGAAGGATTCAGCAGGGTTGAGTTGCTCGAAGGTCGCATGTTCAAGCGCAGTAAGGAGCACACTCATGCCGGGATACAGCGAGAAATCTTGTCCTCTTGTTGTGACATGCACAGCGTCTCTATGAGAGTCATCTAGATTGTACACAGCGATTGTGCTGGAAGAGGTGATTACCAGCACGACAGAACCAGCGTCAACTCGCACTGTGCCAAAGGGAGTTTCCAACTCACTATCTATTGAAGAGGCGAACACGGCTGCGCCAGGTTTCACCACATACCGTTTTGACGGCGACGAATTGCTGGGAACCGCCGATGCGGAGTTGCGGTGCGCCGCAACCAACTCTGCCTCTATCAGATTTTGAGACAAATTCTGAGCTGTCGACGTGTCTGCGTTGCTTGCTTCGTTAGTTGCTTCGTTGGTCGATTCAAAAATACTTGAAGCGTTGCTCAGCACAGATTTGCTCAAGCTGAGAGCAATTGCGGCGCCCTGCGCCGACAGAGTGTTAGCTTGCAGGCTTGAGTTTGCCGATAACGAAGGCGAGATGCCCAGACTCATTACAGATGAGCTTATTGCAGATGAGCCCATCGCACTTGAGGCGCTTGCAAGTGAAGAATTCAATGAGCTTGCCGATACTGGTTGACCATATCCGTTTGGCAAAATAGCCAGGGACTCATGCATCGGACTGCTCACACCTGACGCTATCGCCGCCTGAGTGGAGTTGCTTGAAATCACCGGTAGGGGCTGCCCACTATATGTGGGTGGAGCGATAATTGAGATGGGCGGATCTGCCTTTATGACAGTCGATCCAGAACTTGCCCCATCCACGGTAATAGCCGAGCTTGGCAAAGCACCTGTGCTAAAAATCACCTGCACCCCATTTGAAACCAAGTTTACAAAGCCCGTACCGACCTTGATTCCATTGGTACCAAAGAAAAACGTATTTGAGGCAAATGGTGGCATAACAGTTTGATTATTCACTGTGTAAGTAATAGTCCCTGCTGCGCTTGGAGGACTACCCACTACTTTGCTGATTGCGCCAATCACGATATTAACGTTTCCGCCTGATTGTAATGTTTGTATCTGCGAGCCGGCACCAATCAAAATGGCACCACTTTTGCTATTGGTATTTGCTAAAGTCAAACTGCCGTTATTGGCACTGATCGCTGCTGCGGTCGCCGTACTCAAAGTTCCCGAGGAGTCACTCACGGTTATGCTTCCCGAGTTTGTGGTTATGCTGTTCAATACTGTCGAACCGGCTGTCGTCAGGGTGAAATTACCCAGAGAGCTCGAAGAATTCAAAGTGCTTGAGCCAGCATTAACGTTTTGCAGATTGACGGTCCCGAAACTGGAGACAGCAAAATTGCCTGCTGTATTTATTTTCAAGGCGCTAGCGCCACCTATATTTTTCCCACTAAAGCTAATGGAGTCTCCGGAAAGAATCGCCGACGTCGAACTTCCTGCCGTTATAGCTCCCGCGGAAGAACTAAGCTGCAATGAAGGCAATAACGCGTAGCCGATTGCGGCATTAACTGTGATACCGGATTGAGCACTCAGTGATAACATACCGGCATGGCTCGTGGCAACGGCTGCGTTAACGGCAAGCGACCCATTGGTGGCAGCAAAATCGACGTTTGCCCCCGTCCGAGGGGAAAGCACACTGACCGCGCCCGCTACAGTAGTTATTGTTCCGAGCGATGTAAAAATGAAACCGCCGCTTCCTGAGCTTGATGCATTAATGGTCACAGCCGAGCTGCGATTATCTGTTACATTGACTAAACCACCGCCGGAATCGTTAGCACTCAGAACTGCAGCGTTTACATTAAGAGCAGTTCCGGAAGAGCCAATCTGCCCACCAGAGCCAGACGCCAAGTTTACAGTATTAGCGCTAACGGTGCCGGTGTTGCTGCTAATTTGGCCTGTTCCATTCGCCTGCAGTACGATGACACTGCTAGCAGCCGAGCTGCTTACGTTGCCACCAAGAGCGATACCACCGTTAAACCCAGTGACTTGAAGGCTAATATTTCCTGTGCTGTTGATTGTATTTGCAGAAATGCCGCCCCCTGCAACAAGTGTAAAGGCGCCGCTTTGAACGATACCGGGGATTGAGACATTGCCAGCAGCAGCGTCAGCGATGTTCACAACTGCGGCGGCGCCGGGCTGCAAGTTGAGTAGCGGGGTATTTACAGCAAGTGCCACCGTGCTTGAACCGAAACCACCCGTAGCGCTCTGCAAACTAACACTAGCAGACTGTATTGTTCCTCCGGCGGTACTTGTGATCGCACCACTACCAGTGGCAATCAAATCGACGCTGGCAGCCGACGTAATTGGTGCAGAGATAACAATTCCGTTATTAGCAGAGCCCGTCGACTGCAATTTCACCGAGCCCAGAGCGCTTATCGCCTGCTTGACCGTTAAACTGCCGGCGGTCTGGATCTGCAAGGAGCCCGATACGCTTAACTGATTTAGATTCAGCGCTGTTGTCGCTGTATTGCTGATGTAAACCGAACTCGTACTATTAACGCTGAGGCTAGTTCCGGCGCTGACAACAAAAGGACTTACCGAGCTACCGATTTCTGAAACTTCGGAATTAAGATTGATATTGGCAGCTTTAATTGTGTTGTCAGCAAAGTTTTGAATACTGCCGGATCCGAGCACCGACAAATTGATTGTGCCAGTCGGCAAAAGCAAATTTCCATTTATGTCGATATTGCCGGTAGGCCCCTTTACGGTGAGCGAGAGCGACGACGGCGAACTCATGGAATTGACATTGATCGACCCGATTGAAGCTAGAGAAACCGCCGCAGTTGGTAGCTTACTGCCGAAGCCAAGACTGATCGTGCCGCTACCCAAATTGCTTACACTGACGGCACCGGTAGTAGCAACGGTCAATGATTGAGTGGACACTATTATGGGGTTCGTGGCGCCAATTGAACCAGTGCCGCTGCTTAACGCTACACTGTTTCCCGATATGACACCTGAACCTGTCTCGCTGATAGTCCCAGCGCCTATCGCTGACACCGTCACCGTATTGTTCAATGCCCCACCAACTACGCCGCCATTGCCGATGCTGACCGACGCCCCCGAAAGCGTCACGGAGCTAGACGAAGGAGAGCTGACGCTACCTGCGATAATCAAGGCACCTGTCGCTTGAAGCGCAAAATTGCCAGCCCCAGAGCTGGAATTGTATAAGGTCAGGGCGGTGCTTGTTGTATTTTTCACGTTGACCAGGCCGCCGCTCGCAAGAGCCAGACTGCCGGTGGCTGCGACCTTGAGCGGGGTGGTGCTGCCGAGAGCGCCGCTTGTAGATAGACTCACAGTGGTTCCGGAGAGCGTCGCCTTAGCCGGAATCGAGACTGTCGTACCGCCTATAGTCAGAATTCCAGCACCAGCAGCGGTGCCGGTAGCAGATAAAGCGACAGAGGCGTTGGCACCGACGTCTATTTGCGCATTGCTGGTTAGAGCATTGAAGGCACTGAGCGTAAGCGCAGTTGCCGGTGCGTTTGTGGCGCCGATTAGTCCGACAGTCACCGACCCCTTCGGCGCAGTAATGCTAATCGACTTACCGGCGCTTATATCGACAGAGCTAAGAGCCTGCACCGAACCTGAAGTATTACTAGCGCTTAGAGTAACCGTTCCGGTCGGCGTTGTTCCCGAATTTACATCTACATTGCCATCAATAGCTAAAGCCTGCCCGACGCCGCTCACAGTTTCGCTGAGGGACGTTGCCAACTTCACCGTCGAGTTGTTCGTTATACCGTTCAAAGCGGTGACAGCCGCACTACTTGTAGTGGCAACCTGCCCGATTGAGCCGATAGTCGCACTACCGTTAACCGCCGAAATTGTGACGGCGGTGCCGGCGCTGATGTCCTGATTTGCGATGACCGATCCCAGACTAGCCGTGAGCGAAACGGCGCCTTTTGTACCTGCCAAAATAGAGCCGACAGCGACTACATTCCCAGCGGAGGAGCTGATGCTGACTACAGCGGTTCCCAACACAGAACCCAGAGTGCTTACATTTCCCGGAGCAGAAATCGTAATTGCACCGCCTGCGCTTATGGAGCTTTCCGCTTCGAAAAACGCCGCGCTCTTTGCCGTTGACTTAAGCGAAATAGCACCCGGGCTGGCACTAATCGCAGCAGACGTCACTATGCTACCGGGTGTGCTTAGAGTTATCGCGGTGCCGGAACTTGCTCCAAGCGTCAAGGTTGCGGCGCTCTGACCTGTTGTGACAGCGCCCGTTAAATTTATTGCGGCGCCTGTGGAGACTGCGCTAACTGTAGTGTTGTTGCTGACATTGATATTGCCCAGAGTTATAGCACCGCCTCCAGAAGAAGCGCTAATGTTGGTGGCTTGAAGGATTTGGTTGTCCGTGATGGCGCCCGTTCCTCCAGCGCTGAGCACAACGCTGCCAGTTTGCAAACCGCCCATAGTAGCGTTTACCATCAGAGCACCAGCAGCGCTGCTGACGAGGTGTATCGAATTGGCATTCAAGCCGACTTGCGAGTCGGTCAACGCCCCGCCTAAGTTCGACACGCTTATACTTCCATAACTGCCGACGCCGACGACACTAAGACTTCCCTGGACGCCATTAGTCGCGGTGGCAGAACCAAGCAGAAAAACAGTACTGCTCTTAGAGCCGAGAGTGATCGAACCGCCGTTACTCAGGAGATCGCTCCCCGCGGCGTTAGCGCTTAAACTGCCCTGAACAAGCAGGTTACCGCCGGTCGAAACAAACGAGAGGCTTCCGCCATTAGCGACCTGATTGCCGAATCCTGCCGCAGAAATGTTGAATCCACTTGGATTTATTGTAAGGTTGCCACCGTTGCTAACCGAAATCGAACCGCCGCTACCGCCGCCCAAGCCTGCTGCAGCGTTCAAGACGAAATTAGCATTACTAGATGTGCCCACCGTTTGTGCGACAGGGGCTGTTTCACCGATAATGATGCTGCCACCGCTACCGGTGCCAACACCGGACGCTCCGCCGCCGCCAACATTTAAGTAAAGCGGACCGCCAGCGCCATTAGTGACGCTGCTGCCAGAAAGACCGATGTTGCCACCGGAGCCGTTGAGACCAAGTGCGCCTACATTAATAGAAGCAACGTCAACCGATAATGCTCCTCCAGATTGGATAAGTACAGTGCCTCCGTTGCCGGCAGACGAATTAGCCGATCCACCAGTTGCGCTTAGCGCCAAGAGGCCCGCGCCTGTGCCAAGATTCGCGCCGCTGATGACGCTGATACTGCCACCATTACCTGAGCCAGCGCTGCCAGCATTTGCACTCAACCTAAGCGCACCGCCTGTGACGATCGCTGAGCCCGAAAACGCAAGCGAACCACCATTGCCATTGCCAATCCCATTGTTCGAGTATGAGCCGTTTACCAGCGTGAGCGCTCCGGCGGCAGTCATAGACACCTGCGCACCATTGCCATTGCCGCTCATGGGTCCAGCCTGCAGAGCAGAGCTGTCGAAGCTAAGCGTGCCGCCGCTGGACACACTGACGACTCCACCATTGCCACCGGCAGCACCACCTTGAGCGGAGATCTGAATCGAACTCGGCGACACTTGCAAGTTAGAGGCGGCCGCGCTGCTGTTAATATTGACTGTCCCACCGTTGTCGACACCCGAGCCGGCATTAACACCGATGGAGAGACTAGAGCCAGACAGAGAGATAGTAGCGCCAGATAAACTTACTGAACCACCGTTGCCATTATTAAGAGCGTTATAGCTAAGCGTTCCGGCATTAATGAGCAAATTGCCGGCAGCGCTCAAGGAAAGTTGACCGCCGTTGCCGCCAAGAGAGGAAGGCTGCGCCTGGAGTCCTGCAGGATTAACAGTTAAGCTATGGCCTGTTCCTGTTACTGAAACACTTATAGTGCCACCATTATTGATGGCACCCACAAGTGGTGCACCGTTGGCGAGCAGATCAAGCTGACCGGCATTAGTGCCGATGGTCAATGAACTGACCTGAGTTAGACTTATACTGCTTGCAGCACCTTGAGAATTTATTGAAAGAACGACCGGCTGATTTGCGTTATCACCAACGACCTGCGCAGCGTTGATGGAAATACTGCCACCAGCGAAGCTTGTGCTTGTAGAGAGGTTATTACCCTGAATCGTTACAGTTCCAGTGGGAGCACTGAGCGTGATATTTTGTGCACCAAGGGTGACAAGAGTGGTGCCATTAACAGTTATGGAGCCGCTGGCAGCGCTGAGATTAACGACTGGAGCGACCAGATTAGTTACAGTCATTGAGCCTGATGGCGTAGCCAGACTATAAGTGCCGGCCGCTATGTTTGGTATAGGACCTAGCTCTGGGGTGCTGACCGAAGTAACCATCAAATTTGAGTTGTTCGTACTGATGCTGGCCCAGACTGAGCCTAGATGTGCAGCTAATGCCACACTTGCCGTCGCTCCGAGCTGAATCGGGCTGCTGGCAGAGCCAATAGAGCCCGCCATCGCACCTATGCTGATATTGGCTGCAGTCCACGTTCCACCGGAGGCGACCGTGCCACCTGTATATACTGCTATCGTAGCCTTTGCGTTCAACTGCCCAAGTACGTCAAGGCTACCTGAAGTGTAAAATTCAACGTTTCCATTCACCGATTGCACAGTGGTTGAGGCGGGAACCTGGAGAACTCCGCTTGCAGCAAGCTGGGTCGCGTTAAAAAAGAAAGTACTGCTTGCGCTATTGTTAATAGCAGCATTGACTAAACTGATTGTGCCTGCGGCGCCACCCTTTGATGAATCGCTAACCCACAATGATCCGCCGGGTGAGGAAAATGCGCAGAACAGGCAATTAACGAGGAGCGGCTGTGTAAATGAAGCGATTCCAGTCGCCGCCGACACCAGAACAGACGGCGCCGAAAGCAGCGGAAGGTTGCCTTGGCTCAGAGAAGCGCCGGCAACGATTGTAATCGAGTTGCTCGCGTTAAATCCGCCCATCATGCCAAAGCCGCCAGCGGAGTTTAGATATACATCACGTGCAGAAATCGGCGGGCCGCTTGCTGAAGACAAGGTTACAGGTCCACCCCCTTGTGTCGCTGTAAAAGAGAACGTGCCACCGGCAGAATTTGAATAAGTATTGCCATTGAAACTGGCGGAATCTAAAGTGACCAAACAGCCACCACTACCGGTGGTATTATCCGTAATATAGACGGAGCCTGGTGCCTGAGCGGTCACCGATTGCATAGCCAAACCACTGTTGCTTATTTGCAAGCTCTGCAATCCCGGGCCGCCAATGTTGGCTGAACTTCCGGTGGCCACAAGAATTATATCCGGCGTATTTAAGAGACCAACAGCTGTAATTGAATCATGCGAAATTAGTGCGATGCTGTTTGTGGAGGAAACAGAAGCTGCTTCGGTGATTCCGCCGGAAGAACTCAATAAGATGTCTGTCGGTTGATTCGCTTGATTGATAGAAGAAACTACGTTCAAGTTTGAACCTGAGGCAATTCCTGTAGCGGCAAACTGATAAGTTCCCGAAGCAGTATTGCTGTAGTTAGTGCCATTTATTGAAGTGTTGACTATATCGACATTAGCACTAGTCGCGTTATCCGCTACCCAGACAGAGCCTCCGGCTTGCAAAGTCACCGCACTCGCCGATATAAGCAACGGATTGGCAGCACTTGTACCGATATTGCTATTGGCTCCAGTTGCAACGAGCACCACAGTTGGTGCCGAAATGTTAGAGGCAGCGGTTATGGATGCTGTCGAAATTAGGGCAAGTGAATTTGAAGCGCTAAGCCCTCCATTCAACGCGAGTCCAGCATTTGAGCTGAGAACAATATCAGCGGCGGTCAAATTGGTAGCAGCGCCAACAACGACATTCGAAGTGACGGCTGAGGCTGTAAAGGAAAAAGTAGCGCTTGCGGAATTAACGTAGTTGACTCCATTAACAGTTGCGTTAACAAGATTCACATTGCCGGAAACATCACCAACAGATGTATCTTGGATAAACACCGATCCCTGATTCGCCTGCGCCGTCACGGTTGCAGCTTGAAGCGACACCGCCGCTGTGCTGGTTCCAATCGCAGAACCAGTTCCAGTAGCCACTAGTATGATTGCAGGCGCGCTTAGGCTGGCGAACGAGCTATTAATAATTGAATCATGAGAAATTAGCGCAATAGAATTGCTTGCAGAAATCGCTCCCAACTGAAAGCCACCTGACGAAGTCAAATCAATGCTAGTGGCGCTGATTCCATTAAGGGCAAGAATATTGTTGCCTGTGGCTAGATTAGTCGCGCTGAACGAGAATGTGCCACTTGCACCGGTAGAATAGTTTACGGAATTGTATGAGCTATTGACGAGGCTTATGCCGCTCGAACTAGATGTGTCAGTCAGCCAAACAGATCCCGCTGGAGAGCTTGCCGTCAGGAGAGAGGCATTGACGATTAGACGTCCACCGACAGCCGCCGCGGTGCCAATATCAGCGCCGACGCCCGTTGCGTAGAGCCCGAGCAGACCGCCGGCGGCCGTCACGCTGACGGAAGCAGTGCCAACGATTGAGCCTACAGCCTGAAGAACGGCGCTTGCACTAGCTGAAATTGGTCCATTGACGTTGATACCGCCGCTGGATTGCAGCCCTATATTCCCGGCAGTAATACCGTTAGAAGACTGGACAACAAGGCTTCCAGTGCTTAAGCCGCTCGCAATTACTGAATATACTGAACTGGCGTTAGAACCGGCTGAATTGCTGTAATTTACACCATTGATAGAATTGTTTATAAGATTGACGTTGAGATTCGAATCACCCGATGAAGTCGTTTGCACGTAGGCAGAGCCATTGGCGCTGATAGTTAAATTAGGCGAATTAACAAAGAGACTATTGGTACTCGAGCCGATGCTAGCGCCGGAGCCTGTGGTGACCAACACTACATATGGTGCAATAATCGGAGCCGGAAGGTTGGCTGCGGTGATCGACCCATTCGAAATCAGGCCGAGCAAATTCGAGGCGCTGACAGTTCCGACAATGGAAAATCCTCCGCCGGAAGTCAGGTCTATGTTGGCAGCATTTATAGAAGCGCCTCCAGGAACCACAATATTCTTGCTAAAGCCCGAAGTGTTATCTACAAATGAATAACTGCTGCCTGCGCTATTTGTATAAGTCGTTCCATTCAAGGTGGCATTGATCAGATTCACATTGCCGCTGCCGTCACCCGCAGACGTATCTGTTACCCACACAGAACCACTTGTTGCGCTGGCGGTGACGCTCGCAGCATTGACAGTAACACGAGAAGAAGCGCTGGTCCCGACCGAATTTCCCGCACCCGTTGTAACCAATACCAGAGAAGGTAAGGCTGGAAAATTGGCTAACGATGCAGACGTAATTGCGTTGGCTGTTACCAGGGCAATAGAATTGGTGGCACTAATAGTATTTGAAGCGATGGTGAAACCACCGTTTGTCGAAATCAGCGCTATGTTCGGCGCCGTGAATGTGTTGCCCGAGCTGAGAGCTGTAACCCCAGTTGCCGTCGAAACCAGATTTATGCTTCCGGAAACGCTGCTGCCTCCGGCTTGAACTATCAAACCGGTCGAAGGGAAGGAAAAGCTAGCAGCCTCAAGCAATATGGTACCGCCCGTGCCACTACCAGACGGATTGGCACTCAATGTACCACTGGGCAGAGACAGCGGTCCAGCCTGAGCATCAAGAGTTATGCTGCCGCCATTGCCATTGCCGTTGGCGGAAACATTGAAACTTTGCAGATTGAAAACTTTAATGCCACCAGTGCCGTAGTTGGTAACAGTTATGTTCCCACCATTGCCACCACTGCCTATGGCGAAGAGTGTTCCATTTACGTAATTGTTCACGATTGGTCCGCTGGGGGACACATCAAACTGCGCGCTGCTGTTTGAAATAAGGGTCAGATTGCCACCAACACCAGTGCCCGCAGATTGAACTTTTAGGTTATTGTTGATCTGTAAATTACCGGCTCCTGCAGTTCCGGCTTGCAATGTTAGGGAACCACCATTCCCACTGGCGCCCGGCTGCACAGAAATTGAAGCACTAATAACAAGATTTCCACCCGAAGACAACGTCACGCTGCCACCGGCACCATCGGGATTATTATTGCCGCTTACACCATTTGCGGAGAGCATAATATTGCCGGCTGCGTTGCTTACCGAAAGAGTGTTCAAACTCGTCTGCGTAACGCTAATATTGCCGCCGGCTTCGGATTGTATACCGTCGGTCGCAGCATTGGCGTTTAATTGTAAGGCGGTCAAACCAGTCACAGAAATATTCTGCGCCGACAAGACAATCTGGCCGCCAGGCCCGGCCTTCCCAATTTGCGACGAGACTGATACCGTCTCACCTGGAATGGTCAAAGTTCCGTTAGACGCGAACAAACTAATAGAGCAGCCAGCGCAAGACCCATTTAGGGGCTGGTCGAACAAAGCTGATACAATTAGGTCCGCAGAAGAATTTATATTTATGCTTCCGCCAGTGTTGGTAACGTTGCCGACAGA